>Ga0194132_10006094_pt1 | contig 18965 bp, 13 predicted proteins | sample TA2KigOf80mmetaG_FD_148612 | JGI IMG/M metagenome (GOLD analysis project Ga0194132, IMG submission 148612) | Freshwater microbial communities from Lake Tanganyika, Tanzania - TA2015054 Kigoma Offshore 80m | ecosystem: Environmental > Aquatic > Freshwater > Lake | place: Tanzania: Lake...
GAAGTAAGCGCTCGGATCCTGGTCGTCGAAACCGGCCACCGCGACTTTCTTGGGAACCTCGCAACCCGCTTCCAAAAGCGCGCGGATCACGCCGAAGGCGAGACCATCATGCACCGCGAAAATTCCATCGAACTTCGGATCGGACTTTTGCAATTGATCGCGAATGATATTGTAGCCGAATTCCTCATCCAGCGAAGTGTCAGACGTGTTCAGCCCCAAGACAACGGGCATCGGCAGGCCCGCTTCGCGCACGGCCTGCTCGGCTCCCGCGAGGCGTTCGCGAACGGAAGTGGAGCGGCGGTCGCGGGAGGTGGTGGTCACCAGGGCAATTTTTTTGCGGCCTTGGGAAAGGAGATGTTGAACAATCAAAAATGCGCCCAGGCGGTTATCGCTGGCGACCAGATCAACGTTCACGCCGGGAACTTCGCGATCCACAAAAACGAGCTTTACGTTTTGAGTAAGGAGATGCAGATAGTGATCGCGATTGGCCTCCGGATCGGCCGGGGCGACGATCAGGCCGTCCACGCCCCGTTCCAGCAACGTCTCGATGATTTTTTGTTCTTTTTCCGGCATGCCGTTGGAGCAGGAAAGAAGGATGGTGTAACCGTGTTCTTGCGCGGCTTGATCGATCCCCTCTAAAACGTGAGCGTGAAAGGTGCTCGTGAGGCTGCCGAGGATAATCCCGATGGTTTTTGTTTCGCGAAGGCGCAAACTGCGGGCGAGCCCGTTCGGTCGGTAGCCGACTTCTTCAGCAACTTTGAGAATTCTTTTTCGCGTGCTATCGCTGACCCGGCCGGTTTCTCGCAGAGCGTAATGGACGGTTGTTTTGGAGACGCCAAGTCGTTTGGCGATGGCTTCCATGTCCAATCTTTTATGGGGTTTCATTGCGGATATCGATCCGGACGCGAGTTACTGAAGCATTTTCTGCTTAATCATTCAAGCTAAACCGCGCTGGGCGGGGTTCAAAAAAAGTCCTTTACACGCGAAAACAATAGCGGTATTCATGCTGAACATTCCCGATAATATGCTTAACGGATTAAGCAAAGTTGCCATCAGGCAGGTTGCTTTTAACTGATAACCCTATGAAATACCGACACTTATTGGCGGCGGGCCTGCTAGCGGCAGGCGCTGTTGTAAATCTACGGGCGGACATTACGTCCAGCCTCATCGCACATTGGAAATTCGATGAAGCCAGCGGACTTGAAGCCGCTGACTCTTCTGGCCGGGGCAACACGGCCGGCCTGCAGAACTTTCCAGGCGACAATTCGCAGTGGGTCAGCGGCCGCGTGGGCGGGGCCCTTCGCTTCAACGTCAACGACCCCTCGCACGATGATTTCGTGTTCACGCAGGGGCTGAGCGGACTCGCCTTCGACAACCAGAATGAGTTCACCTTTTCCTTCTGGGTTAAACTGGAGTTGCCGGAAAAAGGATCCAACCCGCGCTTTATTTCGCCGGTCAACACGGCTGGGTGGGTGCTGTGGATGCCGGGCAAAGGAGTGCATTTCGAAGGAGCTCCCGGCAATACGCCGGAGCCCCAAGTGGGAGTGTGGCGGCATTATTCTGTCTCGCTCAATCGGACCACCTCCAGAGCCAATGTTTGGGTGGATGGGGTGAGAGTGCTCACGGATATTCCCGTCACCAAGGCGGAGCCGGGGACGGTGGATTGGATCATCGGGCACAGCCAAAACATCAACCAACATGGCGATCATTGGTATGGCAAGCTGGATGATGTCCGCATTTATAATCGTATCTTCACCGACGCGGACGCACAGGAATTGTTCGCCGCCGCGGGCGCGGAGCCTGCCACGCCGACCGAACTGGTTCAGCAGCCGCGCGACGCCAGCCGTTATGTGGGCGAAAGCGTGACTTTCTCGGCCACAGCCGCCGGGGCGGGGACGCTCACGTATCAGTGGAAGAAAGGGACTGAGGACGTTCCCGGCGCCACCTCGGCGACACTCACGTTGAGCAATCTGGCCCTGACTGACGCCGGCGAATACAGCGTCGTCGTCACGGGCTCGAACGGCTCCGCCACGAGCCGCGCGGCTACGTTGACCGTGCAGAAAGTTCCACCGGTGGACATCACCAGCAACCTCATCGCGCATTGGACCTTTGACGAGACAAAGGGCGCCGAAGCGCATGACATCGCGGGTGTGGACGACAAGCTGATCCTGGAACGGTTCACGGGGAACCCCTGGGTGCCCGGCCGGGTGGGCAGCGGCGCGCTGCGCATGAACGTCAATGACCTGACCTTCCATGACGACGGCCTGATCACCGCGGATCCCGTCACCTTGGAGAACAACACGCAGTTGACATTCTCGTTCTGGCTGAAGCGGGAAGGCGACGTAGTTCCTTCGCAGCCCCGCCTCGTCGCGGCTCCGGGTTTCTGGGTCCTTTGGCGGCCGAATGTGGGCGTCGGATACGAAGACCGCCTGGCTCAAGCTCCCACGCCGGGGCCGGTGATTAACACCTGGAAACACTTCGTGGTGACCTATAACAGCGGATCGTACAGCGTGTATGTGGACGGCGTCAAAGCAGTGGATGGACCTACTCCGACCGCATACTCTGTTCCGGCCAGCCCCTCGAAGTGGTACGTTGGGCATCCGCCGAGTAACAGCCAGTTTGACACCTGGCGCGGGGACATTGACGACGTGCGCATCTATAACCGTGTCCTAACGCAAGTCGATGCCCAGGCTCTTTTCGCCGCGGCGGGCACGCAGCAACCAGCTCGACCTACCATCCTGACGCACCCCCGGACGCAGACGAAGTTCATCGGCGAAAATGTCACCTTGACCGCTACCGCCGACGGCACGGCGCCGCTCACCTACGCATGGTACAAGGATGGGGCGCCGCTATCCGGAGCGAACAGCGCTTCCCTGACGTTGCGCGATCTGACCGTCAACAACGGCGGGCAGTATTTTGTGCGGGTCACCAACGCGCAGGGCACCGTGGACAGCGAGATCGCGACTCTGAGCATTGAAGGTTCGCCGGTGATTGACATCACCTCCGACCTGGTGGCGCACTGGAAGTTTGACGAAACCACGGGCCTGGCTGGCGCGGACGAAAGCGCCAACAACTATGACGTCTCTCTCGCGAACTTCGCCGACGAGTCGTCGCACTGGGTGCCGGGCCGCATTGGTGGCGCGGTTCAGATGAACGTCAATGTGACGGAGTTCAATGATTTAATCATGACGGACGCTCCGCTCATCTTCGCCAACAAACAGAAATTCACCTTCGCCTTCTGGCTGCGTCGTGACGGGCCGATCCCCTCCAACGAAAGCCCCCGCCTCGTTTCGCCGCGCAACACAGGCGGCTGGGTCATGTATCAACAGTCGCGTGGGGTGAGCTTTGAGGACAGCCAGGGCAACGGCCAAATGCCGCAGGGCGTTTGGGAACACTACGCGGTGGTCCTCGATTCCGGCATCTACTCAGTCTATCGCAACGGAGTCAAAGTGGTCGATTCGGTTGGAACTGGCCTTGCCAACAACCTCGGGGATGTTCAATGGGTCCTGGGCCATAACCCGGACCCGAACAGCATCTTTGACAACTGGCGCGGGTCGATGGATGACGTTCGGATCTACAACCGCGCGCTGGGCGCTGGCGACGTTCGCGAACTCTACCTGGGCACCGGCGCATTTAATGACGTTTACGTCGTTTCGACTTCGCCTGCGGCTGGCGCAACGGCCGTTTCGACCGGAACTGATATCGCGGTGACGCTGTCCAATGGCTACAACGGCACTGCAACGCTGAATCCGAGTTCAGTTCAGATGCAAGTGAACGGCGCCACCGTAACGCCAACGCTCACGCAATCGGGCGACCAGACAATTGTCACCTACAATCCGCCGGGCTCTCTCGTCTCGGCCTCGGCCAACACGGTGAAAATCACCTTTAGCGACACCGCCAACCCGGCCAAAACGCAGACGTACGAATACTCGTTTACGACTGCCAACGTGGTGGAAGTTTCCGGCGGCGGCGCGGCTCTGCAACAGGCAATCGTGGCAGCCTCAACTGACACCGAAATCGTGGTCATCGACAGCTTGGACTACTCGGAAATTCAATTGTTAAAGCGCCTCTATATCCGCGCGGCGGAAGGCCAAAACCCGCGCGTAGTGTATTCGGGTACCGGTGTCAATGGCAACTTGGCCGTCTGGGTGACTGACCCCGGTCGTCAGTCCACGTGGGATGGTATCGACGTGGTGCAAAATGTCGCAGGCGGGGGCGGCTTCCTGTTCAGAATCTTTGCGCACAACGACGATTCGATGTTCACGCTCAAGAACAGCCGCATCTATATCGACCTGCCTGGAGGTAATGCAGATAAACACGTCCTGGGCCTAGGCGAGAAAACGCGTGTGATCAACTGCCAAATCGACCGGAACGACGGCAATGGAAACGCACTTGTCTGGGTATACGACAAAGGAAGCGATTCCACAATTGAGAACACAATCATTGGGCCGCATACAGCGGGCCACGGCATCCTCAACACGTCGCCGCCGCAAAGCGGACCGTTGACCGTTCGGAACGTCACCTTTGTAGCACCCTTGAACCGGGCCATTTCGCACCACGATAACCCTGGGTTCTATAACATTGATAACACGAAATTCGGGAATCTCGCCGGAACCGATCGCATGTTCTCGATCTTTACCGGAGACAATCGCGCCAACGGCTCTGTTTATAACATCAGCCGTTCGACCTTCGTCCCGGCGCGCAGCGGCGAAGGGGTGATCTTCGCGGCCGATGGCAGCGGAGTCACGTTCACCTTCACGAACTCGGTGTTTAAGGCCGATGATGCCCAGGCGCGGGTTATTCGCAGCTTCCGTCAGTCGCATGCGTGGAAGTTTGTCCATTGCACGATTACTGAATCGGCGGCGCGCGCTGGCCGGTCCTTCATTGACCTCGGCACCAGCGAAGCGGAGCGGGCGGGAACGGAAACAAGCTCGTTCAACTTCCAGAACAATATCATCAACTGGCCGGCCAGCACGGACGCGCTGGTAATTGCGGCGCGCACGACGGCGGCGACGGTGCGTGGCAACGTGACAGCGGGCAAGAACCTGTTTAACATGGCCAGCTCCCATGCCGATGACGCCTTGCGCACGGTTGGAAACGAAGTGGTGGCGGATCCGCTCCTTGCAGCAGATGGCATTCATCTGCAGCCGGGATCGCCCGCGATCGATGCGGCTACCGCTGGCTTGGCTGCCATTGACTTTGATGGCGAACGGCGTCCGGCTGGAGCGGCGCCCGATCTGGGGGCGGACGAGGCATCTTCGGTCCCGCCGAAACAGATGACTGCCGCGCGGGAAGGCAACGAAATCGTGTTGACCTGGTTGGGCGGCGGCGTTTTGCAGCAAGCGACCAGTCTGAACCCCGCCGACTGGACGGATGTGCCCGGTGCGGTCAGCGGTTATAGGACCGGCCTGACTGGCACGGCCCGATTCTTCCGAATCAAACCATAAGATTACTGAGAACACACACACGAGGGCCGAGGCGAAAGCCTCGGCCCTTTTTTTTATGCTGCATTTTGCCCCCAAAACGCGCGATTACAAATCCCCCGCACGTAGTTCCGCCTTTAGGCGGTCCCCAAAACGCCACCATTACAAATCCCTTCTCCCCGGAGGAGAGGGGACGGGGGTGAGGGCGAAAGTCTGGCTCCTCTCCTCGGGGGGAGAGGGACGGGGTGAGGGCGGGTGAGGGCGAAAGTAAATCCCTACTGCATCAGTTCCTCGCCATTCTGGATGAAATCAAAACGCCGATTTCTTTTGCCCCGGAGAGCCCAAAGAAGGTGGCCCGAAATTGAATCAGGGGGACTGAATCATGGTGGAAATCGTCGCGCTGCGACGATTCCGCCGGGCAGAGATTCTAACAGTCCCCTGGGTTGTTGTTTGTGCCAAGGAAACTTGCGACTTGAGTTCCTTGGCAGCGGGCGGAACGGCGAATCCAAGACGCTGGCGTACCAAGACGCTGGCGTACCGATTCGCGCCGCTCTGCGCGGCGCGACTTGTCGCCAGCGCGACAAGTTCTACCACAATTGCCAACACCGGAAGACCAATCGTCATCTGGCAAGGGCGAGGCTCAGGAGGCTTTAATCTTCTCGAGCCAAGCCGTTGCGCTCCCGGCGGTGTGAGACGCCGCACCGCCCTGCGCTTTTTTACCGCAGTTCGGTGGCGCGTTCCATCATCCAGAGAACGTCTTTGTTGTTTGGTGACAAAACTCCAAGGGGCAATGGGGTGCCGGGAGTAAGCTTCGGCTTGGTGCGAGAATCAACCCATCGTTTGATTTCAGCGTGACCATCGGCGAAGGAAAACCCGGCCCCGCCATTGTGGTAGCTGGCGGGAAAATCCAGAATTATCCATTCGGCCGGGTTCATTTGTGATGGATCGTCAGGACGATAGCCGCTCACACCGATATTAAAAAATCCGTCATTTAAACCGTCCTCGCGCTCGTCCACGAAAACAATGATCTGTGAAGGGTTGCGGAAGTCGCTCAGCTTCGTGAAAGTTCGGAAAATGCCGCCGCCCGGCTCGTTGACCCAGCCGTTCATCGCCATGGTCCGAACACGCTTTAATCGTTGGCCGCCACGAAGCACATAGGACTTGTCGGCCGGGCATTTGAAAATGTCGTGCGATTTTACGTATTTCCACAGCGGGCTTTTCTCAAGGTCGATCGAAGGATCAAAGTTCGGTCTATGGAAGGGGTCAAAATTAAGGTAACCCTGCATCCAACTCCGAGAATGGGCCAGCTTTTCGTCATTATCATCCGCATAGAGGCGCCAGCCCAACATCAGTTGGCGATTATTGTTCATGCAGGCAATGCCATGGGCCTTGGCTTTCGCCTTGGAAAGGGCCGGCAAGAGCATGCCCGCGAGGATCGCAATGATCGCGATAACCACCAGCAATTCGATGAGTGTAAATCCGGAGTTTAGAGAACGGCGTTCGCTGCGCATAATGACAAAAGGCTTATTCGATTAAGCAATATCCCATCAGTTTGGAAGATGCAAGCGTGCATTGCGGGGCACAGGTGTTTTTCTTTTGTTCGATTAAAACATATTGACCGCGTCGGAGTCTGGAAGCATCCTTTTCGCATAACCGATTAAGCACATGAAAACGCACATTTCTTTTCCACGCCGGGATTTTATCAAAACGGCCACCGTGGCCACAGGCATGCTGGCGATGGCGCCTGCGCGGGCCATCGGCGCCAACGATCGATTGCGCATCGGCGTGATTGGTTGCGGTGGAATGGGCACGGGACATCTCAATGATTTAGTCAAACGGAGCGAAGCCGAGAATATTGAGGTCGTGGCGGCGAGCGATCTTTTTCAGAAGCGATTGACCCGCGCCAAGGGAATCTGCAAAGGGGACGGCTACATGGATTATCGCAAGCTGCTGGAACGAAAAGACGTGGATGCAGTCCTGATCGCGACGCCCGATCATTGGCACAGCAAAATTTCCATCGACGCGATGGAGGCGGGAAAGCATGTCTATTGTGAGAAGCCGTTGACGCACACGGTGGAGCAAGCGATCCAGACGCGCAACGCGGTGCGTAAATATAAGAAGGTTTTGCAAGTGGGCCCGAACGCGACGGGCGATGACGCGTGCTGGAAAGCGCATGAAGCGATTAAGGATGGGCGAATTGGAAAAGTAACCTGGGCGCAGGCGTCGTATAACCGCAATGCGCGCGTTTGTTTGTTCAACGATCATCAGAAGCCCGATCCCGCGGCGGGGCCGGATAAAACGGGCGAGAACTACGTGGATTGGGATATGTGGCTGGGGCACAAATGGGGATTGGCGCCGAAAATCCCGTGGAATCCAGATCACTTCTTTCGCTTCCGAAAATATTTTCCCTACAACGGCGGCGTGGCGACGGATTTGTTGTATCACAAACTGGCGCCGATGTTGATCGCGGTCACGGGCGCCAATGGCGAGTATCCGTCGCGCGTGAATGCCAACGGCGGTTTGTATATTGAGAAGGATGGGCGGGAAATTCCGGACGTGTTCATGATGACGGTGGATTATCCGAGCGAATGGTCGGCATTCTTGGTGAGCGTCTTGACCAACGACGCCAGTCTTCCAGATCGCGTCTATGGCAAATGGGGGACGATGGAAATTAGCGGCGAGCCGAGTTTGAAATTTAACGGGCCGTATGCCGAAGAATTTAAAAGCAAGAACGGCGGTAAAGAGGAAGTGAAGATTCCGACGGAGAAGCGGCGCGATTTGAAGGGGAACTGGCTGGATACGATTCGGGAAAAAGCGACGCTGGCGTGCAATGTGGAGTTGGGAACCGCGACCATGGTGGCGATTAAAATGGCGGTGGAATCGTATCGGCAGAAGAAAACGATGCTTTGGGATGCGAAGAATGAGAAGGTGATTGCGACTTAAAGCAGTGGGAACCCTCACCCCGGCCCTCTCCCAGAGGAAGAGGGAGAAATCAAATCCAGGTTTTTGAAATTATGAGATTGGTATTTGTTCGAATTGTTTTGCTGTTGTTAGCGTTGCCGGCTTTGCCGACGCGAGGGGAAGGCTCCACGAACATCTGGGGACGCGAGATCATGCGGCAAATGTACGACAAGGAGCCGATGCGGGAGATCAAAATCCCGGATTGGTTGGAAGAAATTCCTGGAGTCGTCTATACGCTGACGCAGTTCGACATGTGGAAAGAGGCGGCTGACGCCGGGGCGAGGATCGGGGAAATGTCGTTCGTGGATACCGGATTTGTGAATTACAAAAGCCGGTATTTGGAGAAGATGAATCCGAATCTCAAACCGGGTTACATCGAAAAGACGATCGAGAATCATAAAAAGAATGGAATCCGCATCATCGGGTCATTTGGCCCACGGCAGCAGGTGGAGATGGCGGAGAAGCATCCGGATTGGCGGTCGATTCATTCCAACACGACAAATATTCCGCCTGTGGATTTGCAACGCGCGCCGTCGGGGCCGTCGCTTTGTTTGATGGGGCCGTGGGGCGATCAGTTGATCGAAATCCTGGCGGAAATTTTGGAAAAATTTCCAGATGTGGATGCGTTTGGCTTTGATGGGATTCATCACAGCGGGGCGTGCTATTGCCAGCATTGCCGGGCGGCGTATCGACAGGAAACAGGGTTGGAAATTCCGAACAAGGATTTGTCGAAACTGGAATATCGCAAGTATCTGCTGTGGGTGGATCGGCGGATGGAGAATTACATCGAGCGGATGCAGCGGCGCTTAAAAGGCGTGAAAAAGGATGTGGCGATCATCACCTGGACGACGAATGCGGGGCGATTCGGACATTTTTTGAGTGTGCCTCATGAAATGCCGGCGCGGATGAATTTGTTGTTCGACGGCCCGGACCAGGAATATTGGCTGGACGAAATGAACCGCGGCAACTCGATCGTGCCGGCGTTTGGGGCCGCGTATTTGTGGTCCGTGTCGAATCATCGCGTGGCCTTTAACACGCCGTACATGATGTCGCATGGGAATCCTTACGGCACAGATAGCTTTCCCAAGTCGGAAATGTTTCGGCGCTCGATGCTGACCTTGACATGGGGAGCGCGGCCAAGTCCGGCGCCGGCATTCGCGGGATTCAAGGAGGCCGCGTTGGAGACAATTCGGGAGATGAAAGCGCGGTCGCCGTGGTTGACGCATAAAACGAGCGAACGGTGGGGCGCGTTGCTGATGAGCGATGCGACCAGGAATTTTTACGGGCGCGAGGCGGCGAAGGTTGAGGAGCGTTATCTGGCGAATGTGTTCGGCTATTTTCGCGCCATCCTGGAAGAACATATGCCTTTCGAGATCATCAATGATTGGAATCTGAACCCGGAAGATTTGGCGAAGTATAAAGTGTTGGTCATGCCGAACAGCGCGTGTGTGAGCGATCCGCAGGCCCAGGCCGTTCGCGGTTTTGTGGAACGCGGCGGCGGATTGGTGGCGACGCAGGATGCTTCGTTAATGAATGAATTGGGCGATTCGAGGAAGGACTACGCGTTGGCGGATTTGTTCGGAGCGAATTGGGCCGGGCCGATTCAGATGGGCGAAGGAAAAAAAGAGGAGCTGGATTCAAATTTTCTCAGCCAGTTGACGCCGGAGTATTGGGCCAAGCGGAAGAGCGTTTTTGAAGCGGAGTTTACGAAGCACGCCATTTTTGAAGGAACGCGATTGAAAGAATTCTTGGGAGACAGGTCCGTGGTGTTCAAAGGGCCGGCCACAGCGGCGAAGAAAGGAGGCGCGGAACAGATTGGATCGATCTGGCCGCGCTCCAAAACGGATACGAAATATCCAGCGGCGCTGTTGAACCGGTTTGGCGCGGGGAAAGTGGCTTACCTGCCGGCCGGGTTTGATTCGGCGTATTACCTTTATTCTTATCCGTATCAACGAATTGTTTTGAGCCAGGCCGTTCGACAGGTGGCGGCGTCGGAGTTCGGAATCAAAGTCACCGCGCCGATGTGCGTGCAGACAACATATTATCGCCAGAAAAAGGATGGCGAACGATTGGTGGTGCAACTTTTCAATGAAATCAACAGCACGGCGGGCCATGCGTTTCCGAACGACGATGTGCCTTTGCCGGAAGAGGTGATTCCAGTGCATGGAATCAAAGTTCGCTTTGCTGATTATGATATATCACGGGTGCATCTCGAGCCCGGCGGAATGGAATTGAAGGGCGCCCGAAAGGGCAAAGCGCTGGAAGTGGAAATCCCGCCCCTGGACACGCACCGCATGGTGGTGGCGGAACTGCGAAAAAATTAAGAAAATAAGCATGTTAACCTTGACAGAATGGGCCGAATCTCCGAGTTTCTGCCGAAACTTGCATAACCGATTAAGCATTTTATTGAACATCCTGAAACTTTAACCGTCTGTTGATCGATGAATACCGAATCCCTTACTACTCGGCGGAGCTTTTTGAAGACAACCGCCACCACGGCTGGAGCTTTGGCTCTCGGCACTCTCACCCCTTCCGGATCAATCGGGGCCAATGACCGCATCCGCATGGGCATAATCGGCGTCGGCGGCCAGGGTGGGGGGCATTTGAGCGGTTTTCTCGGCCGTCAAAAAACCCACAACGTCGATGTCGTTGCCGTTTGCGATGTTTTCAAAAAACGCGTCACTCGCGCGGTCAACGGCGTCACCAGCAGAGGTCAGACCGCCGAAGGCTACATGGACTACCGCAAGCTTCTTGATCGGAAGGATATTGACGCCGTTTTGATCGCCACGCCGGATCACTGGCATTCGAAAATCACGATCGACGCGATGGAGTCGGGCAAGCATGTGTATTGCGAGAAGCCAATGACGCACACAGTCGAGCAGGCGATCGAAACGCGGAATGCGCAACGGAAATATAAGAAAGTTTTGCAGGTGGGGCCGAACGGGACGGGCAACGATGCGTATTGGAAGGCTGGGGACGCGATACGGCAAGGGCTCATCGGCAAACCGACCTGGGTGCATGGGTGCTACAATCGGAATGCCCGCACCTGCATGTTTAATTATGCGATCGACCCAGCGGCCGGCCCGGACAAGAGCGGCGAAGATTATATTGATTGGGATATGTGGCTCGGGCACAAGTGGGGTCTCGCGCCCAAGATTCCGTTTCATCCGAATCACTTTTTCCAATTCCGCAAGTATTTCCCCTACAATGGCGGAGTCGCCACGGATTTGCTGTATCACAAGCTGGCTCCGTTGCTGATTACCATGGCCGGCCCGAATGGCGAATATCCTTCGCGCGTGAACGCGAACGGCGGCCTTTATATTGAAAAAGACGGCCGCGACATTCCGGATGTGTTCATGATGACGGCCGATTATCCGAGTGAATGGTCGTGTTTCCTGGTGAGCGTGCTGACGAATGACGATGGAATTCCCGATCGCGTTTACGGCAAGCACGGCACGATGGATATTGGCGGCGATCCATGGCTGCGGGGCAACGGAGCGTTCAAGGAAGAGTTCAAGGCCAAGAACGGCGGCAAGGACGAACTGCGCATCCCTCTGGACGAATCCAGGGATTTGGGCCGCAACTGGCTGGACGCCATCCGCGGCAAGGCCGAACTGTGCTGCAACGTGGAGTTAGGCACCTCGACAATGGTCGCGATTAAAATGGCGGTTGAATCATATCGCCAAAAGAAAACGATGCTGTGGGATGCAAAGAAAGAGAAAGTGATTGTTTCCTGATGAAAACGTTGTTGAGAATATTTTGGCTGGCGGCGCTGGTTTGCGCCGGGTCAGCAGCGCTGGCGGCGGATAACCAACTTTCCGCGAGGGAAAAATCGGACGGTTGGATTCTCTTGTTCGACGGCAAGACCACCAATGGGTGGATGACCGGCAATGGCGCCGCTCCTTTGAGAGGACCGGAAAACGGGGCATTGAATCCGCGCAAGGCCGGTTACTACTTTCTCGTGCACACCCAAAAATGGGGAGATTACATTTTTAAGACCGACTTCAAGATCAGTCCCAAGTGCAACAGCGGCATTTTTGTCCGCGTCAGCACGCTGGAAAAACGTCCTAACAAAGATGTTGGATACAATGGGATTGAAATCGCGATCGATGACACCAAGACCGCTGGCTATGTGGATACGGGAGCGTTTTACGACCTCTCCAAGCCGACCAAAAACGCGATGAAACCGGTGGGTGAATGGAATCACATTGAGGTCACCGCAAAGGGCCCGATTCTTGAAATCGTCCTGAACGGCGAAAAGGTCAATCGTTTGAACCTTGACGAATGGACCAGCGAAAGCAAACGCCCGGACGGCACGAACCACAAATTCGAGACCGTCTGGAAGGATCATCCGCGCGTGGGCTACATCGGCCTGCAGGATCACGGCGGCGACTGCTGGTATAAGAACATAAAAATAAAACCGCTCTAAACATATGCCCGGGGCGGGAGGCGAACCCTCCCGCTTCCGCAATTCATGGAAAAAATTCGCGTCGCGATTTGGAACGAGTTCGTGCATGAGCGGGAAAATCCCGAAGTGGCCAAACTTTATCCAAAGGGAATTCATGGCGTCCTGGCGGAGGCGCTGGGGAAACATACCGATCTGGAAATCCGCACCGCGACATTGGCCGATCCAGACCAGGGGCTGAGCGAGGCAATGCTGGCGAAGACAGATGTGCTGATGTATTGGGCGCACGCGGCGCATGATGATGTGCGCGAGGAAACGGTGTTGCGAATCCAGAAACGCGTGCTGGATGGGATGGGTTTCGTGCCGTTGCATTCCACCCATTGGTCGAAGATTTTCAAGCGGCTGATGGGGACGACTTGCGCGCTGCGATATCGTGAAGCGGGTGAGCGGGAGCGTGTTTGGAATATTAACCCGGGGCATCCGATCGCGGAGGGGATTGGCGATTACATCGAGCTGCCGCATTCGGAAATGTATGGCGAGCCTTTCGGGATTCCCACGCCGGATGAGCAAGTTTTTATTTCGTGGTTCCAGGGCGGCGAGATTTTTCGCGGGGGGAATTGCTGGTTTCGCGGAAGCGGGCGAATCTTTTATTTCAGCCCGGGGCACGAGTCTTATCCGATTTATTACAATCCACAAATCCAGCGGGTGATTTACAATGCGATCCGTTGGGCGCGTCCGCAGGGGAAGCCGGCGGTGACGCCGTTGCACGTGCCGGTGGAAAATGCGCCGGAGAAAATCGAGGCGGTGGGGCCACAGATGCATGACGCGCATGGGAACTTAATTTCAGGCGGAAGAAAATGAACTCAATTAATTCGCATACACTAAAACTACTTTGGACGGACTTTGACACACGCGAGGAGGAATTGCGCCGGGTTGTGACGGAACGGCTGGCCGCGAAACCGCCGGAGACGCATGAGGACGCGATCGTGGCCAGTTACTTTTTCGCATTTCGCAACCAGACGCTGGCGGCGGCGGTGAAGGAGATTGCTTATCACGCGACGAGCGGGACGAAGAATCCGCCGAAGGGATCGCTGCTGGATCAATGCACGGCGATCGCTGCGGGGATTGATCCGTTTGATGAGAGTGGGCGAATTGGCCTGCTGCACATTGCCTATCCGTTGAAGATGCTGTTGCAGCCGGACGGGCATCTGAGCACGACGGATATTTTGCACACGATTGCGGGCGCGATTATTTTTGATGTTTACGAAAATTTGGACGCGCGTCTCGTCGCGGTGCAGATTCCAGATCGCGTCTTGAAAACGTTTCCAGGGCCGGCGCATGGGCCGGAAGGGTTGCGCAAGCTGACCGGCTTTGGGCCACAACAGCCGGCTTTCGGAACGATCCTCAAGCCGACTGCGGGCATCACCGCCAAGGAAGTCGGCGAGTTGGTGGAGGAAGCGGCGAAGTGTCCGTTGTTCATGTTCGTGAAGGAGGATGAGAATCTTTATCCCAAGCTGGATTACTCGCCGGTCGGTGAGCGCGCGCGCCTTGCGGTTGAATCAATCAAACGCGTCGAAGATAAGCGCGGAGGGCTGGGATTAATTTTTGCTCCGCATATCACGGGCGCGCCGAATGAGATTTTACAGTCGTTGAACGATGCGCTCGACGCGGGCGCCAAGGGGGTGATGTTCAGCGAATCTTTCTCGGGTGGGGCGGTGCGAATGGTGCGCGAGGCGACGAAGAATCGGCCGACTCCGCCGGCCATTTATGGGCACAACGCGGGAATTGGGGTGAAGACGCGGGCCATTTGGCGCGAGGTGATTGATTTATTCGCGCGATTGGATGGCATTGACTTTCGGCAGACGGCGCCGGTCAAACCTGGCCAGCCATTTTTGAAACCGTACGGGCAGGAATGGGAAGCTTCAGAATTTACGTTGAGCCGGCCGTTGCCCGGGATTAAACCGACGATGGTTGTGCGCGCCGGGGGATTGGACCAGGGGAACATCGGCCTGAATTTGGCGGACGCCGAGAAGCGCGGGATCACCGGGAACGTTTTGTTCCTGGCGGGCTCGGCGATCAATTCAATCAAGAATGCGCAAGGCAAGGCCGATCCGAATTTTGGCGCGGAGGCGATGATGCAGGCGCTGGAAGTGCATCGCGCGGGTGAGTTGCGCGGAGTTTCGACAGAGGAACATTTGCCGGCGTTGACTGCGTTGGCCGAGAAGAAAAATTTGCGCGCGTTGCGGGAAGCGATTCGGCAGCGATATCAGGGCGACCACTGATGAAGAAGGAATCACGTTTATTGCGGGTGGGCGTTCTCGGGTGCGGGCCGATTTCACAATACGCGCATTTCGACGCCTGCCGGAAGGCGCGGAACGCCGAATTATACGCAATTTGCGATCTCGCGCCGGATTTGCTGGCGAAAATGGCGGCGATTCATGATCCCAAAGTCACTTACGCGAAGCTGGATCAAATGCTCGCCGACCCGCAGGTCGAGGCGGTGATAGTCGCGACGGCGGACCAATTTCATGTGCCCATTTGCCTGGAAATTCTCGCCGCCGGAAAACACGTGCTCGTTGAAAAACCGCTCGGCGTCAATATTGAGGAATGCGAGCAACTCAAAGCCGCCGCCGCCAAGTCAAAGGTGGTTTTTCAGATCGGGAATAATCGTCGATTCGATCCGGGCATTGCCTTCGCGCAGAAATTTATTCGCGAGCAAATCGGGCAACTGATGGCTTTGAAAGCCTGGTATTGTGATTCGACCTATCGATACACGATGACGGATAATTTGCAGCCGATCCCGCGCTTGAGCGCCAATGCGCGCAAGCCCGAGGGCAATCCGAAAGCGGACAAGAAAAAGTATTTCGTGCTGACCCACGCGAGTCATCTGGTCGATACGGCGCGCTTTTTCGGCGGCGAAATTGTTTCTCTGCGCGCGCGGATGCTGGAACGTTTTGGCGCGTTCTGCTGGTTTATCGAGACGGAATACGCGAACGGCGCCATGGGGCATTTTGATTTGACGATTCCAGTGCGCGGCGATTTTGAAGAGGGTTTCCAGATTTACGGTGAAAACGGCAGCGTCCAAGGCAAAGTGTTTTTGCCGTGGTTCCATAAGACCAGTCACGTCGAATGTTTTTCGGCGAAAGATGGACAATATCATCGCCCCCTGGGCGAAGACTCCTACACCTACAAGCTGCAAATCGAAGGCTTGGCCGACACGATTTTAAACGGCGCGCCGCAGCATGGGGCCACTCTGGATGATGGAATCGCCGCCATGCGCGCGCTCGTGGCCATTTCGCGTTCCGTCGCGGAAGGCAAACCAATCAAACTGTCCGAAGTGACGGGGGCTGTATGAAGCTGGGCATTTTCGCAAAAACATTCAGCCGCCCAACGATGGAGGAAGTGTTGGACGCCATCATCGCCCACGGACTCACACAAGTGCAGTTCAATTTGGTCTGTGCCGGGACGCCTTCGCTGCCGGATCAAATCGACGACGCGCTGATCAATCGAATTCGAAGCGCCTTTGAAAAGCGCGGATTGCAAATGGCGGCGCTCTCCGGAACGTTCAATATGATCCATCCGGATTTGGGCGAACGCCAGCGTGGCTTGGAACGTTTGCAAGTCTTAGCGCAAGCCGGCCGCGCGATGGGCGCCCCGCTCATTACCTTGTGCACCGGCACCCGCGACGCCAGGAACATGTGGACGGCGCATCCGGAGAATCAGTCGGTTTTGGCCTGGGACGATTTGCTGCGCTCAATGGAAACGGCCCTGGAAATCGCCGAAAGCGCGAACATTTCTCTGGGCGTCGAACCCGAGGTCACCAACGTGATCGATTCACCGGAGAGGGCGCGAGCGCTCCTGGACGTTTTCAGAAGCCCGCGTCTCAAAATCGTGATGGATCCGGCCAATTTGTTCGCTAAGGGTGAGCTGGCACGGATTCACGAAATTCTTGACCACGCATTTGCCGTTTTAGGGCCGGACATCGTCCTCGCGCACGCGAAGGATTTGAGTTCAGATGGCGGCGCAGGCCACGAAGCGGCGGGGACCGGCCTGCTCGACTACGATTATTATCTCGAACATCTGCAACGCATGGAATTCGATGGGGCATTGATTTTGCACAGCCTGACCGAGGCTCAAGTAGATAAGTCTGTTAAATTTGTGCGCGAAAAGATTTCGAATTTGCGCGGGACTCCCGCAAACGCAAGCTAATGCCTTTTTTTACTCACAACGACGTTAAGCTGTTCTACCGGGAGACGGGTGAAGGGTTGCCGTTCGTGTTTCAGCATGGACTTGGCGCCGATGTCAATCAGCCATTTGGGCTATTCAAACCACCGGCTGGGATTCGGCTGATCTGCTTCGACGCGCGTGGGCACGGATCGTCCGACACGGGGCGGCCAGAACAAATTGCCCTCGGGACTTCCGCGGACGATCTGGGCGCGTTGCTCGATTACCTGGAAATTTCGCGAGCGGTCGTCGGAGGAATTTCGATGGGCGCGGCGATTGCGCTGAATTTCGCGTTACGTTTTCCAGGGAAAACTCTCGGCCTTATTCTGTCGCGGCCCGCGTGGCTGGACGGACCCAATCCGTTCAACGTAAAAATGTTCGGGCTCATCTCCCAGTTAATCGACACCGTCGGGCCGCTGGAAGGTTTGGTCATCTTTCAAGCTTCCCCGGAATTTACGGAATTACAGCGAGAATTTCCCGACACAGCGGCCTCCCTCAGCAATCAATTTCGCCATCCACGCGCGCGCGAGATCGCCAGGAATTTAAATCGCATTCCACTCGATTCGCCCATCACTGCGCTCGATTCGCTCAAGGCCATTCGCGTGCCGACGCTCGTTTTGGCCAACCAACGCGATCCGATTCATCCTTTCGAATATGGCGTTCGCCTCCGCGAAGAAATTTCCGGCGCTGAATTTCGCGAAATCGCTTCAAAATCGAACGACTTGCAAACACACCTTCGCCAGGTCCAGGAATTCATTGAAGATTTTTTGTCCCGTCATTTTTTGAAAGCTGCTGTTCTATGCTGAAATGTTCAACTTCCCTCTGGTCCGCTGATCTTGCCAATCTCGGCGCTGAAATCCGCCGCGTCGAACCGTTCTCCGAACGATTCCACATCGATGTCGCGGACGGCCATTACGTTCACAATCTTCTCTTCTTTCCCGACCAGGTGAAGGCGATGCGTTCGCATACGAAGACGCCTTTCGAGGTCCATTTGATGGTCACTGACCCCATGAGTTGGATTGAGCCCTTTGTGGAGGCGGGCGCTGATGGAATCATGTTTTGCTTTGATGCCGTCAGTAATCCGGGCGAGGTCCTGCAAAAAATTCGCGCGGCGGGCAAGCAAGCAGGTGTTTCGTTGTTGATCACCGAATCCCTCGACCTCGTGGAGCCCTATTGGGAATTGCTCGACGTGCTGACGATCGTCGGCACGGCGATGGGAATCAAAGGCGCTTCGATGGATGCTTCTGTGCCCGGAAAAATTCGCCAGGCCAAACAGATTATCAAGGATCGCGGGTTAAGAACCGAAGTCGAAGCCGACGGCGGAATTCGTCGCGAAACGGTCCCCCTCTTAAAAGCGGCCGGGGCTGATTTCATTGTGCCTGGTTCGTTGATGTTTAAAGAAAACCCGGTTGAAATGAGGGCCTGGCTCGCCTCGCTCTAATATGATCAGCAGCCCCACTATTGATATCCTCGGCCTTGGCGCGGTGACCATCGACGATCTGATTTACGTCGATCACTACCCCGCCGCCGACGCGAAGATTCCGGTTCTTCGGTCGGAGCGGCATTGCGGAGGTTTAACGGGGACAGCGTTGGTGGCAGCCTCGCGGCTCGGGTTGAAAACGGTGTATGCGGGGGCGCTCGGAACGGATGATCTCTCAAATTATCTGGTGCAATCCATGACTAATAGGAATTTGCTTTTTCATGGCGGGAACCGAGCCTGACCGTTCCGGGGTATTATCGCAAGAAATTAAACCCTTCAGATGCGACGCAGTAAGGATTCCCGCCTTGGGCGGCCTCCGGAGGCCGCCCAAGGCGGGAATCCTGCCCCCCAATCCCCGGAGAAGAGTGCTGGAAACCCGAATTTTGACCCCACGCCGACACAGGGGAGCCTCAAGCTGTCCGCAACGTTTCTCGAAACCCGATGCGGGCGCCCCGCTTTTGACCTCGTTCAA
>Ga0194132_10006095_pt1 | contig 18965 bp, 18 predicted proteins | sample TA2KigOf80mmetaG_FD_148612 | JGI IMG/M metagenome (GOLD analysis project Ga0194132, IMG submission 148612) | Freshwater microbial communities from Lake Tanganyika, Tanzania - TA2015054 Kigoma Offshore 80m | ecosystem: Environmental > Aquatic > Freshwater > Lake | place: Tanzania: Lake...
GTAGCATGTTGTTTAGAGCTCTGCCTGACATGTTCTTCTACCTGGGGGACCCGAACATACCGTCATCCACCAATGGCCTTGAAGGCTACTTCTCCAGGCTCAAAGCTCGATACCGTCAGCACAGGGGACTGAGCACGAACAATCGCTATCAGTATTTCACTTGGTACTTTTACCTTGTACCACGCTGATCACACATTTTCTGCAAATATGCCCGAATTGACAAACGGGACTCGCCCTGCCCTGCCCAGGCCTCTACATCGTCCGCATCACCGTGCCGGCCTCCGCCTTCACCCGCGCCCTGATCTCAGCAATATCCAGCGTGTGCTCCGGCCACTGCTCAGGCGGGATGTGGGAGAGGCGCAGGAGGATGCGGGAGAGCATGCCTGCGTACTCACGCAGCTCCCTGGGGCGGACCTTGTCCGCGGTGTCGCTGCTCTCGCCGCGGAACTCGGCGTCCGGGTGGCGGCCGACGAAGCGCCATCGCCACAGGATGCTCGCCGGGATGCCGCGCTCGGAGAACGAGTAGCTGTCGGTGCTCGGGTCCATCTGGGCCAGGACGTGGCACTTGAGGCCGTCGCCAAGCTGGTCCAGGACAGTCTGCACCATCGGGCGCAGATGAGGGTACTGGAGGACCATCCCCTTCATGTTGCCGGTGCCAAGCTCGTCCAGGTTCACCATCAGGCGCGGCAAGGTCTCGCCTTTCGCAGGAGCGATGCCACCGCGCTCGCCCCCCCCCGAAGTGCCGGCGCACGTAGGCGCGGGAGCCTTGAAGGGTCTGCTCCTCACCGCTGAAGGTGCAAAAGCGTATAGTGCAGCCGGGGGCAACGCCCGTGGCCCTCTGTAAGGCCGCCAGGAGGCGCGCCGTTTCCATCACAACCACCGTGCCGGACGCGTTGTCGTTGCCGCCAGGAGCGCCCCAGACCGTGTCGTGGTGCGCGCCGAGGATGATCGTCTGATCGGGCCACAGGCCCCCGCGAAGCTCCGCCACGGTGTTTGACGCTCGGGTTTCAAAGTATCGGCTCGCGACCTGGACATGGAGGCGCTTGCCCTCCGACGCCATCAGTCGCAGCAGCGCGCCATCTTCGCGGGTGGTCAGCACGGTCGGAACAGGCATGGCCTGGACGTGCTCATAGCGCCAGTCGTTGGCCGGCTGGAACTCCAGCTTGCGCCCGGCCCTGGACTCGACCAGCACAACTATTGCGACCCCCGTGTCCGCCAGCGCGTTCAGCCTGGTGTGGACCGGCAGCGGCGTAGTGAACGGCTCGAAGCCGATGTTCATGACTGCTGCCGCACCTCGAATGCGGTCACGGACACTTTCCACCTCGTGAGGCATGCCGAAGCCGACATCTACCAGGCGTCCTGTGACATCGGTGGGTGGGCAGAAGAGAATGGGGATGAGGTCCACCCGGCGGCTATCTTCCACGACCTCGCCCGAGGCGGCGCTGAAGTCCCAGGACTTGAGGTCGAACTCCTCCAAATGCGCGTCAACAAGTCCGGCGCGCTCCATCTCGGCGCGGATATACGAGGCGGCGCGCCGGTCGCCTTCGCTCCCACCCCATCTGGGGCCGATGCGTGTGCAAAGCTCTGTGAGGTACCGCTGGACCTTCGATCCAACCCAGGACTCGCCGACGAGCCAGCGGTCGATTTTATGCCAGTCCAGGTCCACAGCGGCCTCCATTACCCATATGAGAGCCTGTCTCTCTACTCCCGTAGTGGCGCACTGCGTGCGCTCTTCGGGGGTTGCCTAAGGGCCGGTTATCTTCAAGAGCCCCGATGCATCGGGGCCACTACGGGAGGTTTGCCACAGGTCAACTTCAATTGACCAACTCACACAGGCTCTGAGGTGTAGCGCAATGATATCGCGCCAAGCGTGGCGTCTCAAGCGCGCACCGTGATATAAAGTCCCAACACCAGATACAGAGGCTGAGATGGTAAGTGAGCAGGACAGAAAGGCCGGCGAGACAGGAGCGTGGTTCCTGTACTCCGAGCAGAGTGAGCCCTTTGGGCAAGTGTACCGCTCCGGCGCTGACAGCATGCCACGGATAGGCGAGCGGCTCACGGGTGGCGCGAAGTGGGACGAGGTGGAGGTGGTGGCGTTCCGCGAGCTGGCGTCCACCTGTGCGGTGCGACGCTTCCAGGTAATCGTGCGAGTGATAAGGCCCAAGAGCTAATCGTCAAGAATGCGGAGTGCGCGATCCAATGAAGCTGTCGATTTCAGTCAGGGTTGCCGAAAAGTTCAGCAACAAGCGTGAGGCCTCGATGGGTCTGGACGGGCTCGTTAGGCTCGCCGCAGCCAGCGGGTACCATGCCGTCTGCATGCGCGCCTCGCAGGTGGGGTTGCACACCCCTCCGGAGGTCGTGGAGGAAAAGCGAGAGATGCTTGATGCCATGGGGCTGAAGGTATCGATGGTCACCGGCGACTTCGCCATACCGGAGAACAACGACGAGTGCCCCAACGCCCTGCGCAATATCACGCCGTACCTCGACCTGGCGGAGGCGCTCGGCGCGACTCTGCTGAGGGTCGGCATAAAGAAGGCGGAAGACATCCCCTGGACGCAGCGGGCGGCGGACGAGGCGGCGGAGCGCGGGATGGCGCTGGCGCAGCAGAGCCATAACCGCAGCCCGTTCGAGACGGTTGAGGAGTCGGTCAGGTACCTGAAGTCGATCAACCGGCGCAACTTCGGGATCACCTACGAGCCGGCGAACCTGGAGCTCTGCGGCGCAGACTACGGCCCTTCAACGATCAGGGCGTTCGCGCCTTACCTGCTGAACGTCTACCTGCAGAACCAGAGGCTGCGGCCGGACGGCCCGAACGTCATCGAGACCTGGTCGCGGGGGCCGGTGCGTTTCGAGCAGATTCCCATGTGGGACACGCGCGGAATAGACTTCCCGGCAGTCTTGCGCGCGCTGGAGCAGGTGGGCTACGAAGGCTACGTCACGGTGCACCAGGCCTCCACGGGCACAATCACGCCCGAGGAGGCGATCACAAAGAGCGCAGCGTACCTGAGGAGCCTCGGCCGGTTCGACCCGGCGTAGAGCGAATTTCTCGCCGCTCTACCCGATCCAGTCCGGGTACTTCGTCTTCACCACGTTCACGCAGGCCTGGTAGACCTCTTCAGTGACCGCCTCGTATGGCGATAGCAAGCGCATTGACATCTCCGCACCGGCGGCGCGGGCGACGATCTTGTCGTACGCCCCGTCGATCAGGTTTCCCATCTGAGCGGCCGGCTCGAACATCTCTATCGCGATTCGCAGGTACTTCGCCTGCATCGGGATGAGCTTGTCGAAGTCCCTGCGGACTCCGTAGCTGAAGAACTCCTTCGTCTTTTTCGTGAAGTAGGCCCCAAAGGAGCTCAGAAGCGACGCCTCACCAAAGGTGCAAGCGACGGGGAACTGGGTCTCGGAATAGAAGTGCTGAAGCTCCGTGTTGGCGGCGAGCTCCACGGTCTGGTAGATGTCCAGGAGTGTGTTCTTCGTGGCCACTAAGTTGGGGACGGCGTCCTGCAGCCGCAGGTAGTCCTTCGCGTACAGGAGGCGCTTGGGGCGCACCAGGTTGTAGTGGAGGAAGTTGGCGTTAGGGAAGGCGCCGCATACGTCCTTGAAGAAGGTCATGTACTCGTTGTCGCTGACCATGCCCCACGGCGGCAGCGCCACCTGGAACATTCTGAAGCCGGCGTCGTAGCCGATTCCTACGCGCTCAATTACCTGGGCGGTGGACATGCCGATGCAGCCAACCATGGGGTTTACGCCCGGCTTGCCCGTCTCCTCGCGGAATATCTTGACGATCTGCGTGAACTGCGGAATGGTGACAGCGTAGCCTTCACCGGCGGTCCCGAAGATATAAAGGTCGTTAAACTTCTTGATCGTGTCCCTGACCTGCTCCCGGAACGCGCCCTCCATAAGCTCGTACTTCTCATTCCAGGGGATCTCGCAGCTCACAAGGACTGCCTGGTGGTAACGCTTTGGCATTGGACTACTCCCTACTGACGGGCTATCGGGCGGTTGAATGGAGGGACCTCCATCATTTCCGCGCCGAATACTATCTGACCGTCGTATTGCTTGGCAATCTCGCCGATAGCGCGCTCCATAAGTCCGGGCGACGCAATGCGGCGGTTGTGGACGATCACAAGCTGTTTTGCGCCGGACTCACGGCCAATGCGGGAGGCGCCGTCCGTGCCCATCATGTAGATGAGATCGGGCGTGCCTGGATAGTCCTCATCTATGCAGGTGGTGTTGCAAAAGACCACGTCCGCCCCTCTGGCCAGGTTGATAACGCTGTCGCAAATGGCTGTGTCGCCCGTGAAAACGTAGCTGCCCTCATCTGTGTTCACACGGTACGCCAGGGAGTCCAGATATGGCTGGACATGCACCGCCGGAGCGGCGATGACCTCCCACGACTTGCCTTTCGCGACGGCACCGGGGCCCACGTCTTTCGCATTTACAGCCGGCGGACGGCGGGGCAGGACGCCCCCGCGGAAGGTGTACGCCCCCAGGCTTAACGGGTGGTTGACCCTCGCGATCCAGTCGTGGGCGAAAGCGCCGGTATGCTCGTCCAGTATGCGCTTTGTAAGCCGCTCGGTGAGCCTCGGGCCGAAGGCGTTCAGATCTTTGATTTTGCCCGCGCCGGAATCCCATCGCGTAAGCACCAGGCACGGATAGTCCACGTCGTGGTCGAAGTGGTGGTGCGTGAAGAAGAGGTGGTCGATCTGCATGGCGGTCATGCCCATCTTGAAGAGCTTGTAGGTAGTGCCGGGCCCGCAGTCGAACATCAGGTGCTCGTCTCCCACCTTGAGCACGTACGAGGACCCGAAGCGGTCGTTCGCGGGCTGGGGAGCGCCGCTGCCGAGGATAAACAAACGGTTCATCGCGCCTCCGATGGTAATGGCATCAGGCACACAATCATACGCAAGCGAACGCCGCGGCGCCAGCGCGCTCAGTCTCCGTTGGGCTCTTTTCCGGGCATGGACCCGGACTGCGGCGGCCCGTCTCCCGGCTGGCCGGCGGGCGCGCCGCGCGGGAGCATGCGGCCGATACTCGCCATAGCCCGGTAGACGCGCTCGGACTCGCGGGTCATCACCGGGCCGAGGATGCTCAGGGCGAGCACGTAGAGCGCCGTGAAGGGCTGGATTATAGGCATGAGACCCCCGCTGCGCGCCAGGCTGGCCATCACGATCGAGAACTCGCCCCTGCTGATGATAGCGAGCCCGATGTTGACGCCGCCCTACGTAGGCAGTCCAGCCAGCCTGCCCGCGATCAGACCCGCGACGAAGTTGCCCAGGATGGTTAGCACGACAGCAAACGCGGCGAAGGCCGCAGCGCCGGAGAGACTCAGCGGGTCGATGCTGAGGCCGAAGGAAAAGAAGAACATCGCCCCGAAGAGGTCCCGGAATGGCACCACGATGCGCTCGATGCGATGGCGGTGTGTGGTCTCCGCAAGCACGAGCCCGAAGAGCAGGGCGCCCACCGCCTCTGCGACGCCGATCGATTCGGAGAAGCCTGCGACGAGCAGCAACACGGCGAAAACAGTGAGTATGAATCCGTCGTCCCTGAGCCGGTCCATCGCCGCGCTCATCCACCGGGCCATGTACCGGGCAAGGGCGAACAGGAGTACGAGGAACAACGCGACAATGGTCACGGACACGGCGGTGCCGATAAACGACGTCCGTCCGCTCAGGACAAGACCCGAGACCATCGCCATGTACGCCGCGAGGAACACGTCCTCCACCATGATGATGCCAACGATCAGACCGGTCTCCGGCCGGGTCGAGCGCTTCAGGTCCAGGATCACCTTCGCAACGATGGCGCTTGAGGAGATAGTTGTTATGCCCGCGACAACGAGCACCTCCCGCACGGGTAGACCGATGACGATGGCGAAAGCCAGGCTGACCGTGAAATTGATCCCCAAGTAAATGGCGCCGGCGAGCGCGATGGACCGGCCAGCGCGGATGAGGCGGCCCATCGAGAACTCCAGGCCCAGGTAGAAGAGAAGGAACAGCACCCCCAGGCGGCCCATGAAGTCGATCAGCGGCTTGCTCTCCACGAACCTCAGGTCAAACATGCCAACGTGTGGCGCATGCGGGCCCACTGCAAGGCCTCCGAGGATAAGGAATGGCACGACGGAGACGCGCAGCCGGCCCGCGACGGCCGCGACGACGGCCATAAGGAGCAGCGCGACGCCTATTTCGAATATGATGTGCTCCACTCTACCCCTGTCCTCCAGAAACCCGCTTCCCTACCTCTCCATTGTTGGGCATAGCTGGGGCGAATGGGCGCTCTGCTAGAATCGAGCTATGACGTATGTAGCGGACCTCCATATGCACTCACCGTTTGCCAGGGAGTGCAGCAAGCTCCTGACCTTCGAGAACCTGGCCGCCACGGCGCGCAAGAAAGGCATCCACCTCCTTGCGAGCGGCGACTTCACGCACCCGAAACAGCTGGAGGCAACGAAGCGGATGCTCAGGGAGGCGGGCGGCGGCCTTTTCGAGTACGGGGACGTGAAGTTCATCCTTGGGACCGAGGTGAACAGCATCGCCGAGGAGGGTGGGCGGCGCCGCAGGGTGCACCTGCTGCTGTTCGCGCCCACGATACACGCCGTGGAGAGGGTCAACCGGGAGCTGGCGAAGGCGGGTAACCTGTTGGAGGACGGCAGGCCGACGGTCCGCGTCAGCCCCCGGGAAATAGTCACGCTTCTGAAAGAGGTGGACGAGCGCTGCTTTCTAATCCCGGCGCACCTGTGGACGCCTTGGTACGGCATCTACGGCTCCAGGTCCGGCTTCGATTCTCTTGAGGAGTGCTTCGGCGACAGCATGCGGCACATCCACGGCATCGAGATCGGGCTGTCCAGCGATCCGGCAATGAACTGGAGGACGCCGTCCCTGGACAATGTGTCCATCCTGTCATTCTCGGATGCTCACTCGCTCCCGAATATGGGGAGAGAGGTAACCGTGTTCAACGGAAAGCCGAGCTACGACGGCCTCGTCAAGGCGCTGAGGCAGCAGGACATCGCCTACACGGTGGAGTTTTTCCCTGAGGAAGGGAAGTACCACTATTCCGGCCACCGCCAGTGCGGCGTCAGCCTTGCGCCGGAACAGGTGCGGGAGCAGGGGGTGCGCTGCCCGGTCTGCAAGCGCAAGATGACGATCGGCGTTATGCAGCGGGTGGAGGACCTGGCGGGTCGTGGGGCAGCCCTTACCCGGGAGCCGGACGGGACGCTGCGCGGACCCACGAACAGGCCGCCCTTTAGGCACATGGTCTCGCTGCGGCAAATAGTCGGGGAGTCGCTGGGAACCGGGCCGACGGGCAAAAGGGCCACGGCGCTCCATGAACGGATACTTGGGGAGTTGGGGCCGGAGATACAGCTACTGACGGAAACGGACCCGAAGGACCTCGGGCCAGTGGCCGGTGAACGCGTTACGGAGGGAATCATGCGCGTGCGCAGAGGCGAGGTCTCCATCATGCCGGGCTTCGACGGCGAATACGGCAAGGTGAGTGTGTGGCCGGCGGCGGAACCGGCTATGCGTCCGCGATGAATCTTTGCTAAGATACCACCCATCGCGACGGGCGGTATGAGGCCATCCAAGGAGACCGACATTGGTCCAGACTGTGACGCTAAAGCCGGTTACCAGAGAAGACGTTGTAAGGCTGCGCGCGTGGCTCCAGGACGACGAGGTGGCGGAGAGCTGGTTCGGACGCTATTCCTACGGCAACCCCGCGCACCTTGGATACAATCCCGAGAAGGTCGTGTCTGCATCCGACGAGGAATGGGAGAGGACGTTCAACGACTCCGCCCACAGGATGTATTCCATCTACTCCGAGAAAGGCGAGCATGTGGGCGAGGTCCACGTGGCCATAGAGAATAGCCTTGGGGACGGGCAGATATCCATCCTCATCGGCCGCAAGGACATGTGGCACCACGGTTACGGCTCGGCGGGGATGAGGGCTGTCCTGAACGTGGCCTTCAAGGAATGGGGACTCTACCGCGTGTGGGTGGATGTGCCCGAGTACAACAAGGCTGCCCTCACAATGTGCGAGCACCTGGGTTTCATGCACGAAGGGACGCTGAGAAAGAGCCGCCCACACGAGGGCGCTCGTTTCGACTCGGTTGTTATGGGCATGCTCGCAGCGGAGTACTTGTCCCGGACGCCGGGGGCGCAGCAGGGCAAGAACAAGTAGCTAGGGCGATTGCCTCCTGGCAAGGGCGGTCAGCTGGCGCGTAATCTCCTCGCGGCGGCGGGCGTAGTCCGCCTCTGCAATGTCGCCCCTCTCGAAGCTCTCCTCCAGGCGCGCCAGTCGCTCAACTAGCACCGATTGCTCAACCGCACCGCTCCTGGCGCGCGCTTCCACCGGCACGGCGGACGGCGTGGCCTTCGAACGCCGACTCCGCATGACGACGATCACGATAAGGCCGGCGAGGAAGATGCCCATGGCCACCGGGACGACGAGCTCCATGCGGAGGCTCCGAAACGCTTCCACGAGCCGCTCTCTGGACGAGGCCACAGGCAGATTCGTGAATTCAACCGACACTGTCTCTCCACGCGTAAATCCCTGCGCCTGGAGGAGATCGTACGTCCTTCCGCCGATCTCTACCTGCGACTGGGGGCCGAGGGCCGGGCTGGCAAGGTCCGCGATCTCCTGCGGCAGCAGCACGCGCATGTCGCCGGCGCCGTACCATAGCGTTTTGGTTAGCGATGCGGTATCGCCCTCGTAAGGGAAGGTGTAGGCAAACATCACCTCGTATTCGCCGGGGGGTATGTTGGCGTCGATGGCGAAGCCCCTGTCCACTGTGAACAGCTGTGCGCCTGCGATACTGGTATCGACCTGAAGGTCCTGAGCCCCTTCCGGCAGGCCGAAGCGCAGTAGGCTCATGGGGCCTTCCTGCCCGGGAATGAACGTCCGGTCAGAGCTGTTGCTGATCTTGTAAATTTCGAGCGCCCAGATTAGCCGGTCTATCTTGTCCGCCTGGCTGACGAGCATGGAGACGCTTGGGACCGAAAGGACGGAGTCCTGGGTGATCGCGTCGTAGACCGTCAGTGTTACTGGCTCCGGAGAGCCGGCAGTCAGGTCCAGGTCCACGCCGTACAGGGCGTCCTGGTAAACCGTCGAGACGCCGTAGGCGACGTCCGGGTCGAACTTGATGCTTTCGAAACGAAAGCGCCCATCTGCGTCCGCCTTTGTCTCCAGGTGATCGTGGCGCGCCGCGCCCTCCTCGTGAAAGACGATTGTATGGCCCTCCACGCTCCCACCATCCGCCGTGCCGTTGACGATGCGGCCGTCTACTACGCGCAGGGCCGCCTCCTGAGCGGAGGCGGAGCGGCTGAAGAGCGGCGAGGCGAGGAGGAAGACAGCGATTGCCAGTATGAATAACCCTACTAGTGGGGAAGCCCCACCCTCACCCTTTGGCCAGAGCGCCAAAGGCCTCTCCCTCAGTTTATTCACCGGCGGCCTCCGATGGGCGCGGCTGAGGCGCGCCGTGGAAGCGCTCGCGAACACTACGCACCTCGCGCTCAACGCGGGCAAGAAGCTCGGTCTCCTGCTGCTCCTCAAGCTCCATCGCCTTGAGGACGAGCGCCGCCTCTGTGAGGTACTGTTCGCGCAACGCGCGATAGTCCTGCTCCGGCAGGCTGCCGATTGAGTATTCGAGCTCCGCGCTCTTGAGGCCGGATATCGCAGCGTCCCACCGGCGGTCCAGCTCCGAGAAGGTGGAGCTCTCGTCTTCAGGCGCCTGTGCTGAGGCAGGCCGCAGGTATGGGTAGAGGATTGCGATGACCGGAACCAGGGCGAGAATGAGCGCAAGGACGATCAACATTTGTCCCCCTTACGCCTGCGCTGGCCGCGAGCCGCGCGGGACCCGGATGGCGGCATAGGCCGGCTGCCGTCGCGGCGAGAGCGCCAGGAGGGTGCCGAAGACAAAGAGCGGCCCTGCTGCCCACATCCACCATACGAGCGGGCTCACAAGAACGCGGATCACCGCGCTGCCGTCGTCGCCGAACTCGGAGGGCACGATATACAGGTCCTCTACCAGCGTGCTGCGAATTGCGGCGCGAGTGGCGGAGACGTTGAAGTTGCTGTAGAAGGACCGCGTCGTTTCCATTGCGCCCAGCGACTCGTCCCCGCGGCGGACAGTGAAGTGCGCCGTGACCTCTTCGCGGTCTGAGAAACGCTGAGAGGTCGTGTTCGTGTACTGGAGGGTGTAGTCCGCTAGCGACGCGGTCTCCCCGGGCTTGAGGTTGAAGTCGCGCTGCACCTCGTAGAAAGACGAGCCGATCGCGCCGATGGCCAGCATGGTTATCGCCAGGTGGACGATGTAGCCGCCGTAACGCGGTCGGTTGGCCATGAGCAGCCGGCCGAACGCGACGGGATAGCTCTCACCCTTGCTATGGCGGGAGCGGGTCCCACGGACCCATTCGTGCACGATGCCGATTATGGCAATAGCGCAGACGGCGACGGCCACCACGGCGACCGGCTGCCGAACGCCGGCGGCGGCCACAACGTCCGCCGTAACAGCCGCGCCTATTAACGGGACCTTGACCACTGAGAGTACGTTGCGCGCGCTTGCCTTGCGCCAAGGCAGCAGGGGACCGACGCCCATAAGGAAGACGATCACAAGGAGCAGAGGACCGTTGATGCGGTCAAAGAAGGGCTGACCGACTGTAATCGTGACGTCCTGCGCTGCGCGCGAAAAGACTGGGTAGATGGTCCCCCACAGCGTGATGAACGCGACGGCCAGGAACAGCACGTTCTGTGCAAGGAAAGCGCTCTCGCGGGATAGCCAGGAGTCCAGCTTTTCGCGGCTGCGCAGTGTGTTCATACGCCAGGCGAAGGCAGCGAGGGAGGCCACGAGGGTGAACCCCATAAAGAAGAGGAACAGCCAACCCATCGTGGACTGCGCGAACGAATGCACAGACGGGACCGGACCGCCGCGGTTGATGAACATGCCCATCTCCGCAAGCGTGAAGGCGATCGCGACTATTACGATGTTCCACATACGGAACATCCCGCGCCGCTTCTGGACCATGATCGAGTGGACGAAGGCCGTCATTGCGAGCCAGGGCATCAGCGCGGAGTTCTCAACGGGATCCCACGCCCAGTAGCCACCCCACCCGAGGATCGTGTACGCCCACCAGCTTCCAAGCAACAGGCCAATTGTGAGGAGAAGCCATGACAGCATGCCCCATAGGCGGCCCTGGTCCACCCACTCGTCCCGCCCTCCCCTTCCCGCCAGCAGGGCGCCGATGGCGATGCTGAACGGAATGGCGACCGAGATAAGGCCCATCATCTGCACGGGCGGATGTATGAACATGCCGAAGTGGATCAGAAGCGGGTTTATCCCCTGCCCGTCGAACGGCATTGAATCCAACCGGTCGAGGGGGTTAGCAAGGAAGACGATCACGAACATGAAGAAGGTCAGGACACCGGCCATGACCGAGGTGGCATACGGCGTTGTGTACGGCAGCTTGCGGCCCATGCCCAGCACCGCCGCGACAGTCAGAATCGAAAAGACCAGTGCGATGAACAGCAGTGAGCCCTGGTTGCCGGCGTAAAATGCGACCCATGTGTAACTCGCCGGCATGGCAAGGTTACTGTTATCTGCAACATACGCCACGGAAAAATCGTGGTTGACGAATGCATACACAAGCGCGATGGTAGCAACCAGGAGCAGGACAGGGACTGTCATGAGGCCGTATCGAGCGCTCAACACCATGGCCGGAATTCGCTGCCAGGCCCCGACAAAAGAGGCGACGGCGACGTATCCAATGGTCAGAAGTGCAATCGCGAGTGCAACATAACCGGCGTCAACGATCACTTTTTGCCCTCGTTACTCTCAATTGCTGCTTCGATACGGCGGATATAACGTTCCTTCTCGTCCTCGGCGAGCCGCACTTGCGAGGTGGGGCCCGCCGTAGCGGAGGCGTACTTCGGCCGCGTCATGCCTCGAACTACGATAACTACGATGATGACCGCCAGCGCCACGGCGACGACGGGGACTACCCAGACAAGAAGGCTCAGCCCGCTCCGGGGCGGCTCGAGGAGCACGCTGGGACCATATCGCTCAACGAAAAAGCTCTTGATATCAGAGTCAGTGCGACCCTGCCCCACTTGCTCGCGCACCAGGTCCCGCATCTGCAAGGATAGGGGGTGCTGCGACTGGTCGATGGATTCCCCCGGGCAGACGGGGCACATGATTCCTTTGCTCAGGTCCTGCACCCGCTGCTCCTGAGGCGGCACGTCCGAGCCGGTGTTGCAGCCGGCGAAGACCAGCGCCACAAGGACCATCGCCGCGATAGCCATTGCGTGCAGATAACGGCCCTGTGGGGCGGTCGTGATTTTATTCACCATACCGTAGTTAAGGGTAACACAAAACAGATTCTGGTATAATTTGGCCGTATTGGGCTTGTGAGGCGACTCATAGGCCTGCCAGTATAAGGAGAACCGCATGACTGTCCTGTACATTGCCTCGAACGAACGAGGCGCAGGCAAAACGGCGCTGGCCGCGACGCTGGCGGCGGAGCTTGGGGACAAGGGCGCGAAAGTCGCGACCGTCAGAGCGGCAGTCGAGCAGGACCTGAAGAGCGCCGTGGCTCGCGAAAAGTCGACGGCCGACGTCGTGATCGTCGAAGGTGGCGAGGACGCCCAGTCGACGGCAAAGGCGGCGGCGGCGGTCGACGCCAGGGTCCTTCTGGTCGTCAGGGCGAGACCGGAGATGGATGCATCTACACTCGTCCCATGGAAGACCGCGCTCGGCGGGCGCCTTGGAGGCAGCGTAGTCAACGGCGTGCTCAAGTACCAGGGCTCGGATGCGTCCGGCCGACTGGTCCCGGCAATGCGGGCCGCGGGGCTGAATCCCCTGGGCGCGGTGCCCGAAGACCGCAGGCTCCTTGCAGTGACCGTTGCGGAATCCGCGGCACACTTCGAGGGACAGTTCCTGCTGGGCGAAGAGTGGGCCGGCGACAGGCTCGTCGAGCACTTCATGGTCGGCGGAATGGGCCTCGACTGGGGTGTGCTCTACTTCGGCATCCGCGAGAACAAGGCCGTCATCGTCCGAGGCGACAGGCCGGACGTGCAGATGGCTGCCCTGGCGACGCCAACTTCGTGCCTCATAGCTACAAATGCGCTGAAACCGCTCGACTACGTCATGAACGAGGCAGATGCGACCGAGACTCCGGTGTTCGTCGTAGAGACCGACACTAAAGAGACAATGGCGGCCGTCGGCGGGCTGCTGCAAAAGGCGCATTTCGGCCACCCGAGGAAGATTCAGCGCTACAGGGAGTTACTGAAGCAGCACGTCGAGCTCACCTCGGTCCTGCGAGACATTAAGGTAGCTGCGTAGACTGAAGACGCAAAACTCCAATCTGGACAGCCCCAGGCTTGCGGCCTGGGGCTTTATTTTGTTCGAGGTGGGCCAATAACAGCCTGATTGTGGAAGGGAGAAATCTTTGGACTCAAGGTCTCTACGGGTTAGCATGAATTGCTTAAAACCACTGGTGTAATAGGCGCCTTTCCTGTATAATCAAGTTTTGTCAAAAAATCCAAAACGGAGGGTGGGTGAGATTGAACGCACTTGGGACACATCTTCTGCTTGAGCTCAGAAGCTGTGATGCTCAGTTGCTAGACAACTACGAGTTCATCAAGCAAGCAATGCTCGAAGCCGCACTGAAGGCCGGGGCCACGATAATTGGCCAGACATTCCACAAGTTTCATCCGATCGGCGTGACGGGCGTGGTTGCGATCTCCGAATCGCACATGTCCATTCACACGTGGCCGGAATACGGCTACGCAGCCGTCGACGTGTTCACTTGCGGGGAGGCATTCAACCCGCACGTAGCGGCGCAGATACTCGTCGAAAGGCTTCAGTGCAAGCTGCCGTCAACCACGGAGGTCAAGCGCGGGATAGGCGTGGCCTCCACACTGGCGATGGCTGCCGCCTCATGAGCTTCAAAAGAGAATTCCCTACCTACTCGCCTGACGGCAAGTGGTACTACGAATACATCACGCCGGACTTTATGATGGTCCTGCGCGTGAAGAACAAGGTCTTCGAGGGCCAGTCGAAGTTCCAGCAGGTCATTGTGCACGACACGGCCGCCTTCGGGCGGACGCTCGTGCTGGACGGCAAGACGCAGTCATCAGAGTCCGACGAGTACGTCTACCATGAGGCGCTTGTGCAGCCGTGCCTCATTGCGCATCCCAACCCCAAGAAGGTCTTCGTCGCCGGCGGCGGCGAGGGCTCGACCATTCGGGAGGCGCTCGCCCACAAGGGCGTCGAAAAGGTGGTTATGGCGGACATCGACGACCTCGCGGTCGAGATGTGCAAGAAGAACCTGCCCAATCACCATCGCGGCTCGTTCGACGATCCGCGCCTTGAGCTGGTCATAGGGGACGCGCTGGCGTATCTGGAGCAGACCAAAGAGCGGTTCGACGTGGCGATAATCGACATCCCGGACCCCCTCGAAGAGGGGCCGGCGTACCTGCTGTTCACGCAGGAGTTCTACAGGCTGGTCAAGAGCCGCCTGACCCCGAACGGCATGGTGGTGGCGCAGTCCGGCCCCACCGGCCCAATTGTTAACCAGACATGCTTCTCCGTCGTGTTCAACACGATGAAGACCGTCTTCCCGAACGTGGTGGGCTACGAGGCGTTCGTACAGGCCTTCTGCGGCTCCTGGGGCTTTATCTCGGCCTCCGTGGGCAACGATCTCCTCAAGATCACACCGCAAGAGGTTGACAAGCGCATAGCTGAACGACTTGGCCCAGACAAGCTGAAATTCTATGACGGCATCACGCACACAGGCATGTTCGGCCTGCCCAAGTACCTGCGCAAGTCCGTTGCGGACGAGAAGCGGGTGATCACGAAGGACAAGCCGCTTTACGTTGTGTAAAATAGTCCTGTATGAGCTTGCTCAAGGGCCCCGAAGCTTCGGGGCCCTTGCCGTTCTGTAAAACACCTGTACTAAAACCAGCCCTGCTGATGCTATAATTCCCTGTGGTGCACCCATGCCAACCGACCTGCTTCACGGACTGAACAAACAGCAGCGAGAGGCCGTCGAGACGGTCAACGGCCCCGTGCTCATCGTAGCCGGCCCAGGCAGCGGCAAGACGCGCGTTATCACGAACCGCATCGCCTACCTCGTGAAGGTGTGCGGCGTCGCGCCGTACCGCATCGGGGCCGTCACCTTCACCAACAAGGCCGCCCGCGAGCTCCGCGAGCGACTGGAGCCAATGCTCGGCCACCAGGCCCAGGAGCTCACAGCGACGACCTTTCACTCTTTCTGCGCCCTTGTGTTGCGCAAGGACGGCCACCACCTGGGGCTGGACAAGAGCTTCGCGATCTACGATTCCGCCGACCAGCTCTCTCTTATCAAGCGCGCGATGAAAGAGGTGGACGTGGACGCCAAGCAGTTCACGCCCGGCGCCATCCAGTCCGCCATCTCCAGCGCCAAGAACCAGCTCATCGGCGTCGAAGGGTTCGGCCTGAACAAGCAGAACTACTTCGACGAGATAGTCCACCGGGTCTACGAGCGCTACGATGCCCTGCTCGCACAGAGCATGGCTCTGGATTTCGATGACCTGCTTTTCAAGTCCCACACCCTGTTCGACAAGTTCCCTGAAGTGGCCGCGAAGTACCAGGAGCGGTACGTACACTTCATGATCGACGAGTTCCAGGACACCAACGTCACGCAGTACGCCATAGCGAGGTTGATCACCCAGAAGTACCGAAACCTGTGCGTTGTGGGCGATCCCGACCAGTCAATCTACTCCTGGCGGCACGCAGACATCCGGAACATTCTTAGCTTCAAGTCTGACTTTCCGGAAGCCAAGGTCATCGCGCTGGAGGAGAACTACCGGTCCACGCAGACCATCCTCGAGGCTGCGCAGCGGCTCATAGAGCCGAACAAGCAGCGCGTTGAGAAGGCCCTTTACACGAAAAACGACCGGGGTGTGCCGATCATCGTCAAGGAGAGTTACAACGAGCAGGAAGAGGCGCAGTATGTCGTCAAGGAGATAGAGCGCCTTTCCCGCCAGGGCTATCGAAAGTCCGATATCGCGGTGATGTACCGCGTCAACGCGCAGTCCCGCGCGCTGGAAGAGGCGTGCATGCGGTACGGCATGCCGTACCTGCTGGTGGGCACGGTCCGCTTCTACCAGCGCCAGGAGGTAAAGGACCTCACCGCCTACCTTCGATTGCTGGAGAACCCCAGCGATGACGTTAGCTTCTTGCGAGTGTGCAACGTGCCGACGCGCGGCATAGGCCAGCGCACGCTGGATGACCTCCAGCGCCTCGCGCGCGACCAGAATATGTCGATGTATGCGGCGATCGAGATGCTCGCCGGCGACAAGGACCAGCCGCTCTCCACCGTGGCCCCCCTGCCGGCGCGCTCCCTCACAGCCCTGAGGGGGTTCCGGGACCTGATCGCCGGAATAGCCGAGGAGTGCAGGACGCTCAGCCTGGTGGATACCATCGACCTCGTTCTCAAGAAGTCCGGGTACAAAGACTACATCCAGAACGAGGCCGACGGCGGTGACGAGCGATGGGAGAACCTGCTGGAGTTCCGCAACACGGCGAACGAATTCCGGGACATCGCCCCGGACGAGGCGCTGACGGCCTTCCTGGAGCAGGTGAGCCTTGTCAACGACACCGACAACGTGGGCGCGAAGTCGGACACGATCACCCTTATTACGCTGCACCAGGCGAAGGGGCTGGAGTACCCGGTGGTGTTCATCGTGGGAATGGAGGAGGGCACCCTGCCCCACATACGGTCGCTGACGGACCCGGAGGAGATGGAGGAGGAGCGGCGGCTGGCCTACGTGGGCGTTACGCGCGCCAAGAAGCTGCTGTACCTCACGCGCGTTTTCCGCCGGGGCTTCCAGGGCGTATCGGAGCCCAAGATACCGTCCCGCTTTTTGGCCGATATCCCGAAGGAGCTCACGTCCGGGTCGCAGTCCGACTTGAAGCAGCAGTCCTTCGCCTCGCGCGCCCCGGGCTGGTCCACGCCGGGCGGCCAATCGTCCAGGCCGAGCATATCAGCGCCTTCCGTGCGCATCGAGCACAGCGGGCCCGAGCCGACCCGGACGAAGATTTCAAGCAACTCTCCACAACAGCCACAGCAGCCTCAGCGGCCGGGGCAATCGGAAGCGCCAAAGACCGCCGCCCTGAAAACGGGAGACCGCGTGCGCCACAAGAAATTCGGCGAGGGCATCGTGACCGGCACCAAGCCCACTGGAGCTGACCTGGAGGTCACCGTGGCGTTCAAGGACGGCGCGGGCGTCAAGCGCCTCCTCCTCAGCTTCGCGCCACTGGAAAAGGCGGAGTGATCTGCGGAGCGCAGGCTCCGCAGATCACTAAATTGTGCAGGCGAGTGAACGCTATTTCTTCTTCCCGGGGCCTGATGGTGGCGGCGCTGCCGGCGTATTCGCGCTCGCCGGCGGCGCAGGCGAAGACGGAGGCGCCGGGCACCCAATCTCAGCCATCAGATCAATGAGCTGTGCAGCAATTGCAGCCCGCTCGGGTCCGGTGACATGGTCCGGCGGCTGGGCAATGCCGTCCGCGAATTTGTAGGCGTCCTGCAGCATCGTGCACGCAGCGGTGGTGTCACCCGCCGAGAGCAGGAACTGGGCGCTCGACAGCTTGTTGCGCCAGGCGTTCAACTTCCCTCCCGCCGAATTGCCCGGCCCATCTCCCGTGAGAGTCCCGTTTTCCACTGCTTCGCTAACCACCTCGATAACAGCCCCTATGGAAGATTCCGGTGGGTCGTTTACATCGATTGTCGTTGAGCCAAGTGATACGCCGCCGTCCCCATCGGCAACCATTACGTTGACGAGGAATGAACCGGGGGCCTGATAGGCGCATTCGGACGACGCTTCCGACTGTGGACCGCCCTCGAAAATGCCGTCGTTATCGCAATCGAAGCTGTACTGGAGTGGGTCTGCAATACCGGCAAGGTCCGAGGCCGCCACAGACACGATAGCGCCGACTACGATTGCCACAGGGCCGCTGTTGCTCACACCCTGGATGGTCGGTGAAACATTCAGTACGGAAACGGTGAAGCTGATTTGAGCGGAATCGAACCCGTCTGTCGCTACGACCACAACGTCATATTGAGCGGGGCCGTCGGAGGAAGGACCTGACCACGACCATTCACCCCCGGCCCAGGTGACGGCGCCGACGGTCGCCGTTAGCTGAAGGGCGTGACCATCAGGATCTGAGTAACTCCCGGTGTTCGATGCGGCGCCGCCTTCAAACGAGAGGACCTGGTCCGAATCCGAAGAAATGGAGGGCGGACCGTTGACCATAAACGAGACCGTCGACACGGTCTCCATGTTGCCTGCCGCGTCTTGCGACCTGAAGGACACAACTGTTTCACCCAATGAGTCCACCGTGATCGGCCCTTCGTAAGCCGACCAGCCGGTCCCTGAATCGCCGAGTGTGTACTCGGTCGAGGCCACACCGGATGTAACGTCAGTGGCGGAGAGCGCGACGGTCACCGGGCCGTTGTACACGTTCCCGGAGGCGAGCGGACCGGAAACGGAGGCGGCCGTTACGGGAGCGACCGTATCTATCAATGCAGTGGCCTGCCTTTCGGCCTCAGCGTTGCCCGTGGCATCGACACTCCTGTACTCAATCGTGTGCGAGCCTTCCCCTTCGATCACGAATGGGGTGGAGTAGATCAGATCAGTACCGCCGTCGATTCTATACAGGACGCTGCCGGACGGGACGCCCGAGCCGAAGTCCACCGCGGAAAGCGTGACCGTAACCGGCCCGATGAACCAGCCGGCCGAGCCCACCTCGCCCTGCAGAGTCAGGGCTGTGACCGGCGCGACGGTGTCCACTCGAACAACGAGCTGTGCGCCGACCGCGACGTTACCCGCGGCGTCCTCCGTCCGGAAGTCCACCGTGTGCACTCCATTCGGCAACGTAAACGGACCCGCATATAGCACGAACGGGCCGCCGTTAATGCTCCGCGTGGTTAAGGCCG
>Ga0194132_10006097_pt1 | contig 18962 bp, 15 predicted proteins | sample TA2KigOf80mmetaG_FD_148612 | JGI IMG/M metagenome (GOLD analysis project Ga0194132, IMG submission 148612) | Freshwater microbial communities from Lake Tanganyika, Tanzania - TA2015054 Kigoma Offshore 80m | ecosystem: Environmental > Aquatic > Freshwater > Lake | place: Tanzania: Lake...
CCAACATCTCCATGGTGATCACCCTCGTTTCCCCTGCTCAAAAAACGAGCAGGCAGGTTAAACACCCTGGTCAATTTTCAATTGAAATTCACCCCAAAACCTGGTCAATTTTCGGTCAGCGACAACATCCAGCAGTTCGCCCAGATCCGCTGCCGAGTACTCGGTGGTGATGTTCCGGTTCGCATGCCCCGGCAGGTCCTGGCGCGCTTCGTGAGGGACGCCAAGCGCGCGCAGTCGACGGGCAAAGGATGGCGCAGTGCGTGCGGTGCAATCGCTCTGAAGCCCGCTGGTGCCTGTTTCCCGGTGCGTACTACTTACCGATTTCTTGACTGGCTCAAACCGCGCGAGCGCGTTGGCGACCCGGGCAAGATCCTCGCGTACGCGTGGATGCAGCTGAGCTCCCCACAGCTCTTCTCTGGGAACAAAAGCGATCCATGTACGAGCGTGCGGCTCGCGCTCGTACGGCATGAATCAATTGCCTACTACATGTACCTCGCGCTCGCGCCAACTTCCGTTCCGAAGCGGCTCGTTGCAGCCCGTAAGTAGGCCACCTGCGAGGCCGGACGTTGATTGAAGGAATCGATGTCTTGTAATCACAGCGATCCTCAAAGTCCAATGTTTGAGTTCACCCGCAGACGGTAGGTAACTAAGCCAGTTGACGGCTGTCGGGTGCTACGACGCGTTAGGCAGCGCCGCTCTCACACTGCAAACAACCAGTTCGTGTAAACGGCGGCCCGTTGATGAGCGAACGCATCGAAGACGAGAAGGACGGCCCCTTCCAGCAACAGCCCGAGGCCGACCGAACTCCAGGCACTCGCCAGAGGGAGCGAGAAGACCAGGACTAACCCGAGAACGATGCAGACGGCCTCTGCCACCTTGACAATGCCGAAGTTCCTGTTCACTGTACGCATGCGTTCGCGTTCCGCGGCCACCACCTGAACATGCGACTGCCGGAGACCCTGCTCGAGCGCTGCGACCTGGTTCGGGGTGCGCAATGCGACAGCAACTCCCACGACTACCTGAAACAGCCCGAGCACCAGCAGGGGCCAGACCATATGGACAAATGCACTCCGGCCATACCAGAGCAGTGCAGCAAACCCTACGCTGACGATCGCGAGCAGGACCAGCAAGAAGCCGCCCTGCCTTTCAGCATCGAAGTACGCCACAAGTTCAGCAGTTTGCATGCTGCGCCTCCAAGGTGTGTGAGCTGCCTAACGCCGAGCTTCAGCGGCCCGCCGCGGTGGGTCCGCTGCAAGCGAATGTTCGGCTGATTCTCGACGCGGGCGCTTTGTACGCTTCTGTATCTCCGCTCGGAGGAGCTTCGACTTTAGCGGCGTGCCCAATTCCTCTGATTCGTGAGAACTGTACCAGACATCGTTGCCTTAGACTGAACTTGCCCGGCTGCCTAGTCAGCCGGGAAATCTACAGCTAAAGATGTAGGCATTACTTCGGGGTCTTCTTCATGGCTCCATTCTCTCTGAGAATAGAGCCTCCACAATTCCCGGGTCAATTCAATCGTGCCACGTCGCGAAACGCGATCAACTTCGAGTTGAAGGGCTCGCCGCATGCTCGCGCACGATGCGAGCCGGGAACAGCAGCCCCGATCGACCCATCCCGCGGTGGGGAAGTAGGGTCGCGCCGATTTCACCGGACAACAATCCCTTGTCCATGGCTTGCTGTGTACTGGTCCACCGCGTGCGTGTGTTGAATTCAGTGATCACCGGACCCTGCGCCGAAACCCCCACGTCCCAAGCCAGCCAGGGCATGAACGAGAACTTCCCGGCGGCATCCAGCGCTGTCGCCACGTAGTCTTGCCAGTCGGGAATCACGATTCCTGTGACCCGCTTGCGCGTGCGTGGATGGTCCTGTCTGACGCGTGGGCGTCCATCGACAATCTCCACGGCATCGCCCAGGGTTCCAGTCGTCATATCTATGGCTACCGTGATCCCGCCGGGCTCCGTGTAATTGTCAGTGGGAGTTTGTCCGCCTCCCAGTCGTAGCGACCAGCCCACTATGGATGTGACACCTTTGCGTGTCAGCGTGCCGAAGCGGATCGTGGCCAGTACGTCGGGGGCAATGTCGTGAATGACAGGATGGGGTATCACACGCCGCTGAATAAGAAACCGTTCGAGCTGCCCTTCGGTCGAGGATATCCACGCCAGCACGCCTTCGGCATCTTTGCTGTCTTTCCCCGGGAGCGTGCGCCAAGTCTGGGTGCCGGGCACGCGTTGGCCCAGAGAAAGTGCACCGGCGCCAAGGCTACCTGTCACCGGCTTCAGGAAGAGATCCTCGCTGTCCGGTTGCGCCAGGAAATCGCGGACCTTTGCGGGGGTGTCCAGCAGTGGTCCGTAACTGGGCGCGTCTAGCGGCCCCGTGGTGGCAAGTACCTCCGGCATGGGTATCGACAGCGAAGCGGCCAGCCGGTGCATGAGCGCCTTGTCGAGACCCAGAACATCGTACTGGGGCGGATTGATCAGATCGTAATAGCGATAGTTTGCGAACTTGCCGATGAAGGCCGCCTTGTCATCAAAACGCATTTCCGGTCGGTACAGACCCAGGCGGTAGTAATCCTCGGCGTCGATCGCACTGCAGGCCAGTAGCCGCGCCTGCTCGATGATCCGCTGGAGACGTGGAGAAAATTCCGTGCCGGTGAAGCGTGCGTGGTACTTCAAGTCTCTGCTTGACTGGGCCAGCAGGCTCAGCCAGCGTCCGGCGGCACGCAGTGCGAACTCGAATGGCATGAATCAGTCTCCCTCAGTGAACGCTGGCACAGACCAACGCGTGAATCGCAGCCCGACACTGGTGAAACACGCGAGGCATCTTTGGGCGGGTTGCAGCTCAATCTGGCTGACTGAGGCGGACATCAGGGTGCATCCACGCAACGCTCAGGTGGGCCGTCCCCTCTGCTACGAGCGGAATCTTCCAGAAGTGCGAGGCTGTAGGCCATCGGCATCTCCGAATGAGAAATAGGCCCGTCACGGAACAACCCGAGGGTGGCGGGAATGCGGGCATAACCGTTGGTTAGCGCGATCCCGCGAATGGGCTTGCCCGTGTTGTTGATGATGGCAGACTGGCCATCTCCGGTCTGATCCAGGTTGAGGCCCCAAAGAGGCACGTAGGATTCCTCGCCGGGCCCCCGCACTAGATCGATCAGGGCATCGAACCGCTGCCGCCCGGTTCCCTGATACCAGATGCCAATGCGCTGAACTCCCGCGCCTGTTGGTAGCACAATCGGTCCATCGAGCGCGAGGTGTTGGAATGGCCGAATGCTCTTGTACCCTTCGCTGGCAATCTTCGATTGAGGATCGTGACTTGCATTGGGTGTGTATCGGTTGTGCGCCGGATGCAGATCGATCAGCGTCAGGCGGATGTGACTGCCCTTGAGTATCCTGGTGCTGCGGTCCAACAGGCCTTTGGCTTTATCGGGAACCTCACGAAATAGTCGCCGCGCCGCTTGTTTGGCTTGCTCCGGTGCGGGTAGATAACTGCGTAGCCCCCGCTCGCCTGCTGAATCGTAATGGCTACCTTCGATGGCCGTGGGCACCGAGCGGTGATCTGGAATGTTTGCGGTCGCCGTCGACGTGTTGCCGGTCAACAGAAGTGCAAGCGCCAGACAACGTCCGAGCTGTGGTGACAAGTTTGCCGCAGCCATGCCCATGATGTCGTATCGGTGACGGACGAATTTTGGTTTGGGGGTGCCGATTGAACCTTGACCAGAACCTGGACCGCAGCAAACGCGCTGCGACTGTACATAAGTGTAGCGGATTCCGCTGGCATGCTTGATCGCTAGGGAAGATTGCAGTAGGTGGTGGACGTTTTGTTCTTACGCGGGGATTCTCGCTTCGAGCTGCGCCCATCGCGCAAATCCCCGCGAAGAACCACGCAACACCGACCCGCTACGACAATCCGCTGCGATCAAGCGTGGCATTGGAATACGATTCTCTTGTCCACCGCTAGAATAGCGGTGCTGCAGGCAAAGTGTCTGGTCGAATCTCAATCCGTATCCAGATTGAAGTCAAACCGTCGCAGACAGGAGCGCAACGATCATGCCGCTGAACCATGTTTACTTGCAGGACGATCATCTTGAATGGTGGTCGGCCCACGCACCGGCTACCCCTCAGGTGCAAGCTCGAGGTCAAAGTCGATACCGGGCGTTCTTGCGTGAGTTCTATTCCAACGTAGCCTGGGTCTGTGGTGACGCAACAGATCTGATCGACTTGATTGACCCGCTGGTGTTCGTCGATTCAGAAGGTGTCGAGGTTGGTGGCGCACCAGCGAAATTCGAATCGTTCCCCATGCGCCGAACGAACTGGCGCAATGCGCCCAACGGGTTTCAGCCCGCGCCAGAGCTACGGGTGCGCGCAGCCAGCACTGATGGTAGTCCTCCGATTCTTGCAGACGTTGCCTTACAACGCGACGGCCTGCCGCAGCGCCGCGTGATTCGTTCCGCGGACCGTACGTCCATATGGATCGACTTCGTGCATCCGCAACGCGCGGTGGGATTGCAATGTGGATTCTTGGGTGCGGCGAATCGCGGAATCGATCAGGGCCATTTCAAACTGGAAGCTTGGCGCGTTGATGGCAGTTTAGTCGGGGTGTCATCCGGGTCGGATCTGAGGGGGGCAGTCGATTGGCGGGCTTTGGGCATCGAATTGATCGCAATTCGCGACGAACATGCGGGAATTCGCACAGTGAGATTTTATTGTGACGATCCCGGATTCGAGCTGAATGAGTCCCTGTTCCTATATCGAGTCTGGTACGAGACACTGCCTATCGCCTTCGTAAGACAGGGCACGATCGCCAATATGCCGTTATCGACGTTTCGCGGTCATCAACACGTTGGACACGTCGATCTCCCGCCCGCTCCAGGCAATGCCGCCGCGGACGCGCTGCAACATCCGAGCGATCCACCCGTGTTTACCGCTGCGCGACCCGACATGGCAAGCGGTACGATCGGGGTCGGATCCATCACACTCCGGTTGCCCATGGATTGCGACCGTGCCGAAGTCTTTGTGCGAGGCTTTAAGGTCATTCCTGGCGTAGGTGGTACCTATCGCCGCGAACCCTACATTCAGAAATTCTCCCAATTGGGCTTCGCGCTCAAGACAACGAACAGACCGGACACGCGGAATAGGAGCATCACATTCGAGCTTGACGGGCAATACCACTGGGGGGACGAAGGGGAAGAGCGCGTCGATGCATTGCTCGCGGTGTACTGGTCGGTCCTTGCATGGCGCTCAGATCGCGCGGACTTGTTTGCGGCAAGCACGCTTAATGTGTCGCCTGATCATCCGCGCAAGAGCAAAGCCCTGATTGAATTCCGTCATGGCAGACCACTGATCGATGCTCCTACACTAGCTGCCGCAGGCCCAGAGGCGGTCTATGGTCCATTGTTTGGCGGCGTCACTCAGTACCGGCTGAGTTTGCCACGACCGGTGGAGCCGCAGACCTATATGTGGTACCTGGGCACCATGGGTGACGATTTTCCCGAGGATGAGTTCTTCGACGATGAATCTCGCACCTTATGGGAGTACATCCTGAGCGGCTTCGCCACCACAGGGTCAGTGGGTGTGCTTGGGGGAATCGCGATCACGAAATGGATAGTCAGCAGCATCGGAGATAACACGAGGATGACGCCGATAGTGGCGTTACCTGCGCCGCTGCGATACTCGGCGAACGGCGAGCGCATTGAGTGGTCGTGGGTGGGCAGTCTTGAAGAAACTCTGGATACCGACGAGCGCGCGACGACGCTGTTTGGTGGTACGGTGTTGTCTGGAGCAAGCTTGGTACCTGGCATTGTCGCTAACGGCGGTGACAGTGCGGTCACGAGAACCTTCCAACCGGCTGCGGGCTCAAGGGAGAGCAACGATGCGCCCTTCAATACTTACTCGTTGGAATTTGCGTTCGCTGCGGAGCAAGCACTGGTCGTGCTACAGGGCTTTACTTTCATTCCTGAGGACGAAGTGCGCGAACTGGATGTTGAAGTGCGGGCCGCGCGGTTTGACGGCCAACGACTAAACGTTGCGGCTGGTGGGGGAGTCGAGATCACAGAGCAGCCGAGAGGCCTCATAGATGAGCCTTCGCTGTCGGTTGGAGCCAGCGGTGGGTTTACGACGCTAGAGCGCTTCGTCATCGGGTTTCCAAACGTGGTCGGCATTCGTCGTGTGGAAAGAGCGATTCGCATGGTCTTGACCACGCGAGCCGCTGAGTTCGACTGGGTTGACGGCACCCGTGATGATCATCCAAAGGTCGTGGGCTACCTTCGCAACGATGGCAACGTCCCGGTAGGCGTACGCGCGCTGCGCATTGATGGTCAGCGATCACCCGCCTTCGATTTGCGCTTTACCTATCAAGGATCCACGCGATGGCTTAATGCGTTCAAGGGTGTTCTGCCCTTGACGTTGATGCCTGGTGAGCGCATTGAAGTTCTGGGCAGCTTCGCGCCAGCAGGCGTGCCGGCGCGGCCGCCAGTTGCGGTCGGGGCGGCAGCATCGGTCCGCGCCGTTTTCTCGCTCACATCTGGGCAATCTGACATCAGCGTGGAAGTACGTGCCGAACGCAAACCGTTGCGCCCCAGCGGATTCTTCTTTCCGCCGAGTCGCGCTTTTGGTCAGGTGCGCGTCACCGGCCTACAAGTGATGGGTGGCGGGTCGAATACATTGGGCTCGGCAACTATAGGGGGGGCCGAACTAGTCCCCGTAGCCACGGTGAGGCGAGCATTCGCCTTGATGAACTACGGCCAAGATGCGTTGGTGGTGAGATCACTCGCGTTCGACCCGTTGGTGCCAGGGTTGTCTTTTCGCGTGGTGAAGTATCCATTGAATTTGGGACAACTGCGACCCGCCGGCAACACGCGCTACGTGCTGGAACCTGGAACGTCGCTCGACTGCGAAATGAGTTGGGGACCTTTGCGTGTTGGGCCAATGCGCACACGCATCGTCGCCGATACGAATCAAGGGCAACTAGTGATGGAGGTCGCTGGAGAGGGGATTCCAGCATAACGGGGGCTCTGGCGCCGATAGGTTTCTGGTCCGAGCCGAACGGACGGTTCGAGGGGACGTATTCCAGCGGATAGCAGCGATGTCAGGTGGGGTGAAGATAGAGGCGATCGCGCAGTGGCCTACTGCCGAGGAACGGTGCAGGCGGTATGTGGCCAGTACCGCAATACCTGCCTTGCCTGTCCGAATTGTCGTTTTGGTGTGCAGCACGACGAGCGGGGCGGTGCCTTGTACTCAAAGATGTACACCACATGCCAACCCCCTCGGTACCCATTGAGGACAGACACGGGATGCGGCAAATGGTCCGCGCGACCTGGCGTTTTCACCGGACGATTCGAGCAAGGCGGTAGGCTATCTTGTCGCGCGGAGTGACGGAGTGTGGGTCGAAACAGGCTCTGATGGCCAGCACGTTCGCTTTACCTATCGCGAGTCCGGTCGCAAAGCAGGCGTCGTACTGCTGCGTGATCCTGCGCGCGGTGTGGAATTAAGCCTGAATTTAGATCGCAGGCTGGTCTTGCATCAGAACGGCGGGCTGGCGCAGCCAGTGCCGATTTGCTGGGTCGTCGGCGTGGAGTAGCTGACTATTCCGGTGAGAAGGACGATACCGAGCTGTGCAGGGATGCGCGGGTCTGTGCATCCACACCTAATGGCGCAGGCGGGCGCCGAAGGGCAGAATCTTCCTCATCGAAGCTGAGCACGCGTGACCAGGGGCATTCGCGGGTTCCGCCGGGTCTTGTGCGAGGCTTGCAAAGAACGAGTGGGAGAAGCATATGAAGATTCGCTTTTGGACAGGCGCACTGATGGTTGCCGCAAGCTGTTACGGCCTGAGCGGCCATGCGGCCATACTGAAATTCGACAGTGGTTTGCTGATCGGCGCCGACGACGTATCGGTCGGCGGCAATAGCTATCAAATTCGCCTTGTCGACGGAACTTGTGCATCCTTGTACAACGGCTGTGATGAGTTGTCTGACCTGCCGTTCTCCACTAAGGAAGACGCTGATGCTGCGTCCCAGGCCCTAATCGACCAGATATTCGTGGACGAGAATGGCGACATCGATCTGGTGCCGAGCCTGACTTTCGGTTGCGAACTGGAAGGAGTCAACTGCAGGATGTTTACGCCCTGGGGTCTGTTTGGCCCTAACGGTGTCAACATCTCCCTGGCAAATAACACTCCCGGACTGGACGCCGTGCTCGGGACCACGGTAACGACGGACACATTGTCCAAGGAATTGGAGAACCGGGTATTTGTCGCCTGGCGCCTGACGCCGGCCACTGTTGCCGAGCCGGCCACTAGCGCCGCGCTCGGTGCGATGCTGATTGGCCTCATGATGGCGGCGCGGCCACGACGCCGCAGCCGGCTGACGCTATGAGTCTTTTCCGGCGACTTTGTCGCCGCCGTTGGGGGATCCCACTGCAATTTCGCCCCCACGGATCTCCTGTGCGTGATCGAGAATGATCTCCGCGACGATCTCGATGGCGCCTCGCACTGGCGTCGCCAGTCGTGACAAGCGCCGGTACACCAGAAATACATCGCGGGATACCAGCACTTGGGGAGTCAACCGGACCAGGCCGGGCTCGGTGTCGGCCAGTCCGCAGGGCAGCAGCGCCAAGCCAACGCCCTGCAGTGCTGCCGGCACCATTTCCGCCACTTGGCTGATGCGCAGGGCCACTCTTGCGCCGCCGACGTGGGCTTCCATCCAGCGGGCGTACGGTACTGCGCTCAATGATTTGCCATAGGCGATGAGTTCATGGCCACGAAGATCTTCCACGTTGTCTGGTCGGCCAAATCGTTGCAGGTACGCAGGCGAGGCATACAGACTGCTACCTGCTGTGCACAAAAAACGGGCCACCAGTCGGTCATCGCCTACGGCGCCGACGCGAACGGCGAGGTCCGCTTCGCCTTCCTCCACATCATGCATCCGCTCCGATGTCAGAAGTTCCAGTTCGATGCCGGCGCTGCGCTCGCGCAAGGTGTCGGTGTCGTGGGCAAAGAAGCGTGCAAATCCAGACGGCATGGAGACTCGCACCCGTGCTGCCTCGCCCTTGGCGGCAGCGCCGATCTCATAGGCGAGTTGGGTCATTTCCTGAAGCAAAGGGGCGATGCGCTGACCGGAGATGGTGAGCTGGGCGCCCTCCGCGCCTCGGCTCACCAGGGTCGTACCCAGCGCCTTTTCGAGGGCGGCCAGGCGTCGGCTTACGGTGCTGTGATCCACGCCCAGCGTACGTGCGGCGCTGGCGAGGGACTTGGCCTGGATGACGCAGGCAAGCAGACGCAAGTCATCCCACAGCAGTTTTTGAGTCATGTTCGAGTTCAGTCTTTGACCAGGCGGACCACCCCAGGCCATCGACATCTTCGCCGCGGTGCCTGCCCAGGAGCCTTTCTTCGGCATTCTTGCACAACGTCGCCAGGCGTCAGACCTGCGGCCGTAGGGTCCAGGTCCGAAACGACCGTTAGGGCGGAGCGGGCCCGCTCTCGCCAGTACCTGACCGCTGATAATGCGGCGACCCAATCTCGTGGAGGCTCCTATGTCAGCTAAACCTGCTATCACCGCGGCCGCTATCGGGCTGCTTCTGGGCGGCGTGCTGGGTGTCGCGGGAAGCTTTGTGCCTTCTGCCGCCCTGCGCGGCCTGGCGTGGGGGATCGATGGCGCCGCGTTGATCATGGCGGGTGCGGTGCTTACGATCCACTTCTTCCGTCAGGAGAACGACCTGGCGGCGGCGGGCTTTCTGGTCTTCGTCGCCGGCGAAACGCTGGTGTTTGCCGGTTCGGCCATGGATCTCATGGCCAGTGTCCCCACATTCGGCGCGGGTGTCGCGCTGTGGGCGCTTGCCCTGGTGATGGTCGGGCTTTCGGGTGCGTTTCCTCGTGGGCTTAGTCTTCTGGGTATGATTGCTTCGGTGCCTCTGTTTGTCGTAGCGGGGCGGATCTTCTTAGGCGAAGCGCTTTCGCCGCTGACATCGCCGCTCCCTTTTTTCGCCTATCCACCGTTTGCTGTCACGTTGTTCGGCTGGGCCTGGTGCCTGCTCCGCCCCGCTGCGAAGCAATAGGTCCGTTTCAAGATGCCCTACGCCTGACTTCAGGGAAGCGCGGGGTCGACTGATGAGTCACAGAATATTGGTGGTGGAAGACGACGCCGCGATCATGGCCAATACGCTGCGCGTGTTGCGCCTTGAGGGATTCGAGGCGGACAGCGCCTGTGATGGCCTTGAAGCGCTACAGCGCATCGAACTGCAGAAGCCTGACTTGATCCTGTGCGACATCCGGATGCCGCGCATGACGGGCGACGAACTGCTCGATCACCTGCGCGCGCGGCCCGATCTGGCACAGATTCCCCTTATATTTGCTACCGCCAGCGCCGAGCCCTCAGGCCGCTCGGAAAGGATTCTGCGCGGCGCCGTGGACTATCTGGTCAAGCCTTATGATTTCAAGGTCATGCTGGGTGCGGTCAGAAAGCTTTTGGTCGGTCTGCCCGGTGGCACCCGTGACGGTGTGTAAGGAAATGCTTTCCGCCGTGGAGAATATCGACGCGATTGGGGACGCGATATGAACGACCATGCCTCCCACAATGAGGCTGCTGAACGTCGCACCGACCTCGCTCATCGCGCACTGCTGCAACACAGCGAGCGTATCCGCACCATGGTGGAGTGTTCCCATGATGCAGTGGTCACCATTGGCGAAGATGGCTTGATCGAAAGCTGGAACGGCCGCGCTGAAACCCTGTTTGGCTGGAGCGCAGCCGAGGCCATTGGCGTGCCGTTGTCGGAGCTGATCATTCCGCCGGCCTTCCGGGCGGCACACGACCAGGGCTTGGCGCGCTTTCTCAAGACCCACACGGGTCAAGTAATCAACCGTACGCTGGAGGTGATGGCGCTCAACAAAGTGGGACAGGAGGTCCCGGTCGAGTTGTCCATCTGGCCCTTCCGCTCCGGCGAGCGCTACGTGTTCGGGTCATTCATTCGCGACGTCTCGGCCCGGCATCGCGCGGAAGCGCAGTTGCGACGCCAGGCCGAACAATCCATACGCCATCGCGACAGTCTGTTGGAATTGTCGCGCCTGCCGAAAATGCACTTCGCACAGACGCTCGATCATATTCTGGCCATCGACGCGCGCACTCTGGAGGCGAGTCGCGTGAGCTTCTGGCGTTTCCTGCCAGACCAGCGCTCCATCGTTTGCGAACGCTTGTACCGCGCGGACCCCGCGGCTTCGGGAGACACCACTGGCGAAGTGTTGAGTGAGCGCGACTTCCCAGACTATTTTTCCGCCATGGCATCGGCGCGACCGGTCGTGGCAGACGACGCCTGCGCCCACCCGGACACTCGCGCTTTTGCGTCAGCCTATCTGAGGCCCAACAACGTCGTCTCCATGCTGGATACGGGGGTGTGGTTTCAGGGACGCATCACTGGCGTGTTGTGCCACGAGATGTTGGGCTGCGGGCGCGCCTGGACGCTCGACGAAGTCGACTACGCCAACGCCGTCGCCAGCATGATCTCGTTGTCGCTGGAGGCCTCCTCGAGGGCCCAGGCGGAACAGGAAACCCTCCGCTCGCTGGCGCGCGAGAAGGAACTGAGCGAGGTGCGCGCGCGCTTCGTCTCCATCGCCTCGCACGAATTCCGCACGCCGTTGAGCGCCATCAAGTCCTCGGTGGAATTGCTCAAGGACTATGGCGACCGGCTGGAGGTCGCCGAGAAGGCGGAAATTCTCGGCACCATCGATGCCTACGTTACGCGCATGACAGGCATGCTCGATCAAGTGCTGCAACTGGGCCGCGCCGACGCCGGTCGCGTGGAGTTCAATCCCGCATCGCTAGATCTGCCAGCGCTATGCCGGAAGGTGATGGACGAAGTTTCCGCCCCCAACACGGGCAGACATTGTATGGTGCTGCAGGCTAACGGTGATCTGCGTGATGTGAGTCTGGATGCGCGGCTACTGCACACCATGCTGTCGAACCTGCTGTCCAATGCCGTCAAGTACTCACCTGAGGGCGGGCAGGTCACCGTCAGCCTTGCACGCACGAACACCGGAGTGACCGTAAGCGTGGCCGATGAAGGCATCGGCATTCCTGTGGCGGATCAATTGCGCTTGTTTGAGAGTTTTTTTCGGGCACGCAATGTCGGACAGATCACAGGCACAGGGTTGGGATTGGCGATTGTCAAGCGGGCAGTTGACTTGCACGGGGGGAGTATCTCGCTTGCAAGTGGCCAGGAGCGAGGCACCATGTTCGTTCTGGCGTTGCCTGCATGAGGCGTCTTCTGCAGCATCTCGCCTGGCTCAGAAGTGGCGAAGACCGCCGAGCCAACCCAGCGACATCGTACAAACTCAAGTGACCCCACGCTGTGCAGTGTTGAGACGGGCTGTACGGAAATACGGGAACAGATTAGCTGTGACGACTTGGGTCGTGTTGCAATAGGTGTCGGGATGGCCCACCCATTGTCGCGATTGGTTCGGGCGGTATCGCGACGTAGCGGCAAATAGCATGCATGTATGATGTGACGGAACATCTACGCTCGATGCAGCTCGACAGGGCGGCGATGATTGCATTCAACAAATGTGGAGAGCGCCGGGTCCATGACCGCCTTCGAGACTCAATTATCGGTAGATCCGCGTGGCGTTGCGCGCCTGATCATCGACCGACCGGCCAAGCGCAATGCCTTGTCATCTACCCTGATGCACGCGCTGATCGACGCATTTGCGGCCATTTCAAGGCGCGATGATGTTCGAGCGGTCGTTCTGAGCGGGGCAGGCGATGCGGCCTTTTGCGGCGGCGCTGACCTGAAAGAACTGGCGGCGCTCGACGCGACCACCGCGCGGACCTTCATAACGCTAGTGCATCGCACCTGCCGCGCCTGTATTGAGTGTCCGGTGCCCGTGATCGCGCGGCTACACGGCGCGGTGCTGGGTGCGGGTCTGGAACTGGCGGCCGCCTGTGACTTGCGTATCGCCTCCAACGATGCCCGCTTCGCCATGCCGGAAGTTCGCCTGGGCATACCCTCCGTAGTGGAAGCGGCGCTGTTACCCCGGCTGATCGGCTCCGGCCGGGCGCGCTGGCTGGTCTTGACTGGCGAGGCCGTGGATGCGAACCGCGCGCTGGAGTGGGGGTTGGTGAACGACACGGTCCCCCCAGCACATCTAGATGCCGCGGTAGATCGTACCGTAACCACTTTGCTGCGAAATAGTGATATCGCGCTGCGTCTACAAAAGCGGCTATGCACCGATTGGGACGAGCGCACGATGGCGGAGGCCATCGATCGTAGTGTCGACGCCTTCGCCGTGGCGAATGAGAGAAGCGGGTCCAAGGCGTAGGCGTAGCTAGGGTCCGCATTGCGTTTTCCTAGGCATTGGTGGGCATTAGACCCCCTTTGAGTTTCGTCCTGATGCCTATGGACACATTCGCATTCTTGTTCCGAAAGGGCCACGAATGAAAGTGAGTTAGGGAAATACAGAACAAAGGGCTCGCTCCTTCGTAGCTCCTTGAAAGTACGGTCGCGCCGATCGCGCGCGTGAGCTGAATCGGTGTTTCCTTGCCTGCCGTATCGAGAATCAAGATCCTCCACTTCTCCCTAGTGTGAGAGGTCTGTCAGTCGGCGAACGAGCATGTCCAACGTGGAGTAGCACGTAGGAACTCAAAGTCGACCGCCCTTGCGAGCGAGGCATTGTCGAATGGGCTCGAATGGGCCGCTCAATTTTTCTTGCCAGCGGCGATGTGTTTGTGTTTCCAAGCCCCGAAAGAGTGTGCTAGAACTTGATAGTGCAGATGAAGCGTCAGAATCGAGGGCAGACGATTTAATCTGCCGTCCTGCGATTCCCGGTGATTCGGAGTACGACCAACAATTGGGCAGAATAGAATATGCGACGATTCATTCACTAGCTTTCTGGAGTACTCGTGGTACCTGGTGCACTCCTGTTGGCATCGTCGGTCTTTGCGCTCCCTACAGGCACGCTTCAGTTCGTGCAGTCAAGCGGTGCGGTAAGTCCAACAGAAAGTATTGATATCGTATTGAGAATGACCTTGGCATCGAATTCAACGCCGCTGGTCATTGATGACGATGGGCATATCGTTATAGATATTGCTCCGGAAATTCTGGAGCAAGGAGGTCTCTCAACTTTACTGGTGAAGCACTTCTTCCTCGGGTACGGGTGTAACTTCTTCTGCGGCTTCCATCCCTACTACACCTACAATTGGGGAGACGACCCCACTCGTCCGGTGTTTCGCAAAGCCACGGTCATTGAGCCAGGCGAAAGTGTTGACTTTATATTCGGGCGCCTCACACCGACTCGTGGACGGCCAGTGCCGGAAGGGACCTTTCAGTTTTTCGACTCAATGGCGACCTACTTGGCGCTCGAAGGGCTGAACGAGAATGGCGATTTGGTGTTCGCGAGTCTTCCGTTCGACGACAACGTTTTGATAGCGAAATCTTGTCCGGAGTATCCGTCGCGCTTCTGCATGGGCTACCCGGTGTTTGAACGTACAGTCGTGGCCACCGCGTTAGGCGAGCCGGCAGTATCGGTTTTGATGGGAGGGATGCTCCTTGCTCTATTGAGCCGCCGTCGCCGACTCGCGAGTCAAAGGGAGCGCTTAACGCGCCTTTCAGCGTAGCGCGTCCAACGGTACCGGCTTTGGAGTGAGTCCCGGCTTGAGACACGTGCGAGACTTATAGCTATCGAGCTAGGTAATGCAGTTCGATTCCAGGCCCAAGCCCAAGCCCTCTGATGAGTTATCACTACTCGTCCAACAGGATTTGAGCATCCCTGGCAAGCTTCGTCCACTTGATGGTTTCCGAACGCAAGAAGGCCTCGAGTTCGCTTGGTGTGCTGGGCGTTGCGAGGAGCCCTCGTGACGCGAACTCTGCCCGCAATTGCGGATTGCTCAGTGCCTGCCGAACCCCAGCGCTGATCTTTTCGATCAGAGGCGCAGGGGTGCGAGCTGGTGCGACGATGCTGGCCCAGCCTACCGCATCAAACCCCGGATAGCCGGATTCCGCCACGGTCGGCACATCGGGGAGTTGCGACACTCGAGTCGTGGTGGTGACCGCGATAGCGCGTACTTTGCCGGATCTGATGTGGGGCAATGCTGAGGTGAGGCTGTCCACCATCAGCTTTATCTGTCCGCCCATGAGGTCGGTAATGGCCGGTGTACTGCCCCTGTACGCCACGTGTTCGAGCTTGATGCCGGCGCGAACCGCGAAAATTTCGCCGGTCAGGTGCTGCGAGGTACCGACCCCCGCGCTGCCGAACTGCAGGGGGCGGGTGCTTCCTTGGGCGAGGCCCACCAACTCACTCACCGTGCGCGCCGGTAAGCTCGGATGAACGATGAGCAGCAACGGCGTGACCAGCGCGTTGCTCACTGGCGCAAAATCCTTCTCCACGTTGTAGGGAATGTTGGCGCGTAACGCTGGGTTCACACAAAGCGAGCCAGTGGTGCCGAACATCAAGGTGTAGCCATCCGGCGCGGCCTGTTTGACCGCCAGCATCGCCGGGATGCCCAACCCGCCAGCGCGATTCTCGACGATGACCTGTTGGTCCCACAGGCGTGTTAGATGATGCGCCAGTAGCCGGGCCCCAGTGTCGGCCGCCTGACCGGCGGGGAAGGGCACGATCAATCGTACAGTTCTGATCGGAAAGCGCTGATCGGCGCGGCCCAGGTGGGGCAACAGCCACGGCAGTGCCAACGCGGCTAGCACGGCTCGGCGCCTAAGGATTGTCGTCGTACTCGTGCATGGCGCGAGGTCGGGACTACCGGATGATTTCATGAAGTACGTGGCATGGGGCGCGACGGGAAGAGTTTATGGCATCACAGTGGTCGATGAGTTGGCTCGGACAACGCACCCGATCAAGCGCCCATTGGCGCATTGCTGCCAATTAGAGTTTGATGATCCGCTTCCCCAGATTGTCGCCACGATACAGCCCGGCGATCGCGTCAGGTGCCTTGTCCAGCCCGTCGAGGATGTCTTCGCGATAACGGATCTGTCCGCTACGCACCCAGGCAGCCAGGTCGCGCCAGGCTTCGGGAAAGCGCGCGGCGTAGTCGAACACGATGAGTCCTTGCATCCGCGCACGCTTGACCAGCAAATGACGCTCTACGCGCGGGCCGAGGGGGATCGGGTCCCAACTGGCCACCGAGGCGGTACCGCAGATCACCACGCGGGCGCCGACATTGAGCCGCTTCATCACGGCGTCGCTGATGGCGCCGGCGGTATTGTCGTAGTACACGTCTATGCCCTGTGGACAGGCGGCATCCAGTGCCGCTTCAAAGTCGGCGGCCTTGTAGTCGACGGCGGCATCAAAGCCGAATGCCTCACGGCACAGTTTGATCTTGACCGGTCCGCCGGCGATGCCCACGGCGCGGCAACCCTTTAAGCGGGCAATCTGTCCGACACAGGAGCCCACCGATCCGGCAGCGGTCGAAACGGCGACAGTTTCACCGGCGCGGGGCTGGCCGACGTCCAGCAGGCCGAAGTAGGCCGTCACGCCATTCAAACTCAGCACACCCAGTGCGGCGCTGAGCGGCAGATCAGTCTCCGTCACCTTGCGCTGGATCGTCTTGGCATCCACGGCGGCGTAGTCCTGCCAGCCAAAGAATCCGGTGACGTGCTCCCCCTCGGTGTAGTCGCCTTGACGCGACCGGATGATGCGCGCCACCGCCGGCGATCGCATGACGCCCCCCAAAGGCACCGGTTCGGAGTAGTTGGCCACCGCACTGACCCAGCCGCGCATGGCAGGCTCCGCAGTGACGAACAGATTGCGCACCAGCACCTGCCCGTCGGCCGGTTCCGGGATGGGCGATTCAGCGTACTGAAAGTTCTCTGACTGCGGGATGCCGGCGGGGCGGGACTTGAGCAGAATCTGGCGATTGATACCGGTGGCCATGGGCGATCGAACACATTCGGGGTGAGATGTGGAGCATAACGCTTCCTGGACAGCGCCGTGCCTCTGAACGGGGACGGGTCCCGAACCCGTCCCCGGAGGGCGATCGTGTAGCATTCCTACATGTGGCGGCGGCCGCTACCCGAATGTCATGGACTTTGGGGGTACTGCATGTCTGCATGGATCTGGGCCGTTGCGGGGACTGGCTTGGTATGGGCGTTGGCCTATCGCGAGTCGGGCCGCTGGACGTGGACGCTGTGCCTGGGAGGGTTTCTGCTACTCGCCTCGTTCCTGTCTGCGATTGGATTGTGGAAGCTGACGGCGTTGTGGACTGTGAGCATCGGTGCCTGTGTAGTAGTGCTGCTGCCGAAGCTGCGGCGTTCGCTCATCAGCGATCCGCTGTTCCACTGGTTCAAGCGGGCCATGCCACAGGTGTCGCAGACCGAGCAGGAGGCGCTCAATGCCGGCACCGTGTGGTGGGATGCGGACCTGTTCTCCGGGCGGCCGGATTGGCGCAAGCTGCTCAAGGTGCAGCGGCCGGCGCTCAGCGCCGAGGAGCGGGCCTTTCTCGATGGGCCGGTCGAAACCCTGTGCCGCATGACCGATGACTGGGAAGCGAGCTACGAGCTCAATGATCAGCGCCCCGAGATCTGGCAGTACATCCGTGAACACGGCTTTCTTGGCATGATCATTCCGCGCGAGTACGGCGGCAAGGGTTTCTCGGCCTATGCCCACTCGCAGGTGATCATGAAACTCTCCACCCGCAGTGCGCCGGCGGCGGTGACGGTGATGGTGCCTAATTCCCTGGGGCCAGCCGAATTGCTGCTGCACTACGGTACCGAAATGCAGAAACGCCATTATCTGCCGCGCCTTGCCCAGGGCCTGGAGATTCCGTGTTTCGCGCTCACGGCGCCGGACGCCGGCTCAGATGCGGGCGGAATTCCCGATCGTGGCATCGTCTGCTATGGCGAGCACGAAGGGCGGCAGGTGCTGGGTATGCGCGTCACCTGGGACAAGCGCTACATAACCCTGGGGCCCGTGGCGACCTTGCTGGGGCTGGCCTTCAAGCTATATGACCCAGACCACTTTCTGGGGCAGGAGGTGGACGTCGGCATCACCCTGGCGCTCATTCCCACCAACCATCTGGGCGTGAACATCGGCCGCCGGCATTTTCCGCTCAACGCTTCTTTCATGAATGGGCCCAACTCCGGCAATGATGTGTTCATCCCCTTGGAGTGGGTGATCGGCGGACGCGATCGCGTGGGGCAGGGCTGGCGCATGTTGATGGAGTGTCTGGCTGCGGGGCGCTCGATTTCGCTGCCCTCGTCGAGTGTGGGTATGGCCAAGCTGGCTGCCCGCACCACCGGCGCCTACGCGCGGGTGCGCAAGCAGTTCGGCATTTCCATTGGCCGTTTCGAGGGTGTGGAAGAGGCGCTGGCACGCATTGCCGGCAATACTTATATGCTGGATGCCGCCCGCACCCTGACTGCGGGGGCGGTCGACCTGGGCGAGAAGCCCTCGGTGCTGTCCGCCATCGTCAAGTACCACGCCACTGAGCGTGGCCGTGCGGTCATCAACGACGCCATGGACGTCCATGGCGGCAAGGGTATCTGCCTCGGCCCGAATAACTATCTCGGGCGCGCCTATCAGCAAGTGCCCATCGGCATCACCGTTGAGGGCGCCAACATTCTCACCCGCAGCATGATCATCTTCGGCCAGGGCGCGATCCGCTGCCATCCCTACGTGTTGAGGGAAGTGGAGGCCGCCAGCTATGCCGACGCGGCGGCGGGTGCCGACCTGTTTGACGGGCTGCTGTGGCAGCACATCGCCTTTGTCGTGGGCAATGCGGCGCGCTCGTCCTATCTCGGGCTGGGCGGCGCGCGGCTCAAACCGGTGGCGGGTGCCAGCGAATTGCGCCGGCACTATCAAGACCTGTCACGGTTGTCCGCGGGCTTTGCCTTTTGTGCCGATGTGAGCATGATGGTGCTGGGGGGCACGCTTAAGCGCAAAGAGAAGTTGTCCGCGCGTCTGGGCGATATGCTGAGCTATCTCTATCTCGCCAGCGCGGTACTCAAGCGCTACGAAGATGAAGGTCAGCAGCA
>Ga0194132_10006098_pt1 | contig 18960 bp, 13 predicted proteins | sample TA2KigOf80mmetaG_FD_148612 | JGI IMG/M metagenome (GOLD analysis project Ga0194132, IMG submission 148612) | Freshwater microbial communities from Lake Tanganyika, Tanzania - TA2015054 Kigoma Offshore 80m | ecosystem: Environmental > Aquatic > Freshwater > Lake | place: Tanzania: Lake...
CCCGCCGCCGAGGCGGCATCATCCGCCGATGCCACGACCGCCGCGGCCACCGAATCCTGTCCCGACATCAACGCCGCGACGCCTGAATGCTCGGCGCGGCGCGAGGCACTCGATATTTGGGCAAAAGTCGAGGAGGCCAACGATCGGCTGACGGCCAAGAGCGCGCATGTCTGGGCTTCGGCCGCGATGTCCGACGCGCGTCAAGGTTTCGAGCAGGCGAAGCAGGCGTTCGGGGCCGGTCGTTTCATCGAGTCTCGTACGCAGTTGCGCCAGGTCATGAAGGCAATGACCGATATTGAAGCGGAGGGCGAACGTCTGTTCGAGACCTCGCTTGCCGACGGGGCAGCGGCGCTTGCGGACGAAAAGGCAGCCGAAGCACTGGCTGCATATGAGCGGGCTGTGTTGATCCATCCCGACAGCGTCGAGGCGACGACCGGGCAGGCGCGCGCGAGCGCATTGCCAAAGGTGCTCGATGTCTACAACGCGGGACGCGAAGCGGCCTCGGCCGGGCGCCTCGACGAGGCGATGGCGAGTTTCAGGGCGGCCCGCGACCTCGATCCAGCCAACGAAAAAGTATTGGCCGCCATTACCGATCTTCAATTGAAAGTCGCCGACCGCGACTTCCGTGCGGCGATGTCGCGTGGTCTTGCCGCCATCGAGAAGGGTGACGGAGAGCGAGCGGTTCAGGCGTTCGACCAGGCTCTTGCCATCCGTCCCACGTCCGCCGAAGCACGGGACGGTCGCGCACGTGCCGCGACTCTGGCCGCACAGGCGACGGTCGGCAGCCTGATCGCATCGGCCGAAAGCGCCGTTTCGGCCGGCAAATGGGAAGAGGCCGCCGCCGCATACGACCGCGCCCTCGCAATCGACGCCACGGCGGAGACGGCGCTGTCGGGCAAACGCAGAGTTGTCGAGTTGATTGAAATCGAAACCGAACTGATTGCACTGGCAGCCAAGCCCGAACGCCTCGCCAGCGCCGCGGTTTCGCAGCATGCCCGCGACATACTGGCACGCGCATCGCGCATGACCCCGGTTCAAAGCCGTCTCCAGACAGGCATTGAGGGGCTTCAATCCGCTTTGGCGGCCATGCAGAAATCGGTCGAGGTTCGTCTGGTGTCGGACGGTCGGACAACGATCTCCATCCAGCGCCTCGGTCAGGTTGGGACCTTGCAAGAGCGAGTCATTGCCATGACCCCGGGGCGTTATGTCATCACCGGAACCCGTAAGGGTTTTCGCGACATTCGCCTCGAGGTCGAGATCAGGCCGGACAGCGCGGTATCGACCGTATCGGTTATTTGCAATGAACCCATCTGACCCTCCGGCCGCACCCGTTGGTGCCAACCTCGCCGCTCGAATCGAGGACGCGCGACGCCGGTCGTTGAAGACATTTGTTCTTTTCGCGGCCGGCGCGATCGCGCTGGTCGCAACCAGCGTGATCTATTTCGTGCTGGCCGGCGGCGTCGACGTTCGTGTCGGACCCGACGCGGTGCGTGAGAGGGCTCTTGTCGCGATCGAACGCGGTATCGGGGTCATGCCGGGACCGCGATCGGTGATCGCGGTCGGCGATATCGATGTCGCGGTGTCGGCTGATGGGTACCGAACTCAGGTCGTGACCATCGGGGGAGACGATCGCGCGAGCGGCGTCGATGTCACGCTCGAACGCCTGCTCGACGTGTTGAAAGTCACGGTCAGTCCCACAGTCGCCGACGCTCAGTTCTTTGTCGACGAAACTCTCGTCTCGACCGGACCGGGCGCCGAGATCGAATTGTCGGAAGGCCGCCATCGGATCACGGTGCGCCATCCGCTCTATCGTTCGGCCGAACGCGACGTCGAAGCGGTTGGCGGCGGCAATCGTATCGACCTTTCGGTTACGCTCGAACGCGCCGCCCAGCGCGTCGACATCGCCTCAACGCCGGCTGGCGCGACCATTCGCGTCGATGGCGCCGAGAAGGGCGTTACCCCCGTCACGGTTGACATCGACGAAGGCCAGCACGAAATCGAGGCGTCCCTTGCGGGTTATGTCACCGAGACGCGGTTTCTCAACGTCGCGCGCGATAAGGCGGCGGTGCTGGCGCTGATCGTTCTCAATCGAAATCCCGGTTTCATAAGAGTGAAAACCGAACCTGCCGGCGCAAGCATTCTGATCGATGGCGAATATAGAGGAACAACGCCGTTATCGGTGCCGGTCGCGCCGGTAGGCAAACACACCGTTGCCGCCTCGCAAGGCGGGCGTCAGTCGGCGACAGCCGAGGTCACGGTCGCATCGGGCGAGACCCGCGAGGTCGTGCTTCGTCTGGCCGAGAACAGCGGCAAGATCCTGATCGAATCAACCCCCAGCGCGACCGTGATGGTCAACGGCACGGCAGCCGGCGCGACCCCCGTGGAGCTGACGCTGCCGGCGGTTGCTCACGAGATTCGAATCGAGAAGGAGGGCTTCCAAGCCATCAGCCAAACCGTGACCCCCGACCCGGGGTCGCGCAAACGTATCCAAGTCACCCTGACCTCCAAGATCGAAGCGATGGTCGCGAAAGCGGCCAAGGCCATCACCACGGCCGGCGGTCAACAGATGATCCTGGTCGAACCAGGTAAGTTGATGATGGGCGCCGATCGCAGCGAGCCCGGGCAACGCGCCAACGAAATCAAGCGCAGCGTCATCATTTCACGACACTTTTATTTCGGATTGCACGAAGTGACCGCAGCTGAATTCGCCGCCTTTCGCAAGGCCGATGGCGCCGGGGCCGCCATCAAGGAAACGCGTGAGCCGGTTGCCAATGTCACCTGGGCCGATGCCGCCGCGTATGCGAACTGGTTGAGCGGGCGCGATCGGCTTCGGCCGGTTTATTCCTTGTCCGGTTCGAAACTCGCGGCGGTCGATGTCGATGCCAACGGCTATCGGTTGCCGACTGAAGCCGAATGGGAGTGGGTCGCGCGCTACCAAGGCGGCAAGGGCCGCATGCCTCTCAAATTCCCTTGGGGCCCGGCAATGCCGGTTGCGGCAAACGCCGGAAATTTCGCCGACGAAAGCGCTCTCGCCGGCGTCAAGACACACATCACCCTCTATAATGACGGCGCGCCAGGTCTTGCAGCTGTCGGTAGATACCCCGCAAATTCCCTGGGCGTGTTCGATCTTGGTGGCAATGTCGCGGAGTGGATTCATGACTATTACGAATTGGCGGACTTCAATACGCCGGCGGACGAGATCGACCGTCTCGGCCCCACCTCGGGGCCCGAGCACGTCATCCGCGGTTCGAGCTGGCGCTCGGCGACATTGACTGAATTGAGAATGACCTATCGCGAGGCCGGAGACGCCCCTCGTGACGATGTCGGATTTCGTCTCGCCCGTTGGCTCGGATCGCGCCATGGCGATTAGCCCGACGACGAGGCGGACGATTGCGGTCGCGATGGGCGTGATGCTGGTTGGTGTCGCTGCAGCGGCGCAACCGGCGCCGGCGCCCGCCGCGCCGCCTCCCATTGCACCGAGCCCGGCACCGGGTCCAGCGCCTGGTGAGGCTCCGGTGTCGACGAAGCCTCCATCGCCCGCCGCGTCAAAGCCAGGCGGCCCGCCGGCAGCCGCGAGCGGCACGACGGATCAGCCCTTCGTGCCATTCAATCCCAGCCAGAAAATCTCGCCCGATCTTGGCGTATCGTTTCCCACCGACATTTGAGTTGACCGTCATGTCAGAACAGCCCGCGACCAAGTCCTCCGTTCCACGAACGTCTTTTTCAGCGCGGCGCAGCGATCTGATGTTCCAGATCGCGACGTTCCTCGTCTCTGTGGTCGTGGTTCACACCGTTTATCTGTTGTCGATCTTGCCCGAAGCCGAGCGCCAGATGCGGCTTGCGGCCGAGCAGAACATCGGTGTGGTCCGATCGATGTCGATCATCCTCAAGGATCCGGAACAAGAGATCTGCATGATCCTCCTGTTGTGGGCGACGTGCATTATCGGTCGCAAGATTAGCGACCAGCTGGTGTTGCGACATTTTCTTGAGGTTGATCTGATCGAACGCGCGGATGAAGCGGTCGTCACGCAAAGCACGGCGCGCCGTGCCCTCGACGGTCTCTGGGCGCTTAGCCATCCGGCCCAAGACGCGACCGTTGTTCAGGCACTGATCGCCGGATTGCAACGCTTTGTCGCGACCGGCAGCATCCAGAATGCCTCGGATGCGGTCAAAGAATACGGTGACAGTGTCGGGATGCGTATGGAGGCGGAACTTTCCATGGTGCGATACATCATCTGGGCGATCCCCTCGGTCGGGTTTATCGGTACCGTGCGCGGCATCGGCGATGCGTTGTCGCAGGCACAAACGGCATTGGCGGGCAACATCGCCGGCATGACGAACAGCCTGGGCGTCGCCTTCAATTCGACCTTTGTCGCGCTCTTGATCAGCATTTTCCTGATGTTCCTGATGCATCAACTTCAACTGTTGCAGGACAAGGCTTTGCTGGACGCACAAGACTATTGCGATCGCATGTTCCTGAAGCACCTCACGGAGACGCGCTGATCCATGACGCGCCACCGCCGACTGCATCCGGGCGCGTTTTCACTGGCATTTCTCGACGTGATGTCATGCGGTCTTGGCGCGGTCATCCTGGTGTTTCTCATCTTCAAGCACGGCACCGAGGTGCGGCCGCCGCCACCCTCGGCGGATCTGACGCAGGATATCGCCCAGCAAACCAGTGTCAGCGCCGACCTGACAGCCGAACGGGCGGCGAACCAGGATTCGATCGGTCGGATCAAGGACGCGATCGCCTCGATCGAAGCCGAAATCGCCAAGGAAGGTGCGACCGCGCGCGCGGCGGATGCGCGCGCCGCGGAACTCAACGCCGAAGCCCAGAGTATCGAGGAAACCAAAAAGGAGAACGAGCAGCAAGCCAAGGACGCGCAGAACGCCGCGGTCAAGGTGACAGGCGAGGGCGAGCGCACCTACCTCATTGGCATGCGCGTGCAGGGCGCGCGCATCGCCCTGATGCTGGATTCGTCGGCCAGCATGATGGCCAAGGATATCGTCGACGTCATTCGCCTCAAGAATCGGTCGCCGGCCGATCGAGTCCGCACACCGAAATGGATCTGGGCCTCAAAGACCCTGCGATGGCTGACCGCCAATCTGCCAAACGCCAGTACGGCGCGGTTTTTTACCTTCAGCACGGATACGACCGAACACGGCGATCGGAGCTGGATCCCGGCCAATCAGCCGGAGCGGCTGACGGAAGCCCTCAATCGGGCGATCAATGTCGCGCCAACCGGGGGGACCAACCTCGAACAGGCATTCGACGCGGTGATGCGAGCGTCACCGCCGCCCGATGTGATCTACCTGATTACCGACGGCATGCCGACGTTGCATGGCGAACTCGGCACGTTCAGCCTCGCCAAGATGCAGTCGTGCTACGGCAAGCGCCAAACCGTCACTCCTGATTGCCGTGTCGAGTATTTCGCGCGCGCCATGGACAAGTTGTATCAGCGAGCGCCGAACATTCAGGTGAATGTCGTCCTCTTGCCGCTTGAGGGCGACCCCGAGGCTTCGCTGCGATATTGGGTGCTGGCCAATCGCAACGGCGGAACCATGCTGGCGCCAGCGGAGAGCTGGCCATGAGATATCGGCCATGATTCGAAGATCGAAACGCGCCGAGGTCGAGATTTTCAGTCTCTCGTTTCTCGACATTATTGCCTGCGGATTCGGCGCCATTGTCATGTTGCTTTTGATCAGCCGCCCGTTCGATGACAGCCCAACGCCCGAGCCGACGCCCGAAGTGCCGGCACGGCAACTCTTCGAACTGATGGCCGAGAACGCGGCGGCCGGGGCCCGCAACGCGGAACTGGCCGGCGAACGAGCGGCGCTTGAGCAACAACTGGTCGAGGCTCAGGCCCGGCTTGAGCGCGCGCGTGCTGCGGCACGACAGTCGGCTGAGCGATCGTCGACCGCCGAGGAGGTGGTCGATCGCATGCGCGTCGCGCAGCAGACTCTGACCGAAGAAATGCAACGTCGCGAGCCCGTCAAGATGCCGAGCAACAGCGTTGGCGGGATTGTCGTCGATAGCGAATACATCATCTTTGTTATCGATACGTCGGGCAGCATGCAGCAAATCTGGTCGCGCGTAACGGCCGAAGTCGGCAACGTTCTCGACATCCACCCGACCGTGAAGGGCTTTCAGATCATGAGCGATCGCGGCGCTTACCTGTTCGACACCACGCGGGGCCAGTGGATCACCGACTCGCCGGGTATGCGACGTGGCGCGCAGTCGTTGATAGAAATATGGAACGTCTTCTCGCAAAGCGACCCGGTGCCGGGGCTCGCAGCGGCGATCCGCACGTTCTACGATCCCAAAAAGAGGATCAGCATCTTCGTGTTCGGCGACGAGTTTACCGGCGCGTCAATCGAGGCGACGGTGAAAGAGATCGACCGTCTCAACACGCCCGATGCTTCGGGCGCTCGTAAAGTCCAGATTCACGCCGTCGGCTTTCTCAATCAAATTTCGCTTGGACAGTACACTGGCTCGCGGTTCGCCAATCTCATGCGCGAAGTCACGCAGCGCAATGGCGGCACGTTCGTCGGATTGCCGAACAGCGACGTCGCGGGCGTTACCGCGTGGCCGGGGCCGAATCTGGTCCGGCCGAATTGACCGAGCCAGCAGACGTCAGACGCTAGCGATCGACTGCTGCAACCACTCGGACAGTTTCGATTTCGGCAGGGCGCCGACCTGGGTCGCGGCCAGCTTGCCGCCCTTGAACAGCATCAAGGTCGGAATGCCACGGACGCCGTACTTGGTGGGCGTTCCGGGATTGTCGTCGATATTGACCTTGGCGATGGTGACCTTGCCGGCCATTTCCTTGTCGAGTTCGTCAAGGATCGGCGCGACCTGGCGGCAGGGGCTGCACCACTCGGCCCAGAAATCGACCAGGACGGGCTGATCCGCCTTGAGGACGTCGGCGTCAAAAGAAGCGTCGGTAACTTGTTTCATGGCAGACCTTTCCTTGATCCAGTCGGCATTCGGTGAGGCTCATCGCCGTTCAAGCAATCAATCTAGGAATCGGGTCTGCGATCGTCAAGGCGAGCGATCCGCCGTATTTGTCGCGCCCTTTCGATTCGCCGCGGCAATGCGCTCAAGCCGTGCTGCCTGCTCAAGCTGAGCGTCGGCGTCGGCACCGCGGGCTTGGGCGCGTAGATCGGCGGCGATTCGCACGATGGCATCGGCCATCGCCCCGTAGTCCGGGGTGGCAGGCGGTGTCTTGGTCATCGACTCTGGTCTCTGACGTCCGGTCGTTATCGCTCGCTGCAGACGACGCAGTTCGAGTGCGCCGCGTATCTCGCGGCACGGGTTTCCGGCGTGGCGATCATGGACAAGTCCAATGTGTCGGCCGGTTCCCCCCGGCTCCAATCGCGTCTGATATATTGAGTCCCGTCATGAAGTGAAGCGCTCGGTGCGCATGGTTTTCATACACGCCGGTATAGGTCTCGTCTCGCGACGCTTCGCTAACTACGCCAGGTCAAAGTCATTGATGTGATTGGGTTTTGCGGTCGCCGGTTCGCCGCCTCAGCCGCCAAGACTTCGCGCTTGAGCCTAAAATACCACCGCGCCTGAGTATCGGCATCGCGGATCAGCATGGTAGGGGGATCGAACGCGAGGCCGTCTCGCATCATTAAGACAGCGCGGCGGTCCTGATCCAGGAAATTCCAGGCGACCCGGCGGATCAGCGGTTTCAACAGGCTGGCCAGCGGCACGTCCCAGTACATGACGTGATGCACCTCGGTTCGCTTTGCATCGAGCGGTGTGCAGGCCGTCAGGCCGCAATAGGTGTAGCGACCCGTGGTCGCATGCTCGATCCGAACCGACGGCATCAGGTAAGTGATCTCGGTCTCGGGTCGTCCACCGAGCAGGAGTTGGTAAGCGCGTGAATTGCGCGACGCAGCATGACGGTCCATGCGCCAACCCAGCGTTCCGTCGCGATCGACCGGCGAGAACGATTTGGTCTTTTCGTGGATGCTGGCCTTCGATCGCCACAGCGCGGAGCGATGGACGAAAGCGCCGTGGGCCGGGTCCATCAGGCCGACGACGGCGAGATCGAGGTCGCATTCAAAAACCATTGAGAGATGCAGCTGCGGCCGATCGCCCAGAATAGGAACTTCGGGCGCCGGTCCTGCGGCGGTGCGATTGCGCCCCACATGAATCCAGATATTGCCGTGGCGTTCGTCGGCCAGGAACGCCTCGGCTCGTACGTCGCTCGGCTGGGGCCGCTGATGTGCAGCCTGTGACGGAATCGCGGTGCAGCGGCCGGCGGTATCGAAGCGCCAGCCATGATAGGGGCATTCGACCTCGTGGCCGTCGAATACGCCGCGCGACAGGAGCGTGCCGCGGTGAGGGCAGGTGTCGCGAAGCGCAAACACTTCGCCTGCAGCGTCGCGGCCGATCAGAACGGGTTCGCCCAAGATCGTGCGATGCACCGTCGATCGCGGCTTGAGATTGTGGGCCGGCATGGCGTAATACCACGCGTTCCGCAGCCACTGACCCGCCACGCCACGGTCGGTCTCTTCGGCGCTGGTTTGTTCAGAAAGGTTCATGCCCCAAAGATGATCTGCGTCGGGCGTGACTTCAAGCTGCGCGGATGGGCGCTGCCGTCAATTCCGCGGCTGCGCGATCCAGCATGTCGGCCGGCAATTCCGTGACGAACGGACCGTCAGACCACAGCAGAACGCAGCGGACCGGCCGATCAGGCCAAACACGGGCAAGCGCCGCCCGATAAGCTGCCATCTGGAACACATAGGCTGGATCGACGCCGGCCACGTCGCGCGGTGGCGGGCGGTTGGTCTTGTAATCGACAATCAGCACCTCGTGGTCGGTCACCTTGAGGCGGTCAACCTGACCCGACAACCGGAAATGCCCGATCGCTCCGATTACCGGCACCTCGGCGCGCGAACCGGGGCCGAACAGTGGCGCGAAGTCGGGATGATCGAGCACGGCGAGGGTTTCGTCGACGACACGGGCTCTCGCCGCGTCGGTCAGCTCAGGCAATGTCTGGTCCACATGCCGGGCGGCGGTACTTCGGCGGTCGGCCAAGGGCGTGTCAGGCAGCATCTGCAGGAGTCGGTGGATGACGAGGCCGCGTTGGAATCGTCGCGCGCGGTGTTCGCCGACCGGCGATAGCGCGGGAGGCTCGGCCCGCGCCGGCCGCGACGGGGCTAAGGGCCGTGGCGGCTCCGGCTCGGGGGAAGGTCGGCGTGTTGCCCAGTCCGGGGGCGGCGCGACCGTCAGCACCGAGGCGGACTGCCGCGACGATGTCACGGTAACGGACTGCGCTTCAACGCGACGGCGAACCAAACCATCGACAATGGCGCCCGACGCAGCCAAGTCGTCGTCGCGCACGGTCGCGCCATCGTCGCCCAACGCCGCGGTGATCAAATTGTGCCAGCAGAATTCCTTGGGCGCCTTTTGGGTCTTCCATCCCGCGACGTACAAACGATCGCGAGCGCGGGTCATGGCGACATAGAGCAGGCGGCGATACTCGCTATCCTGTCGCGCTTGTTCGGCGTCGCGCAGGCGCGTCGTCCGGCTGTCTCGGCGGGCATTGGGTGCGGCCCACACCATCGCCGGTCGGCCATCAACGTCGGCCCAGAACACGGTCTCGCGTGCGGCCGGTGCGCGCACGGTGTCAGGCAAAAAAACGACCGGCGCTTCCAGGCCCTTGGCCCCGTGGCAGGTCATGATCCGCACTGCGCCGACATCGGCTTGCTCAAGATCGCGTTTGATCTCGGGCGCGGCGCGTTCGAGCCAGTGAATGAAGCCCTGGAGCGATGGCGGGTTGTCAGACTGATATTTAAGGGCCGCCGCGAGAAACTCGTTGATCGGGTCATCGGCCTCGGGGCCCAGCCGCGCCAGCAGACGCCGCCGACCATCGCGCGCCACTAAGACATGGTCGAACAGCCCAAACGGCGACACCTGATCGGCCATCGCCATCAGATCCGAGAGTAGCGACAAAACCCCGGCAAAGAGCGGGGTCGACTCGGATTTGATCTGAAGCGAACGCCAAAGTGTGATTGGGCCTCGATCATGAGCCAAGGCGAATAGATCTATCTCGTCCAGTCCAATGAGCGGGCTCCTCAGGACGGTTGCGAGATTGAGATCGTCCTCGGGCAGCAACATGGCCCGGCCGAAGGCCATGAGGTCCATCACCGCGATCTGCTCGGTGAGGCGCATGCGATCGGCACCGGCGACGCCAACGCCAAGTTCCTTCAGGCGTCGGATGAGCTCTTCGACGAAGGCCGTGCGCCGCTGCACTAACACAAGAATATCGCCGGCGCGGATCGGTCGATCTTCGCTTTCAAGCCGCTCGCCTTGACTGATCATTCGATGAATTCGACCGGCGACAAGGCGCGCCAGTCTGAAGTCGGGCGATTCGCCGCGAACCCGTTCGATCGGCGGTTTCCAGGTTGGCTCATCGTCGCGCGATTCGGGCTCAAGCGCCGGCCAAACCTCGACCAGCCCGGCGTGGCCGGCGCGGCTTGAGAGATGAACCAGCTCGTCTTCGGCCATAACCACGCCGTCACGGGCGAGGGGGTCGACAAACACGCGGTCGACAATGCGTAGCACCGCGGGTGTCGAGCGAAACGAGACGTTCATTTTGATCGGCGCCCAGGCTCGGTCGGCGGATCGGACACGAGATTCGAAACGCCGCTCCATACGCATGAAGCCTTCGGGGTCAGCCCCCTGGAAGGAGAAGATCGATTGCTTCGGGTCGCCGACACCAAAAACCGTGCGCTCGGGCGCGTCGGCGCGCTCTTCGTGCCGGCCGTGGCCAACGAAGAACTCCGAGGTCAGCGCTTCAATGATTGCCCATTGATCGGGGTTTGTGTCCTGAGCCTCGTCGATCAAGACATGATCGATGCCGCCATCGAGTTTGAAGAGCACCCAGGCGCCGACACCGGGGCGTTCGAGGAGACGCCGCGTGGCCGCTATCAGGTCGTCATAGTCGAGCGCCGAACGTCGCGCCTTGACGTCGCGATAAGCGGCGAGGATGCGGTGCGCCAGCACAAGCAACGCCTTGGAGTTGGCGGCGGTCTCGACGGAGTCGAGCTGGTCCTTGATATGCGCAACACGGGCCGCTTCTGCCTGCATCAACCCAAGGACGGCGTCATCAGCTTTGATCGCGCCCTTTGTCGCCAAGGTGGCTCTCATGTCGCCCTTGGCGGTCAGAAATGCGAGGGCATAGATCTCAAACTGAGTGGCCCGCCGGCGAGGATCGTCGAGCCAGTCGCCGATCACGCGGCTCCGTTCCTGATCGGAGGCCGAACCCTTGTCCAAGGCTGAAGCTGCCCGGCGCAAGTCCTTCACGGAGACATTCTCATTTTTGCAGGCCTCGGCGAGGATGCTCTCGCGCGTCGCGCCCGAAGTGAGGCCAAGCGCCGAGTCGATGCACGCGAGCGCGACGGATAGACCGGGCGCAACCGCGCGCTCGAAGGTCCCGCGCTTGCTCGTGATGGTCCCGATTAATGACCCGAAGCCGGTCTCGTGAACCAGGGCGACGACTTGGTCGAGTGCGCGTTTCAGTTCAACATCGCCTTCGTGTCCGGCGTCGGCCACGACCGCTTCCCAGCAAGCCTCCAGGGCTTCGGTGGCGTCGGCTTCATCGAGCAGGTCGAACACCGGCGAGACGCCGGCTTCGAGCGGAAAGCGCTTCAACAACGACTGGCAAAAGGCGTGGATGGTGTGAATCTTGAGGCCACCCGGCGCGTCGAGCACGCCGGCAAATAACCGGCGAGCCCGGCCGATGTCCGCCGCCGTCGGCACGCGATCGAGCAATTGCCCGATATCGGTGGCGAGCTTGGATTCGTCCCGCGTGACCCATGACGCCAGGGTATCGGCAACCCGATTGGCCATTTCGGCCGCGGCGGCCTTGGTGAACGTGAGGCAGAGAATCCGCTCCGGGGCGCTTCCCGCCATCAAGAGCGCCAAGACGCGTCGCGTGAGAACCGAGGTCTTTCCCGATCCGGCCGAGGCCGACACCCACGCCGAAACTGCAGGCGATGCGGCGGCGGCTTGTGCCTTATTGGCCTCGGCAATGACGTCACGATCGGTCATGGGTCACTCCTCGCCGCCATCGAGCGACGCCCACTCGCGGACCCGCGCGAGATGTTCGTAATCGCTGTACCGCGGAGCATGTGCCGGATTGGGCCGCGCGCGATACGGCGTGGCGGGATCGTCAAAGATCGCGATCAAGCGTTCAAGCCGCTCAACGGCCGTTGCGGAGAGACCGGCGGGATCGCCACCCGCGGACTTCACTTCGCCACCCACATCGCGCCCCGAGAGTTGCCAGAATTCGAGCGCCACGACATCGCGCTTGCTGACGTTTTTGAATCCGCCAGCGGCCGCGATCGCGGCTTCGAGCGGCAACTGCGGCGCGTACGATGCCGCAACTTCCTTGGCGGTGGGCGGTTTGCCAGTCTTGTAGTCGATGATCGTCAATCCATCCCGAGCTTCATCGATGCGATCTGCCGTGGCGGTAAGGACGAACGAGCCGGCCGGTCCCTTTACCGTCATCTGTCCGGCAATTTCCGTGTGCGAGGTCGAGATGCGCGGCCGACGATCCGTTTCTTGCGCGGCGACCCAAGACGCAACCCGCTCGAAACGCGGCCACCAGAAGGCGGCAAGGCCTGGTCGCGCCCCTATTTTGGCGAACTCCTCGCGGCCGATCGCAATCAATCCATCACGGATTGGCGTCGGGCGCTCGTTGACGAAACGCTCCAACACCCGATGAAGGACATTCCCGAAATCGGCGGCGCCAGGATCTTGGTCAATGGGGTCGAGTGATTGGAGTTTCAGCACGAAGCGGGCATAGGTGGCGTAGGGATCGCGCATCCATTCCTCGACCCGCGTGACCGACATGCGCCGTGGACGCGCCGAGACGGGCGGGCATGCCGCAGGCGGCGGGCATGCAGTGACCTCAGCCGGTCGCGTGAGAGCGCTCGCCCACGCCGTCCAGGGCCGAGAATTCTCTGCCCAGCGCTGGCTTAGTCCGGCGGCTGCCGTGACTTGGTCTAGTCGGCGAAGCCATCGCGAGGGAACCGATGGCGTGCCGTCGATCTTGAGCGCGCGCGACAACATGACATTGGGCGCGCAGAGTGCTTGAGCGACGTCGTGGGCGGCGAGGCCGATCAGCCGTTCGGCCGCCGGAAGGCCAAAGTCGCGGCGCATCGGGCGGCTCATCCAAGGATCGGCGCTGATGGTTGCGGGCCACGTGCCCTCGTTCAAACTGCCGAGGATGGTGAGATCGAATCGCTGCAAGCGAGCCTCAAGCGGACCCACGATGGCAAGGCGCGGGTGGCGGCCGTAGCGAGGGCGCGCGACACGATGAGCCAGCAGCGACATGAACAATGCAGGATAGGCGTTGGGTGCGATCGCAGGTAGGGCGTCGGCGGCGCGCGCAAGATCGGCGGCGAAACGTGCCGCCATCTCGCCATCGTCGCCAGCCCACAGCCGGAGCGGCCCAGGCCTATCGGGGGTCGCCGCGAAGTGCTCCGCGCAAACCATATGGGCCTCGAGCATCTCGGCGAATGAGACGTGTTCACGCTCCATCAGGTGGGACATCGCCATGGTCGCCGCGGCCAATCGCTCGATCCAGTCGGCGACAGGAGGCGCGACATCTTCGATCGCCGCCAGCTTTCGAAGGCCATCGATTCCGGGCGCAGGCCGTGCTCCTCGGAGGAGCGCTAACTCCGCTTGCCTGGTGAGGCGCCGGAAATCGGGCGGATCGAGCCCGGCGGCCATCAACGGATGTTTGCATGCCGCGAGCAGTGGTGCCGGCGCGAATTGCTCAACCATCATGTCGGCAATCAAGCCGAGGAACACGCCGACCGGCGTGCGATCAAGGCGCTTGCCGGCAGAGTCATCGATGGCGATATCCCAGCGCTCCAGTTCGGAGGCGACACGCTCGGCGAGATCGTGATCGGGGGTCACGAGCGCGCAGGTCGCGTCCGGCTTTTCGAGCGCGCCGCGCATGGCGAGCGCGATTGCCGCCGCTTCTTCCCGGCGCGTCGGCGCGGTGATCCGCGAAATTCCGTCGAGTGCCGCGGCATCAATCTGTACCGCGAGCCACTGGTGTGACGTCGCTGCCGGGCGCATCGCTTCAGACGCAAGGCGCCGGCGCGGCAGGTTAACGCGTTCTGTGGCGCAGGCGGGCCACAATAAAACCTCATGGCGCTCAACGCCGATTCGCTCCAGTAGCCGCTTCATTCCTGCTTGAGGATGACTATCGTCGAGCGCGGCCCATGATTCATCGTCCAGTCCGACATCAAGCCCCGGAAGTACAACGCAGCCATTCGGAAGGCGCGCGATCGCGGCCAACAGATCGGCCGTTGCCGGAATGCTGCCGGTTGAGCCGGCGGCGACGACAGGGCCGGGATCATGGGCAGTCCAGTGCTCGATCTGGCGGGCAAAGGCGCGGTTGCGATGATCCGCGGGATCGATGCAGCCCTCGTCGCGGAGAATCTTTGGCCACTGCCTGGTGAGAATGGACAGAAACTCGACGGTGATTTGCCAGTGCTGGGCGAGGTCGGCCGGAACCAGGTCGACAAGGCGATCGAATTTCAATTGCTCGGTCTCAACTTGATCGAGCAATCGTGCCAACTCGGCGGCAAGCCCAACCGCCCGATGCGGCTCGATGTCCTTGAGATATGCGAGGATCAGCCGTGTCAGAATGACGAGGCGACGGAGACTGTCGATCGGTGGCGGCAGGGCGTCGGCGTCGGCGCTGGTCGCAAAGTTCAATTCCTCGTCGTCGCCGACATCATTGAGCGGCGTCAGGTTGGGGAGCAGGAGGGGCCTGCCGCCCGACTGACGCAGAAAAGCCTCACGCAATGCGCGGATCGATCGCCGCGTCGGCAAAAGCACCTTGAAATCGGCGAGCGCCATGGGATCGGCGCCGGCATCGTCCGACAATCCTCGCGCCAGCAAATCGACAAACGGAAGTTCGGGCGGAATATGAAACACTGCCGGCCGTCCGGCGCGCCGGAGCATGCGCCACGTGGGCGACGTCGCGGTTGTCATGCCGCGAGGCCGAGCGCGCGCAGCGCTGCATCGGTTGGCGCAACCGCCTCGGGGGTTCCAACATGAAACCAGTGGCCATCATGGGCCACGGCGCGAAGGCGATCGGCGGCAATTAACCGATCCCAGATCCGATTCATCGAAAATGGCTCGGCCCGCTCGCCCACAAAGACGCGCGGATGCACAAGATAGAGCCCGGCATAGACATATGGTGCACGTGCCGCCGCGCCCCGCCGGCGCGGGCGTCCGTCCGGCTCGAGAAAGAAGTCGCCAGGTCCGTCAAATCCCTTGGCGGTCGTCATCGGATGCAACAACAAGACGCAATCGATCGAGTCCGGGCGCCACACGTCGCGCAGTCGCGCGAAGGAATTGCGGCCGCGATCAACGACCACGGCGTCGGTTCCCATCACAAAGAACGGGTCCGAGCCCAACAGCGGCAGCGCCTTGACCACGCCGCCGCCGGTCTCGAGCAAGCGATCGGTTTCATCGGACACCGTCAGGCGAAGCCGGGATGTCCGTGCGAGGTGCGCCGCCATTTGGTCGGCCAGGTGATGGACATTGACCACGGCATGTTTGATGCCGCCGGTTGCGGCCAAGTCGATGCACCAGTCAATGAGCGGCTTGCCGCCGACCCTGATCAGCGGCTTCGGCGCCGTCAGGGTCAATGGGCGCATGCGCGTGCCAAGGCCGGCCGCGAGCATCATGACCGTATCGAGCGTCGCGGCGGTCATGCCAAGACAGCGCGATAAGGCGCGGGCAGGTACTTGTCGATCCAACCCCTGAGGGATGCCGTCGACGGATGCGCCAGGCAGGAGTCCATATAGCGCCACAGGCGGGGAATATGTTTGAGGTAATGCGGTTTGCCGTCGCGCAGTTTGAGGCGGGCAAAGGTGCCGAGCACGCGGACGTGCCGCTGCGCCGCCATCACCGCCCAGGACGTTTCGAAGTCAGTCGCGGCCATGTTCGGAAACGCGGCGAGATAGCGGCGCTTCATCGCCGCGACCAGATCGGGGTCGATATCGCGGCGGGCGTCCTCGAGCAGAGACATCAAATCGTATGTCGCCGGCCCCATGACGGCGTCTTGGAAATCCAACAAGCCGCAGGCTTTGAAGCCTGGCCGCGCGAACAGGCCAAGCAGATTGTCGACGTGATAATCGAACAGAACCAGCGACACCGGCGCGCGCCAGGCCAGAGGCAGAAGCGCCTGCCAGATGTCGCGATATTCGGCGAGCGCGGCGCCCGTCGGTTTCGGCGCGCCGACCAGTGGCCCATACCAGACGTGCAGACGGTCAACTTCCTCGATCAGTCGCGCGGTTCCATAATCGATGACGCCTGAAGGTCGCACGCGATCCTGTGGTACCTGGTGCAGCGCGACCAACGCATCGATCGCGAGGGCATAGAGCTTGGACTCTGACGCGCCCGCGGCAAGCAGGCGTGTGTAGGTGTCGTCGCCCAGGTCCTCAAGCAGCAGAAGCCCGGCGGCTTCGTCGACGGCGAGAACGTCGGGAACCGAGAAGCCAAGGCCGTGGAGATGTCGCGCGATCCGTACGAACGGGCGCACATCTTCTTGCGGGGGCGGCGCGTCCATCAGCACGACGCGCTCCTGGCCGCGGCACAGGCGATCGTACTTGCGAAAGGAGGCGTCACCGGCAAGACGCGATCGCTGCCCGTCGCCCCAGCCGTGAGCCGCAATGAATGCGGTAATGACCGACTCGCGATCGCTCATGCGAATCCTCTGAGTCGTTCAGCCCATGACGCCGACGGCGTCAAGACGGCGCGTCTTTCCACGCCAATGGTCTCGATCACGATATCGAGCCGGTCGGAAAATTGTCCCGGTCCCAGGCGTTCCGGCCACTCGATCACGACAACACCTTGGGCTCGTGCGTCTTCCAGGCCAAGCTCATCGAGATCGGCCGACGACGTAAGCCGATAGAGATCGACATGAAAAACCGGGATCTTGGCGTCGTCATAGGTTTGGACAAGCGTAAAGGTCGGGCTTGGAACGTCGTGAGTCGTTGGCGACAAGGCTTGGATAAATCCGCGCGCGAGTGTCGTCTTACCGGCGCCTAGCGCGCCACGCAATCCAATGACATCGCGCGGGCGAACAAGCTTTGCGAGACGCCCGCCAAGCACCAGCGTGTCACGTTCGCCGGCAAGCGGCACGATTGTCGAGCCTATCACGACGCATCCGGCCGGGCTCCGCCGGCAAGGCGCCGCCGTGGCCGCGCCCGGTTGGGATGGCGCCAGGCGATGATCGTGGCGCCGCCATCGTTACGTTCGGCGATGTCGCCACCTTCGAGACCCGCGAGCCGGCGGGCGAGTTCAATCGCCACGCGGCCGCGGTCGCGATCCGCGCTCGGCCGGCGCACATAGCGCACCGCGAATTCGACGCCCTCCGCGTCAGCGCCACGGTTCGCGGAAAATCGCACGCGACCGCCGCCCGCCGTTTCGAGAGCAAACTGGAGCAACATGTAGATGATGAGCTTCAGTCGCACGGGGTCGGCCACGACCCATCCGGGCTCAGTGCCGAGTTCGCCAACGACGTCGATGCCGGCAGCCTTGCTGGCCTGTCGAACCATGGCGTGAATGCGCTGGAAGGCGTCGTTGATGTCGACGGTGTCGAGCCGGGGCGCCGTCTGCATCAGATCGACAGCCGCGAACGCTCGTGTTTCAGCCAGGATGATCGCGACCGCCTGGGCAAGCCGGATGATCTCGGATGCGGCAGTCTTGGCGCCGCCCAGCGTCGATGACTCGGCAATGGCCGAACTCAACGACAAGATCGAATCGATCGTACTGGCGCATTCGGTCGAAACGCGGGTCGCAACATCGGTCTTGAGGCGTTCGCCGGCCGCCAGAACTTCGGCGCGGCCGCGCAGCGTCTGTGCGGCCCGTTCCGGCGCCGACACGTCGTTATAGCAATAGAGCACGCCGCCATCGGGCAGGGGTACGGCGATAAATTCCAACACCGATCCCCGGCCACGCACGACGCGGCCCTGTTGGGTGGCGCGCTCTTTCTCCGGGTCGAGGGTGCCGAGCAATGTCGCGCGATGACGAGCATAGGTCTCGGGGTCGTCGAACTGCGGTCCGAACGCGTCGATCACCGCGGCCAATGTTGGGCCATCGGCAAGGGCATCCGCGTTCAGGCTCCAGAGCTCGGCGTAAGCGGGATTGGCGAGGCGGAAGCGACCGTCCGGCCCGATCACCGCGACGGCTTCTTGCAGATTGTCGATGGTCTCGCGTTGCACCGCGATCAGGGTGTTGTAGGACCGCTCGAGCGCGAGTTTGTCGGTGACGTCCTCGTAGGTCGTCAGCAGGCCTCCTAATGGATGCGGGGCAACCACCCGGCGCAAACTACCGCCATCGGGCAGGTGAAGAACGTCCTCGATCGGATCGATCAAGGAGTTGAAACGCGACAGCTCTTTGTCCTTGAACGCCGGGAAATCGGCCACTTCCGGCAACCGCCGCTGCAAACGAAGGGCGTCCAGCAATGCGGCATAGCCAGGACCTTCCGCCAGCCACGCCGGCTCGATCTGCCACAGCCGGGCGAAAGCGGTATTGTGAAAGATCATGCGCGTATCGGGGCCAAATACGGCAATGGCCGTTCCCAACCGTTCGAGCACGTCCGACTGCGACGCCATTTCCCGGCGCAAGCGGGTTTCCAATTCTTCCTGACGGGTGATGTCGTAGGCCATGCCTGCCGTGAGCCGGCCAGTGCCGTCGGAGAACAAGGGTGATTTGCCGCTGGCGAAATCCTCGGGCTTCACGTCGATCGGGGCTTCGATCACTTCCATCAAGCGGCGGCTGCCGTCGAGCACTATGTGAAAGGGCGCGCGGCGCGCCTCGCCGGCCGATCTGGCGGCGGCGGCAAGCGCGCGGGCCTCGCGCACCGAGACGCGCGGCGCGATCTCGCGGCCGCGACTGACGACATC
>Ga0194132_10006099_pt1 | contig 18959 bp, 17 predicted proteins | sample TA2KigOf80mmetaG_FD_148612 | JGI IMG/M metagenome (GOLD analysis project Ga0194132, IMG submission 148612) | Freshwater microbial communities from Lake Tanganyika, Tanzania - TA2015054 Kigoma Offshore 80m | ecosystem: Environmental > Aquatic > Freshwater > Lake | place: Tanzania: Lake...
TCCGGCGACCGTCGCGGAGCTCATCCGCAGCGCGTCGGCGCGCTACGAGGCGGCGCAGGCGGCGCTCCGCGCGGGCGACTTCGCCAAGTACGGCATCGAAATCAAGGCACTCGAGGAAGACCTCGCTCGCCTGCGGGCGGCGTCGGGCCAGTAGCCGAGCGCGTGTCGCAGCAAGCATCGCTCGTCGCGGCGGCGCTGGTCGGGGCGATGTGGTCGATCGGGTCGATCGACGTGAACGCGCCCTCGTTCGAGCGGGTGGGGCTGTTCGTGGCGTCGTGCGCGCTCGCGGGGTGGGCGCTCGCGGGCCGGCGGGGGGCAGGAGCGCTGCTCGCAGCCCTTGCCGTGCTGATCGGGGCCTCGGAGCGGCTCCAGCGACCGCTGCTCGAGCGGGGGAGCGACGTCCTACCGGCGACGCGCGAGTCGTTGCAGGTGCTGCTCGCGGGCCGGAACCCGTACACCCACACGCTCCAGAGCACGATCCCGCCCGGATCGCCGCTCGTGTACGGGCCCGGAGAGCTGCTGTTCTACCTGCCCGCGCATCTGCTCACCGGCGATCTCGGGCACTTCGAGCAGTGGGCGGGGATCGCGACGATCGCCGCGATCGCCTTGATCGGCCTCGGCGTGGGGTTCGCGCGGAGCGCGCTTCCGGCGATGCTCTACGCGACCTGGGGCATCGCCGCGTTCCGGACGACCGACGGAGGCAACGACGTGGGCGCGGCGCTCGTGGTCGTGGCGGGCTTCTGCGCGCTCGCGCTCGCCGCTGAAGGACGGGGCGGACGGGTCGCGTTCATCGTGAGCGCGGTGCTCTTCGGCTTGGCGCTCGCGTTCAAGCAGTACGTCGTCCTGGTGATCCCGCTCGTGCTGCGCCACCTGGCGGTTTCGGGGTCCGACTGGCGGCGGTTCGCCCTCGTCGCGGCGGGCGTGACCGCGCTGCTCGACCTGCCGTTCCTGCTGATGGACCCGGGCGCGTTCCTCAACCAGCACGTCTGGCTCGCGCTCACCAATCACCGCGAGGCCTGGGGGGCCAACCTGCTCTTCACGATCGCCCAGGTCCGGCCCGAGGTCGTTCACCTGTCGACCTGGTTCCTGGTCGCCGAGATCGTGCTCACGCTGCTCGCCCTCGCGCTCTGCCTGCGCTGGCGCATTCCGACGCTCGGCGCGGCCGCCGTCGCGGGCGCCGGGCTCGTGGCTCTGCCGTTCTTCCTCGCCGCCTGGACCACGCAGTCCTACTACGTGTACGCGGCGACGGTGGCCGCCGCGGGAGTGACGCTGCTCGACCACCGAGCGCAGCCGCCGCGCTGATTCCCTACGCTCGACGGGCATGAGTCGAGCGAGGAGCGCGTCCCCGGGATGACACACACGGCGATCCTCGGCGCGGGCGTCTGCGGCCTCGCGGCCGGGATGCGCCTCGCCGACGCCGGGGAGCCGGTGACCCTGGTCGAGGCGCAGCACTTCGTGGGCGGCCTGGCCGCCACTTTGCGCGGCGCCACCGGTGCCGGCTTCGACTGGGGCCCGCACGCGTATCACGCGCGGAACCCGCGCGTCCTCGACATGTTCAAGGAGATCGCGAGCGACGGGTTCCCGGCGCAGCCCAAGAACGTCCGGATCAAGTTCCGCGGCCGGTACTACAAGTACCCGCTCGAGGCGATGGACATGGCGAGGACCATGTCTCCGGTTCTCGCCGTCCGGGCGTTCGTCGACTACTTCAGCGAGCAGATCAGGAAACGCATCGCGCCGCGCCCGCTCCGCTCCGCGGAGGACTGGGTCGTCAACGCGATGGGCCGCACGCTCTACAACCTGTTCTTCGGCCCGTACACGGAGAAGGTGTGGGGGGTCCACCCGTCGAAGCTCGCGGCGTCGTTCGCGCAGCACCGCATCCCGCACATCTCGCTGATCAAGGTCGTCCTGTCCTCGATCCGGAAGGGCTACGCGAAGCGGACGGGCACCGAGCACCGGTACGCCCCGCTCGTCATCGAGCTGTTCTACCCGCCGAAGGGCGCGGGCCTGGTGTCCGAGCGCATGGCGGAGCGGATCCGCGGTCGCGGCGGGAAGGTCGTCACGGGGGCGCTCGTGACGGGGATCGACGCGCACGAGGGACGCGTCACGGGCGTGCGCTACCGCCGGGTCGGCACGAGCGACGTGCCGGCGGTGGGGCAGCTCGGGATGATGGCGAGCGGCCGGGAGAAGGACACCCCGCGACACCTGCCCTGGACGCCGGGCGAGACCGAGGAGCGGATCGCGTGCGACCGCATCGTCAACACGCTTCCGCTCCCCGTGCTGATCGAGCTGCTCGGCGACGCGGCGAGCCCCGAAGCGCGCGAGGCCGCGGCGATGCTGCGGTTCCGGCCGATCACCATCCTCGGCCTGCGCGTGAAGCGTGTGCGGTGCCTCCCCGCGCAGTCGATCTACTTCCAGGACAAGACCTTCACCCGGCTCTCCGAGACGCGCCACTACGGCGGCAGCGCGATCTGCGCGCCGGACGAGACCGTGCTGCTGTGTGACATCACCTGCGACCTGAACGGCCGCATCTGGAGCGCGACGGCGGAGGAGCTCGCGGACGTCATCGGTGCCGAGCTCGCGGCCGAGGGCTTCCTCACCCGCGAGGAGATCGCCGAGGCCGTCGTGCTGCGCTCGACGATGGGCTACCCCGTGTACGTGGTCGACTACGAGCGCGCGATCGACACCCTGATGCAGGAGCTCGGCCGCTTCGAGAATCTCGTCACCGGCGGCAGGCAGGGCCTGTATAAGTACGTCGACATGGACATCGCGAGCGAGATGGGACTCGCCATGGCCGACCACTTCCTCTCGGGGAAGACCAAGCGCGAGGCCATCGGCGGCGTCCCCTACGAGGACCGCGCGTTTGCCTGATCAGGCGAGAACGGCCAGCCATGAGCGGTCGAATCGCGCAGGCGATGCGATGAATCGGGAGCTGAAGCTCGCGGTGATCGGGGCGGGGTACTGGGGCCCGAACCTGGTGCGCAACATCAGCGAGGCGCCCGGCGCCGACATCGTCGCCGTCGCGGACCTCGACGCCGGGCGGCTGGAGAGCATGCGCAAGCGCTTTCCGGCGGTCCGCATGACGCAGGACCACCGGACGATCCTCGCCGACCCGGACGTCGACGCGGTGTGCATCGCCACCCCGATCTCGACGCACCGCCGGCTGGCCGAGGAGGCGTTCGCGGCGGGCAAGCACGTCTTCGTGGAGAAACCGCTCGCCGGCACCGTCGCCGACGCCGTGGCGATCGACGAGGCGGCCCGACGGGCCGAGCGGACGCTCATGGTGGGCCACACGTTCGTGTACAACCCGGCCGTCACGGCGGTGCGCGAGCTGCTCGTGCGCGGTGAGCTCGGCACGGTCCAGTACATCGACAGCCAACGGGTCAACCTCGGGCTGCATCAGTTCGACTTCAACGTGCTGTGGGATCTCGGCCCGCACGACGTCTCGATCACGCTCTACTGGCTGGACGAGGAGCCGCGCTGGGTGCAGTGCATCGGCGGCTCGTACATCCAGGGCGGGATCGAGGACGTCGTCTTCCTGACGATGGGCTTCCCGAGCGGCGCGATCGCCCACGCGCACCTCTCCTGGCTCGCGCCGTCGAAGAACAGGATCATGACGGTGATCGGCTCGCGCAAGATGGCCGTGTACGACGACGTGCAGGCGGTGGAGAAGGTGAAGGTGTACGACCAGGGCGTCGACCGCCTCGACAGCGACGAGCTGCGCCGCTCCTATCGGGCGGGCGACATCTCGAGCCCGCGCGTGCCGATCACCGAGGCGCTCCAGGTGGAGATCCGTCACTTCCTCGCCCGGATCCGCGACGGCGCCGAGCCGTACTCGGGCGGCACGGCCGGGGTGCGCGTGGTGCGGGTGCTCGACGCCGCGTCGCGGTCGCTGAAGCAGGGCGGTGTCCGCGTGGATTACGCGGCGCCCGCGGCGGCGCGCGCATGACGGTGGCCTCGATGGAGATCCCCCTCGTCGACCTCAAGGCGCAGTACCGCGCCATCAAGGACGAGGTCCGCACCGCGATCGACGGCGTGCTCGAGAGCATGCAGCTCACGATCGGCCCGAACGTGCGCGCGTTCGACGACGAGTTCGCCGCCTACTGCGGGACCAAGCACTCGGTCGGGGTCGGCTCGGGCACCGACGCGCTCCACCTCGCGCTCCGCGCGCTCGGCGTGGGGGTGGGCGACGAGGTGATCACGGTCTCATTCACCTTCTTCGCGACGGTCGAGGCGATCCTGTACGCGAACGCGCGGCCGGTCATGGTCGACATCGACGAGCGCACGTTCAACGTCGATCTCGCCGCGGTCGAGCGCGCGCTCACTCCGAAGACCAAGGCGATCATCCCGGTGCACCTCTACGGCCGGACGGCCGACCTGACGCCGCTCCTGAAGCTGGCCGACAGCAGCGGCATCCCGGTTCTCGAGGACGCGGCCCAGGCGCACGGCGCGTACCAGGACGACGGCAAACGCAAGGCCGGCGCGTCGGGCCGGATGGGCGCGTTCTCCTTCTACTGCTCGAAGAACCTGGGCGCGTACGGCGAAGGGGGGAGCATCACCACCGACGACGACGGGCTCGCGGCGACGCTCCGGTCGCTGCGCGAGCACGGGCAGCGCACGCGGTACGAGCACCCGATCGTCGGCCACAACGCGCGGCTCGACGAGATCCAGGCCGCGGTGCTGCGGATCAAGCTGCGGCGCCTCGAGCAGTGGAACGACGCGCGGCGTGCGCGCGGAGCGCGGTACAACGAGCTGCTCGCCGGGAGCGGCGTCATCACCCCGGAGCTGCCCGCGGGCAAGCGGCACGTGATGTACGCGTACGTGATCCGGGTTCCCGGGGGCAGGCGGGACGCGCTCCGCGCGCACCTGGCGGAGAAGGGGATCGGCACGCAGATCCACTACCCGATCCCGATCCACCTCCAAGAGGCCGCGCGTTCCCTCGGGCACAAGCCGGGTGACCTGCCGGTCACCGAACGCCTCGCCGGTGAGGTGCTCTCGATCCCGATGTACCCCGAGCTGACCGACGTGCAGCAGCAGTACGTGGCCGACCACATCCGGCGCTTCATGGCGTTCTGATGGGCGACCGCGTCGTCAAGGCCGTCCATGGCCTCCGGGCCGTCCAGCCCGACGCCGCCGACGAGGTGGCCGAAAGCGCGCGGCTGCGCGCGAGCGAGCCCCGCGAGGCGCTCCTCGAGCGGTACAGCGCGGTGATGTGGGTCGACTCCGCGGCCGGCGCGACGGCGCGGCGGGTGCTCCTGCGAGCGCTGTGCAAATCGTTCGGCAACGGGGTGCGCGTCGGCCTCGGCGTGCTCGTCCTGCATCCGCACACGTTCGAGATCGGCGACGCGGTGTTCCTCGGCAACCAGGTGTACCTCCAGGGACGGCACGACGGGCGCTTCGTGATCGGCGCGCACTCGTGGATCGGGCCGCAGGCGTACTTCGACTGCCGCGACACCGAGCTCGGCGAGTACGTCGGCTGGGGTCCGGGGGCGAAGGTGCTCGGGAGCGAGCACACCGGCCTGCCGCTCGACGTCCCCGTCATTCAGACGGACCTCGTGATCAAGCCCGTCCGTGTCCTGCGGTGGTCCGACGTCGGCACGAACGCCGTGCTCCTGCCGGGCGTGACCGTGGGCGAAGGCGCGATCGTGGGCGCCGGGAGCATCGTGCCGCGCGACACGCGGATCGACGATTACGCGGTCGTTTCAGGCGTCCCGGTGAGGTTCATGTACTCGCGCAAGGGCCAACCGGCCTGACCGTCCTCGAGGGCGCGCGCGTCGTCGTGACCGGTGGCGCGGGGACGGTGGGCTCGCACATCGTGGACGCGGCGCTCGCCGCCGGAGCGCGCGAGGTCGTCGCGCTCGACGCGCTGGTGCGCGGCGTTCCGGAGAACCTCACCGCGGCGCTGGCGACCGGGCGCGCCCGGCTCGCACAGCTCGACATCCGGGACCGCGCCGCGACCACCGCGGCGCTTGCCGGCGCGGACGTCGTGTTCCACCAGGCCGCGCTCCGCTGGACCCTGTGCCAAGAGGACCCGCGCCTCTGCCAGGAGGTGATGGTCGACGGCACCTACAACGTGCTCGAAGCCGCCGCGGCGGCGAAGGCGAAGCGAGTCGTGCTCGCATCCAGCGCCGTCGTCTACGGCGAGGCGCGCTCGCTGCCGCTGGGCGAAGACCATCCGCTGAACGGCACCACGGTCTACGGTGCCGCGAAGGTCGCGAACGAGCAGCTGGCTCGCGCGTTTTCGACGCTGAATGGCTTGCCGACCACGACGCTGCGCTACTTCAACGTGTACGGCGAGCGCATGGACATCCGCTCGCGCTTCACCGAGGTGATGGTGAAGTGGCTCGACCGCATCGACGGGGGCCAGCCGCCGCTCGTGTTCGGCGACGGCAGCGCGTCGGCCGACTACGTGCACGTCAGCGACGTCGCCCGGGCGAACCTGCTCGCGTGCGACGCCCGGACGAGCGGCGAGGTCTACAACGTGTGCACGGGGACGGAGACGGCGCTCGCGGAGCTCGCGGCGATCGTGCTGCGCCAGGCCGGGAGCGCGCTCGGCGTCGAGAAGCGGCCGCAGCCGGCGGGGGCCGCGCTGCCGCAGCGCCGCTACGGCGATCCCGCGCGGGCCGCGAAGGACCTGGGCTTCCGTGCGTCGGTCGGGCTCGAGGACGGGGTCGCGCGCCTGATCGCGTGGCGCCGGAAGGCGCTCAATCCGGGCTGAGGCGGCACCTCTCGCAGCGCTGGACGCCGTCGGGGTCGGGACGGAAATCGGAGGTCCGCCCGCGGCCGCAGGCGCAGATGTAGCCCGCGATCCGCCCGGGATTGCCGATCACCACCGCGTGCGGCGGGACGTCCCTCGTCACAACCGCTCCGGCCGCCACGAGCGCGTGGCGTCCGATCTCCCGGTCGGGCAGGACGACCGCGCCGGCGCCGATCGACGCGCCACGCCGGACGGTCGTGCGCCCGAGCGTCCAGTCGGCCGCCGTCTGAAGAGAGCCGTCGGGGTTGGTGGCGCGCGGTGAGCGGTCGTTCGTGAAGACGACGTGCGGTCCGACGAACACGTCGTTCTCGACGGTGAGCCCCTCGAACAGCGAGGCGTTGTTCTCCATCTTGCAGCGGTCGCCGACCACGACCCCGGCGCCGATGTAGACGCCCTTCCCGACGTTGCACTCCGCGCCCACCGAGGCGTCCTCGCGGATCTGCGCGAAGGCCCAGACCCTGGTCCCGCGCCCCACACGGGCCCGCTCATGGACGATCGCGCTTCCGTGGACGAACGGTGCTTCGGTGGCGCGGTCCGGCATGGCTCGCCATACTACGCATCGCATGGCCACCGACACCCGCCCCACGATGAGTGTCCCGATCACCAAGCCGTCGCTCACCGAGGAGGAGGCGCAGGCGCCGCTCGAGTCGATCCGCTCGGGCTGGGTCACCCAGGGCCCGAAGGTCGTCGAGTTCGAGAAGGCAATCGCGAACTACGTCGGCGCGGCCGAGGGCATCGCGACCAGCTCGTGCACGACCGCGCTGCACATGGCGCTGGTCGGGCTCGGCGTGGGAGCAGGCGACGAGGTCATCGTTCCGTCGTTCTCGTTCATCGCTTCGGCGAACGTGATCCTCTACACCGGGGCCACCGTCGTCTTCGCCGACATCGACCCGCGCACCTACAACGTCGATCCCGCCGACGTCGAGCGCAAGGTCACGAGCAGGACCAAGGCGATCCTCCCCGTCGACCAGATCGGGCTCACTTGCGACATGGACGCGATCAACCAGATCGCGCGCGATCGCGGCCTGGTCGTGGTGGAAGACGCGGCGCCGACCATCGGCGAGAAGTACAAGGGCCGCATGGTGGGTGCCAACGCCGAGGCGGTGTGCTTCTCGTTCCACCCCCGCAAGGTCATCACGACCGGTGAGGGCGGGATGATCATGACCAACGACAGCGCGCTCGCGACGCGGCTCCGCACGCTGCGCCAGCACGGGATGAACGTCTCGGACCTCGCGCGCCACAATGCGGACCGCGTGATCATCGAGGAGTACAAGGAGCTCGGCTTCAACTACCGGATGACCGACATCCAGGCATCGATCGGCATCGTCCAGGTCCGCCGCCTCCCCGAGCTCCTGCGGCAGCGCCGCGAGCGGGCCGCCCGCTACAACGCCGAACTCCCCAGGATCCGCGGGATCAGCATCCCGTTCGTGCCGAAGTACGCCGAGCACACCTACCAGTCGTACTGCGTGCGGCTCACCGCGGAATGCCGGCTCGACCGCGAGGAGCTCATGACGAACCTGCTCCGGCGCGGCATCGCCACCCGTCGCGGCGTGATGGCCTCGCACCTCGAGGACGTGTACGTGAAGCGCTACGGGAAGGTCCACCTCCCGGTCACCGAGGAGGCGACGCGGACGACGATGCTCATCCCGCTCTACGCCTCGATGACCGACGACGAGCAGAGCTACGTCATCGACGCGCTGCGTGAGGAGCTGGGCGCGGCCTAGATCCGGCGGAGCACCTTGTCGCGCGCGATCTGGCCAAGCTGCAGCAGGTACTGACCGATCTCGCGCCGGCCGAACTTGGACCTCCCGTGCTCGCGGTCGCGGAACGTGTACGGGACCTCGACGATGCGCTTCGTTCGCGCACGCGCGATGACCTCGAAGCCGATCTTGAAGCCGATCGGATTGAGCGCAGTGCCGTCGATCACGGCGCGCCGCAGCGCGAAGAAGCCGCTCGTCGCGTCGTGCACCGGCACGAGCGTGTGGCCGATCAGGCATGCGACCCGCGAGACGACGCGGCGAGACAGCGGCCAGTCCGCGGTCCCGCCGCCCGCCACGTAGCGGCTGCCCACCGCAAGATCGGCGCCGCGGTCCAGCGCGTCGACGAGCGCGGGCACGGTCTCCGCGGGGTGGGAGAGATCCGCGTCCATCACGACGAGCACGTCCCCGCGCGCGTCGGCGAACCCCGCGAGCACCGCCGAGGCGAGCCCCGCCTTCCCCGGGCGGCGCACGACGCGCACCGGGAGCCGGGGCGCGAGCGCCGCGGCGATCTCGGCGGTGCCGTCGGGCGACCCGTCGTCGACGACGACCAGCTCGAACGCCCTCCCGGCCAGCGCGGTGCCGAGACGCTCGGCGAGGATCGGGATCGAGTCGGCCTCGTTGTAGGTCGGAACGACGATCGAGATGAGAGTCATTTAGCGAGCGAGGAGCGGCTCGGCCGCGACGAGAGAGTCGACCAGCCCCGAGCATGGGAACCATCGCGTAGCGATGTTCTTGATCACGATCCGGCCTAGTCTATGGAGGGCATGCGGGTCGTCTTCGATGCGCGGCACCTGCAGACGGTCAGCCGCACGCGTGGCATCGGACGCTACTCGCGCGACCTGCTCGCCGCGCTCGCCCGGCGGCACGATCCCGGAATCGAATGGACGCTCCTCCGCCTGCGCGGCTTCCCTCCGGCCGACCCGTCGCTCCTGCCGCCGCACCGCGATCTGCGCGTGATCCGGCCGCGCCGTCCGGAGCTCGCGATGCTGGCGCTCGACGCCGCGATGCTTCCGCTCGAGCTTCCGTTCGCGAGAGGCGACCTCTACCACTCGGTGCAGCTGGGCCTCCCGGGCGTACGGCGCGGACCGGTCGTGCTGACCATGCACGACCTCGCCCCGCTCCGGTGGCCGGAGCACTACCTGCGCCGACCCCACGCGCGCGCGGGGCACGCGATCCAGTACTCGCTGGCCAAGCGCGCCGACGCGATCATCGCGGTGTCGCACGCGACCGCCGACGACGTGCAGGCACGGCTGCGCATTCCCGCGTCGCGCATCCACGTCATCCCCGAGGCGGTCGATCCGTCGTTCACCGCGCCGCCGCGGGCCGAGGCGGAGGCGGCGATGCGCGAGCGCTTCGGCCTGCCCGGCCGCTACGTCCTGTACGTGGGGCAGTTCGACCCGCGCAAGAACATGGCGGGACTCCTCGCCGCGTTCGCGGCGGCGCAGGGGCGCGAGCCGTCGCTGCGGCTCGTCATCTCGGGTGCGCTCGGGGGCCTGACGCGCTACCTCGACGCGGCGCTCGCGCGTTCCGGTCTCGATCCGACGTCCGTCGTGCTTGCCGGATTCGCCGACGACGCCACGCTCGCCGCGCTCTTCGCGGGCGCCGAGTGCCTGCTCCACCCCGCGCTCCACGAGGGGTTCGGGCTGACGCCGCTCGAATCGCTCGCGGCGGGCACACCGGTGGTCGCGTACGACGTGGGCGCGGTGCGCGAGGTGGTGGGGGACGCCGGGCTGCTGGTCGACCCTGGCGCGCCGTCCTCCCTCCCCGACGCGCTCCTGTCGGTGCTCGAGTCGGCTCAGCTGCGCGCACGGCTCGCGGAGCGCGCGCCGGAGCGCGTCAGGTCGTTCTCCTGGGACCGCGCCGCGGCGCAGACCGTCGCCGTCTACCGTGCTCTCGCCTAGCATTGACGTGATGGCACGCCGGATTCCCCTGCCGCGGCTGACCCAGAGCCAGCGCTCCGCGCGCTGGCAGCGCGAGAAGCGTCAGCGGCAGGTGCTGCTCGTGCTCTTCTCCAGCGTGCTGATGGCGGCGGTCGCGCTCGTCGTCTGGAACCTCGCCAACCGCTTCTACGACACGAACCTCAAGCCGGCGGCCTTCGTCGGCGACGTCGCGGTCCCCTACCGCGAGTACAACCGCGAGGTCGCATTCATGTTGACCAAGTACTACCAGGATCAGGGTGTGCCGCCGCAGTACGAGAACGATCCCCAGCTCAACGCCGCGAAGGCGCAGTTCAAGCAGCGTGCGCTCGACTTCGTGATCGAGGCGCGCCTGCTGCGCGGGCACGCGGCGGCGATCGGCTTCAGCCCGACGACGGCCCAGGTCGACGCCCGGTACAACCTCGACTACGGCCAGTTCCGTAGCCGCCACATCCTCATCTCGCCCGACGCGAAGGCGACCGACAAGGACGCCGCCGACAAGGAAGCGCTGACGAAGGCGCAGGACATCGCCCGCCAGCTCAAGGCCGCGCCGCGCGACGACGCGCTCTGGAAGAAGCTCGCGTCCGAGTCGTCGTCGGACCCCGGCTCGAAGGACCAGGGCGGCGAGCTCGGCTGGGTGTCGGGCGGCCAGTTCGTGAAGGAGTACGAGAACACCGCGCGCGCGCAGCAGCCCTACGACGTGTCGGATCCGGTGAAGACGGCCTTCGGCTATCACGTCATCCAGCTCGAGGAGCTGCGGGGCCCGGAGTTCAGCGAGCTGCTCATCCGTTGGGCGAAGGCCGGGATCGGCGAGTCCGATATCCGCGAGCATTCGCGGCTCAACCTGATCCGCGAGGAGATCCAGAAGCGCGCCGACGCGACGATCATTCCCTCGCCCGCGCCCCAGGTTCGGGTCGCGCAAATCGTCATCTTCACCCCGCGGCCGACCGCCGGCGACTTCGAGCGATTCACCGCCGCGGTGAAGAAGATCAGTGACATGCAGGTCGAGCTGGAGAAGGGCGTCGACTTCGCGACGATCGCGAGGAACTTCTCCGACGACCCCAGCGCCGAGAACGACGGAGAGATCGGCTGGCTCGTGCGCGGCATGAGGAACGACTACGCCGCGGAGAACGAGCTCTTCAGCCTCGACTCGGGCAAGCAGTCGAGTGTCTACAGCAAGGTCGGCTCGACCACCGTCTACAAGGTGCTCGAGCGCAGTAACGGGCGTGCCGTCACGGATGAGCAGCGGGCGAGCGTCAAGGCCACCGCCCTGCCGTACACGCTGGGCAAGCTCAAGTTCGAGCGCGGTGTGCGCAAGCTCGTGCCCGGGTACGAGCTGGACTGACGACCGACCTCGACGCGCTCGCCGCCCGTTTCCCCGGCGGCATCGACGTGCACACCTCGTTCGATCCGTTCGCGCTCACGACCGCACGCGCGGTCGCGCTGCGGCTCGACGCGCCGCCGGACGGCGCGGCGCTGCTGCGGCGGTATCCGTCCGAGCACCCCGTGACGCTGCTCGGGCGGGCCGCGCGGGAGACGACTCTCGCCGCGGCGCTCGAACGGCCGGGGGAGGCGCGATGGCTCGTTCTGGCGCCGCTCGAGGCCTTCGCGGACCTCGCGAATCCCTGGACGGTGGGCCGCATCGCGGCGCGCCTGCGCGCGCCGGACGGCTGCCCGTGGGACCGGGAGCAGACGCACGCCTCGCTGCGGCAGGGTCTCCTGGAGGAGGCGTACGAGGCGCTCGACGCGCTCGACGCCGGCGATCACGCGCGCTTCGCGGACGAGCTCGGCGACGTGCTGTTCCAGGTGGCGATCCACGCCCAGCTCGGCGCCGAGGCCGGCACGTTCGATCTCGGGCAGGTCAGCCGCGCCATCGGCGACAAGCTCATCCGCCGCCATCCGCACGTCTTCGGCGGCGGGCAGATCGCGGACGATCCCTTGAAGCAGTGGGAGCGCATCAAGCGCGCCGAGTCCGACGCGCCGCGCTCGCTCGTGGACGGGATCCCGCGCTCGACTCCCGCGCTCTTCGCCGCGGAGCGGCTCCAGGAGCGGTCGGCGCGGCTCGGGCTCGCACCCGACCGGGTCGAGATCCCGCTCGACTTCGACGACCCGGAGTTCCTGGGCGAGCTGCTTTTCGACATCGTGGGCGAGTCGCGGGAGCTCGGCTTCGACGCGGAGAGCGCCCTGCGCGCCGCGAACGCACGCTACGCCGACCGCGTGCGTGCGCTCGAGGAGCGCGCGCGCGGCGAGAACCGCGCACTCGAGTCGTACACGCCGGTCGAGCTCCGGCGCATGTGGGAGGATCAGCGGCGATGAGCAAGCGACCCGACGGCCGTGCGGCCGACGCGCTGCGGCCGGTCACGATCGAGGTCGGCGTGGCGAAGTTCGCGGAGGGGTCCGCGCGCATCACCTGCGGCGACACGGTGGTGCTGTGCCTCGCCACGGTGGAGGACAAGGTGCCGCGCTTCCTGGAGGGCAAGGACCAGGGCTGGATCACCTCGGAGTACGCGATGCTGCCGCGCTCGACGCCGCAGCGCAGCCAGCGCGAGAGCCTCGCGGGGCGCCCCGGCGGACGCACGTTCGAGATCCAGCGCCTCGTCGGGCGCGCGCTGCGCGCCGCGATGGACCTGAAGGCCCTCGGCGCGCGCAGCGTCACGATCGACTGCGAGGTCCTGCAGGCGGATGGCGGGACGCGCACCGCGGCCATCACCGGCGGATGGGTCGCCCTCGCCCACGCGCTGCGCGAGGTCGCCCCGAAGGCGGTGAAGCGCAACGTCGCCGCCGTGTCCGCGGGCATCGTCGACGGTGAGCTCGTGCTCGATCTGCCGTACGCGGAAGACTCGCGCGCTGAAGCCGACGTGAACGTGGTCGCGACGTCCGACGGGGAGCTGGTCGAGGTGCAGGGGACCGCCGAGGGGCGGCCGTTCACGCGCGCCGAGTTCGACCGCGTGCTCGACCTGTCGCTCGCCGGCATCGCGAAGCTGATCGAGGCGCAGCGGGCCGCGCTCGAGGCGTGACCGCCGCGCGCCTGCTGATCGGTAGCGGCAACGCGGGCAAGGTCGCCGAGCTGCGCGCGATCCTCGCGGGCCTGCCCGTGACGCTCCTCGCACTCGACGAGCTGCCGACGCAACCCGACGAGCCGGACGAGGACCTCCCGACCTTCGCGGAGAACGCGGCGGCCAAGGCGGCCGGATACGCGCGCGCGACCGGGATGCCGGCGATCGCTGACGATTCGGGCCTCGAGGTCGCGGCGATGCGCGGCGCGCCCGGGGTGCGCAGCAAGCGCTACTTCGGCGACGACCTGGCGGACGCCGAGCGGAACGCGAGGCTGCTGGCCGTCCTCGACGGCGTGCGGGACCGCGCCGCGCGCTTCGTGAGCGTGATCGCCCTCGCCTTCCCCGACGGCCGCGTCGAGACGTTCGAGGGCACGGTCGACGGGTCGATCGCGGACTCGCCGCGCGGAGCGGGCGGACACGGCTACGACCCGGTCTTCGTGGTGGCGGGAACCGGCCGCACGATGGCGGAGCTCGCTCCGGGCGAGAAAAACGAGGTGTCGCACCGCGGCCGCGCCGGACGCCTTCTTCGCGCACGCCTCACGCGGGGGCTCTGACGCAGCGGAGCGCCGCACCGCTCGGGCCCCTCGCCCTCCGACCCCACGACGAACGACGCTCGTTCTCGACAGTCGGGGTGGCCGGTCCCGCCCCGGCGGCCTTCGACTCCCAAAGCCGACGCTCTACTAACTGAGCTACACCCCGATTCAGGAGCGAGTCTAGGCGTGACCACGTAACGTACAGACGATGTTGGCCGCCTGGGGTCGCTTCGTGTTCCGCCGCCGTTGGCCGGTGCTGCTGGTCTCCACCGCGTTCCTCATCGCTTCGCTCGCGGTGCTCGCGCAGGGCGCCGCGCTCACCCCCGGCGGCCCGGTGAAGGCGTCGGAGTCGGGCCGCGCGTTCACGCTGCTCCAGGAGGAGCTGCCGCGCTCGGGCGGCTCGTCGATGTCGGTGATCTTCTCGCACGCGACGCTCAAGCCGAGCGACGCGCAGTTCCGCGACGCGCTCCTCGCGGCGGTCGCCGAGTACCGCAACGACCCGCGCATCGACAGCGTGCGTACCCCGTACGACACGACGCCGCCGGTCGCCGCGCTGCTCTCGCGCGACCAGAGCAAGGCGCTCGCCGTGATCGCCACCAAGGACACCCTCGCGAATGCGATCAAGTACTACCCCGAGCTGCGGCGCCTCCTCAAGCCGGGTCCGCTCACAGTCGAGGTGACCGGCTTCCTCCCGATCAACGAGGACTTCAACGAGTACCTGGAGCAGGACCTCCGGCGCGCGGAGGCGGTCTCGTTGCCGCTGGCCCTGGTCCTGCTCCTCGCCGTCTTCGGCACGATCGTCGCCGCAGCGATCCCGCTCGGCGTCGGCGCCCTGGCCGTGCTCTCGGGCCTCGCGGGCATGTTCTTGCTCACGCGCGTGACCGAGGTCTCCGTGTACGCGCAGAACATCGTCACGCTGATCGGCCTCGGGGTGGCCATCGACTACTCGCTCTTCGTCGTGAACCGCTACCGCGAGGAGATCGAACGCTTCAAAGGCCGGGTGCCGGCGAGCGGCGCGCCCGTGACGCAGATCGCGCTCGCCCGCACCATGTCGACCGCCGGCCGCGCCGTCACCTTCTCGGGACTGACCGTGGTGATCGGCCTCTCCGGGATGCTGTTCTTCGAGGGCACCTACCTGGCGTCCATGGGCATCGCGGGCGCGATCGTCGTGGCCTGCGCGGTGGTGTACGGCCTGACGTTCCTGCCCGCGCTGCTGGCGATCCTCGGCACGCGCGTGAACCGCTGGCGCGTGCCGATGCCGCGCGGCGGCGGGGGCCCGGGATTCTGGCGGAGGCTCGCCTCCTGGGTGATGCGCCGCCCCTTGCTCGTGCTCGTGCCGGTGATGGCCTTCATCCTCGCGACGGCGTCGCCGTTCCTCCAGCTGCACATGGCGACCACCGACGTGACCGCGCTGCCCAAGGAGGCGCCGTCCCGCGCGGGGTATGACCGCCTGATCGCGGAGTTCCCCGGCGCCGACACGACCAACATCAGCGTCCTCGCCCGCTACGCCGACGGGAGCCCCCTCCAGCCGGACCGCCTCACCGCCCTGCGCGCGTTGCAGACGCAGCTCGAGCGGCTCCCGAACGTGACGCGCGTGGAGAGCGTGCTCTCGTTCCCGCCCGAGGTGCTCGCGGCGCCGCCCGAGTCGCTCCCCCCGGCGGTGCGCGCGCCGCTCGCCGCCGCGCGCGCGCAGTCGGTCGGACCGCACGTGGTGCTCTTCGGCGTGCACACCCAGCGGGCCGCGTCGAGCGACGAGGCGCAGCGCCTGGTGCGCGACATCCGCGCCCTCGCCGATCCGCCGGGCGCGGAGATCATGGTCACCGGGACGACCGCGTTCGACATCGACGTCGTCGCGTTCATCCTCGAGCGCTCGGTCGCGGCGGTCGCGTGGATCGTCGCGGCGACCTACGTGGTGCTGTTCCTGCTGCTCGGCTCGGTGCTGCTGCCGCTGAAGGCGGTGCTGATGAACCTGCTCTCGATCTCGACCTCGTTCGGGGCGATGGTGTTCATCTTCCAGCAGGGGCACTTCGCGGACATCCTGCGCTTCAGTCCGGCGCCGATCGATCCGACGCTGCCCGTGATCATGTTCTGCACGGTGTTCGGCCTGTCGATGGACTACGAGGTGATCATGCTGTCCCGCATGCAGGAGGAGTACGTGCGCAGCGGCGACAACCGGCAGGCGGTCGCGGAGGGGCTCGAGCGCAGCGGGCGCCTCATCACCGGGGCGGCCGCGATCATGTGCGGCGTCTTCGGGGCGTTCGCGCTCGCCGACGTCGTGATCATCAAGGCCATCGGCCTGGGCATGGCGCTCGCGGTCGCCATCGACGCGACGCTCGTCCGCGCACTGGTCGTGCCCGCGACGATGCGCCTGCTCGGCGACTTCAACTGGTGGGCCCCCGGCCCGCTGGCAAGCCTGTACCGGAGGCTCGGTCTGGGCGAGGCGCACGCGGCCACCCGGTGAACGCAGCGGCCCTCCGTCCGATGGGGGTGGGGGACATCGTCGACCGCGTCATCGCCACCTACCGTGCGGACCTCCGGCTGTTCCTGACCGTGTCGGCGGTGCCCGCAGGGGGCTCGGCCGATGCCCTACGCGGTCTACGTCGACGAGCTCGACTTCGTGTGGGCGACCGAGTGGGGCAGCGGGGCGCTCCTGCGCTTCGATCCGGCCACCGAGACCTTCGAGTCGTTCCCACTTCCTGCGAACGCCAACGTCCGGCAGCTTCTGGGACGGCCGGGTGAGGTGTGGGGGGGCCGAGAGCGGCCTGGATCGGCTCGTCGTCGCCCGGTATTAGTGCGGGGCCGGCTGCGGCCATTTGACACTGGCTAGGGCCGCCCTTGGAATGGCACCGTCATGGCAGCGATCGACACGCCCTTCCCGATGGCTCAGCGCCGTTACTCCGGCGTCCTCGAATGGATCGCAACCGCCGACCACAAGAAGATCGGCATCATGTACACCTACGCTGGATTCTTCTTCTTCCTGATCGGCGGTCTGCTGGCCCTCGGCATCCGGACGCAGATCATGGGCGCGAACAACTCGTTCCTCACGGCGGACGCCTACGACCAGTTCTTCACCATGCACGGCACGACGATGATCTTCCTCTTCGTCATGCCGGTGTGGACCGGTCTCGGCAACTACATCGTCCCGCTGATGCTGGGTGCGCGGGACATGGCCTTCCCCAAGCTCAACGCCCTCTCGCTCTGGCTGTTCATCGCCGGAGCGATCGTCGTCGAGTCCGGCTTCCTGCTGGGCGGCGCGGCGAACGCCGGCTGGTACTCGTACGTCCCGCTGACGAGCAAGCAGTTCTCCCCAACGCACGGCCAGGACTTCTGGCTCATCGGCCTCACGATCACGGGCTTCGCGTCCATCTTCGGCGCGCTGAACTTCATCGTGACGATTTTCGCGCTGCGCGCACCGGGGTTGACGTTCCACCGTCTGCCGCTGTTCGTCTGGGCGAACCTGGTCACGTCGTTCCTGCTGGTCTTCGCGATGCCGTTCCTGACCGTCGCCGGCGTGCTCCTGCTCTTCGACCGGTTGGGCGGCACCGCCTTTTTCGATGTCGCTCAGGGCGCGGACCCGCTCCTCTGGCAGTTCATGTTCTGGTTCTTTGGGCACCCGGAGGTCTACATCCTGATCCTCCCCGGCTTCGGGGTGGTGTCGGAGATCCTGCCGGTGTTCTCGCGGAAGCCGATCTTCGGCTACAAGATGATCGCGTACTCCTCCGTGGCGATCGGCTTCCTGTCGTTCTCGGTCTTCGTGCACCACATGTTCACCGCGGGTCTCGATCCGGCGCTCCAGTGGTTCTTCATGGCGTCGACGATGCTCATCGCTGTGCCGACGGGCGTGAAGATTTTTTCCTGGCTCGGCACCATTTGGGGCGGCTCGATCAGGTACACGACGGCGATGCTGTTCTCACTCGGGTTCATCGCGACGTTCACCCTCGGCGGTCTCTCGGGCATGTTCCTCGGGAACGTGCCGACGGACATCCAGCTCCAGGACACGTACTACGTGGTCGCGCACATCCACTACGTGCTCTTCGCCGGCGCGGCGATGCTCATCTTCGCGGCGCTCTACTACTGGATGCCGAAGATGAGCGGACGGCTCCTGGACGAGAAGCTGGGCCAGATCCACTTCTTCCTGACCTTCATCGGCATGAACCTGGCCTTCTACCCGATGCACCAGCTCGGGCTCGACGGCCAGCCACGCCGCACCTACCACTACCCGCAGTCGCCCGAGTGGGAGCTGCTCAACCTCATCGCCACGATCGGCTCCTACATCCTCGCGCTCGGTGTGCTCACCTTCATGTGGAACTTCTTCGTGAGCGTCGTCCTGAATCAGGGCAAGCGCGCGGGCGCCGACCCGTGGGAGGGTGACACTCTCGAGTGGGCGACGGCTTCGCCGCCCCCCGAGCACAACTTCGACGAGATCCCCGTGGTGCACGGCGCGCGCCCACTCAAGGAGGCCGCGCCGCACCAGGCGTCATGACGTACGCGCGCCTCGCGTACGGCACCCTCGCGTTCATGTTCCTCGTCGTCGTCTGGGGCGGAGTCGTTCGCGTCACCGGCTCGGGCCTCGGATGCCCCGACTGGCCGCTGTGCCACGGGCAGTTCCTCCCGTCGCTCGATCTCCAGACGCGGATCGAGTGGCTCCACCGGCTGCTCGCGGTCGGCGCGGGGCTCTCGCTCGCCGCGCTCGGCGTCTGGACGATCGCCAGGCGACGCGCGGACCGGCGCGCGCTGGTCCTCGTGCTGATCGCGGGCCCCCTCTACCTGCTCCAGGCCGTGCTCGGCGCGATCACGGTGCTGCTGGAGCTCCCGCACACCTGGGTGACCGCCCATCTCGCCAACGCCGAGCTGCTGCTCGCGACGCTCACGCTGCTTGCCGTGCACCTGCGCTGGCCCGCCGCGGGGCGCGCGCCGGGCATGCGCGTGGCGGTCGTCGC
>Ga0194132_10006101_pt1 | contig 18951 bp, 19 predicted proteins | sample TA2KigOf80mmetaG_FD_148612 | JGI IMG/M metagenome (GOLD analysis project Ga0194132, IMG submission 148612) | Freshwater microbial communities from Lake Tanganyika, Tanzania - TA2015054 Kigoma Offshore 80m | ecosystem: Environmental > Aquatic > Freshwater > Lake | place: Tanzania: Lake...
GTGCGCGAAGCCATCGAGGCGGCAGGCGCGACGCGCTTGTTCTTGCCTCCCTATAGCCCGGACTTCAACCCAATCGAGCAAGCCTTTGCCAAGCTGAAGGCCTATCTGCGAAAGGTGGCCGCACGAACCAAGGACGCCCTATGGCAGGCCATCGCTGACGCTCTCGACGCCTTCACACCACACGAATGCGCCAACTACTTTCGAAACTCAGGCTATGAACCAGAATGATCGGAAAATGCTCTAGATATGGAGTCATGCGATGATCGGCCTTGAAAAGAACCTTCTGGACAAGATCTTGCACGAGGTCGGAACGCGCCCGGGAATAGACCCTCTCGCCTTCGAGGCACGCGTCTGGCGCGCGGTCGCGGCACATGTACCGGGCCTCAGCGCGGATGAGACCGCCGAGCTGAGCCAACGGATCGTCCGCGCCTACCGGAAGACCGTCAGAGGTCCGAGCGGCCAACCCGGTCGTCCGCAGCCGCGCCAAGCCGCCTAAGCTAGCGCGGCGCGAACCAAGTCCGCCGCCTTCTCCCCGATCATGATCGCCGCGGCGTTGGTGTTGCCGGAAATCAGTGTCGGCATGATCGAGGCGTCGGCGACGCGCAACCCCTGGATGCCGCGGACCTTGAGTTCGGCATCGACCACCGCTTTGCGGTCGCCGTCCGGCCCCATCTTGCAGGTGCCGACCGGGTGGTAGATCGTCCCGCCCTTGGCGCGGACGAAGTCGAGGATCTCGTCGTCGGTCGTCACCTCCGCGCCGGGGCTGTATTCGCCGCCGGTGTACGGCCGCATCGCCGGCATCTCGGCAATCCGCCGCGCGATCCTGATCCCGGCAACGATGGCACGCCGATCGGTCTCGGCAGTCAGGTAGTTCGGCTGGATCGCCGGATGCCAACGCCCGTCCGCCGATTTGAGCCGGACCCAGCCGTGGCTTTCGGGGCGCGACTGGTTGACCGTGTTGTTGAAGCCCGGCCACTCATGCACATGGATCGAGTTGCCGTTGGCCGAGCGCTCGAAGCTCACCGGCATGAAGTGATACTGCAGATCCGCGGTCGCGACTTCGGGCGTGCTCTTGCAGAAGAGCCCGACCTCGCCGGCGCCGATGGTGACGGCACCGGAGCGCCGGAACAGCCATTCGGCGCCGACCGTCGCCTGGCGCCAGAGGCTGTGGCGGATCTGGTTGTGGGTGATCGCCCGGGTGCAGCGCCAGATCACACGCGCCTGGTAGTGGTCCTGCAGGTTCTCGCCGACGCCGGCCAGGTCGCGGACGACGTCGATGCCCTGCTCCTTGAGATGCGTTGCCGGGCCGATGCCTGAGAGCAGCAGGAGCTGCGGCGAGTTGATGGCACCGCCCGAGAGCACGGTCTCGCGCGCGCGCGCCTCGTAGGGAATGCCGTGCTTGAGATAGGCGACGCCGACGGCGCGGCCGTTCTCGATCAGCACCTTCGTCGCGAGCGCGTCAGTTTCGATCCGGAGATTGGGTCGACGCCGCGCCGGCTTGAGATAAGCCACCGCCGCGCTCGAGCGCATGCCGTTGCGCGTCGTCAGCTGATAGTAGCCGACGCCGTCCTGGCTCGTGCCGTTGAAGTCGGGGTTGCGTGGATAGCCCGCCTGCTCGGCCGCCTGGATGAAGGCCTCGCAGATCGGATGTTTGAGGCGGAGGTCGGAGACGCCGAGCGGCCCGCCTGTTCCATGCAGTTCGCTCTCGCCGCGCTCCTGATGCTCCGCGCGCTTGAAGTAGGGGAGCAGGTCGGCGAAGGACCAGCCGGCATTGCCGAGCTGGCGCCAATGATCGTAGTCCTCGGCCTGGCCGCGGATATAGATGAGCCCGTTGATCGAGGAAGATCCGCCCAGCACCTTGCCGCGCGGCCAGATCATAGACCGGCCATTGATCCCGGCATCCGCCTCCGTCTCGAAGCCCCAGGAGAGCGGCGAGAGGATGTTGCGGAAATAGCCGACCGGCAGGTGGATCCAGGGATCGGTATCGCGCGGACCCGCTTCGAGCAGCAGCACGCGGATCTTCGGATCTTCGCTGAGCCGGCCCGTCAGCGCGCAGCCGGCGGAGCCGCCGCCGACGACGATCACATCCGCGTCGCTCATGCCGGCCGGCGCCTGAGGATGTGCATGCAGCTCATGGTCATCACGGTCTCCTCCGCCTGGGTGACGAACGCATATTTGATCCGAACCGTGCCGCGATCGGTCTTCGAGGAGGAGGGGCGGGTCTCGACCACCTCGCCCTTGACGCGGATGGTGTCGCCGGGGCGAACCGGCCGCGTCCAGCGGACCTCGTCCATGCCGGGCGATCCCATCGAGCCGCCGCGGAGGATGCCGAGATCGAGCACCTGGCGGAATCCGAGCGCCAGGGTCTGGAAGCCTGAGGCGATCAGACCGCCGAAGGGACCGGCCTTGGCCGCGGTCGCGTCGAGATGGAAGGGCTGCGGGTCGTAGGCAAGGGCGAAGTCGAGGATCATCGACTCCGTCAGCGTGACGCCGCCGGTCGTGAAGGTATCCCCGACCTTGAAGTCCTCGAAGAAGCGGTCGGTCACGGGCGTCCCGCCAGCGAGGTGCCGAGCTGGACGCCGGGGCGGCTGGCGACGGCAGCGAACCAGCGCTGGAGGTGAGCGAGATCCGGATAGGTTCGGTTGAGCCGGGTCTTCAGCCGCCAGACGGTGCAGTAATGCGCGATGTCAGCGATGGAGAAGGCACCGGCCACCCATTCCGAGCCGGCAAGATGCCCGTCGATGCGCGTGAGCGCGCCTCGCACCAGGGCATCGAAGCCGGCGGCGACCTCGGCCGGCACCTTGTCGCCGAACTCGCCGTGCAAATGCATGAGGCCCTCGAACGGCGCATAGACGTCGGTCATGGCATTGGCCAGGGCCTCGAAGACCCGCGCCCGCCCGTCGGGCTCGCTCGGCAGGAGCCTGCCGCTCTTCTCGGCGACATAGATCAGGATCGCCGTCGACTCGGTCAGCGTCAGCGGTCCGCGGGCGGCCCCGTGGTCGACGATCACCGGGATATGGCCCGCCGGGTTCAGCTTGAGGAAAGCGGGAGCTCTCTGCTCGCCTTTCGACAGGTCGATCTTGCGGACCGTATGGCGCAGGCCGCTCTCGGCGAGCCCGATCGCGGCGCGGAGACCGTTGCTGGTCGCCGCCGTGTAGAGATCGATCATCGATACACCTCCGTCGCCGTGCCGGTCACGGCCGCCCCGCTAGCGACGTCCCGAGCTGCACGCCGGGACGGTTGGCGATGGCGGCGAACCATCGCTGCAGGTTGGCGAGATCGGGGAAGCTGCGGTTGAGCGCGGTCTTGAGCCGCCAGACATTGCAGTAGAGCGCGATATCGGCAATCGAGAAGTCGCCGGCGACCCACTCGGATTTCGCCAGCTTCTCGTCGAGACGGGTCAGTGCGGCGCGGATGCGTCCATCGAAATCGGCGATGACCTCATCCGGCACCTTGCCGGGGAAGTCGTCCTGGATGTGGAAGAGCGCGTTGAAGGGCGCGTAGACATCCGTCATGGCCGTGGCCAGCGCCTCGAACACGCGCGCCCTGGGGCCGGCGCCGGCGGGCAGCAGCTTGCCGCTTTTCTCGGCGACGTAGATCAGGATCGCCGTCGACTCGGTCAGCGTCAGCGGGCCGTCGGCGGCGTCCTTGTCGACGATCACCGGGATCTGTCCCGCCGGATTCATGCGCAGGAATTTCGGCGTCTTCTGGTCGCCCTTGGAAAGGTCGATCTTGTGGATGGTGTGGCGAAGCCCGGACTCGGCGAGCGCGATCGCGCAGCGAAGCCCGTTGCTGGTTGCCGCCGTGTATGCGTCGATCATCGAAGCGCCTCCGCTACTGCCTTGCCGAGATCCACCGTCGTCGCCTGGCCGCCGATGTCGCGCGTGCGCGGACCGCCGCCGCCGAGCACCTCCTCGATCGCGCGCACGATCGCGTCTGCCGCATCCTTGTGGCCGAGATGCTCGAGCATCATCGCCCCCGACCAGATCTGCCCGATCGGATTGGCGATGCCGCGGCCGGCGATGTCGGGCGCCGAGCCGTGCACCGGCTCGAACATCGAGGGGTATTTGCGCTCGGGATTGAGATTGGCCGAGGGCGCGATGCCGATCGAGCCGGCGACCGCGGGGCCGAGGTCGGAGAGGATGTCGCCGAAAAGGTTGGAGCCGACGACCACGTCGAACCAATCCGGATGCAGCACGAAATTCGCGGTCAGGATGTCGACGTGGTACTGGTCCCACTTCACATCCGGGTAGTCCGTCGCCACCGCTTTCACGCGCTCGTCCCAATACGGCATGGTGTGAATGATGCCGTTCGACTTGGTCGCCGAGGTCAGGTGCTTCTTCTTGCGCGACTTCGCGAGGTCGAAGGCGAAGCGAAGGACACGGTCGACGCCGAGACGGGTGAAGGTCGATTGCTGGACCGCCATCTCGCGCTCGGTGCCCTGGAACAGGCGGCCCCCGATCTCGGAATACTCGCCCTCGTTGTTCTCGCGGACAACCCAGAAATCGATTTCCTCGGGCTTTCGGTTGGCGAGCGGGCAGGGGATGCCCTTCATCATCCGTACCGGGCGGAGGTTGATGTATTGCTGGAACTCGCGGCGGATCGGGATCAGCAGCCCCCAGAGCGAGATGTGGTCGGGCACGCCGGGGAAACCAACGGCGCCCAGGAAGATCGAGCCGGATTCCGCCAGCCGCGCGATCCCGTCCTCCGGCATCATCCGCCCGGTCTTCTTGTAGGTCTCGCAGCTCCAGTCGTAGTGGTCGAAGCTGAGGTCGATGCTGTACTTGCGGGCGGCAGCGTCGAGCACGCGAAGCCCCTCCGGCATCACCTCCTTGCCGATGCCGTCGCCGGGAACGACCGCAATCCGATGCTTCGCCATGTTATGCTTTCTTTTAGGGATAGAATTTGAGAAAGGAGCGGACATTTGGCACGCACGGAAGTCAAGCCGGCTATGCCGCCCGCTTGACGGTAATGCGCGGCTTGAGTCCGCCGGCCGATGCCATGTCGACCAGGGTATCGAGCGAGAAGAGGTCGATGCGGCCCCTCACCAGATCGGAGATACGAGGCTGGGTGACACCAAACTTGGCTGCGGCCTGGCGCTGCGTCCATCCCGACCGACGGATCAGCTCAGCAAGCGCGAGCATGAGCTCAGAGCGGGCACGCAGGCTTGCCGCCTCTTGCCTCGTACCCTCAATAGCATCCCATACGCTGGCAAATCGTCGATCTTTCATTTTTCGGCCTCGCATCAATTCCTTGTAGCGCTGCGTGCCTAGCTCCAGATCGCTCTGGCTTGTTCGTTGGCTCTTCTTCTGGAAGCAGTGCAGCACATAGACGGCCTCCGCACGAACCGCGACATAGAGCACACGGAACGCGCCAGTTTCGTCTCGAACTCGGATCTCTCTCGTACCCGAGCCGACAATCGGCATTGGCTTCCAGTCGTCGGGGTCAAAGCCACGCTGCACACGATCGATCTGGTATCCTGCGCGCCGCCTTGCGTTGTTCGGAAAGCCCCGTAGGGTCGATAACGAGTCTCCGAGAAAGACAATAGGCTTCATCATTAGTATCATACAAAATTTTGTATGTGACGCCAAGATCTGAGGTGGTTTCGTTGTGAGCGGTTCGCATGAGATAGGGCGCCAAGTGGGCTTACCAGTCCCGTAGATGAGGAGGGAATCGATGCTCGACATGTTCTCGCTCAAAGGCCGGGTCGCGCTGGTCACCGGGTCGTCGCAAGGCCTCGGCTGGGCCATGGCGGAGGCGTTGGCTGGCGCCGGCGCGCATATCGTGCTGAACGCGCGCAACAAGGAAAAATGCGAGGACCGCAAGAGAGACCTCGAAGCGAAGGGGAGCTCGGCTTCGGTCCAGGCCTTCGATGTCACCGATCTCGCCGCGATCAACCAGGCGGTGGCCGAGATCGACCGGGCGCATGGCCGGCTCGACATCCTGGTCAACAATGCCGGGATCGTCACCCGCAACCTGCTGCAAGACGTGACCGAGGAGCAGTGGTCCTCGGTGCTGGATACCGATCTCACCGCCTGCTTCCGCCTGGCGCGCGAGGCCTCCAAGGTGATGGCCCGCAACAAATGGGGCCGCATCATCAACATCTCCTCGGTGATGGGCGTGATCGCGCGTCCCTCGATCGCGCCCTATGTCGCCTCCAAGGCCGGCGTGCATGGGCTCACGCGTGCGCTCGCGGTCGAGCTGGCGTCGAAGGGCATCACCTGCAACTGCATCGGTCCCGGCTTCTATCCCGGTGCGCAGAACGAGGTCGTCCGCCGCGACAAGAGTTTCTACGACTGGGTCTCCAACCGCGCTCCCGCCGGCCGCTGGGGCGATCCGGCCGAGCTCGGCGGCGCCGTCATCTACTTCGCCTCGCCGGCCTCGTCCTTCTGCACCGGCCAGGTGCTGATGGTCGATGGCGGCATGACAATCTCGCTCTGATGACTCGGTTCCGCATCGGCCTCTCGCGCGACATCCTCAGCGCCGACGGCAAGCCGAGTTTCGATCCGGTCGCGCTCAAGATTCTCGACGACGATCCGCTGCTCGACCGGGAATGGTTCGGCGACGGCACCTCGCCGGTCACCGCCGCCGACGCGGCCCGCTATGACGGCATCTGCCTCGGTGCGCCGGAGCTGCGGGCATCGGCCCTGGCGCAGCCCGATCGCAAGCTCCGTCTCGTTGCGCGCTTCGGCGTCGGGCTCGACCATTGCGACGTGCCGGCGATCACCGCGGCCGGCATCCTGCTGACCAACAATCCGGAAGGCGTGCGCCGCTCGGTCGCCTCCAGCGCCTTCGCCTTCATCCTGGCGCTGGCGCATCGCATCCCGACCATGGACCGCCTGGTCCGGACCGGGCGCTGGAACGAGCGGATGAACCATCTCGGCACGGGTCTCGCCGGCAAGACGCTCGGCCTGATCGGCGCCGGCAACACAGGCCGCGAGCTGTTCCGGCTGATCGCGCCCTTCGGCATGCGCCACATCGCCTGCGATCCTTTCGCCAAGGCCGAGGAGGTGGCGCCGCTAGGCGTGAGCCTGTGCGATCTCGATACGGTGGTATCGCAAGCCGACTTCCTGGTGATCGCCTGCCCGCTGGATGCGACCACGCGGGGCATGATCGATGCGCGCGCGATCCGGCTGATGAAGCGGTCGGCCTTCCTCGTCAACATGGCGCGAGGACCGATCGTGGATGAGCAGGCGCTCTATCTCGCGCTCAAGGAGCACCGGATTGCCGGCGCCGCCACCGACGTGTTCGAGGAGGAACCGACCCCGGTCGGCAATCCGCTACTGGCCCTCGACAACATCATCGTGGCACCGCACGCCATGACCTATACCGACGAGGGGCTGCGCATGCTGGCGGAAGGCGGCTTCAAGTCGGCGCGGGCCTTCTTCAACCGGCAGCTTCCCTACCGCATCTGCAATCCGAACGTGCTGGAAACGCCCGCGATGAAGGCGTGGTTCGGGCGCTGACGGAGCGGGGCGGCAAGGCGAGTATCAGGCTGCGTCGACCAGGACGATCTCGGCATCCTCGAGCGCCGTCTCTTTGATCACGGGCTCTTTTGCGATCGCCGCGCCATCGCGCGCGTCGATACGCACGCCGTTGACATCGACCGCGCCCTTGGCCGGCACCAGATAGCCGCGGCGTGTCGCCCCGATCGGATACTCCGCGGTTTCGCCGGCCTTCAGCGTCGCGCCGAGCACGCGCGCGTCGGTGCGGATCGGCAACGCGTCCGGATCGCTCTGCTTGCCGCTCGCGAGGGTGACGAAGCGGCCGGAGCGCTCGCCCCTGGGAAAAGGCTTGGCGCCCCAGCTCGGCTTGCCGCCGCGCTTGTCCGGGATGATCCAGATCTGGAAGATCTTGGTCGTCTCCCGTTCGAAATTGTACTCCGAATGCCGGATGCCGGTGCCGGCCGACATCACCTGGACGTCGCCGGCCTCGGTGCGGCCGCGATTGCCGAGGCTGTCCTCATGCGTGATCGCGCCCTCGCGGACATAGGTGATGATCTCCATATCCGCATGCGGGTGCGGCGGGAAGCCTTCGCCGGCGCCGATCTCGTCGTCGTTCCAGACGCGGAGCGCGCCCCAATGCACGCGCTTGGGATCGCGGTAGTCGGCAAAGGAGAAATGGTGCTTTGCCTTGAGCCAGCCGTGGTCGGCTCCGCCCAGCGTCGAGAATTCGCGGCGTTCGATCATGGTGCTTTCCTTGGGCGCCTCGGGGGAGGTGGAGCCGTCAGCCCATTAGATAGGTAACAACCACGCTGACAAAAAGGGGAGCGCTCAACTCGTCAATCCGAGAAAGACGAGCATGGCGCGATCGGGCCGGAGCATGTCTTGGTCGCTCAACCTGCCAATACGACGGCCGAGCTTGGCGCGGGGCATGGTGCTGCGCTTGTCGACTATAAGGCGCGAAAGGATCCGGAGGCCGTTTGCCTCGCTTGGCGTCACAGCAAGTCGAAATAACGGCGCCTCTTCCGGATCGCTCGTGAAGGCGCAAACTGTGATCGAGTCGACGGCATCAAAGCGATCATCCTGGACGACAACGACCGGACGTGGCTTGCTGGCATAGTCGGAGCCGCGAGCTGCGGTCCAGACCTCGCCTCGCTTCATTCGTCGAATTTGACCGAGATCGCGTCGATGAAGGCCTGATCGTCGGCCGCGTATTTACTCTTGGCGACGAGCAGCGATTGTCGATGTGCTTCCGCCGCAAACTCAAGCGAGCGCGTATCCGGGACCCAGATCTGGATGGGGCGCAATCCTTGAAATCGAAGTTGCTCACGATGCGCGCGAACCTTCTCACGCGACGTTGCCTTCCTCTTGAGCTTGCGGCTCTGGGTCGCCACACCTGACTCCTGGTTACATGTAACTTAGAAGCCGCTCGCCGGATGGCAAGGTTTCACTCCGCCAGCGCGACGTTGACCCGGCGGTTGTGGCGACCCTTGTTCTCGATCTTGGTGACGGCGATCTTGCCGATCTCGCCGGTGCGCGCGACGTGGGTGCCGCCGCAGGCCTGGAGGTCGACGCCGGGGATCTCCAGCAAGCGCACGCGCCCGGCGCCGCGCGGCGGCTTGACCGACATGGTCTTCACCAGGTCCGGGCGCTGATCCATTTCCGCGTCGGTGATCCATTGCGTGCCGGTCTTGTGATCGGCCTGGATCAGCGCGTTCACCTTGGCCTCGATCGCGTCCTTGTCGAGCGCCGTGTCCGGCAGGTCGAAATCGAGCCGGCCCTTGCCGTCGCCGATCTGGCCGCCGGTGACCGAGCCCACGATCACCGCGGAGAGCAGATGCAGCGAGGTATGCACGCGCATGTGCCGGTGCCGGCGCACCCAGTCGATCGCCGCGGTGATCCTGGCGCCGGCTTCCGGCTTCGGCTGGTCGGCGGCTGGAATGTGCAGGATCTCACCGGCATCGGGCCCTTTCCGCGTGTCGGCGATGCGGATCGCGCGGCCGTCGGCAAGCGTGAGGGTGCCGGTGTCGCCCGGCTGGCCGCCGCCCATCGGATAGAAGATCGTGCGGTCGAGGCGGATGCCGAGCTCGTCGACCTTGGTGACCGTCGCCTCGCAGGATTTGAGATAGGCGTCGTCGCGGAACAGTTCCTCGGTCATGGCTCACTCGAAGCTGGCAGGTGGCGTGGGGCGGCAGGTGTGGACGTGGTTGAGGGGTGCAGCGCCGCGTCCGAAATCCGGCGCGGTCAGGATCGCTTCCTCGACATAGTCTCGCCCGCGCCGCGCGGCGGCGGCAAGGGAAAGACCCTGGGCGAGGCCGGCGGCGATGGCGGCGGCGAGCGATGGGCCGGCGCCGCGGATCGGCCGGTCGGTGCCGCGCCGCGCCGGAAAGGCGGTGACGGTCCCGCCCTCGGCGAGCACGTTGCCGCCCGCGGATGTCGCGAGCACGGCAAGACCGCGCGTGGCGAGGGCGGATGCCGTCGCGCGCGTATCGGCATCCCCTGGAACCACAACGAGGCGTGCCAAAGGCGCCAGCAGCGTCTTTGCCTCATCAGCCGGGGCGGCAAGGCCGAGCACGACGGGAATGCCGCGCGCCTCGCCTTCGAGGATGTCGGCAACCGCCTGGATTTGCGCCTCGCCGGCGAGCCCATCGATCGCCAGGACATCGGCGCCGATATCGGCCAGCACCGCGCGCATCTGCGCGGCGATGGAGGCGGGCGGGATCAGGACCGGCATTGCTGTCTCGTCGGCAATCACCGATGTTACCGCCGCGGCGGCGAAGGCGCCGAGTGCGCCGGCCGACTTGATCGCGGCCTGGATGCCGGTGGTGCCGCTTGCGTAGGAAGGGCCGACGATCAGCACGCGCCCGGCTGTCCGGGTCGGCGGCGTAAGGCCAGTCATCCCGCCGCGGCGCGCTCGACCGCAGCAACCACCTCGTCGACGGCGGCGCGAATCTCACCCTCGTCTTCGCCCTGGGCCATGACGCGGATGAGCGGTTCCGTCCCTGACTTCCGCACCACCAGCCGACCGCGCGAGCCCAAACGCTCCTCGACCGTCGAGATTGTCTGCTTAACCGAGTCGGCATCGAGCGGCTTCGCCTTGCCGGCGAAGCGCACGTTCTTGAGAAGCTGCGGCGCCGGCCGAAAGACGCGGAGCGCCTCGCTCGCCTTCTTGCCGTTCTGGGTCAGAACCGCGAGCACCTGAAGCGCTGCGACCAGACCGTCGCCGGTCGTTACATAGTCGGTCATCACCATATGGCCGGATTGCTCGCCGCCGAGATTGTGACCGTTCGAGCGCATGTGCTCGACCACGTAGCGGTCGCCGACCTGGGTACGCACGAGGTCGAGCCCGATGCCGCGCAAATGCCGCTCGAGGCCGAAATTCGACATCAGCGTCGCAACCACGCCGCCGCCCTTGAGGCGGCCATCCTTGGCCCAGGATCCGGCGATCAGCGCCAGGATCTGATCGCCGTCGATCGCCTCGCCATGCTCATCGACGACGATCAGCCGGTCGGCATCGCCGTCGAGCGCGAGCCCGATATCGGCGCGATGCGTGACCACCTGGGTCTGCAGGTGCTCGGGATGCACGGCGCCGCAGGCGCGGTTGATGTTGGTGCCGTCGGGATTGACGCCGATCGGGATCACCGTGGCGCCGAGCTCCCAGAGCACGGTCGGCGCCACCTTGTAGGCGGCACCGTTGGCGCAATCGATCGCGACCTTGAGCCCGTCGAGCCGGCGGCCGCGCGGGAAGGAGGCCTTGACGAACTCGATGTAGCGGCCGCGCGCGTCCTCGAGCCGTTGCACGCGGCCGAGGCGTTCGGGCTCGGCGAGGCCGGCAATCGGCCCTTCCTCGATCAGTCTTTCGATCCGGGCTTCGACATCGTCGGAGAGCTTGAAGCCGTCGGGGCCGAACAGCTTGATGCCGTTGTCGGCATAAGGATTGTGCGAAGCTGAGATCATCACGCCGAGATCGGCGCGCAGCGAGCGCGTCAGCATCGCGATCGCCGGCGTCGGCAAGGGACCGACGGTGACAACATCCATGCCGACCGAGGCGAAGCCCGCAACCAGCGCCGGCTCCAGCATGTAGCCGGAAAGCCGCGTGTCCTTGCCGATGACGACGAGGTGTCGGCGATTGTCGGCGGAGGTGAAGTGCCGGCCGGCGGCGACGGCCACGGTGAGCGCGGTGACGGCCGTCATCGGCTCGGAGTTGGACCGGCCGCGGATGCCATCGGTCCCGAAGAGCTTTCTTGCCATGGCCCGGTTATAGCCGCCGTTTCGCCACGAGGGGAGGGTAGGGAAGGAGGACGTTTTCTGCGATCGGTCGAGTCATCGGACGGTGCCTCTCATATCCGGCCCGGGTGCTCGCGTGACATCCCAAGGGCGCGCAAGGCGTGTGGGTGAGCCTGGAACTTACCGAGGATTCGTCCGCTTGCGGCTTGAGAACGGCCGAAGAAGGGAACGCAAAGGAGCGGCGCCAACCAGCGGCTCGGTGCACTCGCAATATATTGAAAAGAAATGAGAATTATGGAGTGGCCGCGGCTCGATGCGATCTCGTCTTGACAAAGCAGGGATAAGAACAAAATATGAACATTCCCATGGCGAACCTTCTGCCCTTCCCACCCGGGGCTCCCGGGGCCGCTCCCCGTCTCTTCGATCTGCGCCGGCAGATCGGCCGGCTGGAGCGTGGCGCGGGCGCTGGCATCCCGGCGGTCGTCCCGCTCGGCGTTGACGCCATCGACGGCCATCTCCCGTTCCGCGGCCTGCCGCTCAAGCGCCTGCACGCGGTCGTCGCGGCCGGCGAGCGCGAGGCGGGGGCGGCGACCGGCTTCCTTCTTTCGCTGGCGATCCGCGTCATGCAGGCCGAGCCCGGGCCGGTTCTGTGGTGCGGCCGGCACCCTGAACTCTATGCGCCGGCCCTGGCCGATTACGGCCTCGATCCGGGGCGGTTGATCCTCGTCCGCGCACGGAGCGAGGTCGATCGTCTCTGGGCCTTCGAGGAAGGGCTTCGCACCAAAGGTCTCGCCGTTGCCGTCGCCGAGCTCGAGAAGCCGCTCGATCTCGCCGGCAGCCGCCGGCTCCAGCTCGCAGCAGAGAGGGGAACGACCGGCTTCGCGCTCCGGCTCGACGGCGGCGATGCCGCGGCTTCGGCGGTGGAGACCCGCTGGCGCATCGCCTCGGCGTCCTCGGTGGCGCCGGCCGAGGATGCTCACGGTGTCGGCAATCCGCGCTGGCAGGTCACGCTCGAACGCTGCCGGGGCGGACGCCCCGGCCACTGGCTGATGGAGAAGAACGATGCGACGGGTGATCTCTCTCTGGCTCCCTCGCTTCGCGACCGACCGGATCTTCCGGCGCGCGCCCGAGTGGCGGGATAGACCGCTCGCGACCGCGCGCGCCATCGGCGGCCGCCCGCTGGTGGTGGCGCTCGATCGCAACGCGACGCTGCTCGGCCTTTCGCCTGGCGAATCCGTCGCCGATGCGCGCGCCCGCGTGCCCGATCTGCATGTCGCCACATCCGATGCCGTCGGCGATGCGCGCGCGCTCGAGGCGCTCGCCGACTGGGCCCAGCGCTATGCGCCGATCGCCGCGCTCGACCGCCAGTCGGCGACGGTCTCCGGCAGCATCGGCGGCGATGCCGGACTCTGGATCGACGCCACCGGCTGCGCTCATCTGTTCGGCGGCGAGGAGGCGATGGGCCTCGATCTCCGACATCGCATCGAGAAGCTCGGATTCTCCGCCCGCGTCGCCATCGCCGGCACGCCGGGGGCCGCCTGGGCGCTCGCCCGCTATGCCGAAGCAGCCGAGGGCGTGATCGTTGCCGATCCGGAGGCTGAGCGCGAAAGGCTCGCCAGTCTCTCGGTTGCAGGGCTTCGTCTTCCGGCGGTGGTGGTGAGCGCGCTCATGCGGCTCGGCCTGAAGCGCATCGAGGATCTCGCTGCCGCGCCGCGGGCGCCGCTGGTCGCGCGATTCGGCGAGGTGTTGGCGCGTCGTCTCGACCAGGCGCTGGGCTTGATCGAGGAGCCGCTGGCGCCGGTGCGTGCGGCGCCGGCCTTCCGCACGCGCCTGGTCTTCCCCGACGGTATCGGCAATCCTGAGGATCTGGCGCTCGCCGCGCATCGGCTCTGCGAGCGGCTCTCAGGCTCGCTGGACCGGGCGCAGAAGGGCGTGCGCAAGCTCGAGCTCGCCGCCTATCGCTTCGATGGCGAGGTCGGCAAGATCGCCGTCGGCTTCGGCCGCCCGGTGCGCGATCCCGACCGCATGTTCCGCCTCCTGCGCGACCGCATCGCCCAGATCGATCCGGGTCCGGGCGTCGAGGTCGCGATCCTCTCGGCGCTCATCGCCGAGCCGACCATTGCGGTGCAGACGCCGCTGCTCGCCGAGACGCGCGAAGCCGGCGACGAGGTGGCAAGCCTGGTCGATCGCTTAGCCGGTCGCCTCGGCGAGACCAGTGTTCATGGCCTGGCGCCAATCGACAGCCACCTGCCCGAGCGCGCGCAACGTCGGAGGGCTCCGCTCGCGACGGCGAAGAAGGATGTCTGGCGCACGCAACGCCGCCGCCCCCAGCGCCTGCTCGACCGGCCGGAGCCGCTCGAGGACACGCTGGCGCTGCTGCCCGACCATCCGCCGGCGCGCTTCCGCTGGCGCGGCCGCACCCATCGCGTCACCCGCGCCGATCCGGCCGAGCGGATTGCCGATGAGTGGTGGCGCGAGCAGAAGCCGACCCGCGACTATTTCCGCGTCGAGGACGAGGATGGGCGCCGCTTCTGGATCCGCCGCGACGGCCTGACCGAGAAGGGCGACACGCCAAGCTGGTCGCTGCACGGGTTGTTTGCTTAAAGCGGCGCTGCGGCGATGCCGTCCTATCTCGAGCTCGAGACCGCGACCAATTTCAGCTTCCTCGAAGGGGCATCCCACGCCGAGGAGCTGGTCGTCACGGCGCGGGCGCTGGGGCATGCGGGCATCGGCATCGCCGACCGCAACACGCTGGCCGGCGTCGTTCGCGCTTATAACGCGATCATCGACGAACCCGAGGCTTATGAAGGTTTCCGGCTTCTGATCGGGTCGCGGCTGGCGCTTCGCGACGGCTTCGAGATCCTCTGCTATCCGACCGACCGCGCCGCCTATGGCCGGCTGTCGCGGCTTCTCACCATCGGCAAGCGCCGTGCGCCGAAAGGCGAATGCTTTCTCGATCTCAACGACGTCCTCGACTGGGGCGAGGGGCAGATCCTCATCGCCTGCCAGCCGGAGCGTCCGGAAGAGACTGCGCATCCGGAGCGGGTGCGGGCGCTCGCCCGTCGCTTTCCGCGCCACGTCTATCAGGCCGCGACCTGGCGATATGACGGCGACGACCGCCGTCGGCTGACGCGGCTGGCCGACATTGCCGCTGCGGCGCGCACGCCGCTCGTCGCCACCAACGACGTCCGCTACCACATGGCCGATCGTCGCGCGCTCGCCGACGTAATGACCTGCATCCGGCTCAAGACCACGATCGGCGAAGCCGGCACCCGCCTCGCCGCCAATGCAGAGCGTTACCTGAAGACACAGACGGAGATGGCGCGGCAGTTCCACGCTTATCCCGAGATCGTCGCGCGCAGCGTCGAGATCGCCGAGCGCTGCCGCTTCTCGCTCGCCGATCTCAAATACGAGTATCCGAGCGAAGTCCCGCCCGGCCGCAATGCGCAGGAGGAGCTGGAGGAGCGTGCCTGGAAGGGGCTCGCCAAGCGCTTTCCGGGCGGCATCACGGATCGTGAACGGAGCGTGCTCAATCGCGAGCTCGACCTGATCCGGGATCGAGACTATGCCCCTTACTTCCTCACCGTCGACAATATCGTCCGGTATGCCCGCTCGAAGGGCATTCTCTGCCAGGGGCGCGGATCGGCCGCCAATTCGCTCGTCTGCTACTCGCTCTGGATCACCTCCGTCGATCCTCTGGAGAAAGGCCTTCTGTTCGAGCGCTTCGTCTCCAGCGTGCGCGACGAGCCGCCGGACATCGACGTCGATTTCGAGCACGAACGGCGCGAGGATGTGATCCAGCACGTCTACGAACACTATGGCCGCGACCGTGCCGCCATCGCCGCGACCGTGATCAGCTACCGCGCGCGCGGCGCGCTCCGCGACGTCTCGAAGGCGATGGGCCTGACGCCCGACGTCGTCGACGTGCTGAACGCGATCTCATGGTGCCATGAGGAAGAAGAGCAATATCCGGAAAGGATGAGCCGGAAGGAAAGACAGGAGATCAGAAGAAAGAAGAAGGTCGTCGATTGGGAGGCGGCCCGAACCGTCGGGCTCGATCCGGGCGACTCTCTCCTGCGGCAGGCTCTGATGCTGACGCTCGATCTCGTCGGCTTTCCCCGCCACCTCTCCCAGCATGTCGGCGGCTTCGTCATCACCGAAGGGCGGCTCGACGAGCTGGTGCCGATCATGGATGCGGCGATGGACGACCGCACCTGCATCGAATGGGACAAGGACGACCTCAATACCTTGGGCATCCTCAAGGTCGACGTGCTCGCGCTCGGCATGCTCACCTGCCTCAGGCTCGCCTTCGACATGCTGGCGAAGCACAAAGGGCTGAGCGTCGACCTGAACACGATGCCTCAGGACGATCCTGCTGTTTACGAGATGCTGCAGAGGGGAGAATCCCTCGGCGTCTTCCAGGTCGAGAGCCGCGGCCAGATGGCGATGCTGCCCAGGCTCAAGCCCAAGGAGTTCTACGATCTCGTCATCGAGGTCGCAATCGTTCGCCCTGGCCCGATCCAGGGCGACATGGTCCACCCCTATCTCCGGCGGCGAGAGGGCGTCGACAAGGTGGAGATTCCGCCGGGGCTCGAAGATGTCCTCACCAAGACGCTGGGGATTCCGCTGTTCCAGGAGCAGGCCATGCGCATGGCCATCGTCGGAGCGGGATTCTCTCACACCGATGCCGATAGGCTTCGTCGCGCCATGGCGACCTTCAAGAGCAACGGCAGGATCGGCGAGTTCAAGGAGCCGTTCATCAGCGGGATGATTAAGAACGGCTATGACCGAGGCTTCGCCGAGCGCTGCTTCAGGCAGATGGAGGGCTTCAGCAATTACGGTTTCCCCGAAAGCCACGCCGCGTCCTTCGCGATCCTGGTCTATGCCTCGGCCTGGCTGAAGCGCTGGCATCCGGAGGTCTTCGCCGCCTCGCTGCTGAACGCGCAGCCGATGGGGTTCTATCAGCCGGCGCAGATCATCCGCGATGCCGCCGAGAACGGCGCCGAGGTGCGTCCGGTCGATGTGAATGCCAGCGACTGGGATTGCACGCTGGAACCGGGATCGCGCGGCAACTGCGCGCTTCGTCTCGGTCTCCGTCAGATCTCGGGCTTGAGCCAGGACGAGATCGTCGAGAAGCTGATGGCGAAGCGCGGTGCCGGCTACAAAAGCGTCCGCGATCTCTGGATACGCTCCGGCTTGAGGGTCGCGAGCCTGGAGAAGCTGGCGGCCGCCGATGCGTTCCGCTCTCTCGGTCTGCAGCGCCGCGACGCGCTCTGGGCGGTGAAGGGGCTGGGCGAGGCGCCGCTGCCGCTCTTCGCCGCTGCCGAGGTCAGATCGGCGGTGCAAATGGAGCCGAAGATCGCGCTGCCGGCGCTCGGCCTCGGCGCCGAGGTCGCCCAGGATTATTTCTCGACCGGCCTCTCGCTGAAGCGCCACCCGCTGGCGCTGATCCGGCGGCGCCTCGATGAGAGCGCCTGGAATCAGGCCTCGTTTCTCGATGACGCGCTGCCGGGACAGCTCGTCCGCGTCGCCGGCCTCGTCCTGGTGCGCCAGCATCCGGAGAGCGCCAACGGCATCGTCTTCATCACCATCGAGGACGAGAGCGGCATCGCCAATCTTGTCCTCTATCCGGACATCTATGAGGCAAACCGCATCACGGTTCTGGGTGCGCGCCTGCTGGCCTGCGAAGGCGCGATCGACCGCAAGGAGGTCGTCGTCCATGTGAAGGCGCGCAAGCTTTACGATCTGAGCGGCTGGCTGCACGATCTGACTGCCGATGACGGCGTACCGACGCCGCCAAACCCTTTCGGCCGAACCTTCGCGCATGCGCGGGATCTCAAGCGGCCGCGGCGCGAACGCACGCAGATCGAGGTCAAGAGCCGCGACTTCCAGTAGACGTCAGGGGAAGATCGAGAGCGCGAAAGCGCGTTCGGCGAACCAGACGATGGCGACGATCCCCGCCGCGGCCGATCCCAGCGGCAGCAGCGTGCGCCGGCTACCCGAGAGCGCATACCCGGCGAGGAGCGCCGGTATCGCGACGCCGAGCTGGGCTGCCTCGAGGCCGAGATTGAAGGCGAACAGAGAGAGCGCGAGCTCCAGCGGCGGCAGCGCGAGCGGGCCGAGCGCGCTGGCGAAGCCGAGCCCGTGCACGAGGCCGAAACCGAAAGCAACGAGCCAGCGGCGCCGGCCGAGGAACGGCCGGATGTTGTCGAGCGCCGTCGCCGCGATCGAGAGCGCGATCACGCTCTCGACCAGACGCGAGGGGATGGCGACAAGGCCGAGCGCGGCGAGCCAGAGCGTGAGCCCGTGCGCGAGCGTGAAGGCGGTGAGCGTCTTCGCCGCCTCGACGAGGCGGCGTGCCGGCCTCCGATCGCCGGTCAGCATCAGCGGCAGCAACAGCACGGCGAGGAAGAGCAGGTGGTCGATCCCTTCCAGCATGTGCGCGGTGCCGGAGAGGAAGAAGCCGACGAAGCCGACCGCGCCGCTATGGCCGAGGTCGATCACGAGGCTCCTGCGATCATCCGTCATGACCTCGGCCCAGACGCGCTCGCCGGCGGTCACGGTCACGAAGGTGAGCGGCGCCGGATGCTCCTTGGCAAAGAGGTCGTAGGCGATGCCGATCCGTCTCGGCAGTACCGAGCAGGAAAGCGCGTAGCGCAGCGTGACGAAGGAGCCGTCATCGCGCCGGACGAAGCTCTGCTCGGCCGGCTGCGCGCCCTCGCAAACGCGCCCCTCGGCATCGTCGATGCGCAGATGCGGGCGTACGTAATGCTCGATCGCGGCGCGACCGGCCTGGTGCTCCTCTGCCGAGATCCGGTTGTCGCGGTCGCGGTCGAGATCGACCATCGCATCGAGATCCCGCAGAGAGATCTCCCAGCGGAGGTCGAGCGTAACGCCATCGACCGTTATCGACAGGCGGCTGTCATCGAGCGGATGGGCCGATCCGACACCGCTCCACAGAAGCGCGAATGCCAAAAGCAAACGGCCCATCGGGCGAGACCGGATGGGCCGATGCATTGAGCGGCAGAGAGCCGGGAGCTAGAGCATTTTTCGATCATTCTGGTTCATAGCCTGAGTTTCGAAAGTAGTTGGCGCATTCGTGTGGTGTGAAGGCGTCGAGAGCGTCAGCGATGGCCTGCCATAGGGCGTCCTTGGTTCGTGCGGCCACCTTTCGCAGATAGGCCTTCAGCTTGGCAAAGGCTTGCTCGATTGGGTTGAAGTCCGGGCTATAGGGAGGCAAGAACAAGCGCGTCGCGCCTGCCGCCTCGATGGCTTCGCGCAC
>Ga0194132_10006104_pt1 | contig 18949 bp, 14 predicted proteins | sample TA2KigOf80mmetaG_FD_148612 | JGI IMG/M metagenome (GOLD analysis project Ga0194132, IMG submission 148612) | Freshwater microbial communities from Lake Tanganyika, Tanzania - TA2015054 Kigoma Offshore 80m | ecosystem: Environmental > Aquatic > Freshwater > Lake | place: Tanzania: Lake...
GGCGAGGCTCCCCGAAAGCAAGGTGCTGTTCCCGGGCGTGCTCGACACCACGAGCAACCGCATCGAGCACCCGGAGCTGATCGCCGACCGCATCTGCGTGTTCGCGGACATCGTCGGGCGCGAGCGGGTCATTGCCTCGACCGATTGCGGGTTCTCGACCATCGCGGGAGCGACGATGGTCGATCCCGACATCGTGTGGGCGAAGTTCGGGGCCATGGTCGAGGGTGCCCGCCTCGCCTCGCAGCGGCTGTGGTGAGGGTCGGGCCATGAAGCTGAGCCGGGAACGCATTCTGACGACCCACGTCGGCAGCCTGCCGCGTCCCGACGATCTGGTCGCCCTGCTGACGGCGCAGGAGCGCGGCCAGGCGGACGCGGCGGCGTTGCAGGCGCGGCTTGCCCAGGCGGTGCGCGAGGTGGTCGCGAAGCAGCGGGCGGTGGGTGTCGATGTCGTCAACGACGGCGAGATGGGCAAGATCAACTACGCCACCTACGTCAAGGAGCGCCTGACCGGCTTTGCCGGCGAGGACGCGCCGCGGGTGATCGGCACCGACCTCCAGGCCTTCCCCGCCTACCTCGAGCGCATCTTCGCGCGCGGCGGCATCGCGATCATGAAGCGGCCGGTGTGCACCGGCCCGATCTCGCACCGCGGACGGGAGGCGTTGGCGACAGACATCGCCAACCTCAAGGCGGCGCTCGCGGCCGATGGGGCAGCCGAGGGGTTCATGAACTCCGCCTCGCCCGGCGTGGTGGCGCTGTTCCTCGGCAACAGTTACTACCGCTCCCACGACGCGTACCTGTGGGCTCTGGCTGAGGCCATGCGCATCGAGTACGAGGCGATCACCGACTCCGGGCTGATTCTGCAGATCGACGCGCCCGACTTGGCGATGGGTCGCCACATCCAGTTCGGCGACAAGACCACCGCCGAGTTCCGCACCATCGTCGAGCGCCACGTCGAGGCGGTGAACTACGCCACCCGCCACATCGCGCCCGAGCAGATGCGGCTGCACCTGTGCTGGGGCAACTACGACGGGCCGCACCACCACGACGTGCCGCTCGCGGCGATCATCGATGTCGTGCTGCGCGCGCGCCCGGCCGGGATCTCGTTCGAGGGAGCTAATCCGCGTCACGAGCACGAGTGGAAGGTGTGGCGCGACGCCAAGGTCGCGGACGGCAAGGTGCTGATCCCGGGCGTGCTCACCTCGACCTCGAACTTCATCGAGCACCCGGAGCTGGTGGCCGACCGCATCTGCCGCTATGCGGCGATCGTCGGGCGCGAGCGGGTGCTCGCCTCGACCGACTGCGGCATGTCGACGACCGCCGGCTTCCCCAAGGTCGATCCCGACATCGGCTGGGCCAAGTACGCCGCGATGGCCGAAGGCGCCCGCCTCGCGTCCCAGCGCCTCTGGCCTTAGCAGCGGCAGCGCCTCAGGCGCGGCGGCGGCGGGGGAGGCGGCGGGTCGTGTCGAGCTTGGGCTGGGCGTGGCGGGTGTCGCGCGCCCGCGCGAGGTAGGGGCGGAGATAACGGCCGGTGTAGCTCGCCGGGCACGCGGCAACCTCGTCGGGCGTGCCGGCGATCACGATGCGGCCGCCGGCATCGCCCCCCTCCGGCCCTAGGTCGATGATCCAGTCCGCGGTCTTGATGATCTCAAGGTTGTGCTCGATCACCACCATGGTGTTGCCGGTGTCGACCAGAGCGTGCAGCACCTCGAGCAGCTTGCGCACGTCCTCGAAGTGCAATCCGGTGGTTGGCTCATCGAGGATGTAGAGGGTCTGGCCGGTCGCGCGGCGCGAGAGCTCCTTGGCGAGCTTGACCCGCTGTGCCTCGCCGCCCGAAAGCGTGGTCGCGGCCTGGCCGACGTGGATGTAGCCGAGTCCCACCTTCTGCAGCGTCTCAAGTTTTTCGCGGATCGCCGGGACGGCGGTGAAGAACCCCACACCTTCTTCCACTGTCATGTCAAGAACATCGGCTATAGATTTGTTCTTGAAAACGATTTCTAGCGTCTCCCGGTTGTAGCGCCGGCCGTGGCAAGCATCACACTGCACGTAAACGTCGGGCAGGAAGTGCATCTCGATCTTGATCAATCCATCGCCCTGGCAGGCCTCGCACCGGCCACCCTTGACGTTGAACGAGAACCTTCCAGGCTTGTAGCCGCGGGCCTTCGCCTCGGGGAGTTCCGCGAACCAGTCGCGGATCGGGGTGAAGGCGCCGGTGTAGGTCGCGGGGTTCGACCGCGGCGAGCGCCCGATGGGCGACTGGTCGATGTCGATCACCTTGTCGATGTATTCGAGGCCCTCGATGCGATCGTGCGCGCCGGCCTGCTCGCGCGCCCCGTGCAGCTTGCGCGCGGCGGCGCGGTAGAGCGTCTCGATGACCAGCGTCGATTTGCCGCTGCCCGAGACCCCGGTGACGCAGGTGAGCGTCCCGAGCGGGATGTCCGCGGTCACGTCCTTGAGGTTGTTGGCGCTGGCGCCGGCCACGCGAATGAAGCGGTCGCGCTTGCCCAGGCGCCGCGCGGCCGGCATCGGCACCTGGCGGAAACCGGTGAGGTACTGGCCGGTGAGGCTCTGCGGGTTGCGCTTGATCTCCTCGGGCGCTCCCTGGGCCACGACGAAGCCGCCGTGCGCGCCGGCGCCCGGGCCCATGTCGATGACGTAGTCGGCGGCGAGGATCGCTTCCTCGTCGTGCTCGACGACCAGCACAGTGTTGCCGAGGTCGCGCAGGCGCTTGAGCGTGTCGAGCAGGCGCGCGTTGTCGCGCTGGTGCAGCCCGATCGAAGGCTCGTCGAGCACGTAGAGGACGCCGGTGAGGCCCGAGCCGATCTGCGAGGCCAGCCGGATGCGCTGGCTCTCGCCGCCCGAGAGCGAACCGGCGTTGCGCGCGAGCGTCAGGTAATCGAGCCCGACGCTGACCAGAAAGCCGAGCCGCTCGTTGATCTCGCGCAGGATGCGGCGGGCGATCTCCTGCTGTTTTGCGGTCAGCGTCTCGGGCAGAGCATCAAACCACTCGCGCGCGGCGGCGATCGAGAGATCGACGCACTGCGCGATGTGCAGCCCGCCGATCTTGACCGCGAGCGCCTCCGGCTTCAGGCGAAAGCCGGCGCATGCCTCGCACGGTTTCGTGCTCTGGTAACGGCCCAGCTCTTCGCGCACCCACTCTGAGTCGGTCTCGCGCCAGCGCCGCTCCATGTTGGGGATGATGCCCTCGAACGGGCGGCGCGTGGTGTAGGTGCGCTCGCCGTCGTGATAGGCCATCTCCACGGGCTCGGTCGTGCCGAACAGGATGCCCTGCCGCGCCGCCTCTGCCAGCTCTGAAAACGGAATCGTGGTGCTTTCCTCGAAATGCCGCGCCAGGCATTCGAGCGTCTGGCCGTAGTAAGGCGAGCTCGATTTCGCCCACGGCGCCATTGCGCCCTGGCGCAGGCTGAGGCCGGCGTTCGGCACCACCAGCGCCGGATCGAAAAACATCTGGCTGCCCAAGCCGTCGCACTTCGGGCAGGCGCCATGCGGGTTGTTGAACGAGAACAGCCGGGGCTCGATCTCCTCGATCGTGAAGCCGGAGACCGGGCAGGCGAACTTGGCAGAGAACAGCGTGCGGGCGCCGGAATCGGCGTCCTCGGCGATCGCGATCCCATCGGTCAGGCCGAGCGCCGTCTCGAGGCTGTCGGCCAGCCGCGTCGCGATATCGGCGCGGACGACGATGCGATCGACCACGACCTCGACGTGGTGCTTGACTTTCTTGTTGAGCGCCGGTGCCGCCTCGATCTCATGCAGCTTGCCGTCGATCTTGACGCGCTGAAAGCCGCGCCTCAGCAGGTCGGCCAGCTCCTTGCGGTACTCGCCCTTGCGCCCGCGCACGATCGGCGCGAGCAGGTAGAGCCGCGTGCCCTCCGGCATCCTGAGGATGATGTCGACCATCTGCGTGACGGTCTGACTCTCGATCGGCAGTCCCGTGGCTGGGGAATAGGGGATGCCGACCCGGGCGAACAGGAGCCGCAGGTAGTCGTAGATCTCGGTCACCGTACCCACGGTGGAGCGCGGGTTGCGCGAGGTCGTCTTCTGCTCGATCGAGATCGCCGGCGACAGCCCGTCGATGGTCTCGACGTCCGGCTTCTGCATCAGCTCGAGGAACTGGCGGGCGTATGCCGACAGGCTCTCGACGTAGCGCCGCTGGCCCTCGGCATAGATCGTGTCGAAAGCGAGCGAGGATTTGCCCGAGCCCGAGAGCCCGGTGATCACCACCAGGCGGTCGCGTGGAATGTCGATATCTATCGACTTAAGGTTGTGTTCGCGCGCTCCGCGTACGACGATGGCCTTGTTCATGTTGGCCGCTGATGGACCGCCCGCAATCGCCGTGATAATAGGCGCATCGCCAGTTCCCGCGCGACCCCCAATCCATCCTGCGGCGAGCCGGACCGGCCCGCCAAGGAGATCACATGCGCGCTTGCGGACCGGGTCTGGTATCGCGACTCGCCGTGGTCATGGCGGCGGCCGGCGCGGTCACGCTGTGGGGGGCGACCGCGGCGGTGACCAAGTACGCCGTCGCCGAGATCGACTCGGTGATGGTCGGGATTCTCCGCACCGCGCTGGCGGCGCTCTTGACCGCCCCGCTCGCGCTCGCGTTGCAGCTCAAGATGCCACTCGCTGGGACCGGGCCGGCCTGGCTCGCGGTCTCCTCAATCGGCGGCTTCGTCGCGTTTCCGGTCCTGTTCGGCTTCGGCATCATCTACACGACCGCCTCGCACGCGGCGCTCATCATGGCGGCGCTGCCCATCTTCAGCGGGCTCTACGCCGCGGCCGTGAACCGGCGCTGGCCGGGCGGGCGGTGGTGGCTCGGGGTGGCCATCGCCTTCGCCGGCGAGTTCCTGCTGATCCACTTCCGGCTCGGCCTGGTCGACGGCGCCGCCGATGACGCCGTCTTGCTTGGCGATGCGCTGATCCTGCTGTCGTGCGCCGCCTCGAGCTTTGGCTACGTCGCCGGCGCGCGCCTCGCGCAGCTCGGCGCCGGCAGCATCGCCACCACCTTCTGGGGTGTCACGCTCGCGGGCCTCGCGCTGCTTCCGGTCCTGGCATGGCGCGAGCGCTACGTGGACTGGGACGCCGTCGGCTGGGCGAGCTGGGCCTGCGTCCTCTATCTCGCGCTCGGCGCCACGCTGGTCGCCTACCTGCTCTGGTACTGGGCGCTGGCGCGGGGCGGCGTCGCCCGCGTCGGCCTCGCCCAGTTCATCCAGCCGGTGATTGCCGTGGGCTTGGCGGCGGTGCTCCTCGGCGAGCGCGTCACTTTCGGGCTGGCGGCCGCCGCGGCGGTCATCGTGGCCGGCGTCGTGATCGCTCAACGGCCGCCACGAGTCGTCCCAGACATGGTGGCCGGGCGGCGACCCGTGTAAAGTGGTTGAGCGGAGACACGTGGGCCGGACCCGGGCGAAACCATGGCAGGCAGCGTCAACAAGGTGATCCTCATCGGCAACCTCGGGCGCGATCCCGAGGTGCGCCGAATGCAATCGGGCGATGCGGTCGTGAACCTGAGCGTCGCCACCTCGGAATCCTGGCGCGACCGCGAGTCGGGCGAGCGCCAGGAGAAGACCGAGTGGCACCGCGTCGTGATCTTTGATCAGAACCTGTGCAAGGTGGCCGAGCAGTTCCTGAAGAAGGGCGCCAAGGTCTATCTCGAGGGTCAGCTCCAGACCCGCAAATGGACAGATCAGAGCGGCCAGGAGCGCTACACGACGGAGGTCGTGCTGCCGCGGTTTCGCGGCGCCCTGACGATGCTCGATTCCCGCGGCGCTCCGCGCGAGGCGGGCGCCGCGGGCGGCGGCGAGCCCGACTACGACGAGCCGCGCGGCAGCGGCCGCAGCGGCGGGGCCGAGCTCGACGACGAGATCCCGTTCTAGTTCGGTCGGCACGCCGCAATCGCCGGCGCGGATTGCGCCCGCCGGCGGATGCGTCTAGACATGTCAATGCTTTGCGCGGCGCCGGCGGAACCGGGGTCGCGTTTTGTGTATCGGGCAAACGGGCCGGCGGTGACCACGGGCGATAGTTCCGAACGCGCGGCGACGCCGGTCTCCATCGAAGAGGAGATGAAGCGGAGCTACCTCGGCTACGCCATGAGCGTCATCGTCGCGCGCGCTCTCCCCGACGTTCGCGACGGGCTCAAGCCGGTGCACCGGCGCATCCTGTACGCGATGCACGAGGGCGGCTACCGCGCCGACCGCCCCTACCGCAAATCCGCGCGCATCGTCGGCGAGGTCATGGGTAAGTACCACCCGCACGGCGACCAGGCCATCTACGATGCCATGGTGCGCATGGCGCAGCCGTTCTCGATGCGCCTGCCGCTGATGGACGGGCAGGGCAACTTCGGCTCGATGGACGGAGACCCACCGGCGGCGATGCGCTACACCGAGACGCGGATGGCGCGGGCCGGCGAGGCGCTGCTCGATGACATCGATCGGGACACCGTCGATTTCGAGCCGACCTACGACGGCTCGGCGAGCGAGCCGAGCGTGCTGCCGGCACGTTTCCCCAACCTCTTGGTCAACGGTGCCGGCGGCATCGCCGTCGGCATGGCGACCAACATCCCGCCGCACAACCTCGGCGAGGTGATCGACGCCTGCTGCGCTTACCTCGATGACCCCGAGATCAGCGTCGATGGCCTGATGAGCCACGTGCTGGCGCCGGATTTTCCGACCGGCGGCCTTATCATGGGGCTTGCGGGCGCCCGCGCGGCATTCCGCACCGGGCGCGGCTCGCTCACCGTGCGGGCGCGGGTCCACATCGAGGAGCATGGCAAGGACCGCGCGGCCATCGTCGCGACCGAGATCCCGTTCCTGGTCAACAAGGCCCGCCTGGTCGAGCACATCGCCGAAGTCGTGCGCGACAAGCGCGTCGAAGGCATCGCTGACCTGCGCGATGAATCGGACCGCGACGGGGTCCGCGTTGTGATCGAGGTGCGGCGCGACGCCAGCCCCGAGATCGTGCTCAACCAGCTCTATCGCCACACCCCGCTCGAGACGACGTTCGGGGTCAACACGGTGGCGTTACGGGGGGGGCGTCCGCTCCTGCTCAATCTCCGTGACCTGATCAGTGCGTTCGTCGAGTTTCGCACCGAGGTCATCACGCGGCGCACCGCGCACGACCTCGGCAAGGCGCGCGAGCGGGCTCAGGTCCTGGTCGGCCTGGCGATCGCGGTCGCCAACATCGATGCCGTCATCGCCCTGATCCGGGCCGCTCCCGATCCGGCCGCGGCCCGCGCCGCTCTCACCGGGCGGGCGTGGCCGGCCGCGGACGTCGCTGCACTCATCGCACTGATCGACGACCCGGGAAACGCCATCCGCGACGGCGCCTACCGGCTGAACGAGCTCCAGGCGCGCGCCATCCTCGATCTCAGGCTGCAGCGGCTGACCGGCCTCGAGCGCGACAAGATCGCGGCCGATCTCGGTGAGATCGCGACCGAGATCAAGCGCCTGCTGAGCATCCTGCAGGAGCGCCCGATCCTCATGGCGCTGCTGCGCGAGGAGCTCCTCGCCGTCAAGGAGCGGTTCGCCACGCCGCGCCGGACCGAGGTATCGGAAGCGACCATTGACCAGGAGGACGAGGACCTCATCCAGAGCGAGGACATCGTGGTGACCATGAGCCACCACGGCTACGTCAAGCGGGTCCCGCTCAGCGCCTACCGGGCGCAGCGCCGCGGCGGGCGGGGTCGGTCGGGAATGGCTACGCGGGAGGAGGACTTCGTCACCCAGGTGTTCGTCGTCAACACCCATACCCGGCTCCTGTTCTTCTCCACCACCGGCCGGGTCTACATGCTCAAGGCGTATCGCCTCCCCGCCGCGACGCCGCAGGGCCGCGGCAAAGCGCTCATCAACATGCTCCCGCTGGCTCAGGGCGAGACCGTCGCCACGCTGATGCCCATGCCCGGTACCGCCGCCCAGTGGGACGAGCTCGAGATCGTGCTCGCCACCGCGCGGGGCAACATCCGGCGCAACCGCTTGTCCGATTTCGCGAGCATCATGGCAAATGGCAAGATCGCCATGAAGCTAGCGCCCGACGACCGGATAGTCGGGGTGCAGGTCTGTGCTCCCGATCAAGATGTGCTGCTCGCCGCGCGCAGTGGCAAGTGCATTCGCTTCCCCGTGACGGCGGTTCGCCTGTTCAAAGGCCGCACTTCGGCCGGGGTGCGCGGCATGCGAGTGAAGAACGACGACGCGCTGATCTCGCTTTCGACATTGCGCCATGTCGAGGTTGCGGCGCCGGAGCGGCGCGACTATATGCGCGCGGAGTCGCGGCTCGCGCCCGAGCGCCGCGCCGAGCTCGCGCGGGCCGAGGAGTTCATCCTGACGGTCACCGAGAACGGCTATGGCAAGCGGACATCGGCCTACGAGTACACGATCACCGGTCGCGGTGGCCTCGGCATCATCAATATCGAGACCTCCAAGCGTAACGGGGCGGTCGTGGCGAGCTTCACGGTCGCTGACGGAGACGAGGTCGTGTTGGTGACGGACGGCGGCCAGCTCATCCGCACCCCCGTGAACGACATCCGGATCGCCGGGCGCGATACGCAGGGTGTTACCTTGATCCGCATGGCCGAGGGAGAGCACGTGGTCTCCGTGGCGCGGTTAGCCGAGGCGGGGGTGGGCGAGGACGACGCCGACCCGGCCGATGCCCTGCCCGCGGCGCCCAGCAGCTGAGGCACGCGGTGCGCAAGGGAGCGGTCACCGGTGTCTATCCTGGGACGTTCGACCCGATCACGAACGGCCACATGGACATCATCGCTCGCGCAGCTAAGCTGGTCGATGATCTCGTGATCGGCGTCGCCGCCAACGCAGGCAAGGGGCCGTTCTTCACCCTTGAGGAGCGGGTAACGATGGTCCAGGAAGAAGCAAAGCCGATCACGACGAACGGAGGCCGCAAGGTCGTCACCCGTCCGTTCGACAACCTGCTCATGCACTTCGCGGCCGAGCTCGGGGCGCGGATGATCATCCGTGGCCTGCGCGCTGTATCGGACTTCGATTTCGAGTTCCAGATGGTCGGCATGAACGCGCGGCTCAACCCGGAGATAGAAATGGTTTTTCTCATGGCATCGGAGCGCCACCAATTCATCTCGTCGCGCTTCGTCAAGGAGATCGCCTTGCTCGGCGGCGATGTGTCGAGCTTCGTTTCGCCGCGGGTCGCGCAGGGCCTTACCGCCCGGGTCGCCGCGCGGGGTGCGGTCTGATGCGCCGCGCCGCCAAGATCGCCGCGGTGATCGGCGCGCTCGCGCTCGCCGGCGAGGGCGCCGCCGCCGATCTCGAGAACACGCTCTACCTCGATCTCAAGGACGGCCGGGTGACGATCGAGATGCTGCCCGCAGTGGCGCCGAACCACGTCGCCCGAATCAAGGTCCTGACGCGCCAAGGCTTCTACGATGGGCTGCCGTTCCACCGCGTCATCGACGGCTTCATGGCGCAGACCGGCGATCCGCGCGGCGATGGCACCGGCGGTTCGGGGACGAAGCTCGGGGCCGAGTTCTCGCCGACGCCGCACCGCCGCGGCGTCGTCTCGATGGCGCGTGCGGCCGACCCCAACAGCGCCGACAGCCAGTTTTTCATCGTCTTCGCCGACGCGCCCCACCTCGATGGCCAGTACACCGTGTGGGGGCAGGTGACAAAGGGCATGGAGTTCGTCGATCACATCAAGCGCGGCGACATGGCGCGCAACGGCGTGGTGCCCGAGCCGGATCGGATCGTGCGGTTGCGCGTGGCGGCCGACGTGCCGGCAGAGGACTGAGCGATGGCCGATCCCGATGCAGGTCGGGGCGTTCGATTTCGACTTGCCGCCGGACCGGATCGCGCTCCGGCCGGCCGTGCCGCGCGATGCGGCGCGGCTGCTCGTCGTCGGTGACGCGCTGGCCGATCGCCATGTGCGCGATCTGCCCGACCTGCTCGGCCCCGGCGACCTGCTGATTCTCAACGACACGCGGGTGATCCCGGCCCAGCTCCGGGGTCGGCGCGGGCAGGCCCGGCTTGGCCTGACCCTCCACCGCACGCTCGGTTCCGCACGCTGGCTCGCGTTCGCCAAGCCGGCCCGGCGGTTGCGGGCGGGCGACGCGGTCGAGATCGGCGAGGGCTTCCGGGCGGTGGTCGAGGACCGGCTGGCCGAGGGCGAAGTGCTGGTGCGCCTCGAGGCTGAGGGCGGTGACGTCACGGCGGCGCTCGCCGCACACGGACAGACGCCGCTGCCCCCCTACATCGCCGCGCGCCGCGCCGCCGATGCCGCCGACCGCGGCGACTATCAGACCGTGTTCGCACGGCGGCCGGGCGCCGTGGCCGCGCCGACTGCGGGACTGCACTTCACGCCGGATCTGTTCGCCCGCTTGGACGCGCGCGGCATCGGTTGCGTGTTCGTGACGCTGCACGTGGGCGCCGCCACGTTTCTGCCGGTGAAGACCGCCGATACCGCGGACCACCGGCCGCGCGCCGAGTGGGGCGAGGTGGGGGAGGCGGCCGTGCTCCGGATCGCCGCGGCACGAGATGCCGGCAAGCGCATCGTCGCGGTCGGCACCACGTGCGTCCGCCTGCTCGAGGCCGCAGCCGATGCGAGGGGCACCGTGCGGCCGTTCCGCGGCGAGACCGATCTGTTCGTCGTGCCCGGCTTCCGCTTCCGCGTGGTCGACCGGTTGCTCACCAACTTCCACCTCCCGCGCTCGAGCCTGTTCATGCTCGTCGCGGCGTTCGCCGGGCTCGAGCGCATGCGGCGGGCCTACGCGCACGCGATCGGTGCCGGCTATCGGTTCTACTCCTACGGCGACGCCTGCCTGCTCGATCGCGAGGTGATGTGAGCGATCTCCTCCCCTTCGCCGTGACCGCGCGCGATGGGGCGGCACGCGCGGGGCGGCTCGACACCGCGCACGGCGCGGCGCTGACACCCGCGTTCATGCCGGTCGGGACGGCGGCCACCGTCAAGGCGGCCCACCCCGAAGCCGTCGCCGCGAGCGGCGCCGAGATCATCCTGGCCAACACCTACCACCTCATGCTGCGGCCCGGGGCCGAGCGCCTCGCCCGCCTCGGTGGACTGCACCGCTTCATGAACTGGTCGGGGCCGATCCTGACCGACTCGGGCGGCTTTCAGGTGATGTCACTCGCCAGTTTGCGCGAGATCGGCGAGGACGGCGTGGCGTTTCGTTCCCACCTCGATGGCAGCCGCCATGACCTGTCGCCCGAGCGGTGCATCGAGATACAGCATCTCCTGGGCGCCGATATTGCGATGGTGCTGGATGAGTGCACGCCGTTTCCGGCGACCGAGGCGGAGGCCGGGCACTCCATGCGCCTCAGTCTGCGCTGGGCGGCGCGGTGCCGCGCTGCGTATCGGGAGAGGCCCGGTCACGGCCTGTTCGGCATCGTTCAGGGCAGCGTCTACCCGACGCTGCGGAGCGAGTCCGCGGCCGGCCTCCGCGCCATCGGCTTCGACGGCTACGCTCTCGGCGGGCTCGCGGTCGGCGAGAGCGGCGCACAGCGGCTGGCGATGATCGAGCACGCGGTACCCGAGCTGCCGCCCGAGCGGCCGCGCTACCTGATGGGTGTGGGCAAGCCGCAGGACATCGTGGCGGCGGTCGCCCGTGGCATCGACCTCTTCGACTGCGTGCTGCCGACGCGGTCTGGGCGCAACGGCCAGGCGTTCAGCCGCCACGGGCCGATCAATCTGAGAAACGCCCGCCATGCCGAGGACCCGCGACCGCTCGATCAGCACTGCGCGTGCCCGGCCTGCCGGCGCTACAGCCGCGCCTACCTGCATCATCTGGTGGTTGCAAAAGAGATCCTCGCGGCGATGCTGCTGACGCAGCACAACCTGCACTACTATGGCGCGCTCATGCGCGATCTGCGCATGGCGATCCGCGCCGGCGACCTCGCCGCCTTCGTGACGCGGTTCGAGGGCGAGCAAGCGGCGGGCGATATCCCGCCGCTCTGAGCGCTAACCCGGACCGCCGCGGCTGGGCGCAAGCAGCGCCTCGACGTGCTCGTGGGCGTTGCCAAGGGCGCGGCGGAAGCGGCGGGTAAGCGGACCGACGTCGCCCGCGCCGATGCGCCGCCCGTCCACGCCGATCAGGGGGCAGAGGCCGAGCAGGCTGCTGGTGAGGAAGGCCTCCTCGGCGCTCTCGAGCGCGGCCACGGGGATGCTCTCCTCGCGCACCCCGAGGCCGTGACGCAGCGCGAGATCGAGCACGAGCGCGCGCGTGACGCCGGGCAGGGCCCCCTCGCTCACGGCCGGCGTGATGCAGGCGCCGTCCGCGATCAGGAAGAGGTTGGCCGCACTCGCCGACGCGAGGTTGCCGGCAGCGTTGCGCATGAGCGCCTCCTCCGCACCGCGCTCGGCGGCCTCCATCCGTGCCAGCACCGCATCGAGGTGACTCAGGCTCTTGATCCGCGCCATCGGGGAGTGCTCGTTCCGCCGGACGCCGTGGGCGATCACCGCCCGCATCACGCTCGGCGGCGGTCCGGCCGGGGTCGCGGCGATGAGGAGCCGAGGGCTCGGCGGGTCGGGCGGCAGCAGCTCGGGCGGACCGGTGCCACGGGTCAGCGTGATGCGCACCGCGGCGCGTTCGACGCCGAGGCCGTTGGTCTCGATGGTCGCGGCCAGTGCCCGGCGGAGCGCGTCGTCACTGACCGGCAGCCGCAGACCGATCGCCTGAGCCGACCGGCGAAATCGAGCGAGATGGGCGCCGAGAGCAAGAACGCCGCCCCGCTCCACCGCGAAGGTCTCGAACACGCCATCGCCGAGCAGGAAGCCGCGGTCGCGCGGGTCGATCCGCGCCGCGCCGGCCGGGATGAACGCGCCATCGATCCAGAGGATCACATCGGTCTTGTGGCGCGAAACCGCCCAGGACGCAATTGGCGGCCGCGGCGCTCCGATTGACGCCTGGAGCGGCCGTCCTTACCGTGACCCTCATTCCGCTTCGGAGAAGGACATGACGGCCGAGGAACTGCGTGCCCTGCAAGCGCCACTGAAGTCCCGCTACCGCGACGATCCGAAGGCAGCGCTATGGACGCTCACGGCCCGGGCGCGGCTCGGCGTGGCGACCGTGACGGCCGAGGTCGGCACCCATTCGGGCCCGGTCGTCGCCGGCCTGCATCCGGCGACCGGCGGCAACGGGCGCGAGGCATGCTCGGGCGACATGCTGCTGGAGGCGCTGGTGGCGTGTGCCGGCGTCACGCTGTCGGCGGTGGCGACAGCGCTCGCGGTGCCGCTCCGAGCCGGGACCGTGGTAGCGGAAGGCGACCTCGACTTCCGTGGCACGCTCGGGGTGGCGCGGGACGCTCCCGTCGGGTTCGCCGCCATCCGCTTGCGCTTCGCCCTCGACACCGATGCGCCGGCGGCCGACCTCGACAAGCTGATCGCGCTCACCGAACGCTACTGCGTGGTCTACCAGACCCTGCGCGGCGGTCCGGCGATGAGCGTGAGCCACAGCGTCATCCCGCGCGCGGCCTGAGGGTCAGCCGACGAGCTCGTCGAACCAGGCGAAGAGCGGGGCGAGGTCGCGACACCGCCCGTAGCCGTGATCCACGAATGCGGGCTCGCCGATGCACGCGGGCACCGCCTCGTCGCACAGCATGTCGAGGCCGTTGTGGCGCAACAGGTTGGCGCTCGGGTGCCCTTTGGGGAACCGCGCGCCCTGGCCGGCCACCAAACGCCGCCTCGCAGTAGTGGTCTCCCGGGTCGCGCGCGCGGACCGGCTGATCGATGGACCGCCGCGGGCGGGGTGCCGCCGGCTCGCTGCCCCGCTTTCCGCCCGCTAGTCTGCCGCTCTGATACACCACTTTTTCGAGGATCAGGTGCTGCTGATCGTCATAGGACTCGCGGACCACCTTGATCCCGTCGGGCCGCGTTTGAGCTTCCAGCGAGCGCGCCTCGTCGATGGCGTCCTCCCGCTGGTTCGTGCCGAACCGGCCTTGGAGAACCCAGCGCCCGCCGGTCAGGATGTAGATCTCGTAGGTTGTTTCCACGACCTAGCCGTTCGGCCGCGCCCTGCGCCCCCTGAGGGCCCACCCCATAGTACCGCGGCATCGGGCCGGTGCGTCGCCGCGGCACGAACAACCAGAAGTCAACGCCAACAACCGCTTACGCGGCGATCCTCAGGCGCCGGGGGGGCGCCCGCCTGAGGCGCGGCCATCGTCGCTGACACCCGTTAAGCTAGAATAAACCGACAATGCGGCCGTTTTCATCGACGGAGATGCTGTTGGCCGCGGGCACCCGCGGCAGGCCAGGCATGGTCATGATGTCACCACAGATCGCGACGACGAACTCGGCACCGCCCGCCAGCCGAAGCTCGCGGATCGGGATGACGTGGTCGGTCGGGGTACCCTTGCGGTCGGGATCGGTCGAGAAACTGTATTGGGTCTTGGCGATGCACACCGGGAAGTGGCCGAAGCCGCCCTTCTGGAAGTCGTCGAATTGCCCGCGGACGCGGGCGTCGGCGGTGATGTCCGCGGCGCGATAGATCTTCTGGGCGATTGTGCGCACCTTGTCCCAGAGCGGCATGTCGTCGGGGTAGAGCGGGGTGAAGCGCGCCGGCCCGGTGGCGATGGTCTTGACCACGGTATCCGCCAGCTCGGCCGCGCCGGCGCCGCCCGCCGCCCAATGGTCGGCAACCACCGCCGTGGCCCCCTGTCTCTCGCACGCCTCGCGCACCAGCGCGAACTCGGCCGCGGTGTCGGTCGAGAAGCGGTTGATCGACACCACCACCGGCACGCCAAAGCCGCGCACGTTCTCGGTATGGCGGGCGAGATTGGCCATGCCGGCCGCGACCGCCTTGACGTCCTCGCGCTTGAGGCTGTCGCGGGCCACGCCGCCGTGCATCTTGAGCGCGCGGATCGTCGCGACGATCACCGCGAGGTCGGGCTTGAGGCCCGCCTTGCGGCACTTGATGTCGAAGAACTTCTCGGCGCCGAGGTCGGCGCCGAAGCCCGCCTCGGTCACCACATAGTCGGCAAGCTTCAGCGCCATCCGCGTCGCGATTACCGAGTTGCAGCCATGGGCGATGTTGGCGAACGGCCCGCCGTGAACGAAGGCCGGGTTGTTCTCGAGGGTTTGCACCAGGTTCGGTTTGAGCGCGTCCTTGAGGAGCGCAGTCATGGCGCCGGGTGCCGCGATGCTCTCGGCGCGCACCGGCTTGCGGTCGCGGGTGAAGCCGATGACGATCTTGCCGAGCCGTTCGCGCAGGTCCCTGGCATCGCGCGCCAGGCAGAAGATCGCCATCACCTCGGACGCGACCGTGATGTCGAAGCCATCCGAGCGGGGGAAGCCATTGGCGACGCCACCGAGGCCGTTGACGATCTCGCGCAGGGCCCGGTCGTTCATGTCGACGACCCGCCGCCACGACACGCGGCGCAGGTCGATCTGCTGCTCGTTGCCCCAGTAGATGTGGTTGTCAAGCATCGCCGCGAGCAGGTTGTTGGCGACACCGATGGCATGGAAGTCGCCGGTGAAATGGAGGTTGATGTCCTCCATCGGCACGACCTGGGCGTAGCCGCCGCCGGCTGCCCCGCCCTTCATGCCGAAGCACGGCCCGAGCGATGGCTCGCGCAGACAGATGATGGCCTTCTTGCCGATGCGGTTGAGAGCATCGCCGAGCCCGACCGTGGTCGTGGTCTTGCCCTCGCCGGCGGGGGTCGGGGTGATCGCCGTGACCAGGATGAGCTTGCCGTCTGGCCGAGCGGACAGCGTGTTCATGTAGTCCAGCGAAACCTTGGCCTTGTGATAGCCGTAAGGCTCGAGCGCGCTGCCGGGAATGCCGAGACGATCGCCGGCGAGCTCGATCACCGGGCGCATGCGCGCCGCCTGGGCGATCTCGATATCGGACTTCGGGTTGGCGTGTTGGTCGGCAGCCGATGCGGTCATGCGCGGAGCCTCGTTGGGCGGGGATGGAACGGTGGGAAGGCCGCATATTGTGCAAAGCGAAAGCGCGAAACTCAAGGCGAGTTCAGCCGATCTGGCGTTCGCTTCGGGCCGGCTCGTCCGCGATCAATCGGCCACCGTCCATCGCCATGACGCGATCAGCGAGACCCAGCAGGGCCTGGCCGTGGGTGATGATCAGCATGGCGAGGTCGGGCTTGATGCTTGCCAGGTTGCGCGCCACGCGCGCCGCACTCGCGTCGTCGAGCGCGCTGGTCCCCTCGTCGAGCACCAGGAGCGCGGGGCGGCGATAAAGGGCGCGCGCGAGGGCGATGCGCTGGCGCTGGCCGCCCGAGAGCTGCACGCCGCGCTCGCCGACCAGCGTCGCGAATCCGTCGGGCTGCGCGGCGATGAACTCCGCCGCGTCGGCCAGTCGCGCCGCTTCCGCCAGTCGCGCCTGGTCGAGCGGCTCGGCGAAGGCGATGTTCTCGGCGATGGAGCCGTGGAACAGCGCCGCCTCCTGCGGCACCAGTCCGATCCGCCGCTGCCAGGCGGGCAGATCGACGCTCTGAAGCGGTGTGCCATCGAGCCGGACCTCGCCGGCCTGCGGGGTGAGGAGGCCGGTGACAAGATCGATCAGCGTGCTCTTGCCTTGCCCGGAGGCGCCGACGATCGCGAGGGCTTCGCCGCGCCGGAGTTCGAATGACGCCTCATGCAGTACCGGCTCGCGCACCTCGGGGTAGCGGTAGCTCAAACGCTCGAATGACAGGCTCCGATCGAGGTGCGGCGGGACGCTGCCGCGTTGCGGCGCCGGCGCTTGGCGGCACGCCTCGAGCCGGGCGAACCACTCGCCGACCCACGCGGCATGGTTGGCTGCACGGTAGAGGCAGCCCTGGAGGCTGACGAGCCGCGGGGCCAGCCGATAGAACAGGGCGAGAAACACGAGCGCGGTGGCGATCGGCCACTCCCCTAGCACGACAACCAGCAGGAGGAGGCCGGCCACGAACAGGATGGCGGTTCCCTCGAAACCCGCGCGCCCCCGCTCGACCCGTACCTCTTGCAGGGCGCGCGCGGCGCGATAGCGGCCGAGGCTCTGGCCGTAGCGGTCAATCATGAAGCCGCGGAGTCCTTGGCTGAACAGGAGCTTGGCGTGGCCCAGCGCCTCGTTGCCTTGGGCGGTCAGCGCGGCGTCGGCTTCGCTTGCGCTGGCCGCCGCCGTTCGCGCCCGTCGCATCTCGCCGAGGTAGAGCGGCAGCACGATGACCCCGAACGCCAGAGCGACGAGCGTCAGTTTCCATGCGAGCAAGAGCGCCACGGCGAGGTACACCGCCGCCGCCACCGCCATGGTCAGTGCATAGAGGAGGAAGTAGAGGCCGAGGCTCGCCTGGATCGGATCGCTGGTCAATGACTTGAGCAGTTCGCCGCTCTTGAGCCGGGCGAGCGCCGTCCACTCCATGGCCATGATGGCGCCGAACAGGCGCCGACGCATGTCGGCGTCGGTCGCCGCGACCAGGCGGTAGATAGCGGCGCTTGCGCTGTAGTTCAGCCCGGCCGACAGCGTCCCGACGGCGGCGAAGGCGAGGAGTAGGTTGACCGCCGAGAGCGGAACCCCCGCCGCCACCAGGGGCGCCAGCACGAGCTGCGCGGCCAAGCTCTGCGAGCCGGAAGAGGGCGTGCCCGCCGCGGCGATCTCGATCAGCGGCACGATCAGCACGATGGCGGCACCCTCGAGCAGGCTCGCCGCGCTCGCCAGCACCAGAACGAGACCGACCGCGAGCGGCCCGGCGGCGATGGCGTGGCGGTAGAGCCCGAGGCCGCGCAGGTGGTTCATCGCCGCTGGTGCGCCACCCGCGCCCGACCGGACCCGAGGCGTGCGGCGCGGCGGCCCGGTGCTTCCGCCAGCAGCGCCCACAGGCGCGGGATGACGTGATGGTAGTCGACTGCCTGTTCTCCGTAGGCGCGTGCCGCGGCCTGCTCGGCGGCGAAGGCGCCATCGTCCATGTCGAGGAGAGTCCGCATGCGCGCAGCGATCTCGTCCGGCCGCACCGCCGACAGCACCGGTGGGCGGGCACCGTAGATCGCTGCCGCATAGTCCTCATCGATCGAGGACACCATCACCGTGCCGATCGTGAAGGCATCGCGATGGAGTGCACCCGGCATGGTCTGGTCCTCGCCGAACTCGTTGAACAGGACGGCGTTGGGCAGCGCTAGGTAGGTCAGCATGTCGATGTAGGGCAGGTGGGGCACCCAGTCGATGAATGGCTCGAGCCCTTCGCGCCGGACCAGGCGGCGTAACGCCGCGACATCATCGCCATGACTGGCGAGCACGAGCCGGATAGCCCCGCGTTCGAGGTCGGCACGCACGGCGGCGAGCGCGGTGATGAAACGATCGACCCCCTTGTACGCCGAGTCCGTGGGGTCGCGGTAGTTGATCCGGGTGAGCCACAGGAACACCCGGCGGTATGTCCGGTAGCGCCGGGTCAGCTCGGCAAGCAGGTCGGCCCGCACCTTGCGGCGGTTGCCCGCCGCGTCCTCGGGCATGCCGAGCATGGCCCGGCGGTCGCCGAGCCCCAGGCGATCCAGGGCGGCCAGGTTGATCGCGAAGTTCTCGATGACGGTGTCGATGTCGCGGATGGCGCCGCGCGCGAACGGGGTGCGCAGGATGCGATAGATCGCGGCCGGCACACCCTTCCAGCGCGGCGCGAATGGAAACGGCGCCTCGGCGACGTCGCCGCCGATCGCATAGAGCACCTTCGGCATAGCCAGGGTCCACGAGGCGAGGAGGCCGCGCGTGCCGCTCACCACCGCAACGTCAAACGTGCCTGCAAGCCGGCGCTTGAGCGTGGCCGGCAGGATCGGCATGTGCGGGCTCGGCCAGCCGCGCCGGACGTGGTACCAGGATGGATAGCGCCCGGCGACCTCGGGATCGATCAGCTCCGGTTGGCTGCGCGGGAGGTCGAGGTCGAAGGTGTAGACCTCGCCCGCGACGCCAAGCTCGCGGCTCCACTTGCAGAGCTCGTAGCCGAGGTTGTCCTGGCCGCCGAGAAACAGGATTCGCATCGCCCGTGCCGCCCGGGGCTGGGCCGCGCTC
>Ga0194132_10006107_pt1 | contig 18944 bp, 17 predicted proteins | sample TA2KigOf80mmetaG_FD_148612 | JGI IMG/M metagenome (GOLD analysis project Ga0194132, IMG submission 148612) | Freshwater microbial communities from Lake Tanganyika, Tanzania - TA2015054 Kigoma Offshore 80m | ecosystem: Environmental > Aquatic > Freshwater > Lake | place: Tanzania: Lake...
CGGCCACGTTCCAGCGGGTGTCGCGCAGCAGCGCCAGGGCCGCGGCATGGTCGGGCCGTCCCGCAACGGCCGTGACCGCCCGGGCCGTGCCGAGCGCGTGCAGCCGTTCCGCGACGTCGCGGGCGTCGTCTGCGGCGTCCGGGTTTTCGGCCGTCGCGAGGAGACGATCGACCAGCGCGTCGACACCCTCCTCAACAGGCAGGCGCTCGGCAGGCGCGGCTCCGGCGGCGGCCGCCGCCGGAAGCGGCGCCTCGTCGACCTCCTCGACCACATCGACGTAGACGAACTGGTAGCCGTAGCGCGACACCGTGCGGATGAACGTCGGCTCACGCGGGTGGTCGCCGAGCGTGCGGCGGAGCGTGCGCACCGCCTGCGCGAGCGCGCCGTCGGAGACGATGACATCGCTCCAGACCGCGCTGAAGATCGCGTGCTTCGACACGGCATCGTGCCGCCGTTCGACGAGCAGAACCAGCAGGTCGAAGTACTTTGGAATGAGCGGCACGGGCGCGCCGTTCCTCAGCAGCACGCGCTGCCGCGGCGCGAGCACGAAGTCGTCGAACCGGAAGCGCGCAGGAGGGGCCACGGCGGTCCGCCTATGCTACCCGACCGATCGGGGCCTGGCGCCGACCTCCGGCGCACCCCGCATCGCGGCCACGCCGGATCGCTGCGATAGAATCCCGCCGCCACGGTAACGACGTCCCGGTCATCCCAGCACATCCTCCATGCCGTCGCACCGACCCGTCGATCACCTGAGACAGCTCCTGGTCCTGTGCGCGACCGTCGCGGCACGGTCAGACGACGGGAACCTGAGCGACGAGGATCGCGACGCCCTCTCGCTTGCCGGTCAGGAGATCGAGCGGGCCTGGAAGACGCTCGCCACCTACGCCGCCGAAGCGACCGGAGCCACCGTGGACACCGAGCACGCGGGCTATGTCAGGCGCAGCCGGGCCCGACTCCCCTTCTTTCTCGCCGAGGACGTCCCGTCCAACGAGCAGCTGGAGGAACTGTTCGACCTTGGCCTGACGATCCGGGTCGCATCCGACGGAACGATCTGCCTGTCCGGCAGCACGGCGCTGCTCGGCTCGTTGAGGTTCGTCGGAGACATCGACTTCTGCGAGTACGCGACCGCCTCCCCGGATACGGCGAACGACATCGCCGGGCATGTTGACGCGCATGCGAGGCGGACCGTCACCCCGCTCTGCGGACGCGTCAAGGTCGCCGCTCCATTGAAGTGGTCCCGCACAGTGCCGGCCGAATGGGACAGCAGCCAGACGGCGGACCTGGGCCGGATGATCGCCGGGGGCGCCTACCATCTCAAGCTCGACTTCGTCGTCGCCACCAGGGCCGTCGGGACGGTTGAAGCCACGAACGTCGCCCTGATCGTAGGCGGCGCCAGGAGCGACCGGGCAATCATGGCGAGCTTCGCCGCGCAGGAGGTGCCGGTGGCGGGTCATCCGCTCCCGCGTCGCCTGGCGGACCCCCTCCAACTCGGCCGGTACGTCAGGTTCCTAGTCCGCCAGATCGACGAGTACCGCGTGCGACACCCGGTCAAGGCACTCAAGCGTGCGCTGTCGCTCGCCCGGATCATGCTGTGGCCGGACTGGCACGAGCGGCTGCTGCACCTGCTGCAGGAACCCGACGGGGCGCTGGCCGCGGCGATCACGGCCCGCCGGGAGCTTCTTCGTGAGCTCGGTTCACGTGAAGCAACCGGCGAACGGCAGGCCACCGTCACCGCGCTCCGCACGAGTCTCGATACGACGATCAAGGACCTCGAGGCGGCCAGATCGGGACAGGACGGCGCGGACACGTCGGCGGATGCGTGGGCTTCCGGGCAGGTACAGCCGACACTGCTGGCATTCGTCGACATGGCGCAGGACCTGATTGCCACGCCCTAGGAACTGTGCGACGCTGAGGCAGCCATGAGCGACGCGAAGCAGCGGGCGCGGCAACTGCTCGAGGAGCTGCCCCTGACCGACAGGCAGCGCGCGCTGTACCAGCGCGGCGCCGACGCCCTCGACGACGCCAGGGCTGAAGAGGCCGCTGAGTCGCTGGAGGCGGCCCTCAACGGTGCCGAGCGGGCCGTCGACGCCATGCGCGGGATCCTCGAACGGCGGCGCACGGGCAGCCGTCGGAAGGTGCTCGTCGCGATCCAGGATGACGACTACCGCCGAAGGCTCCAGGAAGTCCTCGGCAGCGATTTCGACGTCCAGCTGCTGACGGAGCCCGCCGAGGCTCTGGCTGGCGTGGAGGGTTCCCCCCCGGATGTCGTGATCAGTGATCTTCAGCTGCCCGCCACGACCGGATTGCAACTGCTCGAACGGATGCGTCGCTTCAACCGGCTGACGACCGGCTTCATCCGTACGACGACCGACGAGGAAGTCGGTCAAGCCGCAGCCCATCGCGTCGCCGCCTATCCGGCGGCAGGCACGGCGGAAGGGTTGAGGCGAGCCGTGTTGAGCGCGCTCGACGAAACCGAGCAGCTCCTGCCGTAGTCGCCGGCGGAACCGTTCACTCGTCCACGGCAAGGCGGCGGCGCAGGGCCGCCAGCGCCGGCGTGGGTCCCTTCCACTCCAGTTCGTCCACCGACTCGAAGACCGGCACGTCGGTGCGCAGCGTGGCGAGCGTGCGGAAGAGTTCGGCCAGCTCGCGGTTCTCGTTCAGCGTGGCCGACAGCGCCGCCGCGCGCGCCAACGTCACCCCCCACGCCTCGTGGTTCTCGGGGATGGCGTCGATGTGGCGGAACTTCGCGAGCACCGCCGCCGCCGACTTCGGTCCCCAACCCTTGAGTCCCGGGAAGCCGTCTGCCGTGTCGCCGACGAGCGCCAGGTAGTCCGGGATCGACGCCGGCGGCACGCCGAACCGCGCGATGACGCCTGCCTCGTCCCGAGTCGCCTTCCGCACCCGGTCCAGCTGCACCACGCGCGTCCCGCGCACCGACTGGGCGAGGTCCTTGTCCGGGGTGCAGATGACCACGCGTGTCACCCGGGGATCCGCGGCCGCCTTTGCCGCCGCCGCGGCCAGCGCGTCGTCCGCTTCGAACCGGATCATCGGCCACACCTTCAGGCCCCAGGCCGTGACGGCTTCTTCGAGCAGCGGGAACTGCGCCCAGAGTGCCGGGTCGATGCCTTCGCTCGTCTTGTAGCCGGGCCACAGCTCGTTCCTGAACGACTCGATGACGTGGTCCGTGGCGACGCCGATGTGCGTGGCGCCCTCTTCGGCGAGCCTGCGGAGGGAGTACATGACGCCGCGGACCGCGGCGATCTCCTCGCCGTCGTGATTCTTCGCCGGTGGTACCGCGTAGAAGTGGCGGAAGAGCTCGTAGGTGCCGTCGACGAGATGGATCGTCACGGCCCCAGTATGCGCCGGCCCGTCAACGATGCAGGCGATCTGCCGCTCGGCCGTCATAGGATAGGACACTGATGGAGCGGCACAGCGTCGAAGCCATCGTTCGTGCGCTGAACGGGGCGGGTGTGCGGTACCTCATCGCGGACGGCCTGGCCGTCGTGGCACACGGGCATCTGCGGTTCACCGCCGACGTCGATCTCATCCTCGATCTCGAGACCGGCAACGTGTCGCGCGCCATCACGGCGCTGCAGGCCCTCGGCTACCGGCCGCGGGCGCCGGTACCGTTCGAGGACCTTGCGAAGGGTGGCCTGCGGGCGGAATGGGCGCGCGATCGCAACATGACCGTGTTCTCCGTCTACAGTCCAGCGCACCCGGCGACCGACGTCGACATCTTCGTGGAGGCGCCGGTGGACTTCGAGGCGGCGTACCGGGCCGCCGCACGCATGGACGTTTCCCCCGGCGCAGTGGCCACGTTTCTGGGGCGCGACGACCTGATCCGGCTGAAGCAGCAGGCGGGGAGGCCGCAGGACATTCTGGATGTCGACGCGCTGGAGAAACTGCGGAAGGGAGGCTCCGATGCCGCGGAATGACGACTCGCAGGCGTGGCCGCAGGGCTGGGACGGCCACGCCGCCGCGCAGCGCGCACGCTGGGCCACGCTGTCGCTCGCCGAGCGGATCGACTGGCTGGAGCAGGCTCAGCGCCTGGCCAGTGACATGGGACACGGAGCGGGAACCGGCCAGCCTCCGCGGCGCGCGAAGGAATCCCAACCCTGAGGCGGCATCGCGGTGCCTGTCCATGCCGCCCGGCCGGCGGGGGCCCGGCCGGATGCGGCATGTGGCGGTCGGAACCGCTTGTAGCGACAGGGCCGGATTCACACGCGGCCGATCCCGGCAGCAGCGCTCATTCGTCGAACCGCAGGTGCCGCACGCTCTTGCCGTGGCGGCGGATCAGCCGCAGCGCTTCGATGCCGATCTCGATGTGCTGCTCGACGTGCTCCGCGCTCACGACCGCGTCCGACGCTTCCGTCTTCACGCCTTCGGGCACCATGGGCTGGTCGCTCACGAGCAGCAGCGCGCCGCTCGGAATGCGGTTGTCGAAGCCCGCCGCGAACACCGTCGCCGTTTCCATGTCGATCGCCATGCACCGCATCGCGCGCAGGCGTTCCTTGAAGGCGTCGTCGTGTTCCCAGACGCGGCGGTTCGTCGTGTAGACCGTGCCGGTCCAGTAGTCGCGGCCGAGATCCCTGATGACGGTCGACACGGCGCGCTGCAGGGCGAACGCCGGCAGCGCGGGCACTTCGGGCAGCAGGTATTCGTCGGACGTCCCGTCGCCCCGGATCGCGGCGATGGGCAGCACGAGATCGCCCAGCTGGTTCTTGCGTTTCAGTCCGCCGCACTTGCCGAGGAACAGGACCGCCTTCGGCATGATCGCCGAGAGCAGGTCCATCACCGTCGCCGCGTTGGGGCTGCCCATGCCGAAGTTGATCATCGTGATGCCATCGGCCGTCGCGCTCGGCATCGGGCGGTCGGCGCCGGCGGCGTCCGCGCCCGTGAGGCGCTCGAAGTGGCGGAGATAGCCTCCGAAGTTGGTGAGCAGGATGTACCGGCCGAAGCGGTCCAGGGGCACGCCGGTGTACCGCGGGAGCCAGTCTTCGACGATCTGGGGCTTGTCCCTCATGTGAGGATTATGACCAGGAACGCGCGGCCCCTCGAACCGCGCCGCTTGAGCGACCCCTCGGGGTCGCGGGAGCCTGTCGCGCATGTCAGAGAGTGGCTGCAGTGACGAGTACGCGGGCATCGCGGAACTCTACGACTACGTGGGGCCGTACGCCGCGCGGCCGGACATCACCTTCTACGTGGACGCGGCGCGCGAGGCGGGCGGGCCCGTGCTCGAAGTGGGCTGCGGGTCGGGGCGCGTGCTGGTCCCCACCGCCCGGGCCGGGATCGACGTCACGGGCCTCGACGCCTCACCGGCGATGCTCGACATCTGCCGCAGGCGCCTGGCGGCGGAACCGGAGGACGTCCGCGCCCGCGCAACGCTGGTCGAAGGCGACATGCGGCGGTTCGATTTCGACCGGCGCTTCGCGCTGGCCACGATCCCCTTCCGCCCCTTCCAGCACCTGCTCACGCCGGACGACCAGCTCGCGTGCCTCGCCGCCATCCACCGGCACCTGCGCCCCGGCGGGCGGCTGGTCTTCGACATCTTCAACCCGTCGCTGGACCTGCTGGTCACCACCCCCTTCGGCGTGACGCTGGACCCCGAGCCGCCCGCCCCGCTCCCGGGCGGCCGTACCCTCGTCCGCCGCGGCCGCGTCCTCGCGCACGACCGCTTCGCCCAGGTCACCGATCACGAGCTGATCTACGACGTGACGCACCCGGACGGACACACGGAACGGCACGTCCACAGCTGCGCGATGCGCAATACCTTCCGCTTCGAAGCCGAACACCTGCTCGCCCGCGCGGGCTTCGTCGTGGAACACCTCTATGCCGGTTTCGACCGGAGCCCGTACGGATCGACGTACCCGGGTGAGCTGATCTTCGTCACCCGCAGGGCCTGACCCCCGGCCAGCCACCCACGGGGTTGCGCGGCCACAGCTCAGTGGGCCGGAGCTGCGCAGGGCCGGCTGAGGCCGGCCCCCACCGGGAGAAGACCTATACGTGGTTGACGGGCTCGTCCCGCCTCTCCGGCTCCTGCATCTGCCGCTCCAGGGCGCGGCTCACCGCGTCCCGCGCGCCGAGGCCGACGGCGAGCGCGGCCGCCAGCACCACGCCGCCGAAGAGGATCCCGAACGCCAGCAGCAGGATGCTCCGGCCGATGTGCAGGTGATCGAGCGCCATCGCCACGGCCACGAGCAGCACGAGCCACTTCACGGCCATGGCGAACAGCCGCGCCGCCCGCAGCTGCATGTTCACGGCGCCGATCAGCGCCGAGCGCGACAGGAACTGTGCCGCCACGGCTCCGACCACCAGGATCATCAGCGCAGCCAGCAGGTCGGGCACGTACTGGAACACCGACATGGCCAGCTGTGACGGCAGCGTCGCATTGAGCGCCGTCATGCTCAGGAGCAGCCCGAGCACGAGCATCGCCCAGTAGATCACCCGGCCGGCGGCATCGGAGGCGTTCGCGAGCCCGGACCAGTCCACGAGGCCGCCGAACCCCGCGTGCTCCGCGCGCCGATCGAAGTCCAGTCCGCGCAGCGCCTGCACCACGAGCGCACGCGCCGCCGCAGCCGCCAGGAACGCGCCCACCACGAGAATCAGCGCCACCAGCACCCCGGGCAGCGCGTTCGCGATGTGCTCGGCGATGCGCGTCATCGCCTGCCGGAGGATGGCTTCAACCTGCGTCCACATGGCTCGTTGCTCCTTGTTCGCCCGGCGTCACCGGCGCCGCTCCGGCCAGCGCCACCGGGAAATCAGATAGCGCTTCTCCCCCTCGAACGCCTGGCACACCTGCTCCACCCGCGCGTCCAGATCCGCCGACGCCGCGTGCCCCACCTGGAGCAGCAGCGACGCCAGCCACGCGGAGTAGAGCGGCGTCAGCGACCGCAGCAGGTGATCGTGCGGCATCACGCGGAAGGCGAACGCCAGCGCGAAGTCGTAGACGATGCCGGCCCACAGCCGATCGTCGAACCGGAACGCCGCGGCCGGCGTGTCGGCCAGCTTCCTGAGCTCCACGATGACCCGCGGCGGCAGCGCCCGCGCCCAGATCTCCCGGAGCTCGCGGTACCCCAGCCGGAACGACTCGACCAGCGCTGCCGGGTCCACGCCGGACGTGGCGGCCCCGAGCGCAGCCGGCGTCCCGCTGACGGCCACGACCGTGGATCCCCGGATCCGCTGCCACACCTCCACGTGCCGCTCGACGTCGGCAAACAGCGCGCCGACGACCTGCGCGATCGTGGTGCCCAGGTCGGCCTGCGCGGCTCGCGCGGTCCCGCGGGCGCCGAGCGCCACCTCGTGGACCCGGAAGTCCGCACACACCGCCGCCGCCGCCAGCGACAGGTCCACGCCGGCCGGAGATCGCTCCCCCTCCCAGATGTCCTGCTCGAGCACGTGGGCGGCGAGCCGCGCCGAACAGCCGAACTCCCGCGCCGCCGGCTGGCGCAGACGCACGCCGTAGAGCGCCCGGAAGAACGGGTACACGATCCCGCGCGTGAGCGCGCCCTCCCAGGCGTGCCGGGAGAAGTACGGCGCGACGTAGTCCGCGCGCCCCTGGAGCACCGGGCCGGCGAGCTGGTCCACCCACTCGGGCGTGATCCCCTGCACGGCGGCGTCCACGACCACGCAGGCGCGGGCGGAGGTCTCCTGCACGACCCGCAGCACCTGCCGCAGCGCGTGCGCCCGGCCGGGATCGCCGTGATACGGCATGCCGCCGCCGAACCCGCCCTGGTGCGGCAGCTCCACCAGCGACCCGGCCGGAATCACCTCCCGCAGGGCCTCGCGCGTGCCGTCGGTCGAGCCGGTGTCGGCGTGCAGCAAGCGGACGGCGCCGGACTCGAACGAACGGCCCGCGCCCTCCACGATCGCCCGCGCCACGGCGCCGATGGAGCGGGCGTCGTTGTGGCTGGTGACGGCCACCACGAGATCGGCGGGCCGCAGGGAGGCGTCAGGCTCCAGGGCGCTGGAGCTCGAACCAGTAGAAGCCATAGGGTCCGAGGGTCAGGAAATACGGCAGTTCGCCGATCGCCGGAAACTCCGTGTAGCCGAGCATCTCCACGGGCACGTACCCGTTCAGCGCGCCCAGGTCCAGCTCCGCCGGCTGCACCGAGCCGGCGAGGTTGGCCACGCACAGGATCAGGTCGTCCTTGCAGCGGCGCAGGTACGCCAGCACCCTGCGGTTCGACGGCGCCAGGAACTCGATCGTGCCCCGCCCGAACACGGTGAACAGCCGCCGGAGCCGGATCATGTTGCGCATCCAGTAGAGCAGCGACGCCGTGTCGCTCTCCTCCGCCTCCACGTTCACGGACTGATACCCGTACACGTGGTCCATGATGAGCGGGCTGTAGAGCCGGGCCGGATCGGCGCGCGAGAAGCCCCCGTTCCTGTCCGATGTCCACTGCATGGGCGTGCGGACGCCGTTCCGGTCGCCCAGGTACACGTTGTCGCCCATGCCGATCTCGTCGCCGTAGTAGACGATCGGCGTGCCCGGAAACGAGAACAGCAGGCCGTGCAGCAGCTCGATCTGCCGCCGGTCGTTGCCGACGAGCGGCGCCAGCCTGCGGCGGATGCCCGCGTTGATGCGCGCTTGCGGGTCCTGGCTGTACGCCAGGTACATGTAGTCGCGCTCCTCGTCGGTCACCATCTCGAGCGTCAGCTCGTCGTGGTTGCGGAGGAACAGCGCCCACTGGCAGCTCTCGGGGATCGGCGGCGTCTGCTCGATCGCGTCCACGATCGGCTGGCGGTCCTCCAGGTGGATGCCCATGAACAGCCGGGGCATCACCGGGAAGTGGTACGCCATGTGGCATTCGTCGCCGTCTCCGAAGTACTCGCGCACGTCCACCGGGAGCTGGTTCGCCTCCGCGAGCAGCATCTTCCCGGGGCCGCGCAGGTCCACGTGCGCGCGGATCGCCTTGATCACGGCGTGCGTCTCGGGCAGGTTCTCGCAGCTCGTGCCGTCGCGCTTCACGAGGTACGGCACGGCATCGAGCCGGAACCCGTCCACGCCCATGTCGAGCCAGTAGTCCAGCACGGACAGGATCTCCTTCATCACGGCCGGGTTGTCGAAGTTCAGGTCCGGCTGGTGATGAAAGAACCGGTGGTAGTAGTACGCCTTCGCCACCGGGTCCCAGGTCCAGTTGGAGCGCTCGGTGTCCACGAAGATGATGCGGACGCCCTGATACAGCTCTTCCGTGTCGCTCCAGACGTAGTAGTCCCGCTCGGGCGACCCCGGCGGGGCGTGGCGCGCCCGCTGGAACCAGGGGTGCTGGTCCGACGTGTGATTGACGACGAGCTCGCCGATCACCTTCAGGCCGCGATCGTGCGCCGCCTTCAGGAACCGCTTGAAGTCCTCGATCGTCCCGTAGCTGGGGTTGATCGTGCAGTAGTCGGCGATGTCGTAGCCGTCGTCGCGCAGCGGCGAGGGGAAGAACGGCAGCACCCACAGGCACGTGACGCCCAGCTTCTGCAGGTAGTCGAGCTTCTGCTCGAGCCCGATGAAGTCACCGATGCCGTCGCCGTTGCCGTCGTAGAACGACTTGACAGGCACCTCGTAGATGACGGCGTCCTTGTACCACCGCGGATCGTGGCTGGTCCCAGCTCGTCTCATCCGTAGGTCCGGCGTGTCCGCTCACGGTAACACGGGGCTGCGGGACCGGCCGACCGCGTCCCGGGCCGGCCGCCACAGGTCCTCGCTCCGCCTTGAACGGAGCGCGTGGCCCGGACGGCACGGGCGGTGTAAGATTCAGCGGTTCGGGCCTTTCGATGGAGGAGCCATGCGACTGAAGAGGACGTTGACGGCCGCGGGGGCGGCCACCGTTGCCGCGCTCCTGGGTGCGGCCACGATCGATCTCGGCGCCCAGGGCGCCAACACCGCCGCGCTCACGGGCACGGTGAGCAGCCAGGCGGAAGGCAACATGGAAGGCGTGCTGGTCACGCTTCGCCGCGAGGGCGCCAACCACACGGTCACCGTCGTGAGCGACGCGCAGGGCCGCTACAGCGTCCCGCGCACGCACATCGAGCCGGGCAAGCACGCGGTCACCATCCGCGCAACCGGGTTCGATCTGATGAGCCCGGCATCGGTGGAGATCGCGGCCGCGAAGACGGCCATGGCCGACGTGAAGCTGGGGCCGACGAAGAACCTGCCCGACCAGCTCACCTCGCTCGAATGGGCGCTGAGCTTCCCCGGCACGCAGGAGCAGAAGGACAAGCTGGTCTACCAGGCCAAGAGCTGCAACTACTGCCACAACTACACGCGCCTCGTGAAGTCGAAGCACAACGCCGAGCAGTTCGACCCGGTCATCCGCCGGATGAACGCCTACTACCCCGACGGCACGGCGGTCAGCAACGACGGCCGCGGCTGGGGCCAGCGGCTCCTCAAGTATGGCGACTCGTTCGGCAAGATGACGCCGGACGGCCCGATGGAAGGGCGCGGCGATCGCTGGGGCGGCTGGGACATCAAGGAGCTCGGCCAGTACCTCGAGCAGGTGAACCTGAGCGGCGGGAAGACGACGTGGAGCTACGAGCCGAAGGCGAACCTGCCGCGGCCGACGGGCAAGGGGACGCGCGTGATCATCACGCAGTGGGATCAGCCGCGCCGCGTGGCGGTGTCGCACGACATGGCGGTGGACTCGAAGGGCAACGTCTGGTACGGCGACGAGAGCCACCAGTTCGTCGGGATGCTGAACCCGAAGACGCACGAGTTCAAGGAGTACCCGCTGCCTCCGTTGCCGGCCGGCCACCTGCCGGGCACGCGCGACATCCAGATCGATCAGGACGACATGGTCTGGTTCCCGATGCGCGTCGAGGGCGGCGCCTCCCGGATGACGAAGCTCGACCCGGCCACGGGCACGATCACCATCGTCGAGGGCACCACGGGACAGTTCACCGCGCTCGGCCCCAACGGCAAGATCTGGATGGGCGGCGCGGGCAACGCCTTCACCCGCATCGACACGAAGACGGCCACGCTCGAAGCCGAGTTCCCGGGCCGCGGCTACCAGGTCGTCGTCAACTCCAAGGGCAACCCGTACATCGGCGGCGGGCAGGGGATCGTCGGCTATGACGTGGCGGCCGGCAAGGAGCTGAGCTACCCGCTGCCGACCAAGGGCGGCTTCGCCCGCCGCGGCAAGATGGACAGTCAGGATCGCTTCTGGTTCGGCGAGTACTACGGGGACAAGATCGGCATGTTCGACACGAAGACCGAGACCTTCAAGGAATGGCCGCTGCGCAAGTACTCGACGCCGTACTGCGCCAGCGCGCCGGACAGGAAGGGGATGGTCTGGGCGCCGAGCAACATGTCCGACCGGATGTTCCGCCTGAACCCGGAGACCGGCGAGATCACCGAGTACCTGATGCCGACCGAGATCGACATCAAGGAGATCGAGTTCGACCCGACGAGCAAGGGCGTGGCGGTGATGATGGCCAACATGCGGACCGCCCGCATCCTGCGCGTCGAACCGCTCGACTGACGGACTGAGGCACTCATGGGCCGGGTAAAGCCGGCCCTCACATCACGGAAGCCGGCCCCTGCAGGCAGCCTGTGGGGGCCGGCTTTCCCGGACTGAGCCGTCGAAGGCAGCCGGCCGGTTCCCCTCGGCCCCCACCGTCCGCTCGTCGCCCCGCCGCCAAGACTTCGCCAAAACTTCGCCATCGCCGGCCCGGCCGTTCAGGTATACAATCCGCTGCACTCGAAACGCGCGTAGGTGCACAAGGGAAGGGGGATCCCATGCGAGCCGGCGGTTGTCTGGTGCTTGTCGTCGCGGCGCTGGCCGCGATCGTTCCGAACGTTCCCGGTGTCCGCGCGCAGGCGAACGCGGCGCTGAGCGGCAGCGTCCGCTCCACGGGTGAAGGCGCCATGGAGGGCGTGCTCGTCAACGCCCGCCGCGAGGGTGGCAACGTCACCGTCACGGTCGTCAGCGACGCCGCCGGGCGGTACACGTTCCCGCGCAGCCACCTCGAGCCGGGCAGCTATCGCCTCTCGATCCGGGCGACCGGCTACGAGCTGACCGACCCGGGCGCGGTCCAGGTCACGGCCACCGCCACCGCCACGCGCGACCTCGACCTCCGGACGTCGGCCGACCCGGCGCTGCACATGTCGTCCACCGAGTGGGCGATGAGCTTCCCGGGCACCCCCGAACAGATCTTCCCGATCGCCAACCACGGCTGCACCTACTGCCACACGCTGGAGCGGCTGGCGCGCTCCAAGCACTCGGCCGAGCAGTGGGTGGACGTCCTGACCCGCATGCAGATCTACTTCCTCGACGGCACGGCCGTCGCGGAAGACCGCGGCCGCGGCGCCCCGAACGATGCGGAGGCAGTCGCCGCTGCGGCGAAGAACCCGAACTCGGTCGGCGGCAGGCCCAAGACGGAGCTGGGCCAGTACATGGCGTCGCTGAACCTGAGCGGCGGTCGGACGACCTGGTCCTATCCCCTGAAGACGCTGCCCCGTCCGTCCGGCGCGGCGACGCGCGTGATCATGACGCAGTGGGATCTGCCCCGGAAGGACACCGTGGCCCACGATCTCGCCGTCGATGCCCAGGGCCGCCCCTGGTACAACGACCAGAGCCGCATGTTCGTGGGCATGCTCGACCCGGCGACGTCGCAGTTCACCGAGTACCCGTTCCCGCCGCTGCCCCGCGGCCGCGCCGGCGGCGTCAGCGATCTGGACTTCGATCGCGACGGCAACCTGTGGACGATGATCTCGCTGCCGGAGGGCAAGTGCCACTTCGGCACGCCGGTGAAGTTCGACCCGCGGACGAAGGATCTCACCTACGTCGAGATCGCGAACAAGGACGAGGTCTTCGGCACGAACAACCCGTGCGGCCTCCAGTTCATGGCGCGCGGCCCGGACGGCCGGATGTGGTTCAACAACACGCAGGTGATGGTGCGCGTGGATCCGAAGACGGCCCGGGTGGACGGCACGTTCTTCTTCGGCAAGGGCGCCAACGTCCCCGAGGGGCGGCACGTCGGCTACCAGGTGGTCGTCAGCTCGAAGGGCAACGGCTACATCTCCGACTTCGGCGGGCGGTCCTACGTGATCGAGGTCAACGGCACGACCGGCGAGCCGACGTACCACCCGGTGCCGACGGCGAACGGCGGCGCGCGCCGAGGCCAGATGGATGCCCAGGACCGCTACTGGTTCGCCGAATACCGGGGCAACAAGGCGGCGATGTTCGACACGAAGAACGGCTCCTTCAAGGAATGGGAGATACCGGTCCCGTACGTGTATCCCTACACGTCGTCCGCCCCCGACCGGAAGGGGCGGGTGTACCTGTCGAGCAACATGGCCGAGCGGCTGTACCGCCTCGACCCGGCGACCGGCGAGATGGTGGGGTATCTCGTGCCGACGGCATTCGACTCCAAGAAGATCCTGTACGACCCGACGGCATCGGGGATCCGGCTGTGGCTGAGCAACAAGCGAACGGCCCGGCTGCTCCGCGTGGACGTTCTGGACTAGGAGTGGATCGGGCCGGCTGAAGCCGGCCCGATCATCGGCGGCGGGAACACATGGTTCACAGGGAGGGGGACATGACCAGGGGTGTTCTTGGGACGGTGCTGGCGGTGCTGCTGCTGGCGCCGCTGGCAGTGCACGCACAATCGGGCGACACCGGCACGATCGCGGGCGTCGCCAGGGACGAGACCGGCGCGGTGCTGCCGGGCGTGACCGTGGAGGTCGCGAGCCCGGCGCTGATCGAACGGGTCCGCAGCTCGGTGACCGACGGCGAAGGCCAGTACAAGGTCATCAACCTCCGGCCGGGCGTCTACGACGTCACGTTCACACTGTCCGGCTTCGCCACCGTCCGGCGGACGGGGGTGGAGCTCACGACCGGCTTCACCGCGGCGGTGAACGCCGACATGAAGGTCGGCGACCTGTCGGAGACCATCACCGTCACCGGCGCCAGCCCGATCGTGGACGTGCAGAACATGCGGACGCGCAGCGTGCTGTCGCGCGAGCAGCTCGACACGCTGCCCACCGGGAGGACGACCGCCGGCTTCGCGGCGCTGACCGTCGGGGCGGTCGGCGCCATCCAGGACGTGGGCGGCAACACGGGCGAGGCGGCGACCGGCTTCGGCGTCCACGGGTCGAAGGCCAGCGAGGGCCGGCACCTGATGGACGGCATGCAGATGACCGGCATGCTGCTCGGGTCGGGCATGGCCGCGCGGCTGAACTTCGTGAACCAGCTCGCCGTGCAGGAAGTGACGCTGACGACCAAGGGGGCGACGGCCGAGACCGAGGTCGGCGGCGTCATGATCAACTACGTGCCCAGGGAGGGCGCCAACTCCTTCAGCGGCGTGGCGCTGGGCAACGGCGCGACGCCCGACATGCAGAGCAACCGGTTCACCGACGAGCTCAAGTCGCGCGGCCTGACGTCGGCGCCGTCGCTCAAGCGGCTGTACGACGCCGGGGGCGCGGTTGGCGGGCCCATCCGCCAGGACAAGCTGTGGTTCTTCGCCTCGGCCCGCTGGTGGGGCGCGCAGAACTACGCGCCGGGCATGTACTTCCAGGACAAGTCGGCCCCGAACGCGCTGAACGGCCTGCTGTGGGTGCCCGATCTGAACAAGCCCGCCTACGTGGACACGCCGAACGGCGACGGCACCGGCCGCGTGACGTGGCAGGTGTCGGATCGCAACAAGCTGACGATCTCCGAGAACATCGGGCGCAACTGCAACTGCTACAACGGCGTGGGCGCGACGCAGGCGCCCGAGGCCGCGATCCTCATCTACTACGAGTCGAGCCTGACGCAGGTGACGTGGAACCACCCGCGGACCAACCGGCTGCTGCTCGAAGGCGGCTTCACGGGCCTGTACAACACGCAGCACCCGACCGCGCCGCCGTCGGTCCGTCCGACCGACATCGCCGTCACGGAACTCTCCACCAACCTGAGCTACAACGCGCGCGCGCACGTCATCGGCCCGAACAACACCATCGCCTACGTGCGCGACGTGCAGTTCGGCCAGTGGAACGGCCGCTTCAGCACGTCGTACGTCACCGGCTCGCACGCCTTCAAGGCGGGCGTCACGATGCTGCAGGGCTGGCAGGGCGCCTTCTACAAGATGAACGATCCGCCCGTGCGGTACCTGTTCCTCAACCAGCGGCCCGCGCAGATCCTGCAGTGGATCGACCCGGTCAGCTACCACGTGAAGGTCAAGATGAACCTCGGCCTGTTCGCCCAGGACCAGTGGACGCTGAACCGGTTGACGCTCAACTACGGGCTGCGGTTCGACTACATCAACGCGTACGATCCGCCCGAGGAAACGCCTGCGGGCGCCTTCGTGCCGGCCCGCAGCTTCCCGGCGGTGCAGAACGTGCCCAACTGGAAGAACGTCTCGCCCCGCCTCGGGGCGGCGTACGACCTGTTCGGCAACGCCAGGACCGCACTCCGGTTCTCGGTGGGCCGGTACGTCGAGGCGCAGACCACGCAGCTCGGCGGGCTGAGCCACCCCGCGTACGCGTTGACCACCAACGCCACGCGGTCCTGGATCGACGCCAACGGCAACTACTCGCCCGACTGCGTCCTGACCAACGTGGAGGCCAACGGCGAGTGCGGCCGCCTGTCGAACATCAACCTCGGGAAGACCGTGCGCACGACGGAGTACTCCAAGGAGATCCTGGAGGCGAACCGCGGCTACAACTGGCAGATCAACGCGGGCGTGCAGCACGAGCTGCGCCCCAACGTCGGGCTGTCGGTGGGCTACTACCGGACCTGGTACGGCAACTTCTCGGTCGTGGACAACCGGGCGGTGACCCCGGCGGACTACGATCCGTACTGCGTGACGGCGCCCAGCGACCCGCGGCTGCCCGGCGGCGGCGGCAACCGCATCTGCGGCCTCTTCGACATCAACCCGAGGAAGTTCGGGCAGGTCGATCTGTTCGCCACCCGGGTCTCCGACTTCGGCGAGAAGACCGAGGTGTACAACGGCGTCGACGCCGCGGTGAACGCGCGCTTCGGGAACGGCACGTTCGTGCAGGGCGGCTTCTCGACCGGCCAGACGGTGTTCAACAGCTGCTTCACGGTGGACTCGCCCGACACGACGGTCATCGTGACCGGGTTCGGCCCGGCGCCGCAGTCGGTCCTCTTCTGCGAGACGAAGCTGCCCTGGAAGGGACAGACGCAGTACAAGGCGTCGGTCATCCACCCGCTCCCGCTGGGGATTCAGGTGAGCGCCGTGTTCCAGAACATGCCGGGTGCGGTGCAGAACGCCAGCTTCCCGGTGCCGAGCGCCGTCATCGCGCCCTCGCTCGGCCGGCCCCTTGCCGGCGGCGGCGTCGCGGTGGTGCCGCTCTACGAACCGAACTCGAAGTTCGAGGATCGCCTGACGCAGGTCGACCTGCGTTTCGCGAAGACCTTCCGCCTCGGGGGCAGCCGTCGCCTCCAGGGCAACGTCGAGATCTTCAACGTGCTGGACGCCCGCGACGTGCTGTTCTCCAACCCGACCTTCGGCGCGGCCTGGCTGCGCCCGTCCACGATCCTGGGCGGCCGCCTGTTGAAGCTGGGAGCACAGTTCGACTTCTAACCGGTCACCTGCAAGACAGGCGCCCCGCGCGCGGCCTTCGGGTCGCGCGCGGGGGCCTCAGCCGGCAGCTGCCATGACTGTCGGGGCCGGATGCACGCCCCTCCTTGCCGCCGCGGCGCTCTGCGCCCTTGCGACCGGCTCCTCCGCCAGCAACGAGATCCGCGTACCCGATCTGGATGGCCGGCTCGTCGCGCCCCTCAGCCAGCCGGCACGGGCCGCCGTCCTTCTCTTCCTCAGCGTGGACTGCCCCATCTCCAGCCGGTACGCGCCGGAGATCCAGCGGCTGCAGCGCACCTGGGCCGGCCGGGGCGTCACCTTCTGGCTCGTGTTTCCGAACCCCGCGGAGTCGAACGCGTCGATCGGGGCGCACCTCGAGTCGTTCGGCTATCCGCGCCGCGCGCTGCGCGATCCCACCGGCGCACTCGTCCGCCGTGCAGAGGCGACCGTCACACCCGAAGCGGCGATCTTCGACAGGGGAGGCGCCCGCGTCTACCGGGGTCGGATCGACAACCGGTTCGTCAGGCTCGGGCTGGAACGCCCCGCGCCAACCGTCCGCGACCTCGACGCCGCCATCGGCGCGGCGCTGGACGGGCGGCCTGTCGAGCCAGCGACGACACACGCGGTTGGCTGTTTCCTCGCCGACGTGCTGCACTAGTCTAGAGCAGGCGGCGTTCCTCCATGCTCATCGACGTTCTCCTTGACACGCAGCGAAGAGCCAGATTGCGAGGCCCGCGAGAGCTGGAGCGAGACAACCCGCTTGTCGTTCGCGTTTGGATGCCTTGCGGGCGCTGATCACCCGGACTCGTGGCGGCCGTTGCCGCTCTCTGGTACGAGTGACGTCCCCCCTGATTTGAGTAGCGTTTCGGTTTAGAGTCCGGCCCTAGCAGAAGGGATCGGACGATGAAGAAGCGGTTCACCGAAGGGCAGATCGTGGGCTTCCTGCGGGAGGCCGATGCGGGCGTGGCCATCAAAGACCTGTGCCGCAAGCACGGCTTCTCCGAAGGCAGCTACTACCTGTGGCGGAGCAAGTTCGGCGGCATGAGCGTGTCCGACGCGAAGCGGTTGAAGGAGCTGGAAATCGAAAACGGCCGTCTCAAGAAGGTGCTGGCCGAGTCCCTCCTCGAGATCGAGGTCACCCGCGAGGCCTTACGAAAAAGGTGGTAACCGCCCCAGCTCGCCGCGTGCTGGTGCGGAGCCTGACCGAGCGCGGCCTCAGCGAGCGCCGAGCCCTCGCCGTGATGGGCACGAGCGCATCGGCCCTGCGCTACACGCCGGCGATCGACGAAGTGTTCCCTGGTGTGGCAACGCCTCAGATGAGCCGCGCCCGACTCGCGCGCCAGCCGACCGAGGGCGTCGGCTCCATCTGATGGTTAGACGGCGGCCATGACCGCGCGCTTGGTGGGGGCAGGCAACTCGAGGGCTGCGAACCAGGAAGCGGGGAACAGATAGTCTTCGCCGGATTCGTCGACCACCCGGACCTGTCGATGGCGAGCCGCGACGGCGTCCGGAATGACCTCGTAGATCTTGCGGAGTTCGAGGGACACCTCGTGTCCGTCGTTTCGGACACAGACCGCGAAGGAGCGACGTGGTTTGGCCATGTGTTTACTCGATGTAGTGCTTGATCTTCAGTTCCCGCCGGCCGATGCCCGTGGCCTCGTACCAGTGTAGCTCTGCGCGCGCGATGAACCCATCCGGCAGGCGGACCGTGGCCACACCCTTGCGCTTTCGCCACCGGCCTGGCCCGTACTTGCGTCGCAAGCGCCGCAGCTCACGAATGCCGCGACCGACGGCAAAGGTCTCGACGTCTTCGATCTCGCCGATGACCGTGAAGTCTACGCCGGAGTCCACGCCCGATCGTCAACGATGACGATGCAGTCGTCAATCGTTCGTGTAGTCCGTCTAACTCGCATTGATTGGACGGCGGGCTGCCCGGCGGCTAACGGCGTTACCGACGCCAGCAGTGATCGCTGTAAGCCGTTGATCGGTCGGATGCTAGCACGCCAGGCAGCACGTGACCCGGCCGGCGTTGGCCGCGAAGGCGACGGTGACGCGCGCCGTGTATGGCCGCCTGGCGGGCGGCTAATGGCGCCCGGCCATGCCGTGGGCGTCGGCGGGAAAAGCCTGTGGCATCCCCACTTGCGGGCGCGGGGCGGATTACCGCAGCCCGGCGTTGGCCGCGAGCCTGGCCGCACGGTGTTGTAATCGATCCGCCACGCCTCGAAATCGCCGTTGAGGATGCACGGGCGGCCCGCGCCGCAGGCAAGCACGACAGCAGCCGCCAGACACGCAAGCCCGGCGCCTGTCGCGCCGGGCATCAATCCACGGTCCAGAAGTCGGCGCCGGCCTCGTAGCGATACGGTCGCCGCCGCTCGTACAGCCCAAGGCGCAGGCGCGCTCCCTCTTCGACGGTCCCGTTCCCCGCCGCGCGTGCG
>Ga0194132_10006108_pt1 | contig 18941 bp, 13 predicted proteins | sample TA2KigOf80mmetaG_FD_148612 | JGI IMG/M metagenome (GOLD analysis project Ga0194132, IMG submission 148612) | Freshwater microbial communities from Lake Tanganyika, Tanzania - TA2015054 Kigoma Offshore 80m | ecosystem: Environmental > Aquatic > Freshwater > Lake | place: Tanzania: Lake...
GGTCGAAAGAAGCCATCCGCAGGCACTGGCCCGCCCTCGGAAAGGGGATTCTGATCAAATCCGGCACGGGAGTGAGGCGTTGGTGTAGACTGTTGGGGTCCGGGAGACCCAAAATGGAAATCCCGGCATAGAACAGGATCAGCAGCAGCAGTCCCAGCGCGGACAGAGCCAGCATCGCCGCGCCCAACCCCAACAAGCCGGCGGCCAACGCCAGAAGCGGCAGCAGCAACAAGGCCGCGCCAAGGACAAGCAGAATCGTCGTAGCCCCGCCGGCAGCCAGAGAAAACGCGGCCGCGATGAGCACAAACGCGACGGCCACCAGCAACGCCAGCGGTATGGAGCCCGTCGCCAGCACCATCACAGCGAAGATTACCAATGCCGTGAGCCCGGACACCAGCAGGTTGGCGCCCAGCGCCAACAGCATCAGCACTCCCACCGCAACCGCCACCGCGGCCAGCACCGCGAGTGTCAACACCGCCGGACCCGCCATCGTCATGCCAAACAAGCCCAGCGCCAGCAGCGCCAGAGCAACAAGCACGGTCACACCCAGCACCACGGCCGCAAGAAGAGCTACGCGCTGGAAAAATGTCAAACCGCCCATCGGGTCTCCTCCACCGGGTTACATTGTATCTGGTATCTCTTCCGCCTTCCGGGCAAACGCGCGGTAGGATACCGTCGCCTTCCCTCGCGCCGGCAGCCATCGATAGCCTGGAACCCCAAACAACGATCCCCGGTCAATCATCTGCCGCCGGCTCTCAGGCATCGGTGACGCGCCGAACTCCATGCCGCGCGTGATAGTGCGGCTGTTCCAAGGCGCCATCGCCCGGCCTCCATTCTCCTCCCAGATTCCGAGCCACGGGAAATCGGCCCGCCGCCACGCATACCCAAACAGCAGCTTGTGGCGCGGTGAGAATGCCAGGAACCACGCTTCATCGCGATGCGGGTCCATCAAGTGAGTCGTGAATCCACCCGAGCCCTCCCAAGGCGGATACACCTGCAGATCAATCCGCGATCCGTCCTTGGCCGGCGCATACGGCCAGTCAAAATCGGCGCCCGGCTTGAACCGGCCGGCATCGCCGGCAAAGTCCGTTTCATAGACACGCGACCGTGTGCCCGGACACCGGAACGCCGTGCGGCCACGCTCGATGAACGGCGGCCCCAGCGTCACATGCTGTGTCCACGCAATCGGCCGGTCCGTCGGAAATCGGTTTTCCACTGTCTCCGTGAAGTGCACTTCCCCGCCCCGCAACTCCAGATCGCGCGAGAAGCGCAGCCCGGCGATGGGCATCTCAACGCTCTGAGTCAGCCGGTCCGCGCCACCGTGGATCGCATACGTGTTGAGCGACGCCTCCCCGTGCGGGTTCAGACCCGCCTTGGCTTCCTCGTCCGAAGGCCCGCCAAACAGGTCGACACAGGCGTTGTGACCCATGATGCCCGAAAGCAGCCGGCTCTCCGCATGATCGCCGTAATCCTTGTGCCGCGCGGGATCCCATGCCAGCGGCTCAATCGAAGGCCATGGCGGAACCCACAGCGGGTTGACGCCGCTGGCCTTGTCAAGGATCTCGGCAATGTGGCCGCCGCCGTGCAACACGGTGACACGAAGCTGGCTGTTCTCGATCTGGAACGCCCGCCGGTTGTGAAAGATGGTTTCTCCGGGCATCGGATCTCCATTATCCGTCAACAGGCGGGGCGCGCTGCCGGCTACTATTCGGGTTGGCCGGACGCGCCGTAAATGCCGTAATCGTGCCAGCACATCTCGCCGTCAAGACCACGCCGCGCCGGAGCGCCGGCTGTGGCCGAACCCTGTGCGGCCCACTGAATCTTCGGATCCAGGATCTTCGAAATCAGGTCCCGGGAATCATCCAGATGCGCCCGTGTTGCGGCGTCGGCCGCCTTCGGCATCGCGGCGGCAAGTTCGCCGGCCAGCGTCTTCAGTTGCGCACGCAGCAGAGCGCGCTGATCGTCACGGGCCCGTGCAGGCCCATTCAGCCTTTCGGCCACAATGTCCAGGTAACCGCGCTGCAGGTTCCGGCGAAAAACAACCGTACGGACAGCCGCCTCGCCGGTCTCGCGCCACACCCCGCGCCGAAGGTCGGTCAGGAACTCGGCCGGCCGGTAGGATCCCGCGCCGTCCAACGCCTCCTGCTCCACCAGACGCTCCAGGCGCGACGATGCCAGCAGATTCCGCACAATCGTCAACTGCGCGCTCTCCAGCCGCCCGCCAATGCCCGCCGGCTCGATACGCCGCAGTATCTCCGGCTTGATGAACATCGCGGGAGCCGCCAGGGCCTTCTCGTTCAGAAACTTCATCGCCGCCGCCTGCCTTTCGCGGGCAACCGGTGTGAAGCGCACTCCCTTCTGGCCGCCGTGCCGCTGCTGGGAATCGAATCCTCCCACCAACTGCACCACATGGCCCATCTCACGCGCCCACTGGCCCAGAACGCGCCCATAGAGACGATCGAGATCGCGCCAATCCTCGCCCTCGCGGGTGCCCGCATCCAACAGAAAGCCCATGATCCGTTCGATGTTCCTCACGCCCAGCGCGGTGGCCTGCACCGCGTCGGCGTCGCCCACGGCCTCCGTGTTCTCGCCCGGGTCGGACCCGTTGGTGTCGGCGGTGGAAAACCGAAGGTGCGCCTTCGCGTCCTGCTCTCGCGCCCAGCCGTCCAGCGTCTTCTTCTCCTCATCCGGCGTCCTGGCGCCCGCGATGGGCTTGTAGCCCCACATCGTGGCCCACAGATCGTAGGGGCCGATCTTGGGAATCAGGTCCGCCGCCGCAATCTTGTCCTCAGGCTGGGCTACATAGTTGAACCGCGAATAATCCATCAGCGTCGGGGTGTGGCCCATCTTCGACACCCACTCCCGGTTACGGATCTTCTCCAGCGGGTACGTCGCGCTGGCCTTCATGTTGTGCTGAAACCCCAGCGTGTGGCCCACCTCATGCGCCACCACGTAGCGCACCAGTTCGCCCTGCAGTTCGGCCGGCAGCGGCAGCTTCCGGGCCCGCTCATCCAAGGGTGAGACCTGCGTGAAATACCAGTCCTGAACCAACTGCAGCACGTTATGGTACATCTGAATGTCGCTTTCAATGATCTCGCCCGTCCGCGGGTCATTGATATGAGGCCCGCTCGCGTTCTCGATGTTCGACGGCAGCCACCGGACCACCGAATAGCGCGCGTCTTCAGGCGACCAGGACGGATCGTCCTTCGGCGCATCCCTGGCGATGATCGCCCGCCGGAACCCGGCCGCCTCGAACGCCGGCTGCCAGTCCTCGATCCCCTTGCGGACATACTCCACGTACTTCGGTGGAGTCGCCGGGTCGATGTAGTAGACGATAGGCTTCACCGGCTCTGAGATCTCCGCCGAGGGATCCTTCTTCTCCAGGCGCCACCGTGTGATGTAACGGCGGGTGGCTGCCTTCGGTTCATCGCGGCCGAAGTCGGTCTGCTGCACGCTGAAGTAGCCCACGCGCGAATCGTAGACGCGAGGCATCATGGGCTTCTCCGGCAGCTTCACCATGCTGAAGTGCATCACCACCGACGCACTCGTCCCGCGCATTCCGTTCCCGAAGAACGATTGCGTGGGCGCAGGCGCCGGCGGCCCGCCGGAGCCGTCGGACGAAGCCGTGTAGGTGTGGGTGGCCTCCACTTCGATGTTGGTGGGAAACGCCGTCACGCGATCGAGAAACGTCCGGCTGGCGTCCAGCGCTCGCGCGCGCAGCCGCGTCCGCGCCGAGAACTCGGGCACGTCGGAGGTGAACAGCCGTGTCACATCGATCACCGGCGCATTGTCCTTCCCGTACGCCTCCACGTTGAACGACATGAGGATCGAGTTGGTGTTCGCCGCCTCAACCGCCCTGGCGATGGGCTCGCGCGGATCGGCCACCACCTCGAACGATACGCCGCGCAGCAGCATCCGGTTGTCGCGCTTTTCCCAGCGCACCACATGCCGGCCTAACGCCTGGCCGCCATACCCCACGCCGATCGTGGTGCGGGCAATCTGCGTCACCCACAGGAAGTCCTTGCCGATCTCCGCAACCGGAATCTCGTAGTAGTAGCGGTTCCGCACCCGGTGCACGGTGAAGATGCCCGGTTGGGACTTCGCTTCCTTGGTGATCACGCGGTCATAGGGCCGCGGCTCCGGATCGCCCACGCGCATGCCGGCGCCGGGTCCGCCGCCGGGACCTCCCGAAGCGGGCGGAGTGCTCTCCTGCGGCGGCGCCGGAGGATCCTGGGCCAGTGCGCACACGGACACTGCCAGAAGCATCAATAAGCGGGTAAAGTCGTGCATCGGTTAGTAAGGTAGCAGGTTTGACGGTCAAGCCGCCACCGCCCCACGCGCCGCGCACTGCGTTTCTCGCGCGCTGCATTTCTCGCGCGCTACAATGGAGCGCTATTCCCGGGAGCGCCAAGGAGCAAACGCCGCTTTGAACATCCAACTCGCCTGGATCGACTACCTGCTACTGATCCTCTACCTCGTCTTCGTCCTCGGCATCGGATTCCTCCTCAAGCGGCAGATGGAGACCAGTGCCGACTTCTTCCTATCCGGCCGCTCCATTCCCGCCTGGATCACCGGACTCGCCTTCCTCTCCGCCAACCTCGGCGCACAGGAGGTCATCGGCATGGCGGCCTCCGGCGCCAAGTACGGCATCGCCACCAGCCACTTCTACTGGGTGGGCGCCATTCCGGCCATGGTCTTCGTCGGCGTGTTCATGATCCCGTTCTATTACGGCTCGCGGGCACGCTCCGTTCCCGAATACCTGAAACTGCGTTTTGACGAGAAGACCCGCGGCTTCAACGCCATCTCCTTTGCCGCCATGACCGTCTTCTCCAGCGGCATTTCCATGTACGCGATGGGCCTGCTGCTTCAGACGCTTCTGGGCTGGGATTTCAACTTCAGTGTCCTGGTCTCCGCCCTCATCGTCCTGGCCTACATCTTCCTCGGGGGCCTCACATCGGCCATCTACAATGAGGTTCTCCAGTTCTTCCTGATCGTGGCGGGCTTCCTGCCTTTGGTCCTGCTGGGACTGAAGGATGTTGGCGGCTGGGCGGGGCTTCAGGAGCGCCTGGCCACGGTGGCCACCAACCGCGGCTTCGCCTCCGGCGCGTTCACCGAATCCTGGACGCCGCTCACCTCACCCGCGGCCAATCCCATGGGCGTGGAGTGGTTCGGCATGGTGATGGGCCTCGGCTTTGTGCTGTCGTTCGGTTACTGGTGCACCGACTTCCTGGTGGTTCAACGAGCCATGGCCGCCAACTCCATGTCCGCCGCCCGCCGCACGCCGCTCATTGCGGCCATTCCCAAGATGCTCTTTCCGTTCCTGGTGATTCTGCCGGGCATGATCGCCATCGCGATGACCGAATCCGGCAGCCTCTCCGGCTTCAAGCTGCCGGCCAAGCCCGATGGCTCGCTCAACTACGACCTCGCCATCCCCATGATGCTGGGCCACTACTTTCCGCCCGGTGTCCTGGGCCTGGGCCTCACCGCGCTGCTTGCTTCCTTCATGTCCGGCATGGCGGGCAATGTCACTGCCTTTAATACCGTGTGGACCTACGACATCTACCAGGCCTACATCCGCCGCAGCGCCAGCGACGCGCACTATCTATGGATGGGCCGCATGACCACCGTGTTCGGCATCCTGCTCTCGGTGGGCGCAGCCTACATGGCGGCCAGTTTCAACAACATCATGGACATGCTGCAACTGGTGTTCGCCTTCGTGAACGCCCCGCTGTTCGCCACCTTCCTGCTGGGCATGTTCTGGCGCCGCGCCACCGGTCATGGCGCTTTCACAGGCCTGGCGGCGGGAACGGCGGCAGCCGCCGTGCATCACGGCCTCACGCTTCCGCACGGCGCCGCCGCGGGAATCAAGGGCGGCTGGATGGGCACGCTGGCCGCGTACCCGAGTGAGATGGCGCAGAACTTCTGGACCGCCATCTGGGCCTGGTCCTGCTGCTTCGCCATCACCATCCTGGTGAGCCTCGTCACACGCCCGCGGCCCCAGGAAGAGCTGCGCGGCCTGGTTTGCTCTCTCACCGAACGGCCCGCCGAGGGCCACCTGCCGTGGCATCAACGCCCCGGTTTGGTTGGTGTTCTGGTGATGGCTCTGGTTCTGCTTCTCAACCTTCTGTTCTGGTAATCCTTCATGGGACTCGACATACGACTGCCAATTGGCCTGATGTTCGCGCTCTTCGGCCTGATTCTGCTTGGCTTCGGCCTCACGTCAGGCGAAGACCTCTACCGCAAGTCGCTGGGAATCAATGTGAACGCTCTCTGGGGCGGCGTACTGCTGGTTGTGGGCGCCGTGATGCTTGCCCTGGCCCGCCGCGCGAAGCCCGATGCCTGAAGCCGCCAGCTTTCGCGCCCCCGGCCGGGTGAACCTCATCGGCGAACACACGGATTACAACGGCGGCTATGTGCTGCCGGCCGCCATCCACTTCAGCACCACGGCCCGCTTTGAGCCTCGCCCAGACCGGCAGTTCGAACTGCGGTCGGCGCAGTTTCCCGATGCCGCCACGTTCTCATTGGACGACGCCTCACCGCGGCCGGACCGCCACTGGACGAACTACCCGCGCGGTGTCGCCCTGGCGCTGGCCTCACTTGGTGTCCAGGTGGCGGGCGCCAGACTGTCCTTCACCAGCGATGTACCCATGGGCGCCGGGCTCAGTTCCTCAGCGGCGCTCGAAATCTCAACGGCGCTGGCTCTGCTCCACGCCGCCGGGCGTGGCCTTCCACCGATGGAGATCGCGCGCGCCTGCCAGCGCGCGGAGGCCGGGTTCGTGGGTCTGCGGTGCGGGATCATGGACCAGTTCATCTCACTGCACGGGCGGACGGACCACGCGGTGCTGCTCGATTGTCAGAGTCTCGAAAACCGGCCCATTCCCATACCGGCAGGCATCCGGATCGTCATCGCCAACACGATGGTGCACCATGAACTCGCCGGCTCCGAGTACAACCTGCGGCGGCGGCAGTGCGAGCAGGCGGCCCAAGCGATGGGCATCGCCTCGCTGCGCGACGCCGCCACCGGCATGCTCGAAGCGGAGATGCCGGACATCGCACGGCGGCGTGCCCGGCACATCGTGAGCGAGAATGCCCGGGTTCTTCAGATGGCGGACGCGCTTGAGGCCGGCCGCCGCCAGGAACTGGGTCCGCTGATGGCCGCCTCCCATGTGAGCCTTCGTGATGACTATGAGGTGAGTTGCCCGGAACTCGACCTGATGGTGGAAGCGGCCGGGCGGCTCCCTGGCCTGATCGGCGCGCGAATGACCGGAGGCGGCTTTGGCGGCTGCACCGTGAACCTTGTCGAGGCAGACCGGGCGGAAGCCTTCGCGCAGACGCTCGCCGAGCGCTACCAGGCCGCCACGGGCCGGCGTCCGGATGTCTTCATCACGCAGGCCTCTTCGGGCGCGGAGCGTATCGCGTGACGCCCCTGGACTTCGAGCGCCATCCTCATCGCCGCCTGAACCCGCTGACCGGGGAATGGGTGCTGGTGTCCCCCCATCGTGCCCGGCGCCCCTGGCAGGGCCAGGTGGAGACGCCGGCTGTCGAGACGCTGCCTGCCTACGACCCGGCCTGCTATCTGTGCCCCGGCAACACCCGGGCCGGTGGCCGCGTGAACCCCGCCTACGCAACCATCTTCGCGTTCGACAACGACTTCGCCGCGCTGCTTCCCGAGACGCCCGCCGAAGAGGTCACCACGGCCGGCCTCCTCCGGGCCCAAGGCGACCCTGGCCTCTGCCGCGTCATGTGCTTCTCGCCGGTGCATAACCTGACGCTCGCCAACATGGAGACCGCCGCCGTGCGCGCGGTGATCGATGCGTGGGCCGGGCAATACCAGGAACTCGGCGCGGTCTCATGGATCAACAACGTTCAGATCTTCGAGAATCGCGGCGCCATGATGGGCGCCAGCAGCCCGCATCCGCACTGCCAGATCTGGGCCAATCACCACATCCCGAATGAGATCGCCAAGGAGACGGCGTCGCAGAATGCGTGGCTTGCCGCGCGAGGTCGCACACTGCTTGGCGAATACGTTGAGCTGGAGGAGAGGCTCGCCGAACGCATGGTCTTCGCCAATGACCACGTTGCCGCCATCGTCCCGTATTGGGCGGTCTGGCCGTTTGAGACGATCGTGGTTCCGCGGCGCGCCGCCGCGGACCTGGCGCAACTGACACCCGCCGAACGCGACGCGCTCGCCGGCGCGCTCGGCCGCCTGACGGCCAGCTATGACCGGCTCTTCGGCTGCCCGTTCCCTTACTCCATGGGCATTCACCAGCGGCCCACCGATGGGCAGGCGCACGAGGCCTGGCACATGCACGTGCACTTCTATCCGCCACTGCTGCGCTCCGCCACGGTGCGCAAGTTCCTGGTGGGCTACGAAATGCTGGCCGGCCCCCAGCGGGATCTCACCCCGGAAACCGCGGCGGCACGGCTGCGGGGCATCGTATGAGCCGGTCCAACGCAACGCGGTCGTCACTGCGCCGGGACTTTGAACTGCTGGGCGTCGCGCCGGGCTCGACGGTGATGGTGCACGGCGCCATGCGCCAGGTTGGCCCCGTGACCGGAGGCGTCAACACCGTGATCAACGCGTTGCTCGATGCGCTGGGGCCCGCCGGCACCGTGGCCGCCTACGTCGATTTCGAGCCGTTCTTTGAAGACGGCGACCCGGAGATCCCGGTCTTCGACAAGCGGATCGCCCCTGCCGCGCGCGATCACGGCGTGCTTCATGAAACGCTGCTCCGCTGGCCTGGCGCGGTGCGCAGCGACCATCCCGATGCCGGCGTGGCGGCCATCGGTCCGCAAGCCGCCTGGATCACGGCCGGCCACCCGTTTCAGTACGGCTACGGGGAAGGTTCACCCTTCGAGAAGCTGGTACGGCTGGGAGTCCAGGTGCTGATGATCGGCGCGCCGCTCGATACCATCACGCTTCTCCACTACGCCGAACACCGCGCACGGATTCCCGGCAAGCGGATCATTCGCTACCGGCGCCTGATGCCCGGCGCCAACGGACCGGTGTGGATGGACTTCGAGGAGTTCGACACCGGGGACCCGGTGCACGACAGCCTGCCGGGTAACTGCTTCGAGCGCATCGCGCTGGACTACCTAGCTTCGGGCCAGGGCAGGCAGGGACGCGTTGGCGCCGCGGATTCATATCTGCTGGACGGCGCCGGTCTGGTGGACTTCGGGATTCGCTGGATCGAGACGGCGATCAACGGCTAGGCACGGCCTGACGGGCGCTCTCCAGACGGGCCGCCACTTCGGCGCGAACGCGCTTCGCCGCGGCCTCCTTGATTCCCTCATAGCCTTTGATTCCGGAGGCCATGTCGAGGATTGCCACGGCTTCCTCGGCGGGCACATCGAGCGCGGCCACGTCGCGGGCCAGGGCCTTGTACCAGCCGATCAAGCCGCGCTCCATGCGGCGGTGCGCGGCGTAGCCGAACAGGTCGAGCGGCCCTCCGCGCAGCCGGCGGAGCGCGGCCAGCAGCCGCAGCGGACCTCGCATCCACGCGCCGAGTCTTAGCTTGCGCTTCAATCCCCATCGGCGCAGCAGCGGCGGATGGAGGTTGTAGCTGATCGCCTCCACGGACTGGAACTGTGCGTGGACACTGTCTTCAAACCGAGGCGCCGTCAGCAGCCGGGCCACTTCGTACTCGTCCTTGTACATCATCAGGCGGAGCAGGTTGCGGCCCGCTGTCTCCCGCAGCCTGACAGGCAGTCCGGCCACGAACTCGCTCCACGCACTGGCATAGGCCGCGTCCTGGTAGGCGGTGAGCATCGCCACCGGGTCCAGTTGTTCCTGGCGCTGCTCCTCAGGCGACACCAGGCGCTCGACATAGCTGGGATCCGCGACATACTTGCGGCCCCAGAGGAAGGCTTGCAGATTGCGCTCAACGTCCACACCGTTCAGCCGCACGGCTTCCTCGATCGCGGTCCGGCTGAGGGGAATCAGCCCCGCCTGCCAGGCCACACCCAACAGGAACACGTTGGCCAGCATGTGGCTGCCGAACAGGCCTTCGGCCAGCCGCGTGGCGTCGCAATAGAGACTGCGATCCTCACGAACCGCCAGGGCTAACTGGCGCAACTGGGCTTCCGGCCCTGCCAGATAGATGCCCTTCCGGATCAGGTCCGAGGTGGGCTGAATGTGCGAGTTCACGACGGCGGCCGTACGGCCGGCATCGGCGCATTTGAGTGTTTCCGAGTGCGCGGCGCCCAGCAGGTCAAACCCCAGGATGAGGTTCGCGTTCCCGACGTTGGTCCGCGCGGCGGCTTCGACGGGCGTCTGGCTGAGCAACAGGTGCGACACCACGGCCCCGCCTTTCTGCGCAAGCCCCGTCTGATCGAGCGTGGCCACGTGCAGGCCGTCCCGTTGAGCCGCGGTGGCAAGGAGGGCGTTCACGGTGACAACGCCGGTGCCGCCGACGCCGGGCGCAATGATCCGGTAACCGCGCGGTCCGATCTCCGCCCGCTGACCCGGCTCAGGCACATCGGCGGCCGGAAGCACCGGCACAGGCCGCTTCCGCAACCCGGTTCCCGGCGCGATGCGAACGGACACGAACGAGGGGCAATCGCCCAGGGCGCAGGTATAGTCCTTGTTGCAGGAGGACTGATGGATGGACATCTTGGGGCCAAGCAGCGAAGCCACCGGCACAAGACTCGCGCAGTTCGACTCGGCCACACAGTGGCCGCACCCCTCGCATACTTCCTGGTTGATGACCAGGCGTTCGACAGGCTCTTCCATGCGCCCGCGCGACCGTTTGCGCCGCTTCTCCGCGGCGCACTCCTGGTCATAGATCATGGCTGTGACGCCGGGCGTGGCCGCCAGTTCGGCCAGCACGGTCTCGATCTCCAGGCGGTCACGCACCTGGGCGCCCGGCGCGAACCGCGACCGGTCGTTGTAGCGGGCAACGTCCTCCACCAGCACCACGATCTTCCGCACGCCTTCCGCGTCCAGCTTGCGGGTGAGCTCGGGCACGGGCAGCGCCCCTTGCGCGTCCTGTCCGCCGGTCATGGCCACGTGGCCGTTGTAGAGGATCTTGAAGGTGATGTTCACGCCGGCCGCCACGCAGGCCTGCACGGCCAGGGAGCCGGAGTGGAAGAAGGTGCCATCGCCCAGGTTCTGGAAGATGTGCCCGCGTTCGCAGAACGGCGCCATGCCGATCCACGGGGCTCCTTCGCCGCCCATGTGTGTTCCGAAGATGAAGCCGCGCCCCGCTCCTTCAAGCAGCATCGCCATGCCATGACAGCCCGTGCCGCCGCCCGCCACCTGGCCTTCGAGCAGCAGCGTGGAGCGGTTGTGCGGACACCCCGAACAGAAGTTCGGCGGACGCGCCACGCGCTGCCGCGGTGCGGCAAGAGCCTGGCCCATGGTGACCAGGCGCTCGCCCGAGCCGAGGCCGGGCACCAGCCTGGCCAGCGCGACACCGATCATGTCCGGGTCCAGTTCGGCATACGGCGGGAACAGCGTCTTCCCGTCGCGATCTTCCTTGCCCAGCACCAGCGGGCGGAGCGGCGTGTTGAAGAGCGTGTCGCGAATCTGCATCTCAAGCAGACTGCGCTTCTCTTCAATGACGATGAGCAGGTCGAGCCCCTGGGCGAACTCTTCGACGAACTGGCGCTCCAGGGGAAAGGTCATGCCGAACTTCGCTATCCGGAGACCCAGTTCCTCGAGGCGGTCCGAGGCGCCGAGATCGCCCAGCGCCTGGGCTAGATCGTAGTAGGTCTTCCCCGCGGTGGCGATGCCGATGCGCGCCTCGCGGGAGCCGGTGATCCGGTTCAGCCCATTGGCGCGGGCGAATGCCCGGGCCGCCTCGAGGCGCCGCCAGTGCGTCTCCACTTCCATGGCGTTGGCGAATGGTGGAACCAGCCGGTGGTCATTCTTCTTGACGTATCCGCCGGGCTGTGTGATGGTGAGGCGGGCCAGATCCACATCGACGGTTCCGCCGCCATCGCAGACGTTGGTCACCAGCTTCAGCCCCACCCAGGCGCCGGAGTAGCGGGACATGGAAACACCGAGCAGGCCGTAGTCCAGCACCTCCTGCGTGTTGCCCGGAGCGAGGATGGGGATGCCGACGTTGAAGAGGCTGAGGTCGCTCTGATGCGGGATGGTTGAGCTTTTCGACGTGGGGTCGTCGCCGGCGAGAACAAGCGCCGCATGGTTGCCCGGGCAGCCCACCAGATTGGCGTGGCGCAGGGCGTCGCCGGAGCGGTCGACGCCGGGGCCTTTGCCGTACCAGATGCCGAGGACGCCATCGACCCGCGAGGGGCCCACCTGTTCGTGCATCATGCTGCCGAGGATGGCGGTGGCCGCCAGGTCCTCATTGACGCCGGGAACGAAGTGGATGCCGAGTTCCTTGAGCAGCGGGGCCACACGACCCAGCGCCAGGTCGTAGCCGCCCAACGGCGAGCCTTCATAGCCCGAGATCAACGCGCCGGTTCGCAGGCCGGCCGCGCGGTCGAGCCGCAGTTGATCCATGGGGAGCCGCACCAGAGCCTGAATTCCCGTGAGGTAATGGCGCCCGGCAGCAGCGGTGTACTTGTCCGTCAGTTGCACGTGTCGATGACATGGTAACATGCCCCGCACGCCCGCCCGCGCGTGCTACAAAGGGATGTTCATGCCAAAGGACTCCGGCACCGCCGAACGCCGCGGCTGGTACTTCTACGACTGGGCCAACTCGGCCTTCTCCACGACGGTGGTCACGCTGTTCTATGGACCGTATCTCACCTCGATTGCCGTCCGCGCCGCCGACGCCGAAGGCTTCATCTATCCGCTGGGTCTGAAGGTTCTGGCGCAGTCCTATTGGGGCTACCTGGTGTCGCTCTCCGTGTTCTGCCAGGTGCTGATTCTGCCGGTGATCGGCGCGCTTGCTGACCGGGGACGCAAGAAGGACCTGCTGGCCCTGCTGGCCTACCTGGGCGCGGGCGCGACCATCGCCATGTTCTGGCTGGAGGGCTCGCGGTACCTGTTGGGCGGCGGTCTGTTTCTGCTGGCGAACCTCGCGTTCGGCGCTTCGCTGGCCGTGTACAACTCCTTTCTGCCTGACATTGCGCCGCCCGAGGAACGCGACGCGGTTTCGGCCCGCGGCTGGGGCCTGGGGTACCTGGGCGGCGGGCTGCTGCTTGCCCTGAATCTGGTGCTCTACACGAAGGCGGAATCGTTCGGAATCGAGCCCGGGTTCGCGGTGCGGCTGAGCCTGTGTTCGGCGGGCGTGTGGTGGGCGGCGTTCACGCTGATTCCGCTCGCGACGCTCAAGCGCCGCCCGCCGAAGACGGTTGAATCGGGCGGCGCGATCCTTCAGATCATCCACACGTTCCGCGGCATGCGGGCTTATCCTCAAACACTGACCTTTCTGATTGCCTACCTCCTCTACAACGACGCCGTGCAGGCGGTGATCGCGCTGGCTTCGCAGTTCGGCAGTCAAGAGTTGAACATGCCGATGTCGCAACTGACGGCGGTGATTCTGATGGTGCAGTTCGTCGCCTTCTTCGGAGCGCTTCTCTTCAATCGGCTTGCGGGGCGGATCGGCGCCAAGCTCGCGATTGCCTGCGCCCTGGTGCTTTGGACCGGTGTGCTGGCAGCAATGTACGGGGTGGTGACCACAAGCCAGCATTTCTTCATCGCCGCCGCGGTGGTGGCGCTGGTGATGGGCGGCACGCAGGCGCTGAGCCGGTCTCTGTTCTCGACGCTGATTCCGCCCGGGCGCGAGGCCGAGTATTTCAGCGTCTACGAGATCACGGACAAGGGCACGAGTTGGATTTGCCCGCTGATCTTCGGCCTGGCGATGCAGCTGACGCGCAGCTACCGGATCTCCGTGTTGTCGCTGGTTGTGTTCTTCGTGGCCGGGCTGATGGTGCTGCTTCGCGTGGACCCGAAACGGGGAGCGCTGGAAGCCGCCCGAGGGGAAGCCGCGGCATGATTGTGGCCATTGACGGGACGCCGCTGGCCACGCCGCCCGGGGGCATCCGGCGTTACACCGAACAGTTGCATCGCGCGTTGGAGCAGGCGTTTCCGGCCGACAACTTTCAGCTTGTGTCCGATCAGTTCGACCGTCCGAAGAGCTGGCTGCGCCGGCGGTGGTGGAGTTGGGGCGTGGAGCGCACGCTCAACCACACCGGCGCCCAGGTCTTCCATGGAACGGACTTCACGGTGCCGTACCGTCCGCGGCGGCCGAGCGTGATGACCATCCACGACCTTTCGCCGTGGCAGCCGCCGCATGACGAGGAGACATCGGCCCGCATCCGGTCCCGCACGCCTGTGCTGATGGGGCTGGGCCTGGCGACAATGATCATCACGCCCAGTGAAGCGACGCGGCGGGCGCTGATTGAGCGCTTCCGCATTGCTCCGGCGCGGGTGGCGGTAACACCGCTGGCCGCGGCTCCGCACTTGCGCCCGGTTGCAGGGCCGCCGGCGGAACGCCCGTATCTGCTGTATCTGGGCGTGGTGGAGCGGCGCAAGAACGTGGAGACGATTGTGCAGGCGTGGCGCGAGGTGCGCGAGCGCATGGGCTGCGATCTGGTGATCGCGGGCCGGCATCGTGAGCCCGGACTGGTGACGCCGGAGCCCGGCGTTCGTGTGCTGGGCGAGGTGGCGGAGGATCGCCTGCCTGAGCTGTATTCGGGTGCTATCGCGTGCCTGTACCCTTCCCTCTATGAAGGCTTCGGGCTGCCGGTGCTGGAAGCGATGCAGTGCGGCTGCCCGGTGATCGCTTCGCGCGATGCGGCGGTGGTTGAGGCCACGGGCGGCGCCGGTTTACACTGCGATGCGCGGGATGCGCGGCAGTGGGCCGAAGCGATGCAGGTGTTGGCGGCGGACCCGGAGCGGCGCGAGGCACTGCGCGCGGCGGGTGAGTCGCGGGCGCGCGAGTTTTCGTGGCCGCGCACGGCCGCGCTGACGCACGCTGTGTACCGGGAGGCCGTGAACCGGTATTGAAACGCCGCGGCCGAGCGCTTCTGCTGTGCCCCGAGCCGCCGCTGCCGGCCACGGGCGGGGGTCCGTTGCGCACGGCGTCGCTGTTGGCGTATCTGGCGCAGAACTACACGCTGGACGCAATCTTTTTCCGCGAGGAAGGCGCCAATGACCCGGCGCAAGCCATTCCAAGGGGTCTGCTGGCGGACGCATGTACGATCACGCTGCCGCGCCATTCGAAAACGACTTTGGCTCGGGCGGTGCGCAACATAGGAAGACTGCTGCGCGGCGTGCCTCCGCTGAACGACCGGTTCGGCGGCGAGGAAGCGGCGCTGATGGAGTGGATCGGCGGGCGGCAGTATGACCTGGGAATGATTGAACACTTCTGGTGTGCCGGGTATCTTCCGCTGTTCCGGCGCTGTTGTGAGAAGGTTGGCATTGACCTGCACAACATCGAATCGGTGCTGTGGAAGCGGACGGCGGCGACGATGCCTGTGCCCGTTTCGTTCGCCTGCCGGTACTTCGGCATCCGGTCGCGGGGACTGGAACGGCGGCTGCTGCCGGGGTTCGACTTCGCGCTGGCCACGTCGCCGCACGACGCCGAACTGATTGACCGTCTGGGCGCACGGCAGGTTTGCAACTATCCGAACAGCCTGCCCGACACTCCCGTGCCGGAGGTGCGCAAGGACCACTCGATTGTGTTCAGCGGCAACCTGGAGTACGCGCCGAACATCGCGGCGGTGCGTTTCTTCGCGCAGCGCATCTGGCCCGGGCTGCGCGAGCGGGCGCCCGGGCTGGTGTGGCGGATTGTGGGCAAGAATCCCGGCGCCGTGGAGCATCTGGTGGCCGGGCAGGCCGGCATTGAACTGACGGGCCCGGTGGAGGATGCTATTCCGGTGATCGCGCGGTCGCTGGCCGCGGTGGTCCCGCTGCTTTCGGGGAGCGGAACGCGGATCAAGATTCTGGAGGCCTGGGCCGCTGGAACGCCCGTGGTGGCAACGAGCATTGGGGCCGAGGGGCTGCATGCCACGCCGGGCAAGGAACTGCTGATCGCCAATGATGCCGCGGATTTCGCGCGGGATGTGTGGCGGCTGGTAGAGTCGGCGGACGTGGCGCTGCAGATTGCCTACGCCGGGCGCCAGCGTTTTGACAAGGAATACACGTGGCGCGCGGCTTGGGACAAGCTCGAAATTTTCGGCTTGTAGGGGTTTGGCGAAACGAAGCCAGCGGCGGATGGTCTCAGGCGAGGTCATCTTCGTTGTTGGAACCGCCGGGTTCGAGTTCGTCGAAAAACGAAGCCAAGGCCAGCGCGGGGACGCTTTCGTGCAGAATGCAGTTGCGTTCGATGAGGTGGCGGCTGGCTTCCTGTTTGGAGAGACGGAGATCGATGCGGTGGCGGGGCGGGGCCGGCGGCGGCAGGAGATGGGTATCGGCGGGGATGGATTCGCCGATGGTTTCGGCTTCGGCTTGCGCTTTGTGGTGGAGCTGGCGGTTGCGCTGAAGTTCGGTGAGGGCCTTCGAGGCGCGGTGGTGAATGCGGTCGTAGTAGCTGTGGTAGCGGCGGTAGCGTTCGATTTGGGCCATGGCGGCGGGGTCGAGGAGGAGGTCCGGGTCGCCGTTGGCGAACTTGGCTTCGACGAGACGGATGCGGCGCTTTTGCCAGACGGCGTGGACGATATCGTTGAAGTGGGCGGTTTCGGCGGCGCCCTGTGGGGCGAGGTCGCGGGTGAAGGATTCGAGGAGGACGTCGAATTCGGGTTGCTCGCCGGGGGCGATGATGACCTGGGCGGAGGTGAGTCCGTGGGTGAGGGCGTTCTGCGAGGAGATCGCCTTGCCCTCTTCGGTGCGAGGACCGGTGGCGAGGGAGGCGTTGGCGCGGTTGGCCGCGAGGCGGGCTTCAGAAGCAGGCATGTGGTTCGGGTCCTTTCTGGATGGAGTATACAGGCGAGGCGGGCGGAAATTGGTGTTCGAAAACGGGCATTTCCCTGGAAGTGACTGATGGAGAATGGGTTACGTTTTGAAAATATTGTTGTTTTGGCTGTGACTGGAGTTGGCGGGGGTGGCGGAATCGGGGGGCTGGCCGGGGGCAGCGCTCATCCACGCCCGGTGCCGGTCTCCAATGGCAGCGAACAGGTTCAAGGTAAGATGGTCCCCAAATGAACAGAAGAGACCTGTTGGCCGGGGCCGCGTTCACCGCCGCTTCCTACCGCCGCGTGCTGGGCGCCAATGATCGAATCAACGTCGGGCTGATCGGCTGCGGCAGCCGCGGCATTGAAGCGCTGCTCAAAGGCGCGCTCGAGGTCCGCGAGCAAACCAACATCGAGTTTCCGGCGGTGTGCGACATCTGGCGCCAGCACGCCGAGCAGGCCGCGCAGGTGGTGAAGGAGCGTACCGGCTCGGAGGCCCGCCAAATCAGGGCATACCGCGAACTGCTGTCGCTCAAGGAGATCGACGCGGTGATCATCGCCACTCCGGACCATCAGCACGCCGCCATGCTCGCCGACGCCGTCCGGGCCGGCAAAGACGCCTACTGCGAGAAGCCGCTCGGCATGGAGATGAAGGACCTGCTCAATTGCGTGGACACCGTGAAAAAGTCAGACCGCATTGTGCAGATGGGTACGCAGATCCGCAGCCTTCCGAGTTCCATGGCGGCGCGCAAGTTCATCACGGGCGGCGGACTGGGGCAGGTGTTCAAGATCGAACAGGAGCGCAACGGCGTGACGCCGTACTGGCACCGCTACGGTGAGCGGCCGCTGGTGGAGTCCGACACAGACTGGCGCGCGTTTCTGTTCAACCGCAAGTTCCGCCCCTGGGACGAAAAGCAGCAGACCGGATGGTTCGGCTACCGCGACTTCTCGCGCGGCGCGCATGCCAACCTGATGGTGCATTTCATTGACCTGGTGCACCACATCACCGGCAACGACGTGCCCAAGCGGTGCGTCACTCTGGGCAACACCTTCGTTTACAAGGACAGCTACACGGCGCCGGACTCGGTGGAAACCATTCTCGAGTACGACAACTTCCTGGTGCGCTACTCGACCGCGTTTGGTACCGGCAACGGGAATTACCTGAAGTTCTTCGGCACCAAAGGGACGCTTGACGCCTCCAACTGGTCGGGCAAGCCTTTCACGCTCGACATGAAAGGCGCCAAGGAGCCGCTGCCGGAAGGAAGCACGATTCCGGAGATGGAGTCCGACGCACACATGCTCAACTGGCTTAAATGCCTTCGCTCGCGCCAGCAGCCGAACGCGCCGATCGAAGCCGGGTTGGCGCACTCGGTAGCGGTGATCCTTTCTGATGAGGCGCTGATCCGCGGGCGACGCATGGTGTACGATCCGGTGCGCCGCGCGATTCGTGAAGGCTGATGCCATTGCTCTCCATGAGAGCCGCGCTACTACTCATCGGCTTGTTGCCGCTCCCGGCCCGGGATGACGGTGTTCGTTTCGCTACTTGCGAAGAAGCCGAAGAAGTGTTTGGATCGCTATTCTAACAAAATGGCAAACAATGGGTTAACTGACTTTCGAAGGTGAGGCGAAGCTTGGCAAGAATCTATATCTCCATCCGCTATTCCGACCAGGAACTTGCACACCAGATTGCGAGTGGACTCGAGAAACAGGGGCATGTACTCGTGTCGGACATGGACGTTATTCCTGCGGGCGACCATTGGAAAAACGTCCTCATGCAGGAGTTAAAGTCCTTTGACGCTGCAGTCTATCTGCTCTCGGGGGACGGGGTCAATTCCCCGCACATCTTGAGCGAGATCCGCGCCGCGAGGGCGTTTGCAGCCGCGTCGGGACGTATGCTCATAATCACGGTAGTTCTCGACAAAGTGCTGCGCTTGTCCCCTGGGCTGAGACAAAGGGTTAAGACACTACTCGCCGTTCGCTGCAAAATCATTGACCGGCAAATCTCATTGATACCTAAATTATGCACCGATGGAGACGCGGGCCACCTGAGTGATCGGCGTCGCGTCGGTGCTTGATCGGGCTGTTGACTTGGCGTAGCGTCTTGCTGAGGTGATGTTTTCCGGTGCCTCTCTGTAAGC
>Ga0194132_10006113_pt1 | contig 18927 bp, 17 predicted proteins | sample TA2KigOf80mmetaG_FD_148612 | JGI IMG/M metagenome (GOLD analysis project Ga0194132, IMG submission 148612) | Freshwater microbial communities from Lake Tanganyika, Tanzania - TA2015054 Kigoma Offshore 80m | ecosystem: Environmental > Aquatic > Freshwater > Lake | place: Tanzania: Lake...
CGTGCGGGTCGTCGATGGGGCCATCGAGTCCGGGCAGCGGGTGCGTCTCATGGGCAACGGCGTGTCCACCGAGGTCTCGGAGGTGGGCGTGTTTCGTCCCAAGTTTGAGGCGGTGCCGAGGCTGGAGGCGGGTGAGGTCGGGTACATCGCGACGGGCCTCAAAAACGTCCGCGACTGCCGCGTCGGCGACACAATTACGCTGGAAGCCAAGCCCGCGTCGCAAGCCCTGGCGGGTTACCGCCCCCTGAAGCCCCTGGTCTTCGCCGGCCTCTACCCCGCCGACAGCGACGACTTCCCCAAACTGCGCGAGGCCCTGGAACGCCTGCAGCTCAACGACGCCGCCCTATCCTTCACGCCCGAAAGCAGCCCCGCCTTGGGTCCAGGCTTTCGATGCGGGTTCCTGGGCCTGCTGCACATGGAGATTGTGCAAGAGCGGCTGGAACGGGAGTACGGCCTGGACCTGGTCATCACCGCCCCCAGCGTGTCGTACATCGTTAAGCTGGTGGGGAGCGGCGAGGCGGTGGAGGTAGGCAACCCCAGTGACCTGCCGCCCATAAACCAAATCTCGGAAATCCAGGAGCCGTGGCTGGACGTGCGGCTCATTACACCGTCGCGGTTTGTGGGACCGATGATGGAACTGGTAAACCAGCGCCGCGGTGAGTTTAAGCGCACCGAGTATCTGGAAGCCGCCAGCCATCAGCAGACAGACGGCGACTCGTCATCGCCGTCTTTGGACCCCCGGGTGCTGTTGGAGGTGAAACTGCCGCTGGCGGAGCTTCTGGCCGAATTCTACAACCAGGTCAAGTCCCGCACCCAGGGGTACGCGTCGCTGGACTACGAGTTCGCGGAGTACCGGACGGGGAGGCTGGTGCGCTTGGACCTGCTGGTGAACAACCAGCGCGTCGATGCGCTGTCTATGATTGTGCATAAAGACCAGGCGTACTATCGAGGTAAGGCGCTGGTGCAGCGGCTGAAAGAGGCCATACCACGCCAGCTTTTTGAAGTGCCGATACAGGCGGCGTCGGACAACCAGATCATCGCCCGCGAGACCATACCGGCGCTTCGGAAGGACGTGCTGGCCAAGCTCTATGGCGGCGACGTGACGCGCAAGATGAAGCTGCTGGAGAAGCAGCGGGCGGGCAAGAAGCGGATGAAGATGATAGGGCGCATCGAGATACCTCAAGAGGCCTTCCTGTCGGTGCTGAAGGTGGAGGGAAGGTAGGGGCCGTCAGTAGAATGTGGGTTATGTGAAAAAACAGGCTGTATGCCGGGTTATCCGTTCAACCCAGACCATGGAAGGAAAGCAGGCGACTCGGTACTCCATCGCCGTGTCCGCCGAAAGCGTGGGCGCCAAGGGGCTGTGCGTGCACACAATTACTATACCGCCAGGCGCCAAAGCTAAGGCCCATCTGCACGAAAACCACGAGACCTCAATCTACGTCCTTAGCGGCCACGCCGGCATGTGGTACGGTGAAAGATTGGAGCATCACCTGGAGGCCCAAAGCGGCGATTTCATTTTTATACCAGCGGGCGTTCCCCACCTGCCCTACAACCTAAGCCCCACCGACCCCGCCATCGGCATCGCCGCCCGCACTGACCCCAACGAGCAGGAAAGCGTGGTGTTGCTGCCTGAGCTGGACGGGCTGCGCTAGTCAGGTTTCACCGCCACGACCCTGAGCCTGCGATAGTCCGCCATCCACACGCCGTCACGGTATAAGGCAGGCTTAAGAGTTTCCTCCACATCGGCGACGACCTCTGCCCGTTGCTTTTTGTCCAGCCTGTTTAATAATGCTCCGGCAAACATCTCCAACCACTGCTTCAGCCCCCCCCCCCCTCGCCTTCCAAAGTCGTCGGGCGGTCAAAGAGGACGGCGTACACGACTTCCAGACCCTTGGCCTCCAGCAGTGTGGAATACTCGCTGACACTGGGAAAGTACCAGGGATTTTCGCCGTTGGTCACGGGACGGCCGGCGTCGGCCATAGCCTTAAACAGCGCCGATGTTATCTTGGCGATGTTCCCCTTGCCTCCCATCTCCAACACCAGCCTGCCGCCAGGCTTCAGCGCCCTGGCGATACCAGCCGCGGCTTTCTTCGGCGGTTTTACCCAGTGGAGGGTAGCATTGGAAAAGACCAGGTCAAATTCGTTATCGAAAGGAAGCGTCAGCGCATCTGTGACATCAAAGGCTATGTGGGGGTAGGTCGCTTTGGCCTGAACCACCATCTCCGGCGATTTGTCCACGCCAAGGACCCGCGCCCCTGCTTCCGCCAGCTTGGCCGTCAGGTGCCCGGTGCCGCAGCCCAGGTCCAGCACCCTCTCCCCATCTCGTACCGAGGCCAGTTCCAGCAGGCTCTGACCGTGCTTCCAAACAAACGAATGGGCGCTGTCGTAAAGGGACGGGTTCCAAGTCGAGTTGGACAAGGCCTAGCTTACAGCCACTCCCTCGGCACGCCCTGCTTGTCATAAAACTCGGACATCTTCACCGGCTGGCCCGTGTTGCTGGACTCCTCGCAGGCCGACATCAGGGCGAAGGTCTTCAGATGGTCGATAGCCGAGGGTTCCAACGACAAGTCCTTCTTTTGCAGCTTCGTCAGAATGCCCGTGAGCATTATCCGCGCGTCGTCCACCAGCCGCTCCTGCTCAGGCAGCTTTATGGGTTCCATCTTGTTGGAGTCCTTGCCGCGCACAATGCGCAGGTCAGAGAAGAACTCGTATTGGAACAGGGCGCCGTTCTCGCAGTCGGTGCGCCACAGGAACTGGTCTTTGAGCCGCGTCTGACCAGCCCAGGTGCCGAAGTAGTGCACCTCGATACCCTTGGTCATCTGCATGTGGACAACGGCGGTAGCGTTGTCGTTGTACTGGCTCCAGGGCGGGTTGTAGGCGCGGCACCAGACCGTATCTACCTCAGCATCGTAGACAAAGCGTATCTCGTCGAGGTGGTGGATGGCCTGGTCGTAGAGCATCGGCTCGCGCATGGTGATGGGGAAGCGGTTGAGGCCGGGGGTGTAGGCGTCGCGGTAGCGCCAGTAGGTATAGCCGCCGACTTTGGGCGCGCCGATCTCTCCGCTGCTCAGTATCTCCCGCGCCTTCATAACACAGTGCTGGAATCTGAAGTTAAGGCCGACGGCAAAACCCAGTTTGGCCTTTTGCGCGGCCTTGACCATCTTGATGCCTTCCCGCAAGTCCAGGCTCAACGGCTTCTCGGACAGCAGGTGGGAGCCGTGCTCGAAAATACTCATGACTTGGCGGTACCGGTCCGTGGGAGGCGTTACCAAGACCACCATATCCGGCTTCAGGTCTTTCAGGGCCTTTTCCATGTCCTTGTAGCAGACCTTGGGGTCGGCTTCGTACATCGACTGGGACCACTGAAGGTTTTCGTCGGCGATGTCCACGTAGCCGACGGTGCGGGCCTGGGGCTCGTCGTGGAGGATGCGCGCCCATTTCTTGCCTCGCGCGCCGACACCGACCAGGAGCACACGCGTGGGACTTGACATAATTACTCTCCGATCTTCTGGTTTTACGCCAAGGATATAGCAAACGCCAGTCAAAGTAATCTACTTTTCTTCGTCGGGCGTATTAGTTGCATCAAGCTCTCACATTATAACGGCGTATTGCTTTTATTGGGCTGTGCTGACAAAATGAAAGCAAGGACGTTGTATTAGGTGAGGTCTTCTTAGGAGCGGGTCTATGGAGAAAAGCGCCAATTTTTCCATAAAGAAGTGGTTAGTTGTAGGTCTGATGCCGCTGGCCCTATGGACGTTGATCTGCGGTCTCTTTGGCTGGCTGGCGTGGAGTATAGGCCCCTGGTGGCTCTTCTTCCCCTGTTCTATCTACGCTGTCGGCGTTACAAGCTACTTTGGCGGGGTGAAGGGGTGGCAAGTGTATCAGAGAAGCAAAGCCCGCCATGCCCGGCTCCTGTTGGAGCAGCACAAGCTGCGAATCGCCAACTTTTTCAGCCCCGCTTCTGCTGAGTGGGAAGAAGAGATGGCTTTGAACAGGCCGGTGGCCGAGCAGGCGAACGGCGACCAGGGTTAGAGTAAAGGCAGACACAAACTAAAAGCCCGTGTCCTGATATGAGGACACGGGCTTTTAGTTTTTAGGCTTAGGCTTTCTATCGTTTGGTCTTAGCGGCCCCTTCCTCCAAATCGAAGCTGAAACTTTCGATGACGGGGTTGGCCAATAGCTTGTCGCTCATAGCCTTCACCTGCTCCTCCGCCTTCCGGCGGTCGCTTTCGTCCAGGTACACTTCGATGTACTTGCCGACGCGAACTTTCTGCGCGGTGGCGAACCCCAGGGTTTTTAGGGCGCCCAGCACCGTCTGCCCCTGGGGGTCGTTGACTGTAGGCTTTAGGGTGACCTTTATTTTCGCCAGGAACATAGCTAGCCTGGAGCAGTGGTGCAGGGGATGGACTCGCCGGTGACGGACGAGGCGTCGTTCATGTGGGCGTCGTAGAACTTGCGGATACGTTCCTCGTCGATGCCGACAAACTTGTCCAGCCATCCCCAGGAGGTAATGGCGATTTCGTTCTCTTGGAGTTTGGAGTAGGGCCGCAGGATCAGCCAGTTGCGACGGCTGGGCAGGTTTCCAGCAATCTCCTTCAGACGGTCCACCTCCGCCGGGTCCTTCAGGTTATGGCTGATGATAACCTGGCCGTGTTCCATATTGTGGACAATCTGGGCGTCAGGTAGCTCATCGTTGTAAAGCCCGCAGCGGGCCCAGCCCGTGGCCCAGTGGGGGCCCGAGGTGGGCGGGATCGAATTGTATTCAGTGTAGTCATCACCGCGAGGTATATGCCTGGCTTGCAGCAGCGAAATACGCTGGCCGACCTCCTCGCCGCTGCCTGTGTCGTTGTTGCCGCTGCCCAGGGATCCGACGATGCCGCTCAGTATGAAGCTGCCGATGACGGCAACAGCGATTATCAAGGCGGCGGAGTATGTCAGCCATCGGGCCCAGGGCTTCTTGGGCTTGTGCCTGGTGCGGGCGGCGGCTTCCCCATTTCCCTGACTGCCACTGTTATGCCGGCTGGAGGAGCGGCGGCTGCTTCTATCTTTAGTGCGATGCTTGCTTTCAGGCAACGAAATCTCTCCTATTCTGATTTAGGTATGGACTCGCCGGTGATGCGGCGATAGGCTTCTTGGTAACGGACCGCGGTCTTTTCCACTATATCAGCCGGCAGGGCCGGGGCGGGCGGCTCCCGGTTCCAGCCTGTGGACAGCAGCCAGTCTCGGACGAATTGCTTGTCGAAGTTGGGCTGGGACTGGCCTGGCTTGTAGCCCCGCGCGTCCCAGAAGCGGCTGGAGTCCGGCGTCAGCAGCTCATCAATCAAAATCAGCTTGTCACCCACAAACCCGAACTCGAACTTGGTATCGGCCAAGACCAGCCCTCGCTGGGCCGCGTAGTCCCGCGCGAAAGAATAAACGGCGATGCTTTTCTCTTCCAGCTCTTTCGTCACCTTTGGCCCCACCATCCGCTCCACCTCTTTGAGGCTCATGTTCTCGTCATGGCCGGCCTCAGCCTTGGTGCTGGGTGTGAAGATAGGACGCTCGAACTTGTGGCCCTCCAGCAGACCCTTGGGCGCTGGCTGTCCAAAAATCGTGCCCTGCTTTTTGTACTCGGCCCAGGCGGATCCCGCCAGGTACCCTCGCACAATACATTCAACGTCGACGCGCTTGGCCCGCCGCACCACCATGGCATGCCGCGCTATGCGCGGCGGCAGCGGCCCCACCGGCGCGCCCTTGGGCATTGCGCCCGGCGCGTCCGCCATGGCGACGAGGTGGTTAGGCACGATGTGGGCGGTCTTGCCGAACCAGAAGGCGGACATGCGGCTCAGCAGCAGCCCCTTGCCGGGGATTCCGTTGGGCATGACCACGTCGAAGGCTGAGATACGGTCAGTGGCTATCATAAGCAGCAGCCCACCGCCCAGATCGTAGGTGTCCCGCACCTTCCCGCGATGGAGACGGTTAGGGAGGGCGGTTTCAAGGAGCAGTTTTGTATCCTGTGGGGCCACTGATGTCCCTTACTCTTTGAAAATAAACCTCTTATGAGAGACCGAGCCGCTGAAAAACATCATCGACGTACTTGAGATAGTAACCATAGTCAAAGATGCCGTCCAGGTCGGCCTCTGAGAGGTGCTGCAGCACTTCCGGGTCGTTTCGTACTAGCTGGCGGAAGTCGGCGCCGCTGTCCCAGGAGGCCATGCCGTGGCGCTGCGCGATTTTATAGGCACTCTCGCGAGGCAGCCCTTTCTCTACTAGAGTTAGCATAAGCCGCTGGCTGAAGACCAGGCCTCTGGTGCTTTCCAGGTTTTGCCACATGCGCTTTGGATATACCCTTAATCCTTTTACTACGCCCGTGAACAGGTCCAGGATGTAATCCAGGGCCAGACACGAGTCGGGGAGGATGAGACGCTCGGCGGAGGAGTGGCTGATGTCCCGCTCGTGCCACAGGGCTACGTTTTCCAGCGCGGTCACTGAATGGCCTCGAATAAGCCGGGCGAGGCCGCAGACGCGCTCTGAAAGCTCCGGGTTGCGCTTGTGGGGCATAGCCGACGAGCCGGTCTGGCCCTCGCTAAAGGGTTCCTCCACCTCGTGGACCTCGGTGCGCTGTAGGTGCCTGACCTCAGTGGCGAATTTCTCCAGCGACGCCGCCACCAGCGCCAGGGCGGTAACGAAGTGCGCGTGGCGGTCACGCTGCACTATCTGGTTGGATACGGCGTCGGCCTTGATGCCCAGGCGGGCGCAGACCTTATCCTCGACCTGAGGAGGAACGGTGGCGTGGGTGCCCACTGCGCCGGAAATCTTGCCCACCGCCACATGCTCCCTGGCGAAGCGCAGCCGCGCTTCCTGCCGGTATAGCTCATCCCACCACAGGGCCATTTTCAGGCCGAAGGTTGTGGGTTCCGCGTGAACACCGTGGGTGCGGCCCATTATAGGCGTCTTCTTATGAGTAATCGCCTGTCCCCTGACCGCCTCAGATAGAGCGGCCACATCTTGTAGCAGGATATCTATGCCCTCAACCATCTGGAGGCTGAGGGCCGTGTCCATGACATCGCTGGAGGTGAGGCCAAGATGGACCCACCGGCCTTCAGGCCCGAGACCGCGGGTGACGGCCTGTAGAAAGGCGGTGACGTCGTGGCGAGTGCGCTTGAAGGCTTCGTCCATGACCTTCTGATTGAAGGCGGCCTTGCGCAGCTTGGCCATGTCGTCGGCTGGTATGACGCCGGCCTCCGACCATGCCTCGCAGACCGCCAGCTCCACCTTGAGCCAGAGCTGGTACTTATTCTCTTCCGACCAGACCCGCTTCATGGCGGGCCTGGAGTAACGCTCAATCAACGCTGGGCCTCGGTAGCGCCCCAGGCGAGGGCTTTAAGAGAGTCCAAGACGGGCGAGAAGTCGCGAAGAGGGGTAAAGGGCAGCCGCCAGGCCAGGAAGCGTTCTTCCAGGTACCGGCGGGCGAACACGAGATCAGAGTTCATGGCCGGGCACACGTCCGACTTGCCGTCGCCGGCGTACAGGATGGTGTTGCAGCCCTGGCTTCGAAGGCCCTCCAGCACCAGGCACTTGCAGTTGCCGGGCTGCCAGCACTTCTCGCTGGTATAGCGGTAACCAAAGCTCATGGAGCCGTTGGTGAACTGGGTGTCGGCGGCATAGTAGGGTATGGACTGGAGACCTTCGCGCTCCAACAGCGCCTCGACGTAGAAGTCCAGCCCCAGGGTAGCGATGACCAGAGGTATCTTCTTCGACTGACAATACTCGTAAAGATCGCGAAATTGTGGGCGTAGCGTGGCCTTTTCTCGAACCAGCGCCTTCATGGCCTCCCGGTCCACCTTGATGGTGGCGAAGGCCCGCTCTTGGTACTCCTTCAACGATATGATCTGCTGTGAATTCAACTTCTGGAAATCCCGCCAGTCCGGGCCGCCGAACTCTTCTAGGAGCAATAGCGCGACGTTCTCGACAGCCGTGGTGTCGTCAAAGTCGCAGACCACGGCGGGCCGGAGCATGGAGCCGTTGGAATAGGCCCCCGGGTTGGGCAAATAAGAGAAGGGAGGCTGCATCAGGAGGTCTTCTGGCCTTTCGTGACCGGCTGGTCGTCCGGTGACATAGCGATGTCTTTTCTATAGTGGCAGCCCTTGAAGTCCACGCGGCGCACGTTATCGTAAACCTTGTCCCGCGCCTCGGTTATTGTCTCGCCGGCGCTGACAATGGTCAGCACCCGGCCTCCGCTGGTGACAACGCGAGTGTGGTCTCCCTTGGGTTTGGTGGTGCCGGCGTGAAAGGCAAACACTTCCTTATCTAAACTCCTAAGCCCGGTTATCTCAATGCCGCGCCTGTACTCGCCAGGATACCCCCTGGAAGTCAGCACCACGCCCACGCAGGACCTCTGCTCCCACTCCAACTTTTTCTTGTGCAGCTTGCCGTCCAGAGTGGCGGAGATGACATCCACCAGGTCGTTTTTGAGCAGCGGCATCAGCACCTGGGTCTCGGGATCTCCCAGACGGCAGTTGTACTCCAGGACCTTGGGGCCGGAAGGAGTCACCATAAGCCCCGCATACAAGACGCCCTTATATGGCGAGCCGGATTCCGCCAGCCCCTTTATCGCCGGTTCGATGATCTCCTTACACACCTGCTTCTTGAACTCCGGCGTCCAGAAATCGGTAGGAGTGAAGCTGCCCATGCCGCCGGTATTCGGCCCACGATTGCCGTCCAGCAGTCGTTTGTAGTCGCAGGCGGCCACCAGGGACGAGATGTGCTGCCCGTCGGAAAAGGCGAAAACGCTGACCTCCTGCCCCTCCAGAAACTCCTCCACCACCACCGTTGTCCCCGCCGCGCCGAAGACACGGTCCTCCATGCAGTCGTAAAGGGCGTTGATGGCGGCTTCGCGGTCACGGCACACCATGACACCCTTCCCCGCGGCCAGGCCATCGGCTTTAATCACCACCGGTCCTTCATGCTTAGACAGGAACTGGTAGCCGTCCGAGTAGCTCTTAAATATCTTGTAGTCTGGCGACGGTATGTTTTTAGAGGTCATAAGCTCGCGGGCGAAGGCTTTGCTGCTTTCGATGCGCGCCGCGTCCCGCGTCGGCCCCCATATTGCCAGCCCTGCCTGCTCGAACCGGTCGACGATGCCCTGGGCCAGCGGCGTCTCCGGCCCCACCACAGTCAGGTCTATGTTATATCGAGTGGCCAGTAAGAAGAGAGTGTTGATGTCGTCGGCAGATATGGGGAGGTTGACGGCAAAGGAGTCGGTGCCGCCGTTGCCCGGGGCCACGAATACCCGCGTAATCTTGGGGCTTTTGCTCAGCTTCCACGCCAGGGCGTGCTCGCGAGCGCCCGAACCTATAACCAGTACTTTCATGGCGCCGGCCTCACTCCCACTCTATGGTGCCCGGGGGCTTGCTGGTGATGTCGAAGACCACCCTATTGACCTCCGGCACTTCGTTGACGATGCGATTGGATATTCGCGCCAGGACTTCATAGGGCAGGCGGGCCCAGTCGGCGGTCATGGCGTCTTCGCTGGTCACCGCTCTAATAGCCACGACGTGGTTGTAGGTCCTATAGTCGCCCATGACGCCCACGCTGCGGGCTTCGGTTAGAACGGCGAAAGTCTGCCATAGCTGCCGGTAGAGGTTGGCTGCCTTGATCTCGTCGATGACCACCCAGTCGCAGGCGCGAAGGATGTCCAACTTTTCCTTTGTGACCTCGCCCAGGACGCGAATCGCCAGGCCGGGGCCGGGGAAAGGCTGGCGGTAGACTATCGACTCGGGCAAACCTAGCGCTTCGCCTACGCCTCGAATCTCATCCTTGAACAACATGCGCAGGGGCTCTACCAGCTTTAGCTTCATTACCTTGGGCAGTCCGCCGACGTTGTGGTGGGTCTTAATCTTGGCGGAGGCCTTGGTCTCCGATGTCTTGCTTTCGATGACGTCGGGGTAAAGGGTGCCCTGGGCCAGGTAGTCGGTGTGGCCTAGCTCGGCGGCGGCCTTCTCGAATACGCGGATAAACTCTTCGCCGATGCCCTTCCGCTTCTCCTCCGGGTCAATGACTCCCTTGAGGCGGTTCAGGAACCGGTCTGAGGCGTCGATGTACTTGAGGTTCATCTTGAGGCTGTGCTTGAAGGTGTTCAGCACTCGCTCAGGCTCTTCGCGCCGCAGCAGTCCGTTGTTGACGAAGATGCAGGTAAGCTGGTCGCCGATGGCCTGATGCACCAGGCTGGCCGTCACCGCTGAGTCCACGCCGCCCGACAGGGCGCAGATGACGCGCCCGTCACCAACCTGTTCCTTGATCGACCTGATAGCGTTGGTGACCACATTCTCAGGCGTCCAGGCGCCTTCGCAGCCGCAGATGGTGTAAAGGAAATTGCGCAGTATCGCCTTGCCCTGGGGCGTGTGGGCCACCTCCGGGTGGAATTGGAGGCCGAACATGCGTCCGTCGCTGCCCATGACCGCGATGGGGGAATTGTCGGTATAGCCCAGGGCCTTGAATCCGGGCGGCAGCTCCAGTATCTGGTCGCCGTGGCTCATCCACACCGGCATAGAAGGCTCCAGGTCAGCGAACAATGGCGAAGTGGTGACGTTTTGGTGCAGGACGGCGTGGCCGAACTCGCGTTTGCGGCTGGGGGCTACCTTGCCGCCCAACTGGTGGGCCAGTACCTGCATGCCATAGCAGATGCCGAGAATAGGCAGGTTCTTTTGATATACCCAGGTGGGGGCTGTGGGCGCGCCTTCGTCATAGACGCTGGAGGGACCGCCGGACAGGATGACGCCTTTGGGATTGAGGCCTGCTACTTGCTCCCATGTCGAGTCGTGGGGAATAACCTCGCTATAGACGCGCAGCTCGCGAACGCGGCGGGCTATGAGGTGGCTGTACTGGGAGCCGAAATCGACGATGAGGACCGCTTCGGTGACCTGCTTGGGATGCGCTTTGCGTTCCATGCCGTGGCCCTTATTTTCCTTGGCGATCTCCAGATAGGTAGATACCTCCAGGTGTTCGCTGGTGGCTACGCGGCGGCTGGGGGAAGGCTGCTCCGTTACCATACCCTTCCTTGGCGCATCGACAGGCAAGGCCCGCAGCACACCTCTCGAGCGAGGGTATAATGGTTTGTAATGGTGGACCGAGCCACGACCGGTGGGCTTGTTATGTACCACAGATTAGCACCTATGTTATACTCAGTCAAGCGCAGGGCACGTTAGGAAAGCGTAACTGCGCCGTCATGATTTTGCCATATATCGAAGAATCAATAGTCGAAACCGTAAAAATATTGCGCCGTGACGGCGTTATCGCCTACCCCACCGATACCCTTTACGGCCTGGGCGGGAACCCCCTATCACCAAAGGCGGTCACGCGTATTTTCGCGATTAAGGGCCGCGACGCCTCCAAGGGCCTCCCTTTGCTGCTAGCCAACGTCGAAGACTTGCGAAAAGTTGCCCGCGCGCTGCCTGATCTGGCCGGCGTCCTGGCCCAAGCCTTCTGGCCCGGGCCTCTCACTCTTATCGTGAAAAAGACCAGGGTGATTCCCGACACCGTCACCGGCGGCGCCGACACCGTCGCGGTGCGCCTCCCGGCCCATCCCGTGCCCCGCGCTCTGGCCCTCGACTTGGGCTTCCCTATCATCGGCACCAGCGCCAACATCAGCGGCGGCCCCGACCCAGTCTCCGCCGAGGACGTGCGCCGTGAACTGGGGCCTCGGGTCGACGCCATAATCGACGGCGGCCCCACGGCTCGCGGCGTCGCTTCCACTATTGTGGACGTGTCCGGCGGCAAGCCCAGGATAGCGCGGCTGGGCGCTCTGAGCGCCGACGATATTGAGAAGGTATGCGGAATCGCGGTGGAGCGGCCGTAGGTAGAGCAATCCGATGGCGAACGCTTCCCCTATCCTCACTCAGTACCAGCCGCATATCGAAAGAGAAATCCAAGCCATTCTGGCCCAGCGGCAGGGCCTGCTCTACGATATGATGCGCCGCGATCTGGGTTGGACGGACCCCGGCCCGACATCAAACACAATTCCTCCATCTCTCAGAATCCATGGCGTCCTATGCCTCCTCACGGCCAAAGCCCTTAGCGGCGGCTTCGATAAGGCCCTCCCCGCCGCCTCCGCTGTTGAGCTTGTTCATTTGTTCAGCGTTGTTCACAAGGACTTTCAGGATGCCGTCACTGAACGCGACGGCAAACCTTCTGCGTGGCTGGCGTGGGGACCCGGGCAGGCCATCAACCTGGGCGATGGCCTTTACGCTCTGGGCCGCGCCGCCCTCTTCCGCCTCTCCGACCATGGCGTTCCGGCAGGCTATGTGCTTAACGCATTGGAAGCCCTGGATAAAGCCTGTTTGGCCCTGTGCCGTGGCCAATACTTGGACCTTTCTTTTCAGGAGCAGATGGATGTGTCCCTGGCATCCTATATGAAGATGGCGGAGGCCAAGTCCGGCGCCCTTTTGGGCTGCGCCATGGAGATGGGCGGCATCGTCTGCGGCGCCGAGGCGTCCACCGTTAACAGCCTGAAGGCATGTGGACAAAAGTTGGGCATTGCCCTCCAGATTAGGGGAGATATCCTCCACGTTTGGGGCGACCAAGGCGGCGAGTCCGCCAGCGCCGAGGTCTTCAACAAGCGGAAAGTCTTTCCGGTAGTGCAGCTGCTGGATAAGAGCGGCGTCAGCATCAAAAAACAGCTCGGCGCCGTCTATTTCAAGCGCGTGCTAGAGCCTCATGATGTTAAGGCAGTTCTAAAGGTGCTGGAGGAGAACAAGGCCAAGGCCGCGTCTCAGAAAGTGGTGGAGCAAAACGTCGCAGAGGCTATGGAAGCCGTGGATGATTTGTCGATGCCGTCCAGCGCCAGGGAGGAACTGCGGGCGCTGGGACATTACATAACTATGATGGAACGATAACTTTTATTCAGGATGCTAGATGCATAAGAAGACTCTGCGTGATGTTGATGTGAGCAGTAAGGCCGCGTTGGTGCGGGCCGACTTCAATGTTCCCATCGAAGAAGAGGGTGTGGAGGCTGTCGCGAAGTATGACCACCGCCTTCGAGTGACTATACCCACAATACAGTATCTTATTGAGCGTCGCGCCACAGTTATCCTCTGCTCGCACCTCGGGCGGCCCAAGGGGAAGGTGGTGGAGGCGCTGCGTATGGTGCCGGTAGCGGACCGCCTGGGAGTTCTATTAGGCCGTCCGGTGAAGGCCCTGTCTGACTGCGTCGGCCCCGCCATAAAGCGAGAGGTCTCGGCCATGAGAGCCGGCGACATCGTTATGCTGGAGAACCTTCGGTTCAACCCGGGCGAGGAGAAAAACGACCCCGAGTTCGCCCGCGCCCTGGCTTCCCTGGCCGACATCTTTGTCCTCGACGCCTTCGCCACCGCCCACCGCGCCCACGCCTCGATAGTCGGCGTGCCGAAGTATTTGCCCACAGTGGCCGGGTTGGTGATGCAGAAGGAGTTGGAGGTTATAGGCAAGGCCCTGGAATCGCCGGACCGGCCCCTGGCGGCCATCCTGGGCGGGGCTAAGATAAGCGATAAGCTGAAGATTCTCGAAAACCTGCTCGGACGAGTGAACAGCCTATTTATCGGCGGGGGAATGGCCGCCACCTTTCTTCTGGCCCAGGGGAAGGAGGTAGGGGACTCGCTGGTGGAAAAAGATATGGTCTCCTCGGTCAAGGGAGTCATGGAGCGCGCCGCCCAGCGAGGCGTCAAACTGTACCTCCCGTCCGACGCCGTCATTGCCTCCGAATTTGGCCCGGACCCCGCTAGAGTCGTCACAGTGGGTATCGAGCAGATACCAGGTGGAATGCGAATCATGGACATAGGCCCCAAGACAGCAAGAAGCTATACGGACGCTCTATCCCGCTGCAAGACCATTATCTGGAACGGCCCGCAGGGTGTCTTCGAGTATGAGAAGTTCGCCGGCGGCACCAAGACCATCGCCGACGCTCTCGCGGGGTTTAAAGCTGTGACCATCATCGGCGGCGGCTCGACGGCTGAAGCGGTGGAGGCCTTGGGGCTGGGGCATCGCATGTCCCATGTGTCCACCGGCGGCGGCGCCATGTTGGAGTTCCTGGAAGGCAAAGTCCTGCCAGGCGTGGCGGCCATCCCATCAAACTAATTTGAGGGAAACCAGGTTAGGCTTTTAATGGCTTTTTCTCGCAATTCAATCCGGAGTATGATGTCGTCATGATCGATAACGCCGACCTTCGAGAATGCGCCGTCAAGACGGACTCGAAGATTATCTTACTGGTGGCCGACGGCCTAGGCGGCGCTCCTCATCCCAAGACCCGCAAGTCGGAACTGGAAACAGCCCATCTCCCTAACCTCAATGCCCTGGCGGGACAAAGCGCCTGCGGCCTCACCATACCGGTAGCCCCGGGCATCGCGCCGGGCAGCGGCCCCGGGCACCTGGCCCTTTTCGGCTACGACCCCCTTAAGTACGTCATTGGCCGCGGCGCCCTGGAAGCCTTTGGCGTCGATGGCATTGACTTCAAGGTCGGAGACGTGGTCGCTCGCGGAAACTTTAGCACTGTGGACTCCGACGGCAAGCTGTTGGACCGCCGTGCCGGGCGCATCCTCTCCGAGCAGAGCGCCCCGCTGTGCCATGAGCTGAACAAGATAAAGGTCGATGGCGTCGAGAGCCGTGTGTACCCGGTCAAGGACTACCGTTTTGTGCTGCGGCTGCGAGGCACCGGCCTGTCCGACGCCCTCACTGAGACCGACCCCCAGCGCCTGGGTATCGAGCCCCTGCCGGTGAAGGCTAAAGCCCCGGAAGCCGAGAAGACAGCCAAGGCTGCCAACCAGTTCGTTCATAAAGCTCGGCAGGTATTAATGGAGGAGAAGCAGGCCAACACGGTCATGCTGCGGGGCTTCTCCGGCATGCCGGACCTGCCATCCTTCGGCGAAGCCTTCAAGCTCACCCCCGCCGCTATCGCCGCCTACCCCATGTACCGCGGGCTGGCTGCTATCGTCGGCATGAAGGTCCTACGCACCGGCGCGGACTTTGACGCCGAGGTTAAGACCTTACATGCGCGGTATCAAGACCACGATTTCTTTTTCATCCACTACAAGTACGCCGACGCCGCCGGCGAGGACGGCGACTTCGACGGCAAGGTGAAGGCCCTGGAAGACCTGGACAAATACATACCCAGGCTGTTGGACCTGAAGCCAGACGTGTTTATGGTCGCGGGCGACCACTCGACCCCCGCTATCCTGGCGGCCCATAGCTGGCATCCTGTCCCTTTCCTGCTCCACTCCCGCCTTACCCTGGGCGAGGGCATCGAAGCCTTTCATGAGAAGGCCTGCGCCCTCGGCTCCCTCGGCGCCATGCCTGCTACCAGCATTATGCCCCTGGCCCTGGCCCACGCTGGTAAGCTGGCAAAGTTCGGCGCTTAGCAGAAGTCTGTCTGCGATCCCGCATGTCACAGGCATGACCCTGTCAGTGCTCCGGTTCTGGTGATAACGATGAAGGAGTATTTCCATGCCCCGCTTTATCGCCGCTGGCAACTGGAAAATGAACACCACCCTTCCCGAGGCCAAGGCCCTGGCTCTGGCGATACCCAAGGCGCTGAACGGCCCGCCTCCAAGTCACGTCGAGACTATTATCTGTCCTCCTTATATATCGCTAGCTGTGGTTAGAGACGCCCTGCGAGGGTCAGGGATTGTTGTTGGCGCCCAGAACGCCCACTGGGAGCAGAAGGGCGCTTTCACCGGCGAGGTATCACCGTCGATGCTCAAAGACCTGTGCGAGTATGTAATCGTCGGCCATTCGGAGCGTCGCCACGTCATGGGCGAAAGCGATGACACCATCAATCGGAAGGTGAAGGCGGTCTACGCCGCAGGCCTAAAGCCCATCCTTTGCGTCGGCGAGACACTGGAGCAGCGGCAGCGCGACGGGGCGGAGGGTGTGGTGCGCCGCCAGCTTGAGTCCGGCCTCAACGGCGTCCGAGACATCAGCGAACTAGTCATCGCCTACGAGCCAGTGTGGGCCATCGGCACCGGCGTGGCTGCCACTCCCGACACCGTCCGCGAGATTACCAGCGGCGCCATCCGCGCAGAAATCGCGAAACTCCACGGCTCTGACATCGCCGACGAAGTGCCAGTGTTGTACGGCGGCAGCGCGAATCCAGACAACGCGTCGGGCTTTCTCAAGGAGCCCAGTATCCAGGGCACCCTCATTGGCGGCGCCAGCCTCAACGCCGAGCAGTTCGCTAAAATCGTGCGGCTGACGGCGGAGATAAAGGGCGGCTCTGTTAAATAGCGGAGCGCCTTATCCGCGATTCGAGGGGAAACACAGTTGGCATAAGGCATAGATAATGGGTCTGCCCATTGCATGGTATGTTGCTCGATGCTCTTCGTCGGAAGTAACCTACAAGACTGCTTATCAAGCGCTAAGTAGAAAGCCTAGTCGATAGGCATAGTCTGACAACATTAGGATGTATGTATTGGTCGGGATAGCCTAGCAACCCCCTTTTGCATTTAAGCACCTTTGCATCGCTGGCTATTTGTGAGGTTTAGACGCAGATCATGCTTGCCTAGATAGCAAGCAAAGGGGCCGAGCGGCCCTTCTCTATAGTATGAAATGTCCTAATGGATATTTGGGCGCTTTGTTACAAAGGCCTAGCGACAACGTTAAAGTGCTGGCGAACGCTTAAATTTATTGACTTAGGCAGCCACAGTTGTTGGGCCTTGTTTAATCATAAACACGGGGCCGCGATTAATGACATTTACGAAATCGGCTTGTCTAAAGAGGGAATCCGTGTTTTAAGACCTTCATCGAGAATTGAACCGTTACTCAGCCCAGGGTAGTTACATGGATAGCCATACCTGGCAGGCATCTAAAAAACAGGGTGGTGGGGAGGGGCGGTGGCTTCTCGACAGTTATCGCGCTTTCGACAATTGGCCCTCGGCGTAGGCCTCATTGCTGGCTTGCAGCTAATCTTGTTTACAGGGCCAGCACCCTCAGATAAGCCTCGTGAGGAAGTACAAGGACCCCCTCTGAGACTTCTTGGCGAGGAAACTAACGGAAAAGACGAGGAAAAGGCTGGCGTTCACCGGGCAAGCCGACAAGCTGTCGAGCCGGAGACCCTTGGAGAGGGAGACCCCCTTACAGCACGTCTGGCGCAAGTGGCTACTCCCAAAGATTCCGCCGAGTCCACTGGTGAAGTCCAAGATATGGGTAATCCTGGGCAGCAGGATAGCAGCTCCAGCGGCAGCGAGACACCGCTACAGCAAGAGCATAAGACCACCGCCACGTCCGATCAGGACTATTCCAAGTCGCACCATGGACTTATTTTAGGTGGCAGCGGACCAGGCGCTATTTCCTGGCGAAGCGTGTACAGCCAAGAAGCCGTAACCTACACCGTGGTGTCTCTCAGTCTATTTGTTCCTCCTAGGTGACTGCCTCTAGCGCGTTGTCCGACGCAACGCAGCGCGCTTCTGGCAGTCGCTCAATTTTAGCCCGGAAGGGTTGTTAGGAGGAAGAAAGGTGAACAAAATCATTGCGGTATTAGGCGTTAGTGCTGCATTGGTAGTGGCAGCGCTAATGTCCCCCGTGTTTGCCGGCGGCACCGGCGGCGACGACCATAATGACGACACGGGGTGCGAGAACTTGGTTCTTGAGCAGGAAAACTTTGGTGCCAACGTTAACGAGACTCGGCAAGAGGCTGAAGCTGAGGCCAAGCAAGAGAACGTTAGCGTGGCTGTCGATGGGAACAGCAACCAGTACAACAGCAACGAGGCTGAGGCTGAAAATGAAAACGATACCGAACAGGAAATCGAGCAGGAGAACGAGTACGAGAGCGGCCATAGCGGCAGTGATGTAACCCAGGGCAACGTTGGGGCTAACGCCAATGAGACAGAACAGGAAGCCGAAGCTGAGGCCGAACAGGAAAATACCAGCGTGGCCGTTGGCGGTGACAGCAATCAGTACAACAGCAATGAGGCCGAGGCCGAGGGCAGCTACGACGGCGAGGATAGCGGTGAGAATGGCGAGTCAGTAGAACAGGATAACGCTGGGGCTAACTATAACGAGACTGAGCAGGAAGCCGAGCAGGAGAATAAGTACGAAGGTGGCTACAACGGCAGTGATGTAACCCAGGAGAACGTCGGAGCCAACGTTAACGAGACGGAACAGGAAGCGGAGGCTGAGGCCGAGCAAGAAAATACTAGTGTTTCCATCGATGGCGACAGCAACCAGGCCAAGGATAACGAAGCTGAAGCCGGAAATGATAATGAGACAGAGCAAGAGATTGAGCAAGAGAACAGCTTTGACGGCGGTAACGGCAGTGAGGTGGATCAGAGCAACCTCGGGGCTAACGTCAATAAGACTGAGCAGAAAGCCGAAGCGGAGGCTGAGCAGAAGAACACTAGTGAGACCGTCGGCGGGAACAGTAACCAGTGGAATGATAACGAGGCCAAGGCTAAGAATGAGAATGAGACCGAGCAGGAAATCGAGCAAGAGAATGAGTACAAAGACGGCTCAGGCAGTGGCGAAGTAGGCCAGCAGAATGTTGGAGCCAACATTAACGGCACCCAACAGGAAGCCGAGGCTGAGGCCAAGCAGGAGAACTCTAGCGTGGCCGTTGACGGCAATAGCAACCAGGCCAACGACAATGAAGCCGAAGCCAAGAATGAGAATGAGACCGAGCAGGAAATCGAACAGGAGAACGAGTACGAAGGCGAGAGAGATGGCGGGTCGGTGGAGCAGGCAAACCTTGGCGCTAATGTTAACGGCACTGAGCAAGAAGCTGAGGCTGAGGCCGACCAAGAGAACGTTAGCATAGCTATCGGCGGGGACAGCAACCAGTACAACAGCAACCAGGCCGAGGCCGAGAACGAAAACGAGACGGAGCAGGAAGTAGAACAGGAGAACGAAGCCGAGGGCGGTAGCGGCTACGATGGTGGGAACGGCGGTTCAACAGGGCAGGAAAACCTGGCTGTAAACGCTAATGAGACC
>Ga0194132_10006114_pt1 | contig 18926 bp, 18 predicted proteins | sample TA2KigOf80mmetaG_FD_148612 | JGI IMG/M metagenome (GOLD analysis project Ga0194132, IMG submission 148612) | Freshwater microbial communities from Lake Tanganyika, Tanzania - TA2015054 Kigoma Offshore 80m | ecosystem: Environmental > Aquatic > Freshwater > Lake | place: Tanzania: Lake...
ATCCGCGCCGCCGAGCGCTGGCGCGGCCTCAAGATGAGCGAGTTCGAGCACCGTCAGTTGAAGGCAATCCGCGACGAGCTCGATCGCGCCCACGCCCAGCGAACCGCGCCGGTCGTGAACGCTACCGCCACCGCATCCCCAACCCGTTTATCCAGCAAGAACCGGACTTGACCATGCTCAACGACGATATCGCGGCTTTCATATACTAACTATAGGATAGATATGAAGGAGAGTTGGTCGAGATACCGACCCTACCTTCTCCCAATCAGCAATTGTCACGAGGCCTAATTGTACAATGTGGTACCTATTACTTGCGCGGTGCGAAGGAGCAATGCGATGCATCTCATGGGTCGAACCATAGTAGGCGCAATCTTGATGTGTATCATGATGTTTATAATATTCTATCTGACAGGGGTCATTGGTCCGCGTTGATCGTTGTTCAAATGTGTGTTTCCGTGGAGGCTCCGTTACAATGATAGAAAGTGGTTCCAATGAAGAGTCAGCGTCGCCGTTCGGCAAGGCGGGCGGCTACCTCTCATTGATGGGCAATCAGTCAGAGGCTGTGGATTTGCTGTCCGAGATCGACGCGATGCCGGTTGACGAGATTCTCGAACGGGCTGTCATTCGCCGCCGTGACCATAAAGGTGACCTTATAAGTTATTCGCGGAAGGTTTTCATACCGCTGACACGGCTGTGTCGTGACGTATGCGGCTATTGCACCTTCGCGACAACGCCGGGGAGGGCCGGGCCGGCCTATCTTTCACCGGAGGAGGTGCTGGCGATCGCGAAAGCCGGCGAGAGTGCAGGTTGCCGGGAGGCCTTGTTCACGCTCGGCGACAAGCCGGAGCTGCGATATGACGCGGCGCGCAAGGCGTTGGCTGCTCTCGGATACGAGAGCACCACACATTATCTTTACGCGATGTGCGAACTGATCATTCGCGAAACCGCTCTGTTGCCACATGTTAACGCTGGTGTAATGACCGAGGGCGAAATCGATACCTTTCGGCGCGTTAGCGTTTCGCAAGGGATCATGCTGGAGAACGTATCCCGCAGGCTCTGCGAGCGCGGTGGCGTGCATTACGGTTCACCGGACAAGGACCCCGCAATCCGACTTGAGATGATCGCCGCAGCCGGGCGAAGACAGGTGCCTTTCACATCCGGCATCTTGATCGGAATCGGCGAGACGCGGCTCGAACGTATTCAATCGTTGTTGGCATTACGCGATCTGCATGCGGCCTACGGTCATATTCAGGAAGTCATCGTGCAGAACTTCCGTGCCAAACGCGGCACGCGGATGGCGGAATTCGAAGAGCCGGATATCGACGATCTCAAGTGGACTGCAGCGGTGGCGCGCCTGATCCTCGGAGAGACGGCAAATGTTCAAGTTCCACCAAATCTCAGCTATGCGACTTACCCGACGCTACTGGACGCAGGCATCAACGATTGGGGCGGCATTTCGCCTGTAACACCCGATCATGTGAACCCGGAAGCGCCATGGCCACAGATTGCCATGCTTGCCGAGGTAACAGCCTCGCGTGGCGCGACCCTAGTACAGAGACTTGCGGTCTATCCAGAATACGCCTTGCAGTCTGATATCTGGCAACACGAAGACTTGGCCAGGCGGGTTTTGTCGGAGATCGATGCTGACGGATTCGCGCGTGGCTCATCATGGGTTGTCGGCCTCGATGAGCCCCCACCATTGAAGTTGAGCCAGACTGTCGTGAAATCGCGTAGCCGATCGCTTGATCGCATTGTGACCGGCGCCATTGCTAGTGGCCGGCTTGAAGAAAACGACATCGTTCGGTTATTCTCGGTTCGAGGCCCCGCGCTCGAAGAAGTCTGCCATGCTGCAGATAGTCTTCGTCAGTCTGCGAGCGGCGATGTGGTGCGCTATGTCGTCAATCGCAATATCAATTACACCAATGTCTGCGTTTACAAGTGCGGCTTCTGCGCGTTCTCGAAAGGCAAGACCAGCGAGCAGCTGCGCGGGCGTCCCTACGATCTCTCCGACGAGGAGTTACAGCGCCGCGTGCAGGAAGCGTGGGATCGCGGTGCTACCGAAGTCTGCATGCAGGGCGGCATCAACCCGCATTATACAGGGGACACTTATCTTTCGATCCTGCGAACGGCGAAGCGGCAGGTGCCGGACATGCATGTCCATGCCTTCTCGCCGCTCGAAGTACGGCAGGGCGCAGAGACGCTCGGCATCGGTGTCCGCGCCTTCCTGGAACGGCTTCGCGATGCCGGTCTCGGTTCGCTGCCCGGAACCGCGGCGGAAATCCTCGACGACGACGTCCGCGACATCATCTGCCCCGACAAGCTCAACACCACGGAATGGCTGGCGACGGTCGGTACCGCGCATGAGGTCGGCCTGCGCACGACCGCGACCATCATGTTCGGTCATGTCGAGCGGCCGGTCCACTGGGCGCGTCACCTGTTGGCTATTCGCGACCTCCAGGAACGCACCGGCGGCTTCACCGAATTCGTGCCGCTGCCGTTCGTTCACATGGAAGCGCCGCTCGGCGTCCACGGCCGCACCCGCAAGGGTCCGACCTGGCGGGAAGTGAGATTGATGCATGCGGTCGCCCGGCTGGTGCTGCATCCGCTCATCACCAACATCCAGGCATCCTGGGTGAAGCTCGGCGCCGACGGCGTCGTGTCGCTGCTGCACGGCGGCGTCAACGATCTCGGCGGCACCCTGATGAACGAGAGCATTTCGCGCGCGGCAGGCACGCTGCACGGACAGGAATTCGCGCCGCGTGACATGGAGGGGCTGATCGCGTCGGCGGGGCGCATCCCGCAGCAACGCACGACGCTTTACGAGACCGTGACCGCCGAGCGCCGCGCTGCCAGCCTTCAGGCCGCGCCGCTGGCCGACATGGCGCAGACACCCTTCACGACGCGGCGGTACAAGGCCGCGCCGGCCGCGCTGCAAAGCGTATGGAACAGTCAGTCCGGGATAGCGAGCAACGTCCGGCAAAGCGTCAAGTGACAAGGCAGGGTATTCATGAGCGACAACAAGCGATCGATTTGCGTGATCGGCGGAACCGGTGCGCAAGGAAGCGGACTGGCCTTGCGCTGGGCCAAAGCCGGCCACACCGTTTCGGTGGCGTCGCGCGACGAGGCCAAGGCGAAGGCCGCTGCGCAGGAGCTGAATGCCATCCTCGGTAGCGATCGCATTTCCGGCACGGATTATGTAACGGGCGCGGCGGCCGCCTCAATCATCGTGCTCACGGTTCCGTTCGCGTCGCAACTCTCCACAGTCACTGCGCTGAAGGAACAGCTCGCCGGCAAGATCCTGATCGATGTCACCGTGCCGCTGGTGCCGCCAAAGGTTTCCACCGTTCAACTGCCGGAGACCGATTCATGTGTCGTCAACATCCAGAAGCTGCTCGGGCCGGACGTCCGGGTGGTGTCGGCGTTCCAGAACGTCTCGGCGCACAAGCTGAAGAAGCTGGACTATGACATCGACTGCGATGTGCTGGTAACCTGCGACGACAAGAATGCGCGCGAGGTGGGCATCGCGCTGGCGAGGGATGCGGGTCTGCGCGGCATCGATGCCGGCCCGCTGGCTAATTCGGCGGTCGCCGAAGCTTTGACCTCTGCGCTGATCTGGATCAATCGCAAGTATAAAGTGCCGGATGCCGGTATCCGTATTACGGGGCTTGATGCTGTCGCCGAACGATAAAACGCCGACGCCGGGCGATCTGCTGGTCAGGCCGCTGCCCGGCGTCCCGCGCGTTGGGAAGGGCGACGATATCGCAAAGCTAACCCTTGCGGCGCTCGACCGTGCCGGCCTGCATCCGCACGACGGCGATATCCTCGTTTTTGCGCAAAAGATCGTCTCCAAGGCTGAAGGCCGCTCCATCGCGCTCGATGGCGTGACGCCGTCCGCGCGTGCCGAACAGCTTGCCGCCGAGACCGGCAAGGATGCCCGGATCGTAGAGCTGATCCTGCAGGAATCGACCGGTGTGCTGCGTCTTCGGCCGGGGCTGATCGTGGTTGAGCATCGCCTCGGCCTTGTGCTTGCCAATGCGGGCATCGACCAGTCGAACGTCGATGCGGACCATGCCCTGCTGCTGCCGGTCGATCCCGATGCATCCGCCGCGAAGATCCGGCAAGATGTCCGCGCGGCATCGGGCGTGGACGTGCCAGTGCTCATCATCGATAGCATCGGACGGGCGTGGCGGCAGGGCACCGTCGGCACCACCATCGGCGCCAGCGGTATCGCGACGCTTCTCGACCTCCGCGGACAGCCGGATCTGAATGGACGGCGACTCGAAAGCACCGAGATCGGCTATGCCGACGAACTGGCGTGCGCGGCATCGCTGGCGATGGGGCAGGCAGCTGAAGGCGTGCCGATCGTGCTGATCCGCGGCGCGCCCTATGCTCGTCGCGAGGGGTCGGCTACGGATCTGCTGCGTCCCAGGGCGATGGATCTGTTCCGATGAACACCGTGCCTCGTATCGACTCCCCCCTGAATACACCCGACGCGCATGCGCTGCTGCAGGGCCGGCAGAGCATTCGCCGCTACCAGCCAGCAAAGCCACCGGGCGCCAGCATCAGGGCCATTTTCGAAAGCGTCGCCCATGCGCCGTCGGCGCATAACCGTCAGCCATGGCGATACATGGTCGTTTCAGGTCCGGCGGCAAAGGAGCAGCTTGCGCTCGCCATGGGGCGCCGTCTTGCCGCCGACCGGGGCCAAGATGGCGATGCCGACGGCCTTATCCGCCAGGATGTCCGGCGCTCATATGAACGCATAACCGGCGCGCCGGCTGTCATCATGGTCGCGCTTACCATGGCCGAGATGGATCGCTATCCCGATGAGCGGCGCATGCAGGCTGAATACCTGATGGCGGTGCAGAGCACGGCGATGGCGACCCAGAATCTGCTACTGGCGGCGCATGCCGAAGGCCTCGGCACATGCTGGATGTGCGCGCCGCTGTTTTGTCCCGATGACGTCAAGGCGGCGCTATCGCTGCCGGCGGACTGGGAGCCGCAGGGTCTCATCACGCTCGGCTATCCGGCGCAGCCAGGACGCAACAAGCCGCGCAAGCCTGTTTCCGAATTCGTGCGTTTCGGCGAAGCGGAGGACGATCCGTGTCCGACGCGTTGACCAGCAAACCGCCGTTGCGTGTGCTGGCGTTGGCCGGAGGTGTCGGAGGCGCGAAGCTTGCCGCCGGTCTGTCGCATCTCTTGAACGATCGCCTGACGGTGCTGGTGAACACGGGAGACGACTTCGAGCATGTCGGCCTGCATGTGTCTCCAGACGTCGACACCGTCATGTATACGCTGGGCGGAATCGCCAATCCGCAGACCGGATGGGGTATCGCCGGTGAGACCTGGGAATTCTTCACGCAGTTGCAGACGCTCGGCGGGCCGGCCTGGTTCATGCTCGGAGATCGCGATCTGGCGACGCATGTGCTCCGCACCGAGCGGCTGCGTCGCGGCGAGACGCTGACGACGATCACCGCGGATCTGTGCAAGGCGCTGGGCATTCGATCCAGCGTGCTGCCGATGACCGACGACCGCGTGCGCACGCGCGTGCATTCGGGCGACCGGATGCTCGACTTCCAGCACTATTTCGTGCGCGAGAAATGCGCCGTGCCGGTCAGCCGGCTGACCTTCGACGGCGTCGGGCAGGCGCGCTTCAACGCGGCGCTGCATGACCTCGAGCAGGGCGACGGTCCGCTCGCGGTCATCATCTGTCCGTCCAACCCATATCTGAGCATCGACCCGATCCTGTTGCTGCCCGGATTGCGCGACTGGCTGATGCGCGTGCCTGCGGTTCGGCTCGCGGTGTCGCCGATCGTCGGCGGCGAAGCCATCAAGGGGCCTGCCGCGAAGATCATGCGGGAACTGAAAGTCGACCCGTCGGCGGAGGGCGTGGCGAGGCATTATAGCGGCCTCGTCGATGGCTTCGTATTCGATACGGTCGACCGGCATCTGGCCGGCTCGATCGCGGCGCTGGACATGGAGGTGTCGACGACGCAAACGATCATGCGCGATGCCGACGGCCGCGTGGCGCTGGCGCGGGATTGCATCGCTTTTGCCGAACGGCTGCTTGCACGAGTGGAGGTCTGACGGCATGGACATCATCGTGCCATGCAAGGGCCTGAGCGCCGGCAAGTCGCGTTTGCGCGAATGCCTCGGCTCGCATGATCGGCGCGAATTGTGCGAATGGCTGCTGGTATCGACGCTGCGCGTCGCCGACAAGCTGGTCGGGGCACGGCGGGTGCATGTGGTGACGTCCGATGCGGAGGCGGATGCGATCGTGCGCCGTCACGGCATGCGGTGCATCGGCGATCCGAGCTTTGGCCTGAACGAGGCCCTGGACGTGGCGCGCACGACGCTATTGGCGGAGGGACGGGCGAGCCTGATGGTGCTTCCGACCGATCTTCCGTATGTCGATGCACAGGCGCTTGCGAGTGTCGCGGCGTGCGTGGGCGACATGGTGATCGCCTCCGACGAACACGGCAGTGGGACCAACATTCTGTTCTTGCGCGATGCTGCGGCGCGCACAATGCCGTTCGCATTCGGGGACGGAAGTTTCGCCGCCCATCTGACCGGCGCCCGCACGCTCGGCCTGTCATCGCAGATCGTTCGCGACTGGCGGCTCGCATTCGATATCGACCAGCCGGCGCAGTATGTCCAGTGGCGCGGCGATTGCGGGCCGGCCGCCGGGACCATGCGCGATCCGGGCGATGGTGCGGTCGTCTTGCACGGCACATAGCTGGCCGCGGGCGCGGTCGCTTCGGGAAGACCGATCGCAAGTTCAGCCAAACGCGCCGAACGCTTACCGCACGATGGTTATTCGGCAACCTCTGCATAATCTTCCAGCGGTGGACATGAGCAGATGAGATTTCGGTCGCCATATACGCCGTCGATCCGGTTGACCGGGCTCCAGTACTTATCGGGTTGCGCGCCGAGCATCGGGCGGCCCGGGAAGCACGCCGCCTGCCGCGAGTAGCCGTGCTCCCATTCGGACGCCATCAGATCGGCGATGGTGTGCGGCGCGTTCTTCAACGGATTGTCGGTCTTCGACAGACGGCCCGCCTCTATGTCGCGGATCTCGTCGCGAACAGCGATCATCGCATCGCAGAATCGGTCGATCTCGGTCAGCGACTCCGACTCGGTCGGTTCGATCATCAGCGTGCCGGCCACCGGAAAGCTCATCGTCGGGGCATGGAAGCCGTGATCGATCAGCCGCTTGGCGACGTCATCGACGGTCACGCCGCTGGTATCCTTGAGCGGGCGGATGTCGACGATGCATTCGTGCGCGACGCGACCGTGCGCGCCCTTGAACAGCAGCGGATAATGCGGGCTGAGACGCTGGGCGATGTAATTGGCGTTGAGGATGGCGTAGCGCGTGGCTTCAGTCAGCCCTTCGCCGCCCATCATCAGCATGTAGGCCCATGCGATGGTGAGGATCGATGCGGAGCCGTATTGCGCGGCCGAGACCGGGCCGACGCCGCTGGTTCCGTCGAAGGCCTGCGGATCGGAGGGCAGGAACGGCGCAAGATGCTGCTTGACGCCGATCAGTCCCATGCCGGGGCCGCCGCCGCCATGCGGGATGCAGAGATAACGTACAGAATCTTTCGCACTTTCAGGATTGACGGCTTCTTCATAAACAGAAGGAGCAACCAATGAGTGACGAGAAGACGATGGGTCAAGTCATCCAGATCGATGAAGCCCGCATCAGGGACCATCTTGGCGAGTTGGTTCGTGGCACGGTGGAAGAGACGCTGAACGCCCTGCTGGATGCTGAGGCAGACCAGCTGTGCGGTGCCAGGCGTTACGAGCGCAGCGAGGCTCGGCAGGATACTCGGGCGGGCAGCTACGAGCGGACGCTGCAGACCAGCGCCGGCGAGGTCAATCTCAAGGTTCCGAAGCTGCGGCGCCAGACCTTTGAGACGGCGATCATCGATCGTTACCGCCGGCGAGAGAGCTCGGTCGAGGAAGCGCTCATCGAGATGTATCTCGCGGGGATCTCGGTCCGGCGGGTGGAAGATATCACCGAGGCGCTGTGGGGCACGCGGGTGAGCCCCAGTACGGTGTCCAACCTCAACAAGAAGATCTACGCCAAGATCGAAGCCTGGCGGAACCGTCGGATCGAGGGCGAGCATCCATACCTTTATCTCGACGGCATCGTGATGAAGCGGACCTGGGCTGGTGAGGTCCGCAATGTCTCACTGCTGGTGGCCAGCGCCGTCAATGCCGAGGGTTTTCGGGAGATTCTCGGCATCTGCGAAGGTGCCAAGGAGGACAAGTCCGGCTGGTCGGCATTCCTGCGCCATCTGGTCGATCGTGGCCTCAACGGCGTGCAACTCATCATCTCGGATGCCTGCCGTGGGCTCATGGAAAGCGCCGCGGAGTACCTGCCTAACGCACGCTGGCAGCGCTGCATGGTGCACTTCTACCGGAACGTCTTCAGCCATGTACCGGCGACCAGAGTTCGCGAGGTGAGCCGCATGCTCAAAGCCATTCATGCGCAGGAGAGCCGTGATGCGGCCGACCGAAAGGCGCGAGCGGTCGTCGAGGACCTGCGCGCGGCGCGGATGAACACCGCAGCCGATCTCGTCGAGCGAAGCGTGCACGAGACGCTGGCGTACTATGCCTTCGCGGACATCCACTGGCAGAAGATCCGCACCAACAACCCGCTCGAGCGGATTATGCGAGAGATCCGCCGTCGGACCCGTGTCGTGGGAGCCTTCCCGGATGGCCAGTCCTGTCTCAACCTGGCTGCAGCTCGGCTGCGCTATATCGCCGGAACCACATGGTCGACCAAGCGCTACATGAATATGCGGCCGCTCTATCAACCGCAGTTCATGCAAACCGCCGCCGTCGCCTGATCAAATGTGCGAAAGATTCTGGACACTACCAGAGGAAGCGTCGAATTCCGATTGCTATCGGAACGTTTAGGTGCGAAGCGCGCAGTCACCTCATCGGCTCCTCCGAATTTGATCAGGTCATGGTTAATTGCGCTTCAACCCATTGAAATGGGCTCTAAGGCGAAAGCGCCGCCTCAAATGCCGTGGCGATTGTCTCGTTGCTCTGCCGCAGCAGCGTCGTATTGATCGTCAGAAAATAGCGATCCGGCAACAATTCGTCCGGAAACAGAAAGATCGATCGATCACTAAGCATTCGGACGAAGCGTGCCTGATCGACACCCTCAGTGAAGCGAATAGGAAACACATTGGTTCCTTGAGGTGGACATTCGATGTCAATTTCGGGGTGCCTGTTTACAAGATTGATGAGTGCGTGAGCCTTCTGCATCGCTGCGGCGAATCGGTCTTCAAAGCCATCGATACCCGCATAAGCCAGCGCAGCTGCGAAACCTGCCGAAGAAATCCCGCCGCCGAACATTCTGCGCGTGTGATACATATTTTGCAGCGCGTCTTGCGGACCCGCAAGAATCGCTCCGAAAGGAGCACCGAAATATTTGTACAACGATACATATACTGTATCGAAATGCGATGCATATTGTGCTGGCGAAATTCCGGTTACCGCTGACATCATGTAAAGTCGTGCGCCATCAAGATGGGTCGGAATTCCCTTCTCCCGGCAGAATTGCGTGATTTGTACAATCGTTTCATAGGGAACAATCGTTCCGTGGGCACGGCGAACGGGCGTTTCGATCATCAGCGCGCCGACCGGTCTCGCGACGCGGTCGATTGTTCCAGCCTTCAACGCATCTTCAATCGCATTGCAATCGAAATACGGCTGCTTGTACCCAAGCGGCATGAGGGATAGTCCGCTGAGCTGGTGTGTAGAATCGCCTGTGTCTTGATAGAGATGGCTCTGCTCTTGAACAATAGCGCGCGGTCGGTCGCCGCAGAGACGTCGCAATACCAGATGATTGGCCAACGTGCCCGTTGGCATGAAGATCGCAGCCTCTTTGCCAAGCATTTGAGCGAAACGCTTCTCGAGCACTTCGACAATGCCGCCCAGCATGAAGACATCGAGTGTGATTTCGTGTGTTTCCTGCAGAAGCTGCAACTGCGAGATCATGCGGGAAATCGTCTTCGGCTCTCCGTCGCCGCGGAACACAACCGCATGCTCGTCCGTCACCTTTGGGCCGCCAGATTGCGGCGCTTGCACCTAGTTCACCTTGTCAAGCATCGTGAGGTCCTTTGGATTCGGCAATTATAGCTGTGACAACGACTGCAGCTGCTGCTCGACCGTCCCAGCCAAGCGCAACAATGCGAGCGTTACCCCGGCATCTGCGTAGCGCGCAAGCGCCGCTTTGACGTCCGCGGGGGTGCCACAAACGGCCAGGGCGTCGGCCGCTTCATCGGGCATCGCGTGATTGAGGTCATCGGCCGCGCCATTCCGCGCGGCTTGCCGCACAGCTTCTTTTTCCACCTGTGCAGGCTGATACTGGAACAGATAATCGTGACCCCCAAGCAGGATACGGGCAAGCTCCAGCTTGGCACGCCGCAATCCTTCCTTCTTGCTTGGTGCGAGCGCGAGAATGACGTTGCAGGCCACGGACAGGTTAGCGCTGTCGCGCCCCGCATCGGCGGCCGCAGTTCGGGCCAGGGTTACAGCATGTCGGACATAATCTGGGGATGCTGCAGCGCTGAGCGACAACCCGTCGGCCTTGCGGCCGCCAAGGCCCAGCATGCCATCCCGGACTGCTGCGAGGTACAGCGGTACGAAGACGTCCGGCTTGACATGCAACGGCTGCCCCTCGTTAAAAAAGTGCTCGCCGCTGAAGCTCGGGCAGCCTTCAGTCAGCCAGCCGCGCACAAGGTCAAGCGCCTCGCCGCACACCCCTATCGGTAGTTTCATTTCGATATTCAGAGGATGCAGATCGTCTGGATTTCCGGTTCCCAGCGAAATTGCGACACGCGACTTGAAACGATTTGCCAGCGTCGCGGCTCCCATCGCGATGGTGATCGGATGGCGAACATAAGGGCTCAGAACACCGGCGCCTACATTGAGCGTCTGCGTCCCTTCGAGAAGACCGCCCGCTAGCGCAAAGGCGTCGAAATAACCAAGATGTTCCGCCACCCATGCGTATTTGAATCCCTTCTTTTCCGCTGCCTGCGCGACAGGAAGAATGTCAGCCAGGGGAGCACGGCCGTTGAACGTGACGCCAAGTTCCATCTGCCAGGGTCCTTTCACGATCTCTTTAGCTGGAAAGGACGCGCGCCGGTCAGCCGCGTCAGAATGCAGGCGCGCTGAAACTCGGGCAGTCGGCCATCCACAACGCCGACGACGGACTCGCGGACCTTTCCGGATGGCATCGTCGGACTCGCGTCACCGTAGAACATCGTGATCTCGTCATGCCCGACCGTGTAGCAGAAGTCTCCGGGCACCGGAAAATAAGTGCTGTTCTCGTGCTCATCGATTCCGGGAAGCGCTACACTTTCCAGCCCCCGTACGCCGCAGCCCGACCAGGCGGAATGAATCAAATGTCCGCTAAGCGGTAGCTTAGTCAACAGAGCATTCCCGATCAGCGGCGCAGCCTTTACCAGCAGCCTGATCTTGAACGGTTCGAATCCCTCGATCGCAAAACTTAGCGCAACCTCACCCGGTTCGCTCTCCCGATTCACCAGTTTTGGCCAGGACGCTCCATACGCTTTGATAAGATCCTGCTCGCGCTGGTTCATTTCGATTTCTCCCTGGCCTTTGCATTCGTGATTGCATCTGCAACGAAGTCGGCGGCGAATCGGTCGATGTCGTAACGCGCGACCCAGCCCCAATCTTTCTCGGCGTTTGATTGGTCGAGGATCGGCCAGCTGCTCACAATCGATTGTATTGTCGGGTCGACTTTGTAGTCGATGCGAGCGCCGGGCACGACCTTCTTCAGCGCGCTCACGAGGTCCGCTGGGGTGATGGACAGACCGCTTACATTGTAAGCTCGTCGCGTCAACATCACATCATCCACTTTGGCAATCTGCGCAAGCGAATTGACGGCGTCTTTTATGTACATCAGCGCTACCCGCGTGTCCGGACTGATTGGCACGGTATAAGGTTGGCCGAGTGCTGGCTGCAGCAGAATTTGCGTGGCGAAAGCGCCCGCGCCCATAGGCTTGCGTGTTGGGCCGGTGATGGTGGGCAGCCGAATTGCGCGGAAGTCCAATCCAAATTTGCGATGATAATGCGTTCCCAGTTGTTCGCAAGCCACTTTGGTCGCACCATACATCGTGACTGGAAATTGTGGGGCGTCATCGCCAACCGGGGATGTCACGGCGCGGCCATAGACCGCAACAGTGCTCGCATACACGAAAGTCTTGGCAGCGAATTGACGGCTCAATTCCAGCAGGTTGATCGTGCCTCCGACGTTCACATTGAACGCCTGTTGCGGATTTGCCTCCGCTGGAGTGCTGATCATAGCCCCAAGGTGGAACACCACGTCCGGCTTGTACCGAATGAAAGCGGCGAGCAGTTCATGCCATTGGGTGAGGTCGCATTGCACTGCTTCGCCGGAATCGCTGGGCGGGGTGACGTCGAGCGCCGCGACCTCATGTCCCTCTGCGCGCAGCGCGATGACGAGCTCTCGGCCGATAAATCCAGACGCTCCAGTTACGATGCACCGCATCAAAGCCGCTCCTTCCTAGGTAAGTCCCGTGACCGCAACCTAAATTGATCGAGACAAGGTGGTCATCATCGTGACGACAGCTGCTTCAATATGGATGGGATAGCCGTCCGCCCCAGGGTCGATGTAATCGTTAAAGCCGTTGCGCGCGCCGGCGAGCGAACAGGCGATCAGCGAGAGCTTGACAGTTTCTTCCGACGGCAAGATCTCCGGGCGATTCTCAACGCATGCAACTGCCGCAGCGGTAGCATAGGCACCCCAATTGCTGACGGCGGAGAGGATGGTTACGTCGGCTTCCTGAACTGCGGCGATCGAGCCACCATTTGCTGTCGACTTGCGATCGCCGAGCCAGTGCTCGACAAGAGGACGGATCACCCCCATCCCGAGTTCATTCCCGGCGTCTCCTATACCGATACACGGTATCTTTGCCGCGCGGGCGGCTGCCCATAAAACATCCGTATCACTACACAAAGACAAATCTAGCGCGAGTCCACTCAGTTGATGACAGGCCCCGAGTTCATTCGCTCCGGGTCTCTCGATCGCGACCATCGCGACCGGTTCAAGATCCTGTAACAATTCCTGCGTCCGGCGCCGAGCAACATCCGGATCGGCGGGCCACCCGACCAATGTGGAGACGCTCGGTCGCAGCTCTATCGCTTTGCGGGCCATATCCAGCGAAATTACGTTCAAGCCGCCACCACGGATCGCTTGCCGCATCAGATCGAACTGGTGCTCATCGGTCACGAAGACAGGCAGGGCGCCAAGCGCAGCGAGTGTGCGCCCGAGATAGACAGCACCGACCGGACCGTCCTGCTCACCGACACCGAGAGAGACCGACGCGAACCCCGTCACGATCACGACGACAGGTTTCTTTTTGCTGCGGATCGCATGGCTCAGCAATTGTCCGGCGGCAAGACTTAGCGGACGGCCGCGATGGTCGAGCGCCGCCTTGTACATCGGCAAGATATACGGACGCGCCCGGAGATCGCATGTCATGATCCGATCAAGTTGCTCACCAATCGCAATCAGACGATCTGCATGAATTTCCGGCATGGTAATCCTTCAGTCCCCAAACAGCAGTTTTGGCAGATAGGTCGCAAGCCCCGGAAAGACGATCACACAGGCGAGCACCAATAGTTGAATCAGAATGAAAGGGACGACGCCCCGGAACATATGCGTCAGTGTCATCTCCGGAGGCGCGATCGTCTTCAGATAGAAGACTGCGGGGGCCATCGGCGGAGTGAGATACGACGTCTGAATCACCACCGCGACAAGCACCGCGAACCACAGTGGTTCAAATCCGAGGGAGATGATGATCGGATTGAAAACCGGGATGCAGACGAGCAGCATCGAGACCCAGTCGATGATGAAGCCAAGCATGAAGAGGATAAACAGGAACAGAGCGATTACGCCCCAGGGCGGCAGAGACAGTGCCTCGATCGCCGTGGTAACGAGCGAGCGACCGCCATTGACGAAGAAGACGCTCGAGAACAGCGTGCCGGCCGCCAGTATGATCATGATAACGGCGCTCAAAGTCACAGCTTTCTTTAGCGCCTCGATCATCATTGCGCTGCTGAGCCTGCCGTAAGCCGCGGTCAGCACGAGCCCGCCGAGAACGCCGACTGCGGCAGCTTCGGTCGGCGAAGCGATTCCGGCAAGGATCGAGCCGAGCACTGCGGCGATCAGCACCAATGCCGGTACGATCGCGGTCACTGTGGCGAGAAGTTTTTGCGGGAGGGATATTTCCGCAAACATTTCTCGCGGCACCACCGGCCCGTCCTGGGGGCGGAGGAGGCAACGGACGACAACGTAGACGATGAACATCGTTGCCATGAGTAGACCCGGCAGCATGATGCCTGCGAACAGATCACCGACCGAAAGATCCGTGATCGTTGCATAGACGAGCATGACAACGGACGGCGGAATGATGGTTCCGAGCGATCCCCCGGCACAAATGGTTCCGGCAACGAGTCCTGGATTGTATCTTAGGCGCATCATCACAGGGATCGCCATCAATCCAATGATGACTTCCACCGCACCGAACACGCCAGTGCTCGCGGCAAAGATCGAGCACATGGCGAGCGCGGCCACGCTGAGCCCGCCGGGCATGCGCCCGACCCAAATCAGCATGCTCTGAAAAAGCCTTTCCGCGATCCCGGATTTTTCGAGGATGGACCCCATTAATATGAAAAGCGGGATCGCCGACAAGGTGTAATTGGTTCCGATTTCAAGCAGGTTGCCGAACAGCTGGGTGCCCAAGTTCATTCCGAAAAATGGAATGCCGAAAACAAATGCAACGGCTATCAGCGAGAAGGCGACCGGCAGGCCAGATAGAATAAGAGCAAACAGCGCCGGAAACATCAGCGCGGCAAACAGACCGCTGTTCATATCGGCTCGACCTTGTCGGTGTTCGGCGCCGCGGGTTCGTCCTTTAGGCTGCCCGTTGCACGCATGATGGAGTCAACAAGGGTCATAGCGCACTGAAGCCAAAGCGCGATGAGTGCAAACGCGACAACAGCGAAAAACGGCCAAACGCGTGGTCCCCACGGACTGACCGGGTCAACCTCGCCGGTTGAAAACGATGAAATGGCGCGCCGTAGGCTGGCATGACTGATCGCGGCCAGTGCGGGCAGCAGCAAGAAGGCAAGAAAACAGGATTCGAGGATTGCCTGTCTCTTCTTGCCAATGCGGGCCGCGAAGACATCAACCCTGATATTGGCATTGCTGTGCTGGCACCACGCAGCGGCAAGCAGAAATGATAACGCCGTCAGGAAGCGCGACACGTCATGCGCCCAGAGCGTCGGCGCATTCATTCCATAGCGGGCCACAACCTCGATCATCAAGGCGATGGCGAGCGCCACGACGCTACAAACGGCTCCAGCAAGACATAGTCCGGACAGCCAAGCGACGGCACTGCGGAGTTTGTTCAACGATGCCCCCTGTCTCGCCGTCCGGACCGCAAGTTCAAACGCAAGATTACTACCGCGCCCGATAGTCCGAGTTCTTGTCCCAGCGATCCTGGAATGAGAAATAGGAGGCGGCTATATCCTTGGCCCAGTTGTTTCCTTTCGCGGCCTGCTCGTTGGCTTTCTCGGTCATCCACTTGCGGCCAGACTGCTTCACTTCGGCGACGAAGGCCGGATCGAGTTCGACGATCTCGTTTTTCTCACGAAATTGAGCCATGGCCTTGAGATCGAGACTACCGAAGGTCAGGTACGATTGAAGCGTGGTCAGCTCACCGGCATTTTCGAGACATGTCTGGACCGACTTTGGCAACTTGTCGAAGAAATCCGCCTTGAAAACGATCTCGTAAGGCCAGCTGGTGCTGTGCATGCCCGGAACGATGACATACTTTGCCGCTTTGCCGAGTCCGGCCCCGATGTTACCCGCCGGATTAAGCCATTCGGCCGCGTCAATGCCGCGTCGCTCAAGCATGGGAAACACGTCGGCACCACTGACGACGACTGGCGTCGCTCCAAACCCTGTCAGAATGTCCGCCCACGCGCCGGCACTGCGGAACTTCAGACCCTGCACATCCGCCTTGGTTCGAATCGGCTTGTGGCTGTGTGCGAAGATTTCCGTTGTCCCCATCCCCGTGATGATCGGATGCAGCCCCATCTTTTCGCGGCGAAACTTGGTCCACATTTCGCGCCCGTCTTCTTTGTAAAGCCACACGAGCATAGCTTCGGCGCCGAGCCCGCCGGGAAGCGAGCCGAGCGGCGCATTGGCCGGGTCCTGATTCACAAGCCAGATCGGCGTAGTATGCGCTGCGACTGCGCGGCCGTCGCTGACCGCCATGTGGGCTTCGCTGAACTTTGCCAGCACGCCCGCCCCGAATGGCTTTACCTCGACCTGGTCGCCGCACATTGACTTCACGGCTTCGGCAAACGGGATGCTCATTGCCGTGTAGAGCAAAGAGCCTTCCGGCACCGTCGTCGTCATGGTGATGCTGATCTTCTGTTGAGCCTGTGCTGGTAACGCCAGCAACAGGGCCGCCGCCGCAGCAACGAACACAGCTTTCATTTTCAAACTCCCTTGTTTCATTTTCAAACTCCCTTGTTTCATTTTCAAACTCCCTTGCTGTCCTTATGGGTGATTTGTCATGGGCGCGCAGGCGAGATGACCGCAAGGGTTCAGCGTCTCCGCTGCATCGTCACAGCACATCGTAGAATAAAATGAGAAAGCAAGTTGCGCGCCAATAGACGCCGGTAGACACCGCCCGCCAACAACTGTTGTCTGCAAAAACAAGTGAGCACCCTCCTGCCCCCGACATTAGCCGGTGCGCGGTGCCCCCTCTGTATCTTTGCCTGAGAACGTTATCCCGTCGGCGGGCGCATGAAGCGCCTCTTTCCAGAGTTAATAACCGTTGCGGTCCTTGAGCCTGAGAGTTTCCGGGGCGGTTGCTCCTTCGGCGTCGGCGTAACCGATCTCTCCCGCAACAGTGTTAGACATTACCAATGCAATTTTAGATAGTCTCACTAACCCAAGGATATGCTACAGAAGCGTAATTTAGAATGCAAGATGTGCCCTCACAGTTTGTTTGTGGAATGTTGTGCGGCGCATTCTCCAGCAACATCGGGCTATCGGATCAGGCAGCGAGGTCCATTGGCCGATCGATGGGATCTGGGGCGAACGTCTGTCAGCCCCCGGCCTAAGAGTCCGTTTGAGAATGGGATCAATGGCTGATCCGGCGCAAGAGGAGGCTGCCCATGGCGACATGGATCATGGCCTCGGAGACGTCGATGCGGGCTTCGTAGTCGCGCACGAGGCGACGCCAGCGGGTCATCCAACCGAAGGTGCGCTCGACCACCCAGCGCCGCGGCAGGACTTTGAAGCGCGGTTCGGCATCGAGGCGACGGACGATCTCGATGACGAAGTCGAGGAAAGCGGCCTTGTCCAAGAGCTGTCGTCTGTCGTAGGCGCCATCGGCAAACAGATGCTTGATCCAGGGCCAACGCTTGCGGATGGCGTCGAGGATCGCTTGGGCGCCGGCGCTGTCGGAGATGTCGGCCGGTGTGAGATTGACCATCAGGAGGCGGCCGTCGGTGTCGACGACGATATGGCGCTTGCGGCCGACGATCTTCTTGCCGGCGTCGTAGCCCCGCGTTTTGGCCGCCGGCGCCTTCACCGTCTGGCTGTCGGCGACGCCCGCCGTCGGGCTGGCCTCGCGGCCCGCACGCTCGCGGTCCATCATCAGCGCGATGTCATGGATGGTGCGGAACAGGAGCAGCCGGACAAACCGCCGGAACCACCAATAGACGGTCTGCCAGGGCGGAAAGTCCTTGGGCAGCATGCGCCAGCCGCCGCCGGTGCGCGTCATGTAGCGGATCGCGTTCAGAATCTCGCGCAGATCAACCTTGGGTTTGCGCCCGCGCTTCGCCGGACGCGGCAGCAACGGCCGGACGTGCTCCCACTCCGCGTCCGTCAGGTCCGTCGGGTAGCGCTTGGTCTTCTTCTCAATGGCGGCAATACGGCCGCGCGTCTTCGGGGTCCACATCCCCAGCTTGAATCACGCCATCCCGCGTCGCTCCAAGCATTTTCAAACGGGCTCTAAGACCTCGCGGCCGCGCACTCAGCGCGGCGGCAGGCCGAAGACCTTGCGCAACCGATCTTTGAACGACAGCCAGAACAAGCTTCCGATATTGAGCGGAACTGGCGCGGCAGTTGGATTCGTCAGGCGCGCGTTTAGATTGTCCGAGAACTGCTTGATCAGCCTGCGACCGACATCCTGCGCGAGTGTAAGCGCCGGAGCAAAAATCCCTCACTGAAGCGGCCGGATTGTCCGGTTGCGCCGGAGTAAATCCGTTTCCTCCCGTTGAACGCATGGAACCCTTGCCCCGCGCCGCGCCAGCAGCCGGGGTCTTGGCCTGACTATAGCAGCCCGGGAGCCTGAACACGGATATATCGGATACGGCATAGTGAGGAGTCCGGCGGTGATGGCAAAGGACTTCATCGCCTCCAACGGGAAGCGACTCGCTGAGGTAAAGCTGCGGCAACCTGCGGTACTTCACGATCCCGATGACGTTGAGAAATCTGACTACGTTGTAGGCATCGATTGGGAAAAGACGTTCCCATTGGACCAAGCCAAGTGGCCTGAAGGAGGAGGCTTCGCCAATCAAAATGTCGTGTGTAAGCTGCGAGACCCAACGACATTGGATTTCTTATTTAAGCCAACATTTCCCAGATAGGCGGTCCATCCGCCCCCGATTGACGACAGGATAGCCCAGCTCCTGCCCTTCCGGAAGGTGGGACCGCGTAGTGACGACGTCCTTCGCAGCAGGATCGTCGGCTTGACCGCCCTGCCACGCCCCCATCGTGCGATTCTCGCTGGTTTTGCCGCAATGCGGGCGCACTTCGCCTGTCGCCGGCTTCGCGCGAC
>Ga0194132_10006116_pt1 | contig 18922 bp, 18 predicted proteins | sample TA2KigOf80mmetaG_FD_148612 | JGI IMG/M metagenome (GOLD analysis project Ga0194132, IMG submission 148612) | Freshwater microbial communities from Lake Tanganyika, Tanzania - TA2015054 Kigoma Offshore 80m | ecosystem: Environmental > Aquatic > Freshwater > Lake | place: Tanzania: Lake...
TGACCGTCGGTCCCCACCCGCACGATGCGCTTCTGACCGTCGCAACCCGACCGGTGGCGCCTCAGAGGGCGGCGTAGAGCGCGTCGAAGATCGCGACCCATCGGGGGTCGGATCGCGTCGGTCCCCACCACAGCCGGTTCATCGCGTAGCCCAGCGAGACGCCGGCGTCGGGGTCGACGATGCCGAGCGACCCGCCCGAGCCGTTGTGCCCGTACGTCCGCAGGCCCGGCCCGAAGGTCCATTCGGGGATGGTGTGCTCGAAGCCGAGACCGAACGCGGTGGGCAGCTCCATCACCAGGTCGTCGCCCCGCACGTGGCAGCGCCCGAACTCCTCGACCAGCTCCGGCGGCGCCACGGTGCCGCCCGGCAACGCGCCACCCGCGGCGAGCACGGCGTAGAGGCGGTCGAGCGCGCGTGCGTTGGCGTGCATGTTCGCCGCCGGGATCTCGGCCCGCCGGAAGAGGGGCGTCACGCAGTGGTTCGGGTCGTTGGAGTCGGGCGGGTTGCCGAACGCCACCGGCCCGAGCGACGTCTTGGGGTCCCACCCGTCGAAGAAGGTGCCCTCGGGCGACATGTCCACGATCAGGTCGGCCGTGCGCGTGTCGTCGACGGGGTCGAGGGGCATCAGCAGGTCCACGCCGAGCGGCCCGCCGAGCTCGTCGCGCACGATCCGGCCGACGGTGCGACCGGTGGCCCGGCGCAGCACCTCCCCGACGAGATGCCCGTACGTCACCCCGTGGTAGCCGTGGCCGGTGCCCGGCCCCCACCACGGCGCCTGCGCGGCCAGGGCGGTCGTCATCGCGTCCCAGTCGCTCAGGGAGCCGAACGGCATGCGGGCCCGGATCGCGGGCAGCCCGGCCTCGTGCGTGAGCAGCCAGCGCACCGGCAGCGTGTCCTTGCCCTCGGCGGCGAACTCGGGCCAGTACGCCGCGACCGGGCGGTCGAGGTCGACCAGCCCCTGGGCCACCGCCCACATCGTCGCGATGGCCACCACGCCCTTGGTGCACGAGAACACGCACACCAGCGAGTCGCGCTCCCAGGGCCGCGTGCGGGCGACGTCGAGGTGGCCACCCCACAGGTCGACGACGTTGCGGCCGCCCACGCTGATCGCGAGGCTCGCGCCGAGCTCCAGCCCGTCGGCGAAGTTGGCCGCGAACGCGTCGCGCACCGCGACGAACGCGGGATCGACGGTCCCGTCGATCGGCGCGCTCCCCTCGCTCACGTCAGCGCCTGCGTGGCCTCGGGGTTGTGGAACTCCTTCCAGGCGCACACCAGGCCGTCGCGGAACCGCAGCACGCCGATGTACCGGTTGCGGTAGGCGTTGCCGTTGTGGGTCACGACCGCGTCGCTGTGGTACTCGGCGATCAGCAGGTCGGGGTCGACGAGGTCGTACACCGCATCGACGTGCTGCACGAACGACGAGAACATCTTGAACGTCGCCGTCGACATCGCCATCCACGTGTCCCGACCCTCGATGGGGTTGGGGATGAACGACGGCCCGTACGGCAGCTCGAACTCGAGGTCCTCGGTCACCATCGTCCCCAGCGCGTCGTAGTCACCCCGGGTGATGGCCTCCATGATCGCCGTGAACGTGGCCCGGTTGGCGGCCCGGCGGGGATCGACGTCCGGATCGGGGCTGGTGTCGGTCATCGGTGCACTCCTGGTCGGTGGGACTGGTCGGTGGGACGGGTCGGTGGGACGGGTCGGTGGGACGGCGCCGGTCAGGCGCGCGCGAGGGCGCTGAGCGCGGCAATGCACTCGGCCCGGGACGCCTCGGGGTCGTCGCCCACGCCGAAGGGCGAGAGGACCACCTCGTCGGCACCGGCGGAGAACAGGCCGGCCACCTGCTCGCCGATGCGGTCGGCGTCGCCCCACACCACGGCGGCGTCGAGCATGGCGTCGCTCCAGCGGCGCCCGTCGAGCTCGACGCCGGCGGCCTCGAACATGTTCCGGTAGTAGGGCATCTGCGGGTAGATCGCGAGGTCCGTGGCGGCCATCGCGTGCAGGGCGGCTCGGTCGGTGGTGAGTGCGCACGGCAGCTCGGCGACCAACGCGGGCCGGGCGTCGCGCCCCGCGGCTGCCGCGCCCTGGTCCATCGCCGGCGCGACGATCGACGCGAGATACGGCGCGGGCGTGAGCCAGCACAGCGCGCCGTCGGCGTGCCCACCGGCGACGCGCGCCATCTGCTCGCGCATCACGGCGAGCATCACCGGCGGCGCGGTGTCGGCCGACCCGATGCCCGCGCCCTCTACATCGAGGAACGCCTGCACCCGGAACCGCTCGCCCTGGTGATCCACCATGCCCGTGTGCAGCAGGGTGCGCACCACGTCGAGGTACTCGCGGCTGTGCGACACCGGCCGGTCGACCTCGATGCCGTACATGCCCATGACCGGCACGTGGCTCGGACCGACGCCGAGGCGGAACCGCCCGCCGCACGCGGCGTTGGCCGTGGCCGCCTGCTGCGCGGCGACCACCGGGTGGCGGGGCCAGCTCGGGATCACCGCCACGCCCAGCGCCAGCCGCTTCGTCGCGGGCCCGGCGAGCGCGAGCGCCATCACCGGGTCGAAGCCGAACGCGGAGCCGAGCCACATCCCGTGGAAGCCCTGCGCTTCACTGGCGATCGCCAGGTCGCGCACCGCCGCGAGGCTGCGGGTCTCGGGGAAGAGCAGCGAGATCTTCATCGGTCCATCCCGGGGTATCCGATGGGCCCGGCCAGGTACCCCCCGTCGACCACGAACTCGCCCCCGATGCAGTACGACGCCTCGTCGGAGAGGAGGAAGGCGACGAGGTGGGCCACCTCCCGGGGCTCCCCCACCCGCCCGACCGGCACTGCGGTGCCCATGGCCGCGATCACGTCTCCTCCCCCGGGGATCCCGGACACGAGCATCGGCGTGTCGATGGGCCCGGGGTGGATCGAGTTGACCCGCACCCCCTTGCGGGCGAGCTCGAGCGCGGCGACCTTGGTGAGGCCGCGCAACGCGAACTTCGACGACACGTAGGCGGAGATCCCCCAGGCGCCCACGAACCCGTTGACCGACGACACGTTGACGATGCTGCCACCGCCGGCCGCCACGATGGCCGGGGCCACCACGTGGATGCCGGTGTACGCGCCGATCTGGTTGATCTCGATGAGGCTCCGGTACTCGTCGACCGAGGTCTTGATGATCGACTTGGGCGGACCGCTCACCCCGGCGTTGTTGACGAGGCCGGTCACCGGACCGAACGCGGCCTCCGCCGCCGCGAGGACCGCCCGCCAGTCGTCCTCCGACCGCACGTCGAGGTGGTGGTACCGGGCGGAGTCGCCGATGTCGCCTGCCACCGCCTCGCCCGCGGCGTCGTCGACGTCGGCCACCATCACCTTCGCGCCCTGGGCGGCGAGGAGCCGTACCTCGGCGGCGCCCTGGCCGCCGGCCGAGCCCGAGACGATCACCACCTGCCCCGCCAGGCGGTCGGACACGTCGGTCACGTCGTGCTCCCTTCGTCGAAGACCGGGATCAGCTCCTCGCCGACGCGGCGGATGCTGCCCATGACCCGGTCGTGGTCGAGCTGGCCGAACTGCATGAGGCACATGAGCCGGTCGAACCCGACGTCGCGATACTTCTCGATCTTGCGCCGGCAGGTCTCGACGTCGCCGATGATCACCGAGTCCTGGTCGGCCAGCGCCTCGTAGGCCTCCACCGGGTCGATCGGCTGGCCGAGCACCTGTCGGTTCATGAGCCGGATGATCGGGTTGGGGTCGTCGGGGTCGAGGTCGACCATGATCTTCGACACGTCGTCGAGCGCGGCCCGCCCGCGCCCGGAGTCGCCGGCGTTGACGTTGCCGCGGATCATGTTGGTCCAGATCTTGCGGGGCACCGCGAACACCTGCGGCGCCGCGTTGACGTACCACATGGCCGCCTCGGCCGCGCGGCTCTCGATGGCCTCGTCGATCGTGTCGGTGCAGTGCACGAACGTGAACACCGCGCGCTGGTCGTTGGGCACCCGGCCCACGATGTCGGTGGCCTCGGCGCGACCGGCTTCGTACTCGACGAGCAGCTCCTCGAGCACCGACACCGGTGACAGCAGCGTGGTGCACAGGACGCCCAGGCCGAGCTGCCCGGCCAGCCGGAAGCTCGAGGGTGACGTCACCGTCTGCCACAGACGCGGGTGCGGCTGCTGCACGGGCCGGGGCACGAGCGTGCGAGACGGGATCTGGAGGCGCTCCGACGACCAGGAGAACTCGGGCTCGGACCACGCGGTGGCCATCAGCCGGGCCGCCTCCTCGAGCTCGGCGAGGGTGTCGTCGCCGTCGATCTGGAACGTGGCCCACTCGGCGCCGCCGGAGCGGGCGAGTCCGACCTCGGCGCGGCCGCCCGACAGGTGGTCGAGCACCGCCATCCGCTCCGCGACCCGCAGCGGGTGGTTGATGCGGAACGGCGTGAGCACGCCGGCCTGCCCGATCCGCAACCGCTCGGTGCGCATGGCGATGGCGACGTTCACCAGCTCGGGAGCGCCGGAGTGCGAGAACTCGGGCGTGCAGTGGTGCTCGACCGACCACCAGCAGCCGTAGCCGAGGCGGTCGGCCAGCTCCGCCTGCTCCAGCGCGCCGGCGAACACCGCGCTCTGGGTGGCGGCGTCGGTGGGCCCCGGCCGCTGCAGCTCGTTGAACAGGTCGACGATCATCGGACTCCCGCTCCCCTCTCGGCACCCACCATGTCACGACCCATCTCAGAGCACCGCCACGGGGTTGATCGGCGAGCCGGTGCCGCCCGCGATGCGCAGCGGCGACACGACGAACTGGAACTCGTGGCGCCCGGCCGTGGCGCACGCGTCGGCCAGGCGGTCGAGGCGGAGGTTGTCGAGCAGGTGCACGCCCATGCCCACGAGCAGGCACTGGTGCAGCGGCATCGACCACCGGTGGTCGTTGCCCGGCAGGGGGTCGCTCACGCCGTCGCAGCCCAGCACCGACGGGTCGGCGGCCACCAGCCACGGCACGCACTCGGGGTGCAGTCCGGCCAGACCGCCCCGGTTCGGCTCCCACGGCCCGAGCGCGGCCCGCCGCCGGTCACGCCCGGTGTGCACCAGGAGGATGTCGCCCGGCTCGGTGGCCACGCCCTGGGCGGCGAGCGCGGCGTCGAGCTCGTCGGGCCCGACGGCCTCGCCCGGCTCCAGCCACTCGACGCCGCGGTGGCGGGGCAGGTCGATGAGCACGCCCCGGCCCACCAGCCCGTCGAAGCCGGCGTCGATGCCTCCGTGGCTGGCGCCCCGGGTGGTGACCGCGGCGGCCGGGTGGCCGTTGTACATCTGCGCGTCGACGAACACGTGGCACAGCGCGTCGATGTGCGACACCGCCATCCCGTGGAAGGCCACGCCCACGAAGTCGGCCGACGCCTGCAGCGCGTCGGGCCCGAAGGTGCCGCACACGTCGCCGCCGACCGTCATGTGGTGGAGCGCGGGATTCGGGTTGTCGACTCCGGGCCGCACCGCGAGGTCCCGTCCGCACGACACCACCGTGCCGTCGACCACGAGGCCGGCGGCGCGCCGGGTGCGCTCGGGCGTGAGCAGGTTGAGCGCGCCCCGCTCGTCGTCGGCGCCGAAGCGGCCCCACGACCGGGCGAGGGCGAAGAGCTCGGCGCCCCGCTCGACGGTGATGCGCGCGATCGGCGATTCCAGGGAGGGGTCAGGCACCGGCGTCCCTCCGGGGCAGATGGTCGATGCGGCTGCCGAGCACGCCGTCGGCGTACTCGATGAGCTCCACGAGATGGCCGTCGGGACTGCGGCAGGTGCAGACGTTGACGATGCCCGCGAGCTCGGCCGATTGCGGGGTGGAGACGAACTCGATCCCGCGGGCCGCCAGGTCGGCGTAGGCGGCGGCCACGTTGCGCACCCGCAGCGCGATCACCCGCGGCACCCGCTCCTCCGGTGGGCCGTCGGGGGGCGGTGCGAGCTGGGGCTCCAGCCACTGGATGAGGTCGAGCCGGGTGTGGTCGGGCCCGTCGCCGATTCCGAGGAGCGCGCCGCGGCCCTGGGCGACCGGCATGCCGAAGTTGCGGGCGACCATGCGCGGCCACACCACGTCGCGGTTGTCGCGCAGCACCCGGAAGCCGAGGGTCGTGTAGAAGTCGAGGGAGCGCTCGAAGTCGGTGACCTCCACCGTGAAGTGGAACAGCGACTGCACCTCCCATTCGCGCGCCTCCGGCGCATCGGAGCCCTCGCCCATCACCCCACCCCCCGGTTCTGCCCCGCCCAGTGCGGCGCGCGCAGGGCCGATTTCAGCACCTTGCCGCTCGCGTTGCGGGGGATCTCGTCGGCGATGTCGACGCTGCGCGGCACCTTGAACCGGGCGAGCCGCCCGTCGCAGTGCGCGGCGAGCGCGTCGAGGTCGACCGTCTCGCCGGGCGCGACGACCACCACCGCGTGCACCGCCTCACCAAAGCGGGCGTCGGGCACCGCGATCACGGCCACGTCGAGCACTGCCGGGTGGGTGAGCAGCACCGACTCGACCTCGCGCGACGCCACGTTCTCGCCGCCGCTCACGATCATGTCGGACCGGCGGTCGCACACGGCGAGGTAGCCGGCGGCGTCGAGGAAACCGAGGTCACCGGTGTGGAGCCAGCCGTCGGCGAGGGTCGCGGCCGTCTCGTCGGGCCGGTTCCAGTAGCCGTCCATGAGCTGGGGGCCGCGGGCCACGATCTCGCCGATCTCCCCGACGGGGACCGGGGCGCCGGCATCGTCGACGATGCGGATCTCCGTACCCGGCAGCGGCCGGCCGCACGACGCCAGCAGCTCGGGACGACCGGCGAGCGCGGCGCGGTGGTCGGACTCGGTGAGGTAGGTGAGGCCGGCCGACGACTCGGTCTGGCCGAACCCCTGGTAGAAGTCGCAGCCCCACACCTCCATCGCCCGGCGCAGCACGGGTTCGGCGATGGCCGAGCCGCCGTAGGCGAGCGACTGCAGGTCGGGGTAGTCGTGCCCGTCGACGCCGGGCACCGCCAGGCAGGCCTGGATCATCGCGGGCACGAGCGTGGTGAGGGCGATGCGGTCGTCGCGGAGCGCGTCCACCACCCGGGCGGGGTCGAAGCCCCGGTGGATCACGAGGCAGCCGCCGCCGTTGACGCAGCAGAACGCGGTGATCACCGCCGCGGCGTGGAAGAGCGGCGCCACGATGAGCCACCGGTCCCCCACGTCGACGCCGGTGGCCACGCCCGCGGTGACCTGCGCGCAGTTGGCGAGGACGGCCCGGTGCGACAGGACCACGCCCTTGGGCGAGCCGGTCGTGCCGCTCGTGTACATCTGGTAGAGCGTGGCGTCGGGGGTGGGGCGTGGGTGGGTGGGCGGGACCGGGTCGCCGGCGATCCAGGTGTCCCACGCGGTCCAGCCCGCCGGCGGATCGCCCACGGCCACCCGCACCGGGACGTCGACCGCGCCGTCGAGCGCCGGGGCGAGGTCGGCGTCGGCGATCAGGGCCCGGGCGCCGCTGTCGGCGAGGACGAAGGCGACCTCGGCCGGGGCCAGCCGGGTGTTGAGCGGCACGGGGACCGCGCCCACCATCGATGCCGCGTAGTAGACGACCGCGTGCTCCACGGAGTTGGGGCCGACGTAGCCGAACCGGTCGCCGGGCCCCACGCCGGAGCGGACCAGGGCGCCGGCCACCCGCCGGGCGGTGTCGAGCGCCTCGCCGTAGGTGACGGTGCGGGCGCCGTCGACCGCGAAGACCGCATCGGGCCGGGCCGTGGCATGGAACGCGAACACGTCGTGCAGCAGCACCGACCCTGACCCCCCGAATCGGTCAGGAACGTAGCCCGTCGGCGTCGGTCGGTTCCAATGTCGTCGTCGGGTCCAGGTCGTGGAGGAACGCGATCGCCTCGTCGAGCGAGACGGTCTTGGCCATCGGGGGCAGGCACTGCTGGAGATCCCGGCCGTAGCCGTCGCGACGGAGGGCCAGGCGCGGATCCATCAGCGCGACCACCCCTCGGTCGGCCCGGGTGCGGATGAGCCGGCCCGAGCCCTGGGCCAGGTAGGTGGCCGCGAGCGGCACGTCGATCCGGGAGAACGCCGAGGGCCCGGCCGCCTCGCCCCGGGCCTGGTGCAGCGGCTCGGTGGGGACCGGGAACGGGATGCGGTCGATCACCACCAGACGCAGGGGGTCGCCGGGCACGTCGATGCCCGCCCAGAAGCCGCGGGTGGCGGCCAGCACGCTGGTCTCGTCGGCGTGGAACGCCTCGATGAGGGCGTGCTTGCCCATGTCGCCCTGGCGCAGCAGGCGGTACGGGAGGTCGCCGGTGAACGCGAGGTCGAGCGTCTCCCGCAGGCCGTTCCACGAGGTGAACAGCAGCAGCGCCCGCCCACCCGCGGCATCGACGAGCCGGCGCGTCTCGGCTGCCGCCGCCGCCCGCCACCCCGGGTCCCGCGGCTCGGGGAGATGGCGGGCCACGTAGAACAGCGCCTGCTCCCGGTAGTCGAACGGGCTCGCCACCTGCAGTGGGGCCGCGTCGAGCGCGAGCTTGGGCCCGAGCCCCGGCGGGATGGTGGCCGAGGTCAGCACCACGGGCCGGTCGCGCCAGTACCTCGCCAGCCGGGGCGCGACGCCGAGGGAGGCGATCTTCACTCGCCGCTTCCCCGGCGGCCCTTCCACCCAGACGACGTCGTCGGGCTGGGGCTCGAGGAGCCGGCCCAGCACGGTGGTGAGGCGCGACGACGCCTTGGTCGCCCGCTCCACCCGACCCGCCGTCTCGGGAGATCCCGCGGCCTTGCCCAGGCTCGCCCGGGTGGAGTTCAGCCGCTCGATCAACGACGTGATCAGCGGGTTCAGGCGGTCGTCGCCGGTAAGACCGTGGGGGTAGCGCCGGGTCAGCTCGCGCGGCCCGAGGTCGATCGCATCGAGCGCGGCGGCGAACCGATCGGCTGCGTCGTGCACATCGCGCTTGAGGTCGTCGTTGTCGGCCAGCAGGTCCACGACCGCGCCGAGCACCCGCCGGATCCGTCCCGGGCCCACGTCGTCGCCGAGCGCGTGGGCCATCACGTCCTCGAGCTCGTGGGCCTCGTCGACCACGAGGACGTCCCACTGCGGGAGCACCGCGCCGTCGGCGTCGACGTCGGCGCCGAGGAGGTGCTGGTTGACGATCACCACCTGGGCCGCGTCGGCGCGGGCCCGGGCCTCGTTGGCCCGGCACACGTCCTTCATCGCGCAGCGCGGACCGTTGCACTCGTCGGAGCCGGTGACGAGCTTGCCGAGGACCGCGGGCTCGTAACGGTGCTCGAGCTCGGCGATCTCGCCCGCCTCGCTCTCGTCGGCCCACTCCGCGATCGCGTCGATCATCGCGGTGTCGCCGAACAGCCCGGCCTCGTTGCGCAGCTCGTCGAGCTTCTGGTGGCAGACGTAGTTGCTGCGGCCCTTGAGCACCGCGACCTCGAAGTCGCCGAGCACCGATGCCACCTGGGGCGCGTCCTTCGCCGCGAGCTGGTCCTGGAGCGCCTTGGTCGCGGTGGCCACGAGCACCTGCTTGCCGAGCACCACCGCCGGGACGAGGTAGGCGAGCGACTTGCCGGTGCCGGTCCCGGCCTGGACGATCACCGGGTTGCCCGACTCGCACGCCGCCGCGACCGCGACGGCCATCTCCACCTGCCCGGGCCGCGGCTCACCCCCGTCGAGCGCGTCGACGACGCGCTCGAGCGCCTGCGTCGCGCGCGCCGCCGGATCGGTGGTCACGGACGCTCCGCCCCGGGTCGGCCGGGCGTCTCGACTGGTAGAAAGCGGGACCACATCATGACCGCGCCCACGGCGACCAGCGTGGGTACGAGCTGACCAGAAGAACAGGAACCTCATGGCGGCGACCTACACCAGCGATCCCATCGAGGTGATCGATGTCGACAGTCACTACTCGCCACCCCCGGGCTTCTGGGAGGCGCACGCCCCGGCGGAGTTCAAGGACCGGGTGCCGCGCATCGGCGAAGACGCGCAGGGCATGCCCGAGTGGCTCGTCGACGGGCAGCCGTTCGACTCCATCGGCTTCAACATGGTGCGGCCGGATGGCACGAAGGCGCCCGGCAACATGCGGGCGCTGCCGTTCTTCGAGCAGGTGCACGCCGGTTCGTACGACGTCGCGGCCCGTGTCGCCTGGCTCGACGATCACGGCATCTCCCGACAGATCATGTACCCCAACACCGGTGGCTTCAGCAGTCAGATGTTCTTCACGAAGATCGCCGATGCCGAGCTCCGCAACGTCTGCCTCCGAACCTACAACGACGCCGCGGCCGCGCTGCAGGAGGAGAGCGGCGGTCGCCTGATCCCGCTGTCGCAGATCCCCTGGTGGGACATCGAGGAGGCGGAGCGAGAGCTCACGCGCTCGGTGGTCGAGCTGGGGCTCACGGCCGGTCCCACCATGTTCAGCGCGCCGGAGGTCCACGACCTGCCCTCCCTGAACCAGCCCGAGTGGACCCGGTTCCTGTCGATCTGCGAGGACCTCGACGTGCCGCTGAGCTTCCACATCGGTCCGCCCGGCGGAGGGGCGCACAAGCCCTGGGTCGAGCCTGGCGTCGATGCCGTCACCCAGCTGGCGACCGGACGCGGCATGCATCTCGCCGTGTATACGACCAACTCGTTCTTCAGCAACTCCTGGCTGATCTCCAACCTCATCTTCGGCGGCATCCCGCTCCGGCATCCCCGACTGAAGATCGTCTCCGGAGAATCGGGCATCGGCTGGTTGCCGTTCCTCATCGAGTCCATGGACTTCCAGTGGCACGAGAACATCGAGCCCGACGACAAGCGAGACGTGTGGAAGGGCATGACGCCCGGCGAGATCTACCGCCGCAACTTCACCGCGTCGTTCTGGTTCGAGAAGGCCGCGCTCGCCGAGCACATCGACTACCTCGGCGCCGACACCGTCATGTTCGAGACCGACTTCCCCCACGGCACCTCCTTGACGGACCGCATGACGGCCGACGTCGCGGCGACCCTGGCCACCCTCACTCCGGAGGTGCGCAGGCAGGTCCTGCACGACACCGCGGCTCGCGTCTACAACCTGCGCTGACCGACGGGGTCGACCGCTCCGGCAGCGATACCGACCCGTCGAGGCTCTGGAGATCCGCTCCGCTGTCGATGGGTCCCACCACCCAACCGACCGCAGGGTCGCGCCAGGCTCAAGGGCTGCGGAGGTCGCCCCTGACCAGGGGGTTCGCACCGGGAAACTGGTGTCGGAGGGGGGACTTGAACCCCCACGCCCTTGCGGGCACTAGCCCCTCAAGCTAGCGCGTCTGCCAATTCCGCCACTCCGACGTGGACGCAGGATCATAGCGTCAGCGGTTCCGCGGAACCGCCTCGTGCGGGCAGGTCGCGACGCCTCACACGTCGAGGCCGAGGCCCTCCTGGTCCGGGCTCACACGCCGGGCGCGTGGTGCGCGCGCGTCGGGCTCCTCGTCGCCGTCGAGCGGGTGCTCGATCATCGCGACGACCCGGGTGGCCATGAACCGAGCGGTGCGCACGGGCTGGCCGGTGCGGGTCACCTCCGACACCTCCACCACCCCTCGGCCGGTGGTCGTCTCCACCCGCCGACCGGCCTTCGACGCCACGATCTCGAACGTGCGGGTGCCGTCCCCCACGTCGACCACCACTTCGACCCGATCGCCCTTCACTCCCCGATTCTCCCGCAGATCCGCCGCCGGGGCCAGAGCCGGTGCGTGCGGGCGAGCCGCGAGCCCTCAGTCGGCGAAGGTGAGCTCGCGCCGTCGCCAACGGCCCGGGAACCGCAGCGCGCTCGTGAGCTTCGACGGACCCCGGCGGGCCTCGATCTGCTCGGCGACGGTGTCGGCGACCCACACGGTGACGGGGATGGCCATGGCCATCAGGATCCACCGGATCGGCCGCTTCAGCAGGAACGCCAGCACGCCCCCGTTGTAGCCGATCGCAGGCCTGGTTCACTCGCGGCGCTCGGGCGGCGATCACCGGAGGCAGCTAGGTCGAGGCGAAGACCTCGGCCATGCGTCGGGCCTCACCCACCGGATCGGGGCCGCACGGCGTGTAGAGCAGCTCGGTGATGCCGGCCTCCCCCGCGGCCTGGGCCCGGGCCCGGATCTCGTCGGGCGTGGCCACCCAGGCGCCCTGGGCGATCGGCAGGTCCCAGGCGGCGTCGAGCACCAGCTCCCGGTCGCGGTCGGTCACGTGGGTGGCGTGGCCGTCGTGCACCGCCAGGTGGTGCTGCCCTTCGGGGCGGGCGGCCTTGATCGACTCGAACCACTCCGTGCCGTTGGGCAAGAACTCCACGAACTCCGGCGCCGCCGCGTGCGCCCCGTGGTAGGGCAGCACCGCCCAGGGGCCGATGGCCTCCTTCACCCGGTCGCTCGTGCGCTCCTCGCCGTCGCCGAGGACGGTCCCGGTGAACATGTTGACGTGCCACGCCATGTCGAACGGTTGCCCGCCCACGTCGATGATCCCGTCGGCGATCTCGCGGGTGATCTGCTGGCCCTTCGGCCCCATGGCGCTGAGCAGGATCGGGATGCGCATCGGCCGCTCGGCGGTGAACCCGGGCCAGTGGATCATCTGGCACGCCTCGCCGTCGATCTCCACCACCTCACCGGCGAGGAGCCCCCGCAGGTTCTCGATGTAGGTGCGGGTGGAGGCCCACGACAGGGCCTTCTTGCCCAGCACCCAGCGGGCGGTGGCGCCGGTGCCGAAGCCCATCACCAGCCGGCCCGGGTACGAGTGCTCGATCGTGGCCGCGGCCGACGCCGTGGTCATCACGTGGCGCAGGTTGGGCACGAGCACGGCGGTCCCGAGCCCGATCGTGGTCTCCCGCCCGATCCGGTCGAGCCAGATCCAGATGTCCTCGTAGAGGGCGGCGGAGTCGTACAGCCAGATCCGCTCGCAGCCGAGGTCCTGGCCGACCTTGGCGATCTCGAGGGCGAACGGTCCCGGCGGGGACCCGAGGGAGAGCGTGGGCATCGTCACGGCGGGCGACGCTATCGGATCGCCCCTCCCGAGCATGTGACGGGAAGGGGCGACCCATGCCCCTTCCTGTCACATGCTCGGAGATGGGGGCGGCGCCGCGCCGAGGACGACCGGGCAGGCGACGAGGTGGCCGACCGAAGGACCGTCGCCGCGGTGGACCAGCGGCGGCTCGGACGCCGCGCACGAGTCCAGCGCGAGTGCGCAGCGGGTGCGGAACCGGCAGCCGCTCGGCGGGTCGATCGGGCTCGGGGGGTCACCGGCCAGCACGATCCGCTCGCGGGTGCGCTCCCGGACCGGATCCGGGTCGGGCACGGCCGACAGCAGCGCGCGGGTGTACGGGTGGATGGGGTCGGCGAACACCGCGGCCGTGGGGCCGGTCTCCACGATGTGGCCGAGGTGCATCACCGCGACCCGGTCGGCCACGTTGCGCACCACCGCGAGGTCGTGGCTGATGAACAGGTACGCGAGGCCGAACCGGGTCCGCAGGTCGGCGAGCAGCGTGAGCACCTGGGCCTGGATCGACACGTCGAGCGCGCTCACCGGCTCGTCGAGCACCACCAGGTCGGGCTGCACCGACAGCGCCCGGGCGATGGCGAGGCGCTGGCGCTGGCCCCCGGAGAACTCGTGGGGGAAGCGGCCGGCGGCCGCGGCGTCGAGCCCGACGAGCTCGAGCAGCTCGGGCACCCGGGCCGGCGCGTCCCGCTTGCGGCCCTGGGCCACAAGCGGCTCGGCCACGGAGTCGCCCACCCGCCGGCGGGGGTCGAACGACGAGAACGGGTCCTGGAAGACCACCTGCACGCGGCGGCGCACGTCGCGCAGTTGCTTGCCGGCCAGGCCGGTGACATCGACGCCGTCGAAGGTGATCGACCCGGCGGTGGCGTCGAGGAGCCGCAGCACGAGACGGGCGACGGTCGACTTGCCGCAACCCGACTCCCCCACCAGGGCCAGGGTCTCGCCCCGACCGATGGTGAACGACACGCCGTCGACCGCGTGCACCACGCGGTCGGAGCCACCGCCGTAGGCATCGCCGTGGACCGGGAAGTGCTTCACCAGCCCGTCGACGGCGAGCAGCGGCGCGCCGGTCATGCGGGACCCCCGGCGTGATGGCACGCGACCGCGTGCCCGGCATCGGCGCCGAAGGCCACCAGCACCGGGTCCTCGGCTTCACAGCGCTCGTCGGCGAGTGGGCATCGGGTGCGGAACGCGCAGCCCGACGGCCGGGCGAACGGGCTCGGCGGCTGACCGGGGATGGCCTGCACCGGCGCGGCCTCGTCGAGGCGGGGCACCGCGGCGAGCAGCCCGCGCGTGTACGGGTGGGCCGGCTCGGTGAGCACGGTGTCGACCGGGCCGCTCTCCGCGATCCGTCCTGCGTACATCACGACCACCCGATCGGCCACGCTGGCCACCACGCCGAGGTCGTGGGTGACGACGAGCATCGCCGCGCCGGTCTCCTGCTGCGCGGTCTTCAGCACCTCGAGCACCTGGGCCTGGACGGTCACGTCGAGCGCGGTCGTGGCCTCGTCGGCGATGAGCAGCCGGGGTCGGTTGGCGATCGCCATCGCGATCATCACCCGCTGGCGCATGCCGCCCGACATCTGGTGCGGGTAGTCACGCGCGCGGGCGTCGGCCTGGGGGATGCCGACCCGGCGCAGGAGCTCGACGGCCTGGGCCGACGCGTCGGCCTTCGACACACCCGCTTGGTGGGTGCGGATCGCCTCGGCGACCTGCGCGCCCACTCGGAACGCCGGATGCAGCGATGACTGCGGGTCCTGGAAGATCATCGCCATCGCACCGCCACGCGCACCGCGCAGCGCCGACGCCGACGCACCGAGGAGATCGGTCCCGCCGAGGACGATGCGCCCGCCCGTCACCCGCATGCCGTCGGGGAGCAGCCCCATCACCGCGAGGGCGAGCACGGTCTTGCCGGCCCCCGACTCCCCCACCAGCGCCACCGTCTCGCCCGGGGTCAGCGCCAGCGACACGCCGTCGAGGATCGTCGCCTCGCGGCCACGCGCGGCGAGCACCACCGACAGCCCGTCGAGCGCGAGGACCGGCGCGGCGGGGCCGGCCGCGGTCGGCTCGTCGGGGAGAGCGGGCGCGGTCACCGGTCAGTCCCGTGAGTGGGGGTCGATGGCGTCGCGCAGGCCGTCGCCCACGAGGTTGAACGCGAGCACCAGCACGAAGAGCACGAGGCCCGGGTACACGATGAGGTACGCGAGGTCGGTGCCGACGGTGTCCTCGGCGTCGGCGATCATCTGGCCGAGCGAGACCGCCGGGTACTGCACGCCGGCACCGAGGAACGACAGCACCGACTCGTTGAGGATGGCGATGCCGACGGCCAACGTGGCGAACACGACGATCGGCCCCACGGTGTTGGGCAGCAGGTGGGTGAAGACGATCCGCCGGCTCGACGCTCCGGCGGCTCGCGCCGCCTCCACGTAGTCGCGCTCACGCAACGACAGGAACTCGCCACGCACGATGCGGGCCATCGGCATCCAGCCCAGCGCGGCGAGCAGCACGATCATCCCCGGCACCTCCGTGGCCGGGGGGAGGTCGAAGAGCCCGAAGAACGACGGATCGGGGTTGTTGGCCACCACGAGGAGCACGACGAGCGCCGGGATCACGAGGAACAGGTCGGTGAACCGCATGAGGAGGCCGTCGACCCAGCCGCCCCGCCAGCCGGCCCACGCGCCGATGGCCACGCCGGCGATCACCGACAGGACCGCCACGCCGACGCCGACCGCGAGCGACACGCGCAGGCCGTACAGCACCCGGCTCAGCTGGTCGCGACCGAGCTTGTCGGTGCCGATCGGGTGCTCCCACGAGGGCCCCTGGCGGGCGTCGGCGAGGATCTCGGCCGTGAGCTGCGGCGTGGGGTCCTCGGGCGCGATCACGGGCGCGAACACCGCGGCCGTGACCAGCACGAGCAGGATCACCGCACCGATCACCGCCAGCGGCTTGCGGGCGTAGCGGCGCCAGAACCGGGCCGGGGGCGGTGCGCCGCCGGGGTCGCGGGCGAGGTCCTGGCCGGTGCGGACGCCGCTGTCGAACAACGACGCCGTCCCGGTGAGCGGGAGCTCCCCGACGCCCGACCGGCGGACCGCGCCGCCCGGCTCGCCCGGTGTGGTCACGTCGGGTTCCCACTCGTGAGTCGCACCCGCGGGTCGAGCGCGGCGTAGGCGACATCGGCCGCCAGGTTGGCGAGGATCACCCCGATGCCGGCGATCAGCATCCAGGGGATCAGCACGTTGGTGTCGCCGTCGCGCAACGCGGCGAGCAGCAGCGTGCCCATGCCCGGGCGCGAGAAGACCCGCTCGGTGACCACCACGCCGCCGATGAGCGCACCGGCGTCGATGGCCACCACGGTCACGAGCGACGTCGACGAGCTGCGCATCCCGTGCTTCCACACCACCCGGCGCTCGCTCAGCCCCTTGGCCCGCGCCGTGCGGATGTGGTCGCCGTGGAGCTCGTCGGACAGCGCGGCCCGTTGGTACCGGCTCCATCCGGCGATGAGCTGTACGGAGAGCACGAACACCGGCAGCGCGAGCTCGCGGGCGGAGTCGACCCAGCCGCTGCCGATCGGGTTGGGGATCGAGTAGAAGATCGGCTGGCTCAGCCCGAGCAGCTGCTGCAGCTCGTAGGTGAAGAGCTGGATCACGAGCAGCCCCAGCCAGAAGGTCGGCATCGCGATCCCGGCGAACGCGAGCACCGTGAACGTGTGGTCGCGCACGGACCCCGGATGTCGGGCCGACGTCACTCCCACCAGCACGGCGGCTCCGAGCGACACGACCACGGCCCAGAACGCGAGCGGCACCGTCTCGCGCATGGCGTCGCCGATGAGCTCGCTGACGTCACGGTCGGAGCGCTGGCTCTCCCCCCACTGCCCGGTCACGAAGTTCTTCATCTCGTCGAGGTACTGCACCGGCAGCGAGCGGTCGAGGCCGAGCTCGGCCCGGACGCGGGTGAGGCACTGCGGGTCGCGAGACGCCTGGCAGCGCTGACGCGCGGGGTCGGCCCCGAACTCGCGCACGAGGAGGAAGATCAGCACCGACGCCAGCAGCAGGACCGGGATCGACGCGAGCGCGCGGCGGGCGACGTACTTCCACATGGGCGCGCCGATTGTCGCACCCCCTCACCCGCGGGTGAGGGAGCCCCTTACTTGAGGGTCCAGAGCTCCATGTTGAAGAAGGGACCCTCGGTGACGTTGTCCTGGAGGGGACCGCCGATCCGGTCGGGGTCCCAGATGAACAGCGTCGGGAGTTGGTAGAGCGGGATCGACACCGCCTCCGCCGCCAGCGCGGCCTGCCCCTGCTTGGCGCTCGCGGCGCGCAGGGACGGATCCACCTCGCGGTCGACCGCGGTCCAGGGCGCGTCGATCGTCGGGCTCTTCACCCGGCTGTAGTTCTGCCCCACGAGCCCGTTGGCACGCGTCGGGATGTTCTTCGAGCAGAAGATGATGCACAGGCCGGGATCGGGCGTGCCGACGCTCGCGTACAGCGCGACGGAGTAGCGGCCCCGCGGGAGGTGCTTGCCGAACAGGAGGTCGGCGCTGGCGTTCTTGATCTGGAGGTCGAAGCCGGCCTGCTCGAGCTGGCTCTGCCAGAGCTGCTGGGTGAGCTCGCGCCCCTCGTTGCCGGACGTGGTGGACACGGTGAGCGACGCCTTCTCGCCGTTCTTCTCCCAGATCCCGTCGGAGCCCTTCGTCCACCCGTCGCCGGTCATCAGCTCCTCGACCTTGCCGAGGTCCCGGGTGTAGGTGTTGAACGCCGGCGTGTAGTACTCGGGGAACGTCGGCACGACGTAGCTCTGCAGCACCCGGCCCTGGTCGATCGCGGGCTTGATGATCTGGTCGACGATCGCCTGGCGGTCGGTGGCGTAGAGCAGCGCCTGGCGCACGGCGGTGCTGTCGAGCGGCGCGGCCAGGTTGTTGAACCAGAAGCCCTCGAAGGTGTTGCCGTAGCCCACCTCGTACTGGAGGCCGGCTTCCTCGATCTCGTCGAGCACCCCGGTCTGGGGGATCGGGTAGGCGGCCGCGACCTGGCCGGTCTTGAGCGCCTGGGTCTCGGCCGCACTCTCCGGGATGAACTGGAAGACGACCTTGGCGATCGACGGCTTGGTGCCCCACCACTTCGGGTTGGGCACGAGCGTGATCGACCGCCCCTTGTCCCAGCCCTTGGCGCCGCCGTCGAGCAGCCACGGCCCGCCCGAGAAGGCGTAGCCGTCCTTCATCGCCTTGTGGCGGTTCTGACCCTCGAGGATGTGGCTCGGGAGGATGTAGTAGAAGCCGCCGAAGAGGTCGCGCCAGCCGGCGAACGGCTCGCTGAACGTGACGACCGCGGTCTTCGGGTCGCTGGTGTCGATCGCCTCGATGCTGGTGTACCCGGTGGCGTCGTAAATGTCCTTGCCGGTGACGATCTGCTGCCAGGTGTACTCGAAGTCGGCCGAGGTGATCGGCGTGCCGTCGCTCCAGACCGCGGCGGGGTTGATCGGGTAGGTGACCTTCACCGGGGGACCCGGCTCGATCGTCGGGGCGCCCGACAGCACGGGCCCGGGCACGTACTCCCCGGCCGGGTTCACCCGGAACGCCTGGGGCAGCGTCGAGACCCCGAGCGTCCAGTTGCCCCACGACAGGCCGGCGCAGCTGGCGATCCAGTCGGCGCAGAAGGGCTCCTCCTGCGCGCTGAGGCGCAGGGTGCCGCTCCCACTCCCCGAGCCGCCGCTCTGGGCGGGGCGCTGCGCCGAGACCGGCAGGACCGATCCCGCGGTCGCCACGGCCACCAGGACCGCCCCGATCGCGAACATCCGTGCGGCCCGTCGACCGCCCCGATTCCACTGCATTGCCCAGCCCTCCCGATCGCGGGATCCACCCCGCAGCCCCGGTACGGCAGGTGTACCAGGGCCTTGTCGGGAGTTGTCGGCAATCACCGGATGCGCCTTGAGGGTCGTCGCGCCCAATTGCCCAGTTCCCTCCCAGGGTGGCGGATCCGCCACTGAGGGTGG
>Ga0194132_10006117_pt1 | contig 18920 bp, 16 predicted proteins | sample TA2KigOf80mmetaG_FD_148612 | JGI IMG/M metagenome (GOLD analysis project Ga0194132, IMG submission 148612) | Freshwater microbial communities from Lake Tanganyika, Tanzania - TA2015054 Kigoma Offshore 80m | ecosystem: Environmental > Aquatic > Freshwater > Lake | place: Tanzania: Lake...
CGAAAGCCTGCGGCGCGGCGCCCGGTCTCGACGTCAACACGCTGCTCTGCCGTAGCCAGGTGTCGAACCTCGAGCGCGCGCTGTACGCCGGGTTGCCGGTAGTCGTCGCTTGCACCCAGGAAGCACCGCTTTTCGCCGAGGTCCGCGCCGAGATCGGCGTCGACACCGATCTCACCTTCGTCAACATCCGCGAGCACGCCGGCTGGTCTGACGAAGGCGAGCGAGCGCTGCCAAAGATGGCGGCACTGATCGCCGAGGCGGCCCTGGACATCCCGCCCACGGGCTCGATCACTCTGAAATCCTCTGGCGTCACCCTGATCTACGGCCGTGACGAGGCAGCGATCGAGGCCGCTACACAGATCACCGACCGGCTCGACTGCACCGTGCTGCTCAGCAAGCCCGGCGACATCGTGCCGCCTCGCCTGGCGGCTGTGCCCGTCTTCCGTGGCACGGTGACCGGTGTGAAAGGCCATCTCGGCGCCTTCGAGGTCGTGGTCAACGACTACGCCCCGACAGTGCCCTCATCGCGCGGCAAGCTGACCTTCGAGGGGGCGCGCGACGGTGCTTCCTCGACCTGCGACCTGATCCTCGATCTGACCGGCAATCCGCCGCTCTTCTCGGCACACGAGAAGCGCGACGGTTACCTGCGCGCCGACCCCAAGGATCCCAAGGCGGTGCAGGAGGCGCTGTTCGAACTGGTCGAACTGGCGGGAGAATTCGAGAAGCCTTCCTACGTCGTCTATGACGCCGGGCTGTGCGCCCACAGCCGCAGCAAGAAGACGGGGTGCACGCGCTGCCTCGACGTCTGCCCGACCGGTGCCATCACGCCCGCCGCCGATCACGTGGCCATCGATGCCTATGTCTGTGCGGGCTGTGGCAGCTGCGCCGCGGTCTGCCCGACCGGTGCGGCCACCTATGACCTGCCGCCGCGCGATGCGCTGTTCGAGCGGCTGCGCACCGTGCTGACCACCTACCACGACGCCGGTGGCACGCACGCCGTACTCCTCATCCATGACGGCAATCACGGCGAGGAGATGCTCTCGGCTATGGCGCGCCAGGGCGGCGGTCTGCCGGCCAATGTCATTCCCTTCCGGGTCAACTCGGTGAGCCAGGTCGGTTTCGACCTCTTCGCCGCGGCGCTGGGTCTAGGTGCCTCGCAGATCCGCCTGCTGGTCGATCCGCGCCACCGTGACGAGCTCGCCGGGTTGGCAACCCAGGTCGGCCTGGCCGAGACGGCGATGAGCGGCCTCGGCTTCGGCGCGGGCCGGGTCACTGTCATCGACACCATTGACCCGGAGGTGGTCCAGGCCGAGCTCTACGGCGCCGCACCGGCTGCGCCGAAGGCCAGCAGCTTCGTGACGCGCGGCAATAAGCGCGGCCTCACCCTGCTGGCGCTGCGCCACCTACGCGACGTGGCGCCCACACCAATCGACACCCTGCCGCTAGCACCCGGCGCACCCTTCGGCACGATCGAGGTCAATGTCGAAGGCTGCACGCTCTGCCTCTCTTGTGTCGGGGCGTGCCCGACCGGGGCGCTGATCGACAATCCCGACTGGCCGATGCTGCGCTTCATCGAGGATGCCTGCGTCCAGTGCGGCCTGTGCAAGGCGACCTGCCCGGAGAAAGTGATCGGCCTCAAGCCGCGGCTCAATTTGAGCGACGCCGCGAAATCGCCGGCAGTCATCAAGGAGGAGAATCCCGCGCACTGCATCCGTTGCGGCAAGGCCTTCGGCGTGCGCGGCGCCATCGAGAAGGTGGTCGAGAAGCTGGCCGGCAAGCACTGGATGTTCCAGGACAGCGTGGCTGCCGAACGCATCCGCATGTGCGAGGATTGCCGGCTGGTCGTCCAGTACGAGCGCGGCCAGGATCCGTTTACCGGGCCGCCGCGGCCGGTGCCGCGCACCACCGAAGATTATCTGCGCGAGCGTGATGCTCGGGCGGCACGCGAGACCTTCAATCCGGCCCACAAGCCTCCCGAACCGCCAAAGCTCAATTCCTAGCCGGAAGCCACCGGTATATCCCCACGGACATAACGGCTTTCGGCTCTCCTTGGGGGGTGATTTCCCCTCCCCGGCGGGCTATCTTTTAGACATGCGTTTGGACTTTCCTACGGCGCCGGCCGCTGCTCCGCTGATCGACCCGTTCCAGCGGCGGGTGTCATACCTGCGCGTCTCCGTCACCGACCGCTGCGATTTCCGCTGTGTCTATTGCATGGCGGAAGACATGACCTTCCTGCCCAAAGCGGATGTGTTGTCGCTCGAGGAGCTCGACCGTCTGTGTTCGGCGTTCGTGGGCCTGGGTGTGCGCAAACTGCGACTGACCGGCGGCGAGCCGCTGGTCCGACGGAACATCATGGCGCTGTTCCGCGCGCTGGGCAGACATCTCAAGACCGGCGCGCTCGACGAGCTGACCGTGACCACCAACGGCAGCCAGCTGGCCAAATACGCCGGCGAGCTGCGCGAGGCCGGCGTCAAGCGGATCAATGTCTCGCTCGATACGCTCGACCCGGCGAAGTTCACCACCATTACCCGCTGGGGCAAACTCGACGTTGTGCTTGACGGACTCAAGGCAGCGTGCGAAGCGGGCCTGGCCGTCAAGATCAATGCCGTAGCGCTCAAGGGCGTCAACGATGACGAGTTTGACCGCCTGATCGGCTGGTGCGGCGAGGAGGGCCACGACCTGACGCTGATCGAGGTCATGCCGATGGGCGAGATCGGCGAAACCCGCCTCGACCAGTACCTGCCTCTGTCGCTGGTACGTAACGACCTGGAGAAGCGCTGGACGCTCGAGGATACCGACTACCGGACCGGCGGTCCTTCGCGCTATGTGACGATCGGGGAGACCGGGCGGCGGCTCGGCTTCATCACGCCGCTCACCCACAATTTCTGCGAGCTGTGCAACCGCGTGCGCCTGACCTGCACCGGCACGCTCTACATGTGCCTCGGCCAGGACGATGCAGCCGATCTACGCGCCCCGCTGCGGGCGAGCAGCGACGACGCGGTTCTCGCTGCCGCGATACGCGAGGCGATCGCGCGCAAGCCGAAGGGCCACGACTTCATCATCGACCGCCGGCACACGACGCCGGCCGTCGCGCGCCATATGAGCGTCACCGGCGGCTGAGCCGCCGCGCGGGGGCCCTGCCTTGCTCGACTGGGTCGCCGTACACTGGATCACCCTGGCCGTTGCCCTGCCGACTCTGGTCGTCGGCTACACGATCTTCGGCATCGCCGGTTTCGGCGCCGCCCTCCTCGTCGCCCCGATCCTGGCCCACGTAATCCCCGTGGCCGACATCGTGCCCATGCTCGCGGTGCTCGACATGGTAGCGGCCTTCGTCGGCGGCTTCAGGCTTAGCGACAAGATCGCCCGGCGCGAGCTCGCCTGGCTCGCGCCTCTGATGGTCGTCGGCAGCATCGTTGGCGTTCGGCTCCTGCTGACGTTACCGCCGCAGATCATGATGGCGGCGCTGGGCGTGTTCTGCGTTGCCTACGCCATCTACGGCTTCGTCTCGCCGGCGGCGCGAGGCCACATCAGTCAGCTCTGGGTCCTGCCTTTTGGCCTGGTCGGCGGCGTGTTCAGCTCGATGTTCGCCACCGGCGGCCCGATCTACGCTGCCTACCTCAGCCGTCGTGTAGACGACAAAGATTCCATCCGCGCCACAGTCACTACCCTGATCGGCCTCGCCACTGTCACGCGCGTCATCCTGTTCGCCATCGCCGGCGTTTACAGCGACCTCACCCTGCTGACCATGGCGGCGGCCCTGGCACCGGCGATGGCGCTCGGCACATGGCTCGGGCACTCAATCACCATGCGGCTGTCGCGCGAGCATTTCCTGCGCATGCTCTACGCCCTGATGATCGCCTCGGGCTCGTCCCTGATCATCCGGGCCCTCGCGGCTTGAGGCTTTCCCCCTCCTCCGCTGCCGCTATACTCCACCCATGACCCGTATCCATTTCGTCGCCGCCGAGACACCGGCGGCCCAGGCCGCCCGCCGCGCCCTGGCCAAGCGCTACGGCCAGACCACGGCGGAGAGCGCCGACGTAATCGTGGCGCTGGGCGGCGACGGCCTGATGCTGCAGACCCTTCATCAGTACATGGACCAGAACACACCGATCTTCGGCATGAACCGCGGCAGCGTCGGCTTTCTGCTCAACGAGTACCGGCCAAGCGGTCTGTCGCGCCGGCTGGAGAGCGCGGTGCGCGTCACCCTGCATCCACTGCGCATGACCGTAACCATGGCCAAAGGAAAAACGCGCAGCGCGCTGGCCATCAACGAGGTCTCGCTGCTGCGCCAGCAGCGACAGGCGGCGAAGCTCCGTATCCTCGTCGACGGCATCGAGCGCCTGCCGGAGCTGATCTGCGACGGCGCCCTGGTCTCGACCCCCGCCGGCAGCACCGCCTACAACCTCTCCGCCCACGGGCCGATCATCCCGCTCGGCGCGGACCTGCTGGCTCTCACCCCGATCAGCGCCTTCCGGCCGCATCGCTGGCGCGGCGCGCTGCTGCCGCGTACCGCCCGGGTCACGTTCGAAGTGCTGGAGCGCGACAAGCGGCCGGTCAGTGCCACCGCCGACCACCACGAGGTGCGTGACGTGGCGCGCGTCGAGGTCCAGGAGGATCGCGGCACTGGCCTGATCCTGCTCTTCGATCCGGACCAGAACCTCGAGGAACGCGTACTCAAGGAGCAGTTCTCGCCTTAGCTTGCCGCGGCGCTTCGACTGCCGCCACCAGCTGCGCCTGAACCCTCCGGGGCAGTTCGCCGCGATCAGGCGGTGCGCCCGCGTACCCAGCCGGCAAGATGGCCGATGAGAGCCGTCGTCTCGCTCTTCAGTTTTGTGTATCCGGCGTTGGGCTCGCGCGTCGTCTCGTCCATATAGAGGGCGCGGTTGATCTCGACCTGCAGGCTGTGCCGGCCGGCCGACGGATTCGAATAGCGGCGTACCAGCTCGACTCCCTTGTAGGGGTCGTTGATCGTCACCTGATAGCCACGGCCCTTGAGCCACTGGAACACGGTCGCGGTGAACTCGGTACCGCAGGTCGTGCCGTCGCGGTCGCCGAGCACGAAATCGGGCCGGCGCTTCGGGCCGTCGGCGGTCATGGCGCTGCCGACCGCGCCCATGGAGTGGCAGTTGAGGTGCCAGACCCCACCGAAACGTTCGTGGGTACGGTCAATAGCGGCCCGCAGGGTCGCGTGATACGGCCGATAGTACGTGTCGATACGCGCCTGGATCTCTGCGACTGGAAGCTTGCGGTCGTACATCGGCACGCCTGGTTGAGCCAGCCGGCGAATCAGCCCCATGCCAAGCCTGGTCTTCTCGCCGGGCCTGAGCTCGCCCGGCCAGGCGCCGGCGAGCAGCGTGGGATCGATATCGAGCTCGTCGCGGTTGACGTCGATATAGCTGCGCGGAAAGAGCGCGGCGATCAGCACCGCCCCATGGGCGGGCGCAGCACCGAACAGGTCGTCGATATGAGTATCCTCGCCGGTGCGCAGGATGGGCATTGGGGCGACACAGCCGAAATCGGCAGGGTAGTCGGTGCCGCTGTGCGGGCTGTCGAAGACCAGCGGAACGGGAACGCCGCCGGGGTCGTGCTGGACCAGGACGCGGGGCTGAGGCGGTGTGCTCATCGGCCCCGACCTCCTATGGCTAGAATCACTCCGGCCTCCTTCGGTACGGCACAACTGCTCCCGTTTCCTGTCTTAGGCGCATGACAATACCCATGAGCGGACGGCTTCAGCCGGTCAAGCCGGATGCGCGCCGCGCTCAGCCGTCGTTTAGATGACAGGCTGAGCGGCGCCCGGGCGCGATCTCCTTGAGGACCGGGGCTTCGACCCGGCAGCGTACCGTGGCGTGGGGGCAGCGCGGATGGAAGTGACAGCCAGGCGGAGGATCCAGGGGCGAGGGAATCTCCCCCTTGACCGGGGCGAAATCCCGGCGGCGGGTGTCGAGGCGCGGAATCTCCGCCAGCAGGGCCACCGTGTAGGGGTGGTTAGGCCGCTCGAAGAGCTCCTCCGTCGGACCCTCCTCGACCACCCGGCCGAGATACATGATGGCCACCCGGTCGGAAAGATGCCGCACCACGCCCAGATCGTGGCTGATGAAGAGATAGGTGAGGCTGAACTCCTCGCGCAGCTTCATGAAGAGGTTGAGCACCTGGGCCTGGATCGAGACGTCGAGCGCCGCCACCGCTTCGTCGCAGACGATGAATTCCGGCTTCACCGCCAGGGCGCGCGCAATGCCGATACGCTGGCGCTGGCCGCCCGAGAACTGATGGGGATAGCGACGGCGCAGGCTGGGATCGAGGCCGACGCGGCGCATAGTATCGGCGACATAACGATCGACACCGTCACGATCAACCAGTCCATGATAGACCGGCGCCTCGCCGATGATGTCGCGCACCCGCAGACGCGGGTTGAGCGAGGCGAAGGGGTCCTGGAAGATCATCTGGACGGCGAGCGTCGCCGCGCGAGCTTCGGCGCCGTGCAGGGAACCTGTCTCGCGCCCGCGATAGTGCACGGAGCCGGAGGACGGCTTGAGAATGCCGGCGAAGATCCGGCCGAGAGTAGACTTGCCGCAGCCGGATTCACCGACCAGGCCGACGACCTCGCCCGAGAAGACCTTCAGGTCGACATTGTCGACTGCGCGCACCACTTCCTCGCGCAAGCCGGCACCGAGCAGATTGGCGACCTTCGCCGCGGCGTCGAGCGCCTTGACGAAGCGGCGCGAGACCTGGCGCAGCTCGATCAGCGGGATGGGAGCCGCCTCCGGCACGGGTTGGCGTTCCAGGGCTGCGCTCATGCCGCCTCCCGGGCAACCGAGCTCGACTGCGCAAGGCGCACTTTGCTTTTACGGAAGCTGTCAAGGGCCGCCTCCATCGAGCCGTTGGCGCCGATGCCACGGCAGGCATCCTCGATCACCACCGCCTCGAAACCCAGCCGCGCGGCGTCCTCGGCCGAGTAGCGCACGCAGAAATCCGTGGCCAGGCCAACGAAGAAGGCGCGTTTGAAACCGCGCTCCCTCAGGTAGCCGCCGAGCCCGGTCGGTGTCTTCCGGTCATTCTCGAAGAAGGCCGAATACGAATCGACGCCCGAACGAAAACCTTTGCGCACGATCAATTCAGCGCGGTTGACGTCGAGTCCGGCATGAAACGCTGCACCCGGGGTATTCTGGATGCAATGATCCGGCCATAGAACCTGAGTGCCGTAGGCGAGCTCGGTCGTCTCGAAAGGCTTGCGGCCGGCATGGGCCGAGGCGAAGGACAGGTGCCCCGGCGTGTGCCAGTCCTGGGTCAACACGACATGCGCGAACTGGCCGGCCAGGCGGTTGATCACCGGCACGACCCGGTCGCCCTCGGGCACGGCCAGCGAGCCGCCCGGGCAGAAATCGTTCTGCACGTCGACGACGACGAGGATGTCGGTCTCGCGCATCAGACCGGCACCGTCGAAAGCAGCGGGTGGAAACAGCGTACGCGTCTCCCCGCCATCGGCGCGGTCATTTCAGGCACCTGCACGCACTCCCCAGTGGCCCGCTCGCAGCGCAGGCGGAAGGCGCAGCCGGAGGGCAGGCTGAGCAGCGAGGGCGTCATGCCGGGAATCTGCCGCAACGGCTGGCCGCGCGGGTTGGCGCTAGGTACCGAGCGCAGAAGACCATGCGTGTAGGGATGCGTCGGCCGGTCGAGCACGTCGTCGACGCTGCCCTGCTCGACGATCTTGCCGGCGTACATGACGCAGATCTCATCGGCGAGCGAGGCGACCACCGACAGGTCATGGGTGATCCAGATCAGCGCCGTGCCAGTCTGCCGGCAGAGCTTCTGCACCTCGAACAGAATCTGGCCCTGGATGGTCACGTCGAGCGCTGTCGTCGGCTCGTCGGCGATGATCAGGTCCGGCTTGTTGAGCAGCGCCGTGGCAATCGCCACACGCTGCCGCATGCCGCCAGAGAACTGGTGGGGATAGGCCTTGAGCCGCGCCTCGGGCGAGGGAATGCCGACCTGAGCCAGCGCGTCGCGCGCCCGGCTGCGCGCCTCGTCGTCGCCGATCGCCGGATGATGAGCCTTCACCGCCTCGATCATCTGCGTGTCGATGCGCAGGACGGGGTTCAGGGTCATCATCGGGTCCTGGAAGATCATGGCGATGCGCGAGCCGCGCAGGGCACGCATCTCCTCTTCGGGCAAACCGACGAGATCGCGCCCCTGGAACAGGATGCGCCCGCCGTCGATCCGCCCCGGCGGATCGACGAGCCCCATGATCGAAAACCCGGTCACCGACTTGCCCGAGCCGGATTCGCCGACTAGACCGAGTACCTTGCCTCGCCCGACCTCGAAGCTGACGCCGTCCACGGCGCGCAGCGTTCCGTTTCGGGTGTGGAACGCGGTGACGAGATTCTCGACGCGCAGCGTGGGATCCGGCACGGGGCTGCCTATTTCTGCAGCCGGGGATTGAGCACGTCGCGCAGCTGATCGCCGACCAGATTGATGCTGACGATGGTGAGCAGCAGGGCGACGCCGGGGAAGAAGCTGATCCAGTACTTGCCCGACAGCAGGTACTCGAAACCGTTGGCGATCAGCAGGCCCAGCGACGGCGAGGTGATGGGCAGGCCGATGCCGAGGAAGGATAGCGTCGCCTCGAGCGCGATGGCGTGTGCCACCTGGACCGTGGCCACGACGATCAGCGGCGGCAGGCAGTTCGGCAACAGGTGCCGGAACATGACGCGGCGATGGCTGAGCCCGAGGCAGAGCGCCGCCTCGATGTACTCCTTGCGCCGTTCGACCAGCGCCGTGCCGCGCACGGTACGGGCATAGTAGGCCCACTGCACGGTGACCAGGGCGGCGATCACCTTCCACGTCCCTTCGCCCAGCACGGCAAGCAGGATGAGGGCGACCAGGATCGCCGGAAAGCTGAGCTGGATGTCGACCACCCGCATCAGGAAGCCCTCGACCCGGCCGCCCGTGTAAGCCGCCAGGAGGCCCACGCTGAGACCGAGGGCGAGCGCCAGGACGGAGCTCATCACGCCGACGCCGAGCGAGATGCGGAGGCCGTAGAAGATGCCCGAGAGCATGTCCCGCCCCTGGTCGTCCGAGCCCAGCCAGAAGGTGTAACCCGGTCCGGCCTTGCTGCCCGGCTTGAGGTTGCCGTCCAGGATGTCGAGCTGGTTCAAATCGTAGGGATTTTGCGGGGAGATCAGCGGCGCTACGAGGGCAATGGCGATGATCGCCACCAGCATGATCAGGCCGACGATGGCGAGCGGGCTGGCCATGAAATCGGTGACGAAACGCCGCCAGGGCGTTTCGACCGGTGCGACGGGCACGCTTTCGAGCGCGGTGTTAGGCAGGATCGTAGCCATGCTCTAGCCCTTGGCCTCCGCCAGCCGCACCCGCGGATCGAGGATCGAGTAGAGGATGTCGACCGCCAGGTTGATGAAGACGAACATCGACACGGTGACCAGCAGGTAGGCGACGATCACCGGCCGGTCGAGATTGTTGATCGAATCGATGATCAGCTTGCCCATGCCCGGCCAGGCGAAGACAGTCTCGGTGACCACCGAGAAAGCGATCAGGTTGCCCAGTTCGAGCCCGGTCACCGTGACCAGCGGGATGAGGATGTTCTTGAAGACGTGGACCAGCACCACGCGCCGCGCGCTCAAACCCTTGGCGCGAGCGAACTTCACATAGTCCATCAGCAGGTTCTCGCGCATGCCGGCCCGCGCCAGACGGCAGACCAACGACAGCTTGAGCAGGGCCAGGTTGACGGCCGGCAGCAGGACATGGGCGAGCCCGTCGAGCGTGACCAGGCTGGTGGTGATGCCGAAGATCGTGCCGACCTGGCCCCGTCCCGTGGAGGGAAGCCATCCCAGCTGGACGGCGAAGACCATGATCATCATCAACCCGACCCAGAAGGTCGGCAGGCTGAAGCCAAGGATCGAGCCGGCCATGATCGTCTTCGAGACCGGTGATTCCGGCCGGTAGCCCGCGTACATGCCGAGCGGGATACCCGCGACCAGCGCGATGACCAGCGCCGCGAAGGCCAGCTCCAGGGTCGCCGGCAGGCGCTGCATGATCAGCTGCAGCGCCGGCATGTTGAAGACGAAGGATTTGCCCAGGTCGCCGCGAAATGCGCCGTAGAGGAAGTACAGATACTGCTCCCACAGCGGCTTATCGAGACCGAGCGCGGCGATGGCGCGATCGCGCTCGATCTGGTCGGAATCGGGCGAGACCAGGATGGCCGTCGGATCGCCGATGGCAAAGACGCCGACAAAGACGAGCAGCGACATCACGGCCAGCACAACCGCAGTCTGCATCAGCCGCCGGATGATGAAGACGGTCATTCGACCTCCGGGCGGCGATGCGGCGGCCCCGCCTTGAAGAGCGAAGCCGCCCGCATCCGCCCTACCGTCAGTTCGTCCGCGATACCGACATCGCCAGCGTGTACTCGTCGGCGCGCGGCTTGTAGGTCAGCCCCTTGCGGGTCGCCCAGACGTTGATCTGGTAGTGCAGCGGGATCAGGCCGACATCGGCCATGGCCACCTCGGTTGCCTCCTGCAGCAGCTTGTCGCGCTTGGCGTCGTCGACTGTCGCCAGAGCCTGGTTGATCAGCTCGTCCACCTTCGGGTTGGAGTAGCGTCCGCGGTTGGAGCCGCCCCGCCCCGGACCGACGGTCATCAGCAGCGAGCGCAGCGGCGAGGAGGCCTCGCCGGTTCCCGCCCCCCAGCCGACCAGCATCAGGCTGTAGGCGTAGTTCGGCGCGCTGCCCTGCGAGGCGAAGGTCGCCCAGGGCAAGGTCACCACCTTGGTATCGATGCCGATACGGTTGAACATCGGCCCGATGGCCTGCAGAACCTTCTCGTCGTTCGGATAGCGGTCGTTGGGCCCGTGGATGGTCAGGCCGAACCCGTTGGGATAACCGGCCTCGGTCAGCAGCTTCTTGGCACCCTCGGGATCCATGGCATCAGGCTTGAGCTTCGGGCTGGAGCCGAAGAAGCCCTCGGCCAGAACCCCGCCGGCCGGAATGGCAAGGCCTTCCATGATACGCTCGCTGATCGCCGGGCGATTGATCGCCTTCGAAAGCGCGCGGCGAACCCGCACGTCCTTGAGCGGGTTGTTGGGCAGGACCGCACCCGCCTTGTCGGTGGCGTGCGGCGTCTGATCGCGGAAGCTGTCGACATGCAGATAGATCACCCGGTTGCCGACGATCTGCGCAAGACTGACGTTTGCATTGGTCTTCAGACGGGCATGGTCGGTGGCCGGCACTGCCTCGATCACCTGGACGTCGCCGGCAAGCAGGGCCGCGACGCGCGCCGAGTTGTTCGTGATTAGCTTCAGCGTCACCTTCGCCCAGTCGGTCTTCTTGCCCCAGTAGGCATCGTTGCGCGCGCCGACGATGCGGTCGCCAGGGACGTACTCGACGAACTTGAACGGTCCGGTGCCGATGGCCGCCTTGCCGTTGTTGAAGTCCCCAGTCGGCGACTGCTCGTGCTTCTTAGAGACGATGAAGATGGTCGACAGATCAGTCGGCAACAGAGGGTAGGGTGCGGCCGTCTTGAAGCGGATCGTGTAGGGGTCGACGATCTCGTGCGCCGTGATCGCCTGGGTGTAGATGCGGAAGGAAGACGGGCTGTTGGGCACCCAGGGCACACGCTTCAGCGTCGCCACTACGTCGTCGGCGGTGAAGTCGCTGCCGTCATGGAACTTCACGCCGCGCCGCAGCTTGAACTCCCAGGTCGTGTTGTCGAGGGCCTTCCACTCGGTGGCCAGGCCGGGCATCAGCTTCTGCTGCTCGTCCTGGTCGATGAGCTTGTTGAAGAAGTGCGTCGCCACGTTGCTGTTGGGCGACAGGTTGTGGAAGTGCGGGTCGATCGAGGTGACGTTGGCACCGAGACCGATCGTCAAATCCTGAGCCCCGGCCGGCAGGGCAACCGAGATCATTGCCGCGGCAAAAGCGCCCGCGAGCCCGCGCAAATAGCTACGCTTCATGTCCTCCTCACGTCCCCTGTCTAGCCCGGCCGCGGGTTCGACCCGCTTATCGGCCCCCGGGGAGACCCTTAAGCCCCGATAGTTTCAGCAAAGATCGCAGAAGTGGCGGGCTTCGGCAAGCCGCCTGCCGGCGTAGGAATTCAGGCTCCGGCCGGGTTCGTTGCCCAGGCCGGTTCCTGCCAGCCGGCCCCCTTGTCCAGAGGGAAAACCGGCCGCGGCAGGTGCCGGAACGGGATACGGTCGAGCACCGGGGAGGTTAGTCCCGCGGTATCGACCTCATACACCTGCTCCGGCCTGAAGAATTCGTCGAAACCGGCCCGGAAATGGCCGCGGGACTTGACCACGACCGTCCGGGCGTTGGCGATGTCGAGGCCCAGGCATTCGAACTGGATCGGGTCGGCGCATTGCTTGCGCCGTGTGCCGACCACGACGGTTACCCCGTCCAGACCGAGCGCCGCCACCGGCCCGAGATCGATCGAGCGGCCGGCATAGATGCCGCGCCGGCCGATGCATTGGCCGTCCGACAGGGCCTTGACCGTCGCCGTGGCGGCGAAGCGCTTGGAGAATTCTGTTTCCCCGCTGCGGTTGAAGACAGCGCGGAATGCCGCCCCCTTGCCCAGGCGATGGGCTTCGGCGGCCAGCTCGGGATCGATGAACACGCCGACCAGGACCCCACGTGCGCCGGCCCGATGCAGCGCCGAGAGCAGCCAGGTCGTGTTACCCCGCCCGCCCCCGCCGGGATTGTCGCCCGCGTCCGAGTAGATCACCGCCGGCCGCGACCGATCGCTGCCGGTCTCGACGGAGAGGCGCACGGCTTCGTCGAGCGGCGTCAGCGTCTTGATGAAGCGCTGACGGTCCTTCCATCCCCCGCGCGCCAGTTCGAGCGCCAGAGCCTGTGCCTTGGCCTTGTCACCGCGCGCAGTGACAATCACCGCGATGCCGTTCTTGGGCGTATCGGAGAAGACAAAACCGCCGACCACCGAGACGTTGAGAATGTCAGGGGTCATTCGCCGCTGGCCTTCGGCAATCATGTCGGCATAGGGCCCCGCCGCCGTCAGCAGGGTGACGCTGGCTGGCGTGATCGGCAACCGGATGAAGGCCGAACGCGCCTTGCCCCCCTTGAGCATCCAGTCCAGCGCCTCGGCGGCCTCGGCACCGCGTTCCGCCTGATCGACATGGGGGTTCGTGCGGTAGGAGATCAGCGCATCGACGCTGTCGACCATCCGCTCGGAAATGTTGGCATGCAGATCCACGGTGGCCACTACCGGCACACCCGGGCCAACCACCTCGCGGACCATCTGGTAGAGCGCGCCATCGGGATCGTGCTCCTCGGTGGAGGTCATGGCGCCGTGGTTGACGATATAGACGGCGTCCAGCGGTGCCGCTGCCTTCAACCGCTCGCGCATCTCAGCCATCACCCGGGTAAAGAAGGCGTGATCGATCGGCCCGCCGGGCTCGGCCGCCGTCACGATCACGGGTACCGGCGTCCACGGACCGAAACGCTCCATCGAGCGCATGAAACCCGGCACTTCCAGGGGCATGGCCGGCGCTGTCTTGCGCGCCTCCGCCAGCATGGCGTCGCCCTCGAGATAACAGAGGGTACGAAAATCGGCCTCGGTCGTCGGTGGCGCGAAAGCGTTGGTTTCGAGGATGATTCCAAGGAGAGCGATACGTCTGCCGGAGTGTGCGTTCATGGCATTCCCGTCATGCGAAACTGGGCTGGCCGATCAAGGATTTATCGGCCATAGTAGCGGCCCCGTCGATACTCCTCCACTCATCCTCGCTTATGCCAGCGCCCAGTCGCGCCTCGCTAGACATGATTCGAACGCTGGTCGGTTTCGACACCACCAGCCGCCTCTCGAATCTGCCTCTTATCGAGTACGTGCGCACCTATCTGGGCAAACTTGGCGTTGAATCGACCCTGGTCTTCGACGAAAGCGGTACGAAGGCCAACCTCTTCGCCACCATCGGCCCACGGGACCGGCCGGGCCTCATCCTCTCCGGGCATACCGATGTGGTGCCGATCGACGGCCAGGAGTGGAGCACCGAGCCCTTCACCGCTGTCGAGAAGGATGGACGCCTGTACGGGCGCGGCACTTGCGACATGAAGAGCTTCGTCGCCGTGGCCCTCGCCCTGGCGCCGGAGTTCGCCAAGGCGTCGCTCAAGACTCCGATCCACTTCGCCTTTTCCTACGACGAGGAGGTCGGGTGCGTCGGCGTGCGCCGCCTCATCGCCGACCTCGACCGGCGGAACCTGCGCCCCGTGGCCTGTGTGGTCGGCGAGCCGACCTCGATGAAGGTGATCCGCGGGCACAAGGGGAAGCTCAGCTTCCGCGGCCGGGTACGCGGGTTCGAATGCCATTCTTCTCTCGCGCCGCGCGGCGTGAACTCGATCCAGTACGCCGCCGAGGCCATCGCCTTCCTGACGCGCATGGGAAGGCGCTTCGCCGAGGAAGGGCCGTTCGATCGCGATTTCGACATTCCGCATACGACGGTCCACACCGGCATCATCCATGGCGGCACGGCTCTCAATATCGTGCCCAAGGACTGTTCCTTCGATTTCGAGTTTCGTCACCTGCCGGGTGAGGATCCGCGTAGGCTCTTCGCCGAAGTCAGGCGCTTCGCCGAGAGCAAGCTCGAGCCGGAGATGCGCCGGATCAGTCCCGATACCGGCTTCAGCTGGCAGGAGATCTCGGGCTTTCCCGGCCTCGCCACAGACAGCGATGCCGAGATCGTCCAGGCGGCACGTGCCGCCGCCGGCGACAACGCTCCGCCCGGCATGGTGGCCTTCGGCTGCGAAGGTGGGCTGTTCGAGGAGGCAGGCATTCCCACGGTCGTCTGCGGGCCCGGCGACATCAATCAGGCACACAAGCCCAACGAGTTCGTTGCCCTGGACCAGATCGCCCAGTGCGAAGCGTTCCTCAGGCGGCTGATCGAGCGCTACGGGGTCCGGGTATGAACGAGCGCGTCACCACTGTCGTTTTCGATTTCGGCGGCGTCCTGGTCGATTGGAATCCGCGCTACCTGTATCGCAAGCTGTTCGACGGTGACGAAGCCGCGATGGAACGGTTTCTGGCCACGGTCTGCAATCAGGAATGGAACGAGCACCAGGATGCCGGCCGCACGATCGCCGAGGCCGAAGCGGAGCTGATTGCCAGGCACCCGGACCAGGAGACCCGCATCCGGGCGTATTACGGGCGCTTCGACGAGATGATGGCCGGTGCGATCGACGGCACCGTAGCGCTCCTCGAGCAACTCCACGCCCGCGGCGTGCCGCTCTACGGTCTGACCAACTGGTCGGCCGAGACCTTCCCGCATGCACTCAAGCGCTTTGCCTTCTTCGAGCGCTTCCGCGGCATCGTGGTCTCCGGCCGGATCAAGCTGAAAAAGCCGGACCCACGCATCTTCAACCATCTGATCGAGACCCACGGCCTGACGCCGTCGGCAACCGTGTTCATCGACGATTCCCTCAAGAACGTCGACGCTGCAAAAGCCGCAGGCCTCCGGGCGCTGCATTTCACCCATCCCGAGCGCCTGGCGGCTGATCTACGGTCGCTGCGCATGCTGTAACCGAACGGAGTGCTGCCTCGTGTCCGAGCCGGTCGACAAGGTTGAGCTGAAGGCGCCCGATATCAGCGGCTACCGCAACGGCAACACCGCCGTTCCGTACGTCACCACCTTCGACAGCGGCTCGTCAGGACCGCATGTCCTGATGACCGCCGTGGTCCACGGCAACGAGCTGTGCGGCGCCATCGCCCTCGATTTCCTCTTCCGCGAGGAGATCCGGCCAAAACGCGGCAAGCTGACCCTCGCCTTCTGCAATGTTGCGGCCTATCACCGCTTCGATTCCGCCAGCCCCAACGCCTCGCGTTTCGTCGACGAGGATTTCAATCGCGTCTGGTCGACGGAGAAGCTCGATGGCAGCAAGCGTAGCGTCGAGCTCGAGCGGGCGCGCCAGCTGCGGCCGATCGTCGACCAGGCCGATTTCTTGCTCGACATTCACTCCATGCAGAACGCGACGGCGCCGCTGATGATGTGTGGCCCGCTGGAGAAAGGCCGCCGCTTCGCCCGCGAGATCGGCATGCCGCAGACCGTCGTCAGCGACGAAGGCCACGCCGCCGGGAGGCGCATGCGCGACTACGGCGGTTTCGGCGACGCGCAGAGCCCGAGGAACGCCCTGCTGGTCGAATGCGGGCAGCACTGGGAGAAGGCCAGCGAAGCCGTCGCCAAGGAGACCGCGCTACGCTTCCTCGTGAAGCTAGATGTCGTCGACCGTTCGATCCTCGGCAGATACGGCTACGGGCCCACCGGCCCGCAGCAGGTCATCGAGGTGACCGATGCCGTCACCATCGCGGCCGACCGCTTCACCTTCGCCGGCGACTATCTCGGCCTCGAGGTTCTGGCCAAGCGCGGCACGCTGATCGGGCACGACGGCACGCAGCCCGTGACGACGCCCTATGACAACTGCGTCCTGATCATGCCGTCGCGGCGCCTCACCCGCGGCCAGACAGCGGTACGGCTCGGCCGCTACGTGAACTAGGCACCCCATTGGCCTGATGGCGCCCGAGCCTCAATCTGTCGGCGCGCTGCCCACGCCGGCGCCGCCGCTTTGGCAGCGCCTGCTTCCCGTCGGGCTCGCGCTGGCCATCGGCGCCGTCGGCGGCGCGATCTTCGACTGGCTGCGGCTGCCGCTGCCCTGGATGCTCGGCTCCATGTCCGCGGTCACGGTGGCAGCACTCTGCCGCCTGGACGTCAAGGTGCCCCGCCCCATGCGCAACGGCACCACACCGGTAATCGGCGTGCTGCTGGGCGCCTCGTTTACCCCCGATGTCGTCGCCGGGATGATTCAGTGGCCGCTCACCCTGCTCGGCATCATGCTCTGGGTCCTGGTCTGCGGAGGTGGCGCCTATCTTTGGTTCCGTCATGTCGCCGGTTACGACACATCGACGGCCTATTTCAGCTCCATGCCGGGCGGTTTCATGGAGATGGTGCTGATCGCCGAGCGGCAGGGCGGCAACATGCAAATTCTGCCGCTGATTCACGCCACCCGCGTGCTCATCGTCGTCTTCGCCATTCCCTTCTGGTATCGCTTCACCACGGATATCGGCTCGGCGGCACCGGCGGCCCGCGTCGGCCTGTTCGATGTTCGACCGCTCGACTACCTGATGCTCGTCTTCTGCGCCGCCGCTGGCGCGTTCCTCGCCCGCCGCCTGAAGATCCCCGCCGCCCTGCTCATCGGGCCGATGGTGTTCAGTGCCGCCCTGCACCTGGCCGAGTTCACCAAGTCGTCGCCGCCCTTCCTGCTGGTGGCCATCGCCCAGGTCGTGCTTGGCTCGATGATCGGCACGCGCTTTGCCGGCGCCTCGCTGTGGAAGCTGCGCGCCGTCGCCGGCCATGCCGCCCTCATGGCCGCGTTCATGCTGACGATGACCGTGCTCTTCGCCAACGCGCTCGCCGCGCTCACCGGCTTCCCCAGCGCCGCCGTGGTGTTGGCCTTCGCCCCCGGTGGTCTCGCCGAGATGAGCCTTATCGCGTTGGCTCTGCAAGTCGACGCGGCCTTCGTTGCCGGTCATCACGCGTTGCGCCTAGGCTTTGTCCTCGTTTCGGCCCTGCCGCTCTTTCGCTGGGTAAGCCGGCGCGATAAGGCTTCGGGATGAGCACGACACCCCGCCGCCGCGACCTGCTGCGCGGCTTGGCCGGCATGATGGCCGCCTTATGTCTCGACACGGGCCCCGCATGGGGCCAGCCAAGGCGCGGCGGCGGGCCATCGGGGCTGCCTCCCGTTCCGCAGGGCGGCCCGAAGATTCTCGACGTTCACGCCCATCTGCTCCGCACGCCGCAGAGCGACCTGCGCGACGCCGTGCGTCCCGCGCTCGAAGCCATGGATCGCCTGGAGATCGCGCGCACCCTGCTCATGCCGCCGCCGCAGCCGCCCGGAAGCCGCATGCCGTACGATTTCGACAGCCTCCTGCCTCTGATCCAGCCCCACGCCGATCGTCTGGGTTTTCTCGGCGGTGGGGGCACGCTCAATCCCATGCTGCACCGAAACGTGCCGGTGACCGATTCCGTCAGGCACGACTTCACGGCGGCGGCGGAGCGCATCGTCCGCGCCGGTGCTGCCGGCTTCGGCGAGATCACGGCGCATCACGTCTCATATTTTCCGCAGCACCCCTACGAAACCGTGACCGCCGATCATCCCCTCTTGCGGCTTCTGGCGGATATCGCCCAGCGCTACGATGTTCCCATCGATCTCCATCTCGATCCGATTCCGCAGGACATGCCGACCCCGCCGCGGCTGGCGGAGCGCAGCAGCGCCAATCCGCGGGTCCTGGCGGCGAATATCGACGGCTTCGAGCGGCTGCTCGGCCACAATCGCGGCGCACGCATCGTTTGGGCCCATGCGGGCCGCGATACGCTCGGAACTTGGACGGTTGCCCTGACCCGACGCCTGCTCGAGCGTCACCCGAACCTGTTCCTCAGCCTGTCCATGCATCCCCCCTTCGGCGTGGTCGCCGAGAACAGCCTGCTTGACGCCGCCGGCCAGGCGAATCCGGCCTGGGTCGATCTGCTCCGCGACTTCCCTGACCGGGCGGTCGTCGGCAGCGACTTCTTTCACCAGGCGACCGGGCGCGACGCCAGCACGCTGCCGCCGCCGACGGCCGCTGTGCGCCGCTTCATTAACGCCCTGCCCGCGGAACTGGCGAGAAAGGTGGCTCACGGGAACGCAATGCAGCTCTATCGCCAGAAAATTGCTTAGCAAGCAAGCTCTTGCTGCGCCGCAGCACGGGCTGGCGCCTATAGTTAACCATTCATTTTCCTAAACACTTCGTTAACTGTGGATAACTTAGAATCAGCCCCTGGGAGACTTATCTGCACGGGAGCGCCCCGATGGCCCTCGTTCCTTTGGAAGTCCTCATGTATGCGATGATTGTAGGCGGCAACCCCGCGCCGACCGA
>Ga0194132_10006118_pt1 | contig 18916 bp, 15 predicted proteins | sample TA2KigOf80mmetaG_FD_148612 | JGI IMG/M metagenome (GOLD analysis project Ga0194132, IMG submission 148612) | Freshwater microbial communities from Lake Tanganyika, Tanzania - TA2015054 Kigoma Offshore 80m | ecosystem: Environmental > Aquatic > Freshwater > Lake | place: Tanzania: Lake...
CGAGGTTGTCGGCCGGGCTGCGGACGCCGGCCGGCCCGCGGTTGAGGACATGGGTGTAGACCATCGTCGTCGCGACGTCCTTGTGGCCGAGGAGCTCCTGCACGGTGCGGATGTCGCTGCCGTCCTCCAGGAGGTGCGTCGCGAACGAGTGGCGGAACGTGTGGCACGTCGCGCGCTTCGGGATGCCTGCGGCGAGCACCGCGCGACGAACCGCGCCTTGGAGGACGGTCTCGTGGAGATGATGCCGCCGACGCTGGCCCGTCTCGGCGTGCACGTAGAGTCGGGTCGCCGGGAACACCCATTGCCAAGGCCACTCCCGCCCTGCCGAAGGCAGCTTGCGGCCGAGCGCGGCAGGGAGCTCGACCCAGCCCGCGCCCGCAACGAGATCCCGCCGGTGCTGCGCCTGGACGTGCGCGAGGTGCGCTCGAAGATCGCCTTGCACGGACTGCGGCATCATCGTCGCGCGGTCGCGGTCTCCCTTGCCGCGCCGGACGACGATCTGGTTCCGCGCGAAGTCGACGTCCTTCACGCGGAGACGACAGCATTCGAGGAGCCGTAGTCCCGAGCCATAGAGGAGAGTCGCCATCAGCCGCGGCACGACGTCGAGCTTTGCCAGGACGGCGCGTACCTCGTCGCGCGTGAGGACGGTCGGCAAGCGACCGGGCGTCTTGGCGCGAACGAGGTCGTCGAGCCACGGGAGCTCCTGCCCGAGGACCTCGCGATACAGAAAGAGGAGCGCCGCGAGGGCCTGATTCTGCGTCGATGCGGAGACGCGGCGTTGCCCGGCGAGAAAATTCAAGAATGCCGTCACGTGCGCGGCGTCGAGCTCGGCGGGAGGACGACGCCCGTGAAACTCCCAGTAGCGCCGCATCCAGCCGACGTAGGCTTCCTCGGTCCGCGGGCTGAAGTGCCGGAGGCGCATCGCCGCGCGCGCTTCGTCGCCAAGGCGACGCACCCGATGCCGAACCGTCGAGCGCTCGCGCGGCAGAGGCGGCTCCGGCTCGTGCGCGCAGGACGCTTCGCCAAGCGGTCCCGACCGAAACGCCCTCCGCTCGGCCGAGACGAACCTCCAGCGGCCCGAGGAAGCCATGTACGCGGCGGGATCGGGCGAGGCCAGTGAGTCTTCGCGGTTCCGAAGCAAGGAGACCTTCCGACGGAGGCGTCGAGCTTAGACCCATGGACGATCGGGAATCAATGGACGGACGCTCATCGTTGGAATCGCTCGTTGATCGCCGGGGCATCTCGATGAAGATGAAGCGGAAGCTGGTTCGGGTTGGGACCCGTCTCCTACGGCGCTTCACTGCCGCGGCAAGCCCGCGAGCTGGCGGGCTTCACCGCGGAGAATCCGGTGACGCCGGCTCTGAGCGTCGCTCGCGGACGACTCGGAAGGAGCCGACGCGAGGCTGAAGCGCGCCGACGCGCCGCCCGGGCACGGACGAGGTCGGAGCTCCCCGGGGGCTTTGCACCTTGCCTCCCGCACCGTCGAGTCACAGAATGATCGCGTGCGAAACGAGCGCCCCGTGCCCGAGGACCTGGATGCGCGGCTCACCGCGCTCGCGGAGGCGTGGCGCTCGGACTCTGATCTCGGCGCGGTCTACCTCTTCGGGTCGCGCGCTCGCGGCGACGCCCAGCCGAGCTCCGACGTCGATCTCGCCGTCATCCTGCGCGCGGGTCTCGAGGGGGACGAGCGATGGCGGAAGCGCCTGGAGCTCATCGGGGCCGCGTCCGAGCTTCTCGGCACGGATGCCGTCGACGTCGTCGTCCTGGAGGACGCTCCGAGCGCCGTAGGCCATCGCGTCCTCCGCGACGGGCGACTGCTCTTCGAGCTCGACCCGCATCGCCGCACGGCCGTCGCCGAAGACATCATGCGGCGCTACCTCGACGAGGAGTATCTTCGGAGGGAGCTCGATCGAGGGCTCGCCGAGCGCGTGCGCGAGGGACGCTTTGCCCGTTGACCTCGCACTGCTGCGGCGCCGCCTGCCCAACCGTTGCTTCGACGCTGCCGCGAGACGGAGACCTCCTTTGCAGCAGTCAACGGCTCAGCGCTCGAGCCGGCGCTCCGTGATCGTCAAGATCGCCACCAGTCGCTCGAGCGCAGACGAGAAGTTGGGCCCGGGGTACGAATGCACGACGACCTCCTTCGCGAGAAGCGTCGTCAAGTAACGGAGCTTGCGCTTCGCGCTCGCCGAGGCGGCGCGGAAATCCGCATGGGCCGAGTTCACCTCCCAGCGTCCTTCGCTCATGCGCGAGCGCCAAGGCGCCGCCGGCGCCGCAACGAAGCTCGGCTCCGGGATTCCGGTCCGCGGAGACCGCGCCGAATCGCCCGCTTCCACGATCTCGACCGTGGCAGACGAGGTCCGTGTCTCGGCGTCCAGACTCGCCTCGACGTCGATCACGGCTCGGCCGAGCTCGCCTCCGGCGAGGTACTCGACGCGCGGGCCGTCCATCGGTGCGAGCTCACCCGGCCCCTCGCGAACCGTCCAGGCGAACCGCACGCCCTCACGGATCCTCCGTCTCTGCGCGTCGTATGCCAGCGCGCGGAATCGACGCCGGCCGCGCGGTTCGACCCGCGTCGCGTCGGGAAGGACCTGGACACTCGCGAGCGGACCGGGCGGGAAGAGCTCCGCTTCGCCGGAAGCGTCGGGCTCCGACTCGTCTTCGCGCTCTTCCGCAGCCGAGGTGTCCAGAGGCACTCCGCCCGCGCCGTCGCTCGCCTCGCCGATCTCGCTGCTCGATCCGCTTCCCGCCGGCCCGATGCGCGCGTCCGTCTCGCCGCGGACCGCGAAGAAGTCGTACTCGGGCGCGAGCCTCGGCACGTCGCGAAAGGCGCGCTCGAGCTGGCGCATCAAGTCCGCCTCGACGGCCGCGGCGGCGCGCTCCTCGGCCGCTTCGACGAGCGCGACGATCTCGGGCTCGAGCGTGCAGACCGCCTCGACGAAGGCGAGAGCGGCCGCGTCGGGAACGACGCCGCGCCGCGTGCCCGGAGGCACTTGGAAGTCGCCGAACTCGAGCAGCCCGGTGAGACGCTCGTGCGTCCACGGCGAGCGTGCGAAATCGGCGAGCTCGAGCTCGGCGAGGTCGTCGTAGACGAGCGTTCCACCCGAGGAGACGGCCACGGCGTGCTCGCGCGTCTCACCCGGCGGAAGCAGGTACAGCTCGACGCGGATCGGACCGAAGCCCGCGCATTCGAGCGACTCGCGGATGTCCAGTCGCTCGCCGGCGAAGCGCGTCGGCCGGACGACGATCACCTTCGCCGCACGTCCGCGCGCCACGCGATCGCGGATCACCAGGTCGACGTCACGCTCGAGGAGCTGGCCGCGGAGCTCCGCGGCCAGGAACTCCGCCATGCGCCGGCTGCCGAGGCTCACCGCGGCGCTTCGGTGCATGCCGCGCACGACGACTTCCGTGTATCGCTCGCCGAACGCGAGCCTGCTGCGGAACGGCTCGATCTCGTAGCGCGGCGAGTCCTCGTGCAGCCGCAGAAGGTGCGCGAGCCCTCCGGGGAGCTGGCTTCGGATCTCGAGCTCCGCTCCGATCGCCCAGAACCCGAGGAGGCCGATCCCGTACTTCCCCTGCAGCATCAGCTCGCGCCGTTCCTCGGGGGTGAGGTTGCGCTTGCGCGAGTGCCCGATGTGGGTCGCGAGATAGGTCAGCGCTTCGACGCGGCCGAGCTCCGGAATGACACCCGCACCGTCGTCGCGAACGTGCAGACCGAGGACGCCGCGCTCGCGCACGCGGCTGATCTCGATGTGCCGCGCGCCTGCGTCGAGAGAGTTCTGGACGAGCTCGGCGAGTGCCTTGCGCGGATCGGGCTGCGACCGTGCGAGCCAGCGGATCAGCTCGAACGGGTCCGCCGGCTTGAGGCGACCGACGATCGTGTCGGGCGAACGACGCGTGCGCCGTGTGCGCCGCGTCCGTCTACCGTCGCCGTCGGGACCCGCCGCGGGCGGAGTGGAAGGCATGTCATGCCGCGGCGCGACTCGGTCGGGAACCGCTCATCGGATCATCCGCCCCGCTCAGGCATCGACGACGCGGAAGTGCGCCGGCTCGTCCCCGTCCAGCACGTCCGCCGCGATCCGCTCCTCACACGTCCGCGCGTCCCACCACGAGATCTGCTGCGCCTTCGCGCGCCGGAAGTAGAGCTGGATGTCGTACTCCACCGTGAACCCCATCCCGCCGTGGATCTGCAGCGCCATCGCGGTCGTGTCGCGGAAGGTGTCGCAGGCGAAGAGCTTCGCCATCGGCGCGAGGCGCTTCACCGAGCGGCCGTTCGCGTGCGCCCAGGCCGCCTCGTAGACGAGGTGCTTGCCGCCGTCGACCGTCGTCGCGGAGTCGGCCATGTAGTGGGCGAGGGCCTGGAAGGCGCCGAGGGGCTTGTCGAACTGCTCGCGCTGCTTCGAGTAGGCGACCGTGATCTCGAGAGCGCGCTCGGCGCCGGCGATCGCCTGCGCCGCCAGCAGGATCACGCCGTCCTGCAGCACGCGGTCCCACGTCGCCCAGCCCGTGCCGGCCGCGCCGACCCGATCTGCAGCGCGGACGCGCGCGCCGTCGAAGGTCACCTCGTACTGCGTGTCGGACGAGACCGTGAAGCTCTGCTCCAGCGACACGCCCGGCGTGCTCGGATCCACCAGGAAAAGGTCGACGTCCGTCTCGCCCGGCCCCGTGCGCGCGAGCACCACGAGCGCCGAAGCCGAAGACGCGAACGCGACGTGACGCTTCGTGCCGCGGAGCTCGAACCCGTCGCCCGAAGCCTTCGCCTGGAGCTGCACGCCGCGCGGACGGAAGCCGCCGTCCGGCTCGAGCCACGCCGGTGCCAGGATCCGCTCGCCCGCCGCGATCTTCGGCAGCCACTCGCGCTTCTGCGCGTCGCTTCCCGCCGCGAGAAGCACGCCCGCGCCGATCACGGCGCTCCCGAAGTGCGGCGACGGCGCGAGCGCACGGCCGAGCTCCTCGTAGAGGATCACGCCCTCGAGCATCGACTGCCCGCCGCCGCCGTACTCCTCGGGCAGCAAGAGACCCGTCAAGCCGAGCGAGCCGAGCTGCTTCCAGAAGTCCTGCGGGAAGCCGGTCGGGTCGTCCTCCATCGCACGGACGACGGAGTACGGGACGTGACGCTCGCAAAGACCGCGAACGGTCTCGCGCAGCAGCTCCTGCTCTTCGGTGAACTCGAGATCCATCGTGACGTTCCTTCGTGTGAGTTTCTGGAAAGAAGAGAAGCTACGGCTTCCAGCGATCGCCCTTGCGCGCCCAGGGATTGTCGTCCGCACTCGACGGCAGCGCGACTCGCGCGCTGCACTCCGTGCAAACGCGGTCGCCGACCTTCAGCGCGATCGTCGCGCGCACGAACGCACAGCCCGTGTCGTCCGTCTCGACGCCGTCGACCTTGCCGTGGAACTCCATGCGCTCGCCGGGGAAGACCGAGTCGCGCATGCGGAACTTGAGGCGCGCGAGCCGGCCCTTCGGGCCCGTCCAGTCGGTCACATACTTCTCGAACCACGCGGCGAGGTTCGGCGTGTTCATGAAGATGTCGCGCGTGCCGTTCCGGTGGATCGCGAAGTCGCGGTCGTGATGCATCGGACGCCAGTCGCGGCTCGCGAGCGCGCCGAGGATCACCGTCGTCGCGCTCACGTCGTAGCCGTACGCCGGCATCGGATCGCCGGCCTTCACCTCGCCGGCCGTGAGATTGCGGACGGCACCCGAAGATCCGTTCGTCGCAGTCCCCATCTCAAGCCCCCCGCCGGTAGCCGAAGCCCGTGTACATCTCTTTGCCGACGATCTCGCCCTTCTGGTTCGAGTAGCGCACCTCGATCACCCAGAAGCGTCCGGTGCCGAGCTTCGTCGTCTTCGGCCCGCTCACCGAGTGCAGGATCTGCGAGGTCTTCAGACGATCGCCGGGACGAACCGGCTCGTAGAAGATGATCTCGTTGTCGGTCATCACCGCTTCGGGGAGACCGAGCGTCTCCTTCAGGTCGAAGTGGATCTGCAGCGGCTGCGCGACCTTCGTGCGGCCCGGCGCCCAGAAGTGCGGGCGGAACCACACCGACAGCATCGTCGGCGAGGCGATCGGGCCGCCGGTCAGCTCCCGCGCGACCGCGTCGTCCCAGAAGAGAGGATTGCCGTTCTCGACCGAAGCGCACGTCGTCCAGACGTAGCCGCGCTCGACGTCGAACTCGGTCTCCTCCTCGTAGCGGACCTTGCCGATCCAGGACTCGACCTCGGGCGGAAGCCCCTCCGACGAGGACGAGGACGAAGACGACTCGGACTGCGTCACCGACACGGCGCTAGCCTCCTGTTCCTTCTCGATCTGATTCTCATTCGACGATCCCGTCCGCGCGGAGCTGCTCGATCCGCGCACCGGAGAGCCCGGCCTCACCGAGGAGCGCCGAAGCGTCCGTCTCGTCGGCTTCGCGCACGCGATGCAGCGGCTGCGCGCGGTCGCCGCCCGCGAGGAGCGGGCTCACCTGGCGGAAGCGGCCGTGCTCGCGATGCTCCGCTTCCATGAAGACGCCGCGCGCGTTCAGGTGCGGGTCGTCGACGATCTCCGGGATCGTGTAGACGGGCGCCACGCACGTGTCGGCCGGGGCGAGCTCGCGGACCCAGTCGTCGCGGTCGCGCTCGGCAAAGCGGCTCGAAAACGCGGCGCGGATCTCGTCCTGGCGGGAGTCGTCCGTCTGCAGGCGCGCGTATTCGTCCAATCCGAGCAGGCGGCAGAGATTCGCCCAGAAGTGCGGCTCGATCGCGCCGACCGAGAGCCACTTGCCGTCGCGCGCCCGATAGACGTCGTAGCAGGCGTAGCGTCCCGTCAAGAGCGCCTTTCGCGGTCCCGCTTCGCCGTCGCCCGCGAGGAACTGATCGATCGAGAGCGACATCAGCGAGAGCACGCCCTCGGCCGCGGCGACGTCGAGGTAGGCACCCTCCCCGCTCGCTGCGCGACGCACCAGCGCCGCGAGGATCGCGATCACCGCGTGCATCCCGCCGCCCGCCGCGTCCGCGACCGTCGCTCCCGGGATCGGCGGGCCGCCGTCTTCCGCGGGCGTGCTGCACGCGAGGTAGCCGCCGAGCGCGAGGTAGTTGATGTCGTGCCCCGCCCACGCGGAGTACGGGCCGCTCTGCCCGTAGCCGCTCGTCGCGCAGTAGACGATGCGCGGATTCACGCGGCGGACGTCCTCGTAGCCGATGCCGAGCCTTGCGACGACGCCCGGCCGGTAGCTCTCGATCACGACGTCGGCCTTCGCGGCGAGAGCGAGGAACGCTTCGCGACCCGCCTCGGCCTTCAGGTCGATCTGCATCCGCTCGAGCCCGCGGCCCGCGCCGTAGGTGTGGAACGGCGGGCGGATCTGCACGGCTCCTTTTCGCGACGTCGGCGCGATCTTCACCACGCGCGCGCCGTAGTCCGCGAGCATGCGCGAAGCACGCGACGCGGGACCGACGCTCGAGAGGTCGAGGACGGTGATCCCGGCGAGAAGAGGTGAACCAGCCATGGAAGCGCGAACGATCAGGCGATCCGAAAGACGCTCAGAAGTTCTTCGGCAGCCCGAGCTTCCGCCGTGCGATGATGTTCTTCTGCACCTCCGACGTCCCGCCGCCGATCGTGTCGAGCACCGTGTAGCGGTACGTCGACTCGGCCCGCCCCTCCATCGGCGCGTCCTTCGTCTTCACGCGAAGCTGTGTCCCCGGCCCACCGATGTCCATCGAGGTGTTCGCGACGCGCTTCGAGAGCTCCGTCGCGAAGAGCTTGTACGAGGACGATTCCGCGGTCGGCGGAGCGCCGCCCTTCATCGACTTCGCGACGACGCGAAGCCCGAGGCAGCGCGCGACCTCGCCCTCCGTGATCAGGCGCGCGAGCTGCTGGCGGACGACCGGATCCTTCCGCAGCGGCTCGCCGTCTCGAGAAGCCTCGCGGACGTAGTTCGTCAGCACCTCGAGACGCTGCAGGATCGGCGACAGCGTGAACATCGTGAAGCGCTCGAGATCGAGCGCCTCGGAGATGTACTGGAAGCCGTGATTGAGCTGCCCGACGACGTAGTCGTCGCTGACGTACACGTTGTCGAAGAAGACCGAGTTCGTGATCTCGTCGCCGATCGTCGGGATGCCCTGCACCGTCAAGCCCGGATGGTCCATCGGGATCAGGAAGAGCGTGATGCCGTGATGCTTCGAGTCCGGATCGGTGCGCGCGCCGACCCAGTACCACTCCGCGAAGTGCGCCGACGTCGTCCAGATCTTCTGTCCGTTGAGACGCCAGCCGTCGCCCTCGCGCGTCGCCTTGAGCTGCATCGAGGCCGCGTCGGAGCCGGCGTTCGGCTCCGAGTAGCCGACCGCGAACTCGACGTCGTTGTTCAGGATCTTCGGCAGGAACTCGCGCTTCAGCTTCTCCGAGCCGTGGCGGATCAGCGTCTTGCCGATGATGCCGACGCCCTTCCCGATCTGCGGCGCGCCGCGTCGCGCGAGCGACTCGTTCAGGAGGTACTCGTAGACGCCCTCGCCGTCCGTGCCGCCGTACTCCTTCGGCCACGTCATCCCGAGCCAGCCGCGCTGGCCCATCTTGCGCATGAACGCGCGGCGCGGCGGCGTGTCGACGATCTGCGCCATGTTCTCGCGCGTCACGTCCATGACCTCGGGGTCCTGGTTCTCGTCGAGGAAACGCTCGACTTCGCGGACGAAGGCCTGCTCCTCCTCGGAAAACTCGAAGTTCACGACTGGCTTCCTCCTTGCGGAACCTGCTGGCTGAGAGACCGTCCGGAGGGCCTTGCGGCTCGAACGCGCCGTCCAGATGCGGCACTCGCGGACGCATGAGTAGAGCATATGAAAAACCCGGAGCAACGCTGCGCCGAAGCGGGGTCGCCTCACCGGTGGTCACACGGCGGCCGGGCTGGCGCCGCAAGCTGCTTCGCGCCATAGCTCGCGCGATGTTCGGGCGAGGCGGCCATTGAACGAGCGAGGCGGTGCATGGGGACCGGGATGGACCTTGGCGGCGTTCCTCCTCGTCGCGGCCGGTACGCTCGTCCTCGCCCTCCCCGCCGTCCTCACGGAGGTCGCGCTCACCGCGGACGCGCTCGGCTACGTCGCGACGGCGCACGACTGGCTCGCGGGGAAGGGCTTCGTCGACCCGATCGTCTACTCGTACTACCTCCCCGACCTCCGGCCGCCGGCGCCCGCGATCGCGATCCGGCCGCCGGTCGTCTCGCTCCTCTTCGCGATCCCGCTCTCGCTCGGCGCGGACGTCGCGGGGCTCGCCGTCGTGCACGCGGTCTGGGCGAGCCTCGTCGCGGGCTCCGCGGTGCTCGTCGCGCGGCGGAGTCTTTCCCTTCCCGCCTCGCTCGCGTTCGGCATCGCGATCGGGTGGTCGTTCGGGTGGATCTTCGTGTCGCAGCGCCTCCTCACGGAGGTGACGGCGTGCGCCGTCCTCCTGCTCGTGCTGGCGCTCGTGCGCGGCTTTCCGCGCTCGCACGCGCAGGCGTTCGTTCTCGCGGCCCTCGTCTGGATCGGCTGGCTGACGCGGCCGAATCTCGCGCTCCTCCTGCCGGCGCTGCTCCTCGGCGCGACGCTCGAGCTCGGCCTACGCGGCGCGTTTCGCACGGGTCCGCTGTGGACGCTGCTCGTCGGCTTCGTCGCCCTGCAGCAGATGACCTCGAGCGTCGTCGCAAACGTGACCGGCTTCGCGCCCTACGCGCACTACGGCGTCATGCTCGAGCTCCTCGACGTGCGCGACGTCGCCGCGTGGCGGAAGGAGTACGTCGGAGCCGGAGCGTTCGTCGCGGCGCACGCGCGCGAGATCGCGGCCATCCTCGGCGCGAGCCTGCGCGAGTCGTTCCGCTGGGCGTTTGCGAGCGGCGCGCTGCTGCACGTCGGCTGGCTCGCCTGCGCCGCGATTCCCTGGGCGCTCGTGCGACACGGCACGGGCGACCTCGAGCGTCGCGTCGCCGCGTTCGCGGCGCTCCTGCTCGTCGGCAGCGCGCTTCTCGTCTGGGGCGGGTTCGAGGCGGCTCGCTATCTCCTTCCTGGCGCGATCTGCGCGTGGCTCCTCGCGTGTGCGCTCCTCGACGACGTCGCGAAGCGCCTCGCGGTTCGACTGCGCGGCGCGGTGCCGGCGAGCAATCCCTCCGGCCGAAAGATCGTCTCGCGCACCGTCTCGCTTCTGCCGCTCGCCGTCGTGCTCCTCCTCTGGGCACCGACGGGATTCCCGTGGCTCGGCTCGGCGATCGGGCGGCTCCCCGAAGCTCTGCGTGCGGAGACCGTCGTCCGCGATGCGCAGGGCGACGACTTCGAAGCCGCCGTGCGACAGCTCTGCGGCTCGATGGATCGGAACGCGGTCGTCGCCTCGGTCGATCCGTGGGAGATCCACCTGTGGTGCGGGAACGCGGGGCTCGCGCTCCCGCTCGATCTCGGCTCGACGGAAGAGGTCGACCGCTATCTCGCGGCCCGCGGCCCCGGCTACGTCGTCGCGGACACGCGCGACGCGTTCCTCCCGCTCGCGGACTCGACGCGCTTGCAGGTCGTCGCGCGCGCGGAGCCGCTGACGCTCTACGAGGTGCGCGACGCGCCGCCGGAGAGCCGTCCCTGGGTGGCACCGCCGCCGCTCGGCCCACCGAGGTCGAGCACGACCGTGCGATCGTCGCGGTAGACGACCGTCTTCGTCTTCGCGAGATCGAGCAGCGCCCTGCGCGCATGGATCCCGTAGTCCGCGAGCTTCCGGTACAGCGGAAACGGTGATCGCCGGAGCGGCGCGATCTTCTTCGGCGTCTTCACCGCGTGCCCCTCGACGTCGAGCACGACGAAGCGGATGTCGAGCGCGCGCAGGTACTCCGCGAGCCGCTCGGGGCTCGCTCCCGCCGGAAAGCCGAGCCACGGATTGACGATGCCGGGCTCGGAGAGCGTCGAGACCTCGTTCCGCGCGAAGTCGAGGTGGAACGGCGTCTCCATCCACGCGAGCGCCGCCTCGCCCGGCGGGATCGTCTCCTGGATCGTGCGAACGCGCTTCGCCGTCGTCTCGCCGAGCGCTTCCACCGTGAAGTCGAGCGTCTTCTGGTCGAACGGGTACGCGAGGAGCGTGTGCGAGACGGCCGCCTGCCGCACGCGCTTCACGAAGACCGGAGCGAACGTCGCGAGGAGCACGCCGTCCACCACGACGAGGGTCACGATCGCGACGGCGGCGCCGATCGGCCACGGCTTGCGGAACGCCAACGCGACGTGCGCGAAGGCGAGCCCCGCAGCGGGAAACGTCGCGAGGAGGATCGGGCACGCGTATCGCACCGCGGCGCTCGGATCGAAGAGATGGCCGTTCAGGAGGTAGACGGCGGCGACCGGGAGACATCCGGCCGCGATGCCCAGGACCAGGGCGCCGGACGAAGCGAGCGGCGCCGTCCGCGCATGTCGCGCGCGCGCGGCGACGAGGACGGCCGTCGCGGCGACCACACCCGCGACGAGCACGAACGCGACGATCGCGTTGTACTGAAGGTGGCTCCCTCCGTAGAAGAGCGCCTTCCGGGTGAAGAGCGCGGCGAGAGCGTCCGCCGCGATCGTCGGATGCGACGCCGCGAGCGTCGCGTCCGCCGCGAACGCCACCGACGCGTCCTGCGCGCGCAGGTAGGCGGGGAGGATCACGATCAGCCACGGGACGACCGCCAGCAGCGCGGCGCCCGCCGTCACCGCCGCGGCCGATGCCAGGTGGCGCCACGGAGCCCGCAAGGCGAGAGCGGCGGCGAGCAGCACGACGAGCTGGAGTGGCGCGAAGGGAGCGAGCGTCGCCTTCAGCCCGACGAGCGTACCGGCGAAGAGCCCGAGCGGGATCGCAGCGAGGCGAAAGGCACGTCGGTCCTCGCGACGGAGAGCTTCGAGAACGAAGCCGCTCGCGAGGAACGAAGCCGCGATCATCACGCTCCCGGAGTAGATCGGCGATACGTTCACGTACTGCGGGTTGAAGAGGACGAACGTCAGCACCGCGATCGCGGCGAAACCCGGCGGAAGCGCGAGCTTCCGCGCGATCGCAAGCACGAGGAAGGCGCCCGTGCCGAAGCAGAAGACGGCGTCGAACGCGTTCACGTCGGCGAGCGGCAGGACCGTCGCGAAGAGAGCCTGGAAGAGCGCCTGCGTGCCGAGCCCGTCCGCGCCGAGCGCGTCGAACGCGTTCCCGCCGAGGGTGCCCGTCGCGAGCATGCGAAGCGGCCGCGGCAGGTACGTCTGGAAGTCGTCGTGGACGTTCATCACGCTCGCGGGAAGGAGCGTCCAGGCGAAGAACGCCGTGAAGAGCAGAATGACGCCCGCAGCAGCGCGCTCGAGCGGAAGCGAGCGAGTCGCGCTCGCGGCGCCACGCGACGGTGCGAGCCGCGTCAGGGCGAGGACGGCGAGCACGACGCCCAACAGCGCGACGAGCAGGAGCCCCGCGCGCGTCGCGAGGTGAAGAGCGTTCAGCACGCCGCCGAGAACGTTCAGACAGGCGAGTCCGAGTGCGACGTCATACGCCGCCGGCGTCGTTTCGCCGCGGTGGCACGCCGCGGCGAGCGCGCGCCCCCAGCCCCAGCTCGCGAGTGCGAGAAGGATCAGAGCAACGAGCGCGAGGAGCATCCCGAGGAGCTCTCTGCCGATTCAGCGAGCCCGGCGCACGCGGTGGGACGGCTCACTTCCGCATGCGGCGGAACGTCGGGACGCCCGTCACGACCTGGCGTGCCGGCTCGATGCAGCTCGTCCCGTTCTTCTCGCCGTCGATCACGATCAGGGCCTGGCCCGGAGGAGTCTGCACGAACAGGCCCTCGGCGCCGCCCGGAAGGTCGTTGACGAACGTGAGCGCGCTGGTGATGCGCCCGCCGCTCTTCAGATCGGTCGCGGCGGCGCGCCAGAGCGTGCTCGAGTCGCCGTCCGCCATCGTGCCCGCGATGCCGTAGATCCAATCGACGTCCGTGGCGAGATCGCGGATGCCGAGACCGCCGAGATCGATCGTCGCAACGCCGTCGAAGCGAATGCCCTCGTCGCTGCTCGCGAGGTCCGCGACGCGCAGCAGGATCGCCTGCTTCTCGAAGAGCGGAGCGCGCAGGCCGAGCCAGAGGCGGCCCTTGCCCGCGTCGTCGGCGATGACGAGCGCGCCCTCGACGTTGAAGGTCGCCGCGCACTTCGCGCGTCCCGCCTCGTCGGACTTCGGCAGCTCCTTTTCGCCCGCGGCGGCCTCCGCTTCCGCGATCGCGCGGCAGACGCCGTCTCGCAGCGCGATCTGCTCCGCGCTCGCGCCGTCCGGGAGGCGGATCAGCTCCTTCGCGCACGCGCCGAGCCTCTCCGACCAGCGCTCCGTATCCTCGAGGCGGATCTTCGCGACCGACGTCAGGCGGGCCCCGGATCCCGAGCGCGCCCGCAGGATGCGGAGCCGCTCCTCGTCGCGCGTGCAGTCCTTCTGGCGGCCGTGCGAGCCGACGACGATCACGTCGCCGTCGAGCAGCGTCAGAGCCTCGATGTCCTCGACCTCGTCCGCGAGCTTTCGCTTCCAGGGTGGCGACTTGCTGGCGAGCCCGCTCGGACCGAGCGTGTACTCGAAGAGCGTTTCCTCCTCCTCGTTGTCGCCGACGAGCACGCAGCGCGTCTTGCCGGCCGCCGTGCACGGTTGCCCGACGATCGCGGACGCCTCGCACACCGGGAACTCCGGGAGGGGCGTGAACTCCGACACGTCCGGGACGTTGCGGACGAGCGGCGTGAGCTCCGCCGCAACCGCGAGGCCGTGGGAGGCGAGCGCGAAACCGATCGGGAGCAGAAGCGAGAGCAGGAGCAGCAAGATCGGACGAAGCTTCGGTGCGCGCACGAACAAGTTCACCTCCGTCGCGGCACGGCGCGACGGTCTCGCCGTATACAGATCGCGCTGAAGCGTCAACGGTGAGCGGCGGAGCGCGACGGCGAGCGACCCCCATGGTGTGAGCCTGCGGCGCTGCTACGCTCGGCCCGGTGCAGGGCGACGACGAGCTCCTCTGGTACTTCGCGTACGGGAGCAACCTCGATCCGGGAACGTTCCTCGGCCGCCGGCGCATGCGTCCGAGCGAGAGCTGCACCGCGATCCTGCGCGGCTACCGGCTCGTGTTCGACCTGCCGATCGGCGACGGCGAGCGCGGCTGCGCGAACGTGGTCGCGGCACCGGACGCCCTGATCCACGGCGTCGCCTACCGCCTCACCGCCGCGGAAGCGCGTCGCCTCGACGCGACGGAGGGCGTGCCGCGCGCGTACCAGCGACTCGACGTCGAGCTCGAGCGTTCCGGCGGCGAGACGCTCGCGGCGTTCACCTACCTCTCGTCGTTTCGACGGGGCGACTGTAAGCCCTCCGAGCGATACCTCAATCTGCTCCTCGCCGGCGCGCGCCATCACGGTCTGCCGCAGGAGTGGATCGACTGGCTGCGCGGTCTCGAGCTCGCGGTCGACGAGCGCTCGACACAGCTCGAGCTGTTCGCAGCCCGCGCGGCCGCCGAGTCGCGAGAGGTCACGAGCAGCGCGACGCGTCTCCTGAACATCTCAGGATGACATCCGGTTCAAGCGCCGACTCGAGCTTCCAGAGTGCTTCATCGAGCCCGCCATGGCGAAGTTGATCCGCCCGTTCCGGAGTGGCACGACTCGACAGCAACGGAAGGAGCCCGCCGTGCCACGACGAACGCTCACGTTGGAACAGCTTTCGGACCGCTTCGAGATCCAGGATCTCGTGACGCGCTACGCGATCGCGATCGACACCGAGGACTGGGACCTCCTCGACACGTGCTTCCTGCCCGACGCCTGGGTCGACTACGAGTCGTCCGGCGGGATCAAGGGACACTACCCCGAAGTCCGCTCGTGGCTCGCGAAGGTCCTCCCGAACCTGAAGAACAAGATGCACATGGTCGCCCCGCCGCACGTGAAGAAGCTCGACGCCGACGCGGCGAGCACGCGCACCTACCTGCACAACCCGAACAGCTTCCCGAAGGCGGACGGGCAGCCCTTCTACATGACGGTCAGCGGCTACTACGAAGACGACCTCGTGCGTACGGACACCGGGTGGCGGATCGCGAAGCGCGTCGAAGCGCAGCTCGTGCGGCAGGATACATGAGGCCCTCGAGCCTCCGCGCGCGCAGCGCGCGGCCGAGCGAGAGCGAGCAGGGAGAGGGGGCCCCGTCGGGCTCCGCCCGATGGGGGAGAGGGGCGGCGCCCCTCTCTGGCAACGCCGCGCAGCTCGTGCGGCAGGACACGTAGCGCGCATGCAATCTCGTACGATCCCGCGCGTCGTCCGCGAGGCGGCCTCGCTCTTCGGTGACGCGACCGCCGTCGAGGACGGCGACGTCCATCTGACCTTCCGCCAGCTCGCCGAAGCCGGCGTCGCGGCGACGCGCGCTTTTCTCGCCGCCGGGATCGAGCCCGGCGACCGCGTCGCGATCTGGGCCCCGAACGCGCACGAGTGGATCGTCGCCGCGATCGGTCTGCAGGGGGCGGGCGGCGTGCTCGTGCCGCTCAACACGCGGCTCAAGCGAACCGAGGCGGGCTACATCCTCGAGAAGAGCGCCGCTCGGCTCCTCTGCACCGTCACCGACTTCCTCGGCGTCGACTACGTCGCCGAGGTCGCGCAGATCCGGAGCGAGCTGCCCGCGCTCGAAGGCGTGATCGCGCTGCGCGGCTCGTCGCCCAACGCGACGCCGTGGAAGGAGTTCCTCGCGCGCGGCAGCAGCGTTCCCGAGGAGAAGGCGCGCGCACGCGCGGAAGCGGTCTCGCCGGACGATCTCTCCGACATCCTCTTCACCTCGGGTACGACCGGGAACCCGAAGGGCGTCATGACCGCGCACGGCCAGAACGTCGAGGCGTTCCTCGTCTGGTCGGAGCTCGTCGGCCTCCGCGCGGGCGATCGCTATCTGATCGTCAACCCGTTCTTCCACTCGTTCGGCTACAAGGCGGGCTGGCTCTCGTGCATCCTGCGCGGCGCGACGGCGCTGCCGCATCCGGTGTTCGACGTCGCGCAGGTGCTGACGCGCATCGGGCGCGAGCGGGTCTCCGCGATGCCCGGCCCGCCGACGCTCTACCAGTCGCTGCTCGCGCATCCGGACCGGAGCCGGTACGACCTCTCGAACCTGCGTCTCGCGGTGACGGGCGCCGCACCGGTTCCCGTTCCCTTGATCGAGCGCATGCGCTCGGAGCTCGGCTTCGAGACGATTCTCACCGCGTACGGTCTCACCGAGACGTGCGGCGTCGTCACGATGTGCCGCGAAGGCGACGATGCCGAGACGATCTCGAAGACCTCCGGCCGTGCGATTCCCGGCGTCGAGGTCCGCTGCATCGACGAGAGCGGCAAGGACGTTCCCCGCGGCACGCCGGGCGAGATCATCGTGCGCGGCTACAACGTGATGCGCGGCTACTTCGAGGATCCCGACGAGACCGCGAAGACGATCGACGCGGAGGGCTTCCTCCACACCGGCGACATCGGCGTGATGGACGAGCGCGGCTACATCCAGATCACGGACCGCATCAAGGACATGTTCATCATGGGTGGCTTCAACTGCTACCCGGCCGAGATCGAGGGGCTGATGTTCGGAAGCGGCCTCTTCGCGCAGGTCGCCGTGATCGGCGTCCCCGACGAGCGCATGGGCGAGGTCGGCATGGCCTTCGTCGTTCCAGCACCGGGGCGCGACGTGACGCCCGCCTCGGTCACGACGTGGTGCCGCGAGAACATGGCCAACTACAAGGTCCCGCGGCACGTCGAGGTCGTCTCCGAGCTGCCCGTCACCGCCTCGGGCAAGGTGACGAAGTTCAAGCTGCGCGAGCGCGCGGAGGGGCTACTCGCGCGTTCTTGATCCGTGATCCTGATCCGCCCTAGTGCGCCACGGCGCCTCGGCGGACCAGCGCGAAGAGCGCGACCGCCAGCCACGCGCCCTCGAGCACGACGAACGGCAGGAACCCGATCTGCCACGACGCCCACATCGCGAGGGCGGCGCCGACGGCGTTCAGCGCCTGGTAGGAGCGTGCGTCGTTCGCGAGCCGGCCGAACGCGTTCAGTCCGAACGCGAGAAGAAGGATCGCGACGCCGAGGGAGCCGACGAGATCCGCCGCGCTCACGACGCACCCACGCGGTCGTCGACGAAGCGCGCGAGCTGCGCGATCGCGAGCTCGAGGTGCGACAGCGGCCCGGCCGCGGCGAACCGGCTCCGGAGTCCGCGGTAGACGCCCTGGCACGCCGCGATGTCCTGCTGGTGGATCGCGTCGAGATACTGCTTCATTGTCGCGATCCCCTCGGCGACGCCCTCGGCGCCCGCCGCGTCGTCGCCCGTCTCCGGCGGGACGCAGAGGTGGATCGCGAGCGAGAAGCGGTCGACCGCGTGCGGCGAGAGCCGGTACCAGACGAGGCTGTCGTGTTGGACGGAGAACAAGAGCAACGGGAAGACCGCGCCGACCAGGAACTCGCCCCGCTGCGCGTCGTCGAGGCCCGGCGTCGTCGGGAGAACGGCCGGCATGGGGACGCCGTCACGCGTCGGGTTGTGCAGGATCGCGTAGCCGTCGCCCGGCACGTCGTCCGCGAACGTCCCGTTCCCCGGCACGAGCGGCTGCAGCGTGTCGTGGTGCACGCCGGCGTGGTGATAGGACTCGATGAAGTTCTCGACCATCACCTTCCAGTTCCAGTCGTGCTCGAAGAGGAGCGGCGCGGTCGTGCGCATCGCGGCAGGCCGGTAGGGAGCGATCGCCTCGCGTAGACCCTCGAGCCGCGGCGCGAGCGGCGCCGCTTCGGGATCGAAGTTCACGAAGACGAAGCCCTCCCACACCTCGACGCGGAGCGAAGGCAGCCGGCACGCCTCGCGATCGAAGCCGGGCGTGCGCGTCATCTCCGGCGCGCCGATCAGGCGCCCGTCGAGCGCGTACGTCCAGAGGTGGTACGGGCACTGGAACGAGCGCCCCGTGCCGCACCCGGCCTCGACGACGGGCATCCAGCGGTGCCGGCAGACGCGCGAGAGCACGCACGGCACGCCGTCGTCGCCGCGGACCGCGACGAGGGGCTCGCCGCAGAGCTCGAACGCCACGTAGTCTCCGGGCTTCGCGATCTCGTCCTCGCGCGCGATCGCGATCCACTCGCGACGGAAGATCCGCTCGACCTCGCGGTCGTACTCGGCGGGATCGGTGTAGCGGCGCGGGTCGAGGGTCGTCGTGCCGAGGGGTCGCAGCGCCATCTCGCTCTCCTTTTCTATCACGCGATCGATTCGAGCACGGGAGGGGCTTCCGGTCAATACCTATCGCGTGATAGGTTTAGTCCCGATGAAGGCGACGAACGCAAAGAAAGCCACGAAGCCCAAGGCCGCGAAGACGCGCCCCGTCGGTCGTCCGCGAGCGGACCGCCGCCGTCGCGAGCGTCCGCCGGACGAGGAGATCCTGTTCCAGGCGGCGCGGCTCTTCGCCCGGCAAGGCGTCGCCGCGACGACGACGCGTCAGATCGCCGCCGCCGCGGGCCTGCGGCAGCCGTCCCTCTTCCACTGGTTCCCGACGAAGGACGCGATCGTCGAGGCGCTCCTCGAGTCGACGATCGGCGCGACGCTCGACCACGCCGAGCGCGTGTCGAAGGAGCGGCACGGCGCGGCACTGCGGCTCTTCCGCGTGCTCCGCTTCGACGCGCGGCACCTCTGCTCCTCGCCGTACGACCTGACGGCGCTCGTGCTCTCGCCGGAATCGCGCTCGTCGCGCTACGGGCGCTTCTGGAAGCGCCGCGCGCGGCTGATCGAGATCATCGGCGACCTCATCGCGGCGGGCATCCGCGAGGGCTCGCTCGTCGAGATGGACCGGAAGCTCGCGACGCGTCTCGTCTTCGGCATGGACGAGGGCGTCCTCACCTGGTTCGACCGCGAAGGAGCGTGGACGCCGGACCTCGTCGGCGAGACCTTCGCCGAGCTCGCGCTACGCGCGCTCCTGCGCGATCCGAAGGACCTCGCCGCGCTTCAGCGCGAGGCGGGCCCGC
>Ga0194132_10006119_pt1 | contig 18914 bp, 26 predicted proteins | sample TA2KigOf80mmetaG_FD_148612 | JGI IMG/M metagenome (GOLD analysis project Ga0194132, IMG submission 148612) | Freshwater microbial communities from Lake Tanganyika, Tanzania - TA2015054 Kigoma Offshore 80m | ecosystem: Environmental > Aquatic > Freshwater > Lake | place: Tanzania: Lake...
CGCGGCGGGCGCGGGGCCGGCCGGCGCCGTCGCTAGCGCGCAGCGTGGCCGAGCTGGTGCTGTACGGGGCCGCCGGCTGCACGCTCTGCGCCGAGGCCGCCGCGCAGCTCGCTCCGCTGCGTCGCGCCTACCGCCTCGTCTACCGCGAAGTCGACATCCACGACGACACGGCGCTCGCGCGCCGCTACCTGCTCGAGGTGCCGGTCGTGACTGTCGACGGCGTCGTCGCGAGCGCCGGCCCGCTGGACCTCGACGCCGTGCGCGCGGCGCTGCGCCGGGCCGGCCTGCTCTAGCGGAACGCGGCTAGTGGATCAGGTAGACGTTCGTCAGGTCGGCGATTTGCTGGAACGCCGAGTTCAGGCCGGCCGCGTCCGGTGAGTACAGGTAGATGCCGCCGCCCATGCCGATCACGTGCACGACGAGCCCCGCGTTGTACGCCCGGTCGGCCTAGTCGGTCGTGAAGTTCGTCGCCTGCACGCACTCGTTGGCGCTACCGCAGTACACCTACGACGTGCTTCTACCGCAGCTCGCTAGGCTCGAGTTGTTGTAGTAGTGCGGGATGCCGTCCGTGAGTAGCACGATCACGCGCACCGCGTCCGGCCGCGAGCGCGCCGAGAGCAGTTCGCAGCGCCACTGGTAAAGCGCGTGGCCGATGTTCGTCGAGCCGCCCGGCGGCAGGGTCGAAATTGTTGTGTTGTATGGCGAGCCCGGGCCGAAGACGTGCGAGAGCTGGTGGTTGAGCGTCGAGGTCGTCGCGTGCGACGTGAGGCCGAGCTGGTCGTACTGCGGTACGAACAGGTTCGCAAACGTCGTGGCCGCGTTCTGCACGTTGGACCATGGCAGCAGCGGCGCAGAGTCGCTGCAGCGGCCGTTCGGCGGCGTGTCGAAGCACATCGACCCCGAGCGGTCGAGCACGAGCACCACGTCGCGGGGTGAGCTGCGCGCCTCCGTCTCGCGCTGCACGGTCACGCCGCTGATGCCGTGGAGCTTGTCGAATGTGGTCTGGATCGACGCTTGCGCAGCGATGTGTGTGCGCGCGTCCGTCCTCGCCGGGAACGACACTACGATGCCGCTCGACGCGTCCAGGTGCGGCCGGTTCAGCGTGAAGTACTCCTCGGCGGTCAGTTCGCCGCCGTTGTGTCGGGCAGCCGCTGCGTGCTCGCGTGCGCCGCTGCGTCGGCCGCGTTCTGCAGCTCGCGCTGCAGTGTGAAGAAGTGCGTCACGTCCACCGTCAACGCCCCATGCCGAGCATCGCTGTCATCACCATCGTAGCGATGATCATGGCGACGCCCTGCTCCTCGGACGCCAGCCGCCCTACGACACCGCGCAGCACACCATGCAGCGGACTGCTCCCTGCCGCCGGGCCGCTCGGCGAGCCTGCCCTGCCGGGATCTGTGCACAGGGGAACGGCCGCGGCGTTCATAGGGGGTCCCCCTAGGACACGCCTCGTTTGACAGCCGCATGGGCGCGCCCTAGCCTCGTCTGACACGCGCCGTCGAGCGGTCCGGAGCCGACGACGACCCACGTGCGGTTCATCGAGAGTGGTGGAGGGCTCGGCCCCGCGAAGCCACGGCAACCTGCCGCCCCCCCCGGGGGGGCGGCCACGGTGCCAATTCCGCCTCGGCGCGCCCGCAGACGCCGGGAGAGATGAACGAGGAGCGACGATGGCCCACCGGCACCGCTTCGAACGCGCTCGCGATGCGCGCCGCGCACGGCGGCGCATGGCGATGCGCCTGCCCGCTCGCGCCTAGCGCGGAGCGGGCTCCGTCGCCGCGCGGGCAGCACTCGTGCGATCCACGCCATCCCTCCACCGGTCGCGCGGCCCGGAGCCGCGCAGCCCGAAACCAGAGACGCCGACGCCGGCGAGCCGGAGCTAGCGATGTCCTTCGAGACCGCCCTGCGCTGCAGGGAATGCGGGCGCGAGTACCCGCTCATGCCCATCTACTCGTGCGAGTTCTGCTTCGGACCGCTCGAGGTCGCCTACGACTACGACGCCATCCGCGAGGCGACTTCCCGCGATCGCATCGCGGCCGGCCCCACCACGCTCTGGCGCTACGCCGAGCTGCTGCCCTGCGACCCTGCGTACAGGGTCGACCTGGGCACGGGCTTCACGCCGCTGCTGCGCGCCGACCGCCTCGCCCGCGCGATCGGCCTCGACACGCTGTGGCTGAAGAACGACACCGTGAATCCCACCTGGTCGTTCAAGGACCGCGTCGTCTCGGTGGCCATCGCACGCGCGCGCGAGTTCGGCTTCGAGGCCATGGCCTGCGCCAGCACCGGCAACCTCGCCAACTCCGTCGCCGCCCATGCTGCCCACGCCGGCATGGCCGCCTATGTCTTCATCCCGCACGACCTTGAGGAAGGCAAGGTCGTCGGCAGCGCCGTCTACGGGCCCACCCTCGTCATGGTCGAGGGCTCCTACGACGACGTGAACCGGCTCTGCTCGGAGGTGGCCGGCACCCGCCCGTGGGCGTTCGTGAACATCAACGTCCGCCCGTACTACGCCGAGGGCTCGCGCACGCTCGCCTTCGAGGTCGCCGAGCAGCTCGGCTGGCGCGCCCCGGACCGCTGCGTGGCGCCGATGGCGTCCGGCTCGCTCTTCACCAAGATCTGGAAGGGCTTCCAGGAGCTGCACAAGGTCGGGCTGCTCGACACCGCACCACACACCCGCATGTCCGGCGCGCAGGCCGCGGGCTCCTCGCCCATCGCCACCGCGTTCAAGCACGGCACGTTCAACTTCGTGCCCCAGAAGCCGAACACTATCGCCCGCTCGCTCGCGATCGGCAACCCGGCGGACGGCTACTATGCACTCAAGGTGATGGAGGAGACCGGCGGCGGCGCTGAGCTCGCCACCGACGACGAGATCGTCGCGGGCATGCGCCTGCTCGCCGAGACCGAGGGCATCTTCGCCGAGACCGCGGGCGGTGTGACCATCGCCTGCCTCAAGCGGCTCGTGGAGAGCGGCGCGATCCGCCGCGACGAGGAGACGGTCGCCTTCATCACCGGTGGCGGTCTCAAGACGATCGAGGCGCTGGCCGACAAGCTCACCCCCGCGGTGCGCGTGCCCGCGAACGCGGCCGCGTTCGACCTCGCGCTCGCGGAGCACCGCACGCTCGTCGGCGCCGGTGCGGCGGGAGGTGCGTGATGGCGAAGCGGCGTGTGCGCTTCACGTTCGAACCACAGCTGATTAAGGAGCCCGTCATCTACCGTCTCGGTCAGGAGTTTCGCCTCGTGACGAACATCCGCATGGCGGACGTCGACGAGGACGTCGGCTGGGTAGTGCTGGAGCTGGAGGGTGAGCCGGCGGAGATCGACCGCGGCATCGCGTGGGCGGAGCAACAGGGCGTGCGCGTCGACCCCGCGCTGGGCGACGTCGTCGAGGGGTAGGGCGCAGCGAGATGGCCGTCAACGTCAAGATCCCCACGCCGCTGCGCGCCCTCACAGGCGATGCCGACACCGTCGCCGCCGACGCCGCTACCCTCGGCGAGCTCGTTGGCGTGCTCGAGCGCGGCTATCCTGGCATGCGCGAACGCCTCTGCGACGAGACCGGCTCGCTGCGGCGCTTCGTGAACGTTTACATCAACGGCGAAGACGTGCGCTTCCTCGCTGGCCTCGACACCGCGCTCAAGTCCGGCGATGAGGTCTCGATCGTGCCGGCGGTGGCAGGGGGTTAGCGGATCCCGCTGCCCGCGCTACCGCCCGCGGCGCTTGAACAGCCACGTGGCGAGCGGCGCCGCGATGGCGATGATGCCGATGTTCCACGCGAACGCCCACACCGCGGCGTAGCCCATTGGCGCGTCCACCATCCACGCGCGCATCGCGTTGATCACGTGCGTCAGCGGCTGATTCTCCGCGAACGCGCGCAGGATCGCCGGCATCGTGTCCGTTGGGACGAACGCGCTCGACACGAACGTCAGCGGAAAGATCGCCACGAACCCTACCCACTGCGCCGCCTCGAGCGTCTTCACGAACAGCCCGAGGATCGCCGACAGCCATGAGATCGCCAGCGTGAACAGCACCGCCAGCAGGATCACCAGCAGCCACTCGCCTGGGCTTGCCGTCGGCCGGAAGCCCACCACGAAGCTCAGCACGAACACGATCAGCGCCGACACGAAGTTGCGGAACAGGTCCGCCGTGATGTGCCCGATGAGGAGCGCGCTCGGGCACATCGGCAACGAGCGCAGCCGGTCGACGATGCCCTGCTGCAGGTCCACCGCGAGGTTGGTCGTCGTGTAGTTCGCGCCGAACGCGAGCATCTGCACGAGGATGCCGGCGATCAGAAAGTTCACGTAGCTGATCTCGCCCGTGTTGATCGCGCCGCCCAGCACGTAGCGGTTGAGCACCAGGAACATGATCGGGAACAGTGCGACCGCCATCAGCTGATCGAGGCTGCGCGTGATGTGCAGGATATTGCGCCGCGCCATCAGCGCCGAGTCGATCGCGGTCCAGTACCCCCCGGGCCGTTGCTCCCGCTCCACGGGCTCCGCCACCGTCGTCGATACGCTCACGCCCCGCGCCCTCCTGCGCTCGGCGTCGCCCCGTCTGACGTGTCGTGACCCGTGAGCGTCAGGAATACGTCGTCGAGGGTCGGGCGGCCGAGCGCCACCGTCTCGACCGCGACGCCGGCTGCGCCGAGTACGCCGAGCAGCTCGCGGAGCTCCGCCGTGCCGTCCGTCGTGGCCATCGTCAGCGCGCCGCGTTCCCGGTCCACCTCGAAGCGGCTGCTGCTCACCGCGCGCGCGGCGCGGTCCAGCTCTTCCGGGCCGCTGAACGTTAGCACCAGCCGGTCCGCGCCCACGCGGCTCTTCAGCTCGCTCGCGCTGCCCTCCGCGATCACGCCGCCATGGTCGACCACCACGATCTGGTCGGCGAGCTGGTCCGCCTCGTCCATGTATTGAGTGGTCAGCAGGATGCTGCGTGCCCGCAGCGGCCAGCTCCCGGATCATCCCCCACAGCGCAAGCCGGCTGCGCGGGTCCAGCCCCGTCGTCGGCTCGTCGAGGAAAATCACCGGCGGTGCCGCGATCACGCTCATCGCCAGGTCCAGCCACCGCCGCATGCCGCCCGAGTACGTGCGCACCGGCCGGCCGGCTGCCTCCACCAGCTCGAACTGCTTCAGCAGCCTTGCCGCCCGCGCGCGGGTGTCCTGCGGGCTCAGCCGATACAGCCGCGCGATCAGCTCCAGGTTTCCCGCCCCGTCAGGAAGTCGTCCACCGCGGCGAACTGGCCCGTCAGCCCGATCACCGCGCGCACCCGCGCGGCCCCTCGCACCACGTCGTGGCCCTCGACGTAGGCGCGCCCGCCGTCGGGCAGCAGCAGCGTGCTGAGGATGCGGATGGCCGTCGTCTTGCCCGCGCCGTTCGGACCCAGCAGCGCGAGAATCTGCCCGCGCGCGACGCTGAACGTGATGCCCCGCAGCACTTTTAGCTCTCGGTACGACTTCTCGAGCTTGTGCACGGCGATGGCGGATGGAGCTTGCATCCGCGTAGTATTCGACGCTGTCTCGGAGGCGCGGACCCCGCGCGCCGATCCGCTGCGACCCGTCCCGGCACGTCCCGCGGCGCGTGGTATGATGTTGACTAACTTGGTCGAGAATTCGGGCGGTGCCGCGATGCACATCGGGACGAAGGGCGACTACGGCGTGCGCGCGCTCATCGACCTCGCGCTCTACAGCGGCGACCGGCCTGTGCAGCGCGCTGAGATCGCGCGCCGCCAGCACATCCCGGAGTCCTACCTGGACCACCTGCTCGGTCAGCTCCGCCGCGACGGCTTCATCCGCTCCACGCGCGGCCCCGGCGGCGGCCATCGGCTGACGCGCCCCGCCGAGGAGTTCTGCCTGCTGCACATCCTCGAGAGCCTCGAGGGCTCGCTCGCCCCGATGCCCTGCCTTGAGGACAACGAGGGCGCCGGCGAGCCGCATTCCGTGTGCGCGCAGCAATGGATCTGGCGCGAGATCTACGACGACATGTGCGCGCGCCTCGCCGCCGTCTCCCTCGCCGACCTCGCCGCTCGCGAGCGCGAGCGCATGTGCGGCGCCACGCTCAGCTACGCGATCTAGGGCGCGCGTATGGCCACCATCGAACGGGAAGCCTTGAGCGGGGAGGGCATCGTCGACTCCGTGCTCGAGCTCGTCGGCGCGACGCCGCTCGTGCGGCTCGCGCGCGTCACGCCCCCGGGCTCCGCGGAGCTGCTCGGCAAGCTCGAGGCGCGCAACCCCGCGGGCTCCGTCAAGGACCGCATCGCGCTCGCCATGGTCGAAGCCGCCGAGCGCGACGGCCGGCTGCAGGCCGGCGCGACCCTCGTCGAGCCGACCTCCGGCAACACCGGCATCGGCCTCGCTATGGTCTGCGCGCGCAAGGGCTACCGGCTCGTGCTGACGATGCCGGAGGACTACAGCATCGAGCGCCGGCGCCTGCTCGAGCGCTTCGGGGCGGAGCTGCAGCTCACGCCCGCCATCGAGGGCATGACCGGCGCGGTGTTTGCGGCGCAGGAGCTGGTGGAGCAGCGCGGCTACTGCATGCTGCAGCAGTTCGACAACCCCGCGAACCCGGAGGTGCACCGCCGCACCACCGGCCCGGAGATTCTGCGCGCGACCGAGAACCGTCTCGATGCGTTCGTTGCGGGCGTGGGCACCGGCGGCACGATCACCGGCGTTGGCCACGCGCTGCACGCCGCCGGCGTCGCCGCGCGCGTCGTCGCCGTCGAGCCCGCGCGCTCGGCCGTGCTGCAGGGCGGGCGCGCGGGGCTGCACGGCATCCAGGGCATCGGCGCGTCCTTCGTGCCCGGCGTGCTGGATCGCGACATCTACGACGAGATCATCAGCGTCCGCGACGAGGACGCCTACGCGATGACGAAGCGCCTGACGCGCGAGGAGGGCCTGCTCGTCGGCGTCTCCTCCGGCGCCAACGTCTGGGCGGCGCTGCAGGTGGCCGCTGAGCTCGGCCCCGGCCGGCGCGTGGTGACGATGCTGTGCGACACCGGCGAGCGCTACCTCAGCGTGGCGCTCTGAACGTTCGAGCGCAGTGACTGTGGAGGGACGGCAGCCCATGCCCGTGAGCATCTATATCCCTGGCCCGTTCCGGCGGCTCACCCACAACCGCGAGTACGTGTCCGTCGAGGGCACCACCGTCGCCGAGGTGCTGGACGCCGTGAACGCGCGCTACCCGGGCTTCGACATGCTCGTCTACAACCGCGAGCGCGCGATCCCCGCACACATCAACATCTACGTGAACAATCAGGAGATCCACGAGCTCGACGGCACCGCCACCGCGCTCCAGGACGGCGACCAGCTCGCGGTGATCCCCGCCGTCGCCGGCGGCGCCGGCGCGCCGGGCAACGGCGCAGTGCCCGCCAGTGCGGCGCTCACTCCGGACGAGGTGATGCGTTACTCGCGGCACATCATCATGAACCAGGTCGGCCCGGGCGGGCAGCGCAAGCTGCGCAACGCGAAGGTGCTGGTCGTCGGCGCTGGCGGCCTCGGCTCGCCCGTCGCCATCTACCTCGCGCTCGCCGGCGTCGGCACTATCGGCATCGTTGAGTTCGACACCGTTGACCTCTCGAATCTGCAGCGCCAGCTGCTGCACCAGACCGCCGACGTCGGCAAGCGCAAGCTGCAATCGGCGCGCGAGACGCTCGCCGCGTACAACCCGCACGTCACCATCGTCGGCCACGAGGCGCCGCTCACCTCGGACAACGCCTTCGATATCATCCCGCAGTACGACATCATCGTGAACGGCGCCGACAACTTTGCCACGCGCTACCTCGTCAACGACGCCGCGTACCTGTCCGGCAAGACTCTCGTCGACGGATCGATCCTGCTCTTCGACGGCCAGGCGACGGTGTTCAAGCCCGGCTCCGGCTGTTACCGCTGCCTCTACCCCGCGCCCCCGCCGCCCGGCCTCGTGCCCTCGTGCGCGGAGGCCGGCGTGCTCGGCGCGATCACCGGCATCGTCGGCTCGATCCAGGCCACCGAGGTCTTCAAGCAGGTGCTCGACATCGGCGAGCCGCTCGTCGGCCGGCTGCTGCTCGTGGACGCGTTGACCATGGAGTTCCGCACGATGAAGCTGCGCCGCGACCCGGAGTGCCCGCTCTGCGGCGAGCACCCCACGGTCACGACGCTCATCGACTACGACCAGTTCTGCGGCTCGCCGCCGCTCGTGGCGCCGGAGCCGGAGCCGGCCGCCGTCGGCGGCGACAGCTAGCCTGGTCGGTCGCGCGCGCACGCAGCGGAAGGAGGCATGGGTTGGCGGTGCAGGTGCAGGTCACGTCGGTGATTCAGAAGGTTGTGGACGGACAGCGGCAGCTCGACGCCGAAGGCCTGAACGTCGCCGAGCTCATCGATGACATCGAGCGACGCTACCCGGGCTTTCGAGCGCAGCTCATGGACGAGCACGGCCAGCTGCACCGCTTTGTGAACATCTACCTCAACGACGAGGACATCCGCTTCATGCAGGGCGCGGCCACCGCGCTCTCAGACGGCGATTGCGTCTCCATTCTCCCCGCGCTCGCTGGTGGGTGTCACCTGCCGTGACGGGCACGGGCCAGGGCGCTGTCCGTGCGCGAGTCGTCGGTCGACGCGTGATCGTGGCGAGTGACGTCGAAGGGGCTTTGGAGACTCCCGTGGCGACTGGAGCGATCGGACTCGTGGGTCCGGGGGCGAAGCCCCCGCAACAGGGCGGGCGGACGGGCTCCGCCAGCCCGAAGGGCTGTCCTTACCGATCTTAGGGCGGAGGAGACACGCCAGTGCGCTACGCGAGCATGCTCGAGCTGGTCGGCAACACGCCGCTCGTCGAGATCCCCCCGCTCTCGCCGAAGCCCTCCGTGCACCTGTGGGCCAAGCTCGAGGGGCAGAACCCCACCGGCTCTGTCAAGGACCGCATCGCGAAGTTCATGATCGAAGCCGCCGAGCGCGACGGCAGGCTGCGACCCGGCCAGCGCATCCTCGAGCCCACGTCCGGCAACACCGGCATCGCGCTCGCCATGATCGGGCGGCTGCGCGGCTACCCGGTGACCGTCGTGATGCCCGACGCCGTGAGCGCCGAGCGCATCGAGATCCTGCGCGCGTTCGGCGCCGAGATCATCTTCTCGCCCGGCGACCTCGGCACGAACGGCTCCGTCGCCATGGCGCGCGAGGTCGCCGCGCAGCACCCCGACTGGTTCATGCCTTTCCAGTACGAGAACGCCGAGAACCCGCGCGCCCACTACGAGACCACCGCGCCCGAGATCATCCGCGACCTCCCGGCGGTCGATGCCTTCGTCGCGGGCCTGGGCACGGGCGGCACGCTGACCGGCGTCGGGCGGCGGCTCAAGGCGCACAACCCGGCCGTGCGCATCGTCGCCGCCGCGCCCCACCCCGGCGACCTCGTGCAGGGGCTACGCGCGCTCGAGGACGGCTATATCCCGCCGGTCTTCGACGAGACGGTGCTCGACGGCCGCATCGTCGTGGACTCGCAGAGCTCGTTCCGCGCGACCCGCGACCTTACCGTGCGCACCGGCATCTTCGCCGGTGTCTCTAGCGGCGCGGCCGTACGCGCGGCGCAGAAGGTTGCCGAGCGCATGGACGCCGGCCACGTCGTCTGCCTGCTCGCGGATGGCGGCTGGAAGTACCTGTCCTCCGGCCTGTGGACCCAGGACTACGAGGCGATCGAGGAGCGCGTCGGCTCCCAGCTCTGGTGGTAAGCTCGCTCGCGCGGGCGCTTGACCTTCGAGTCGCTTGAATCGTTAGACTCCGACCGTGGGCGACACAGTACGCATCGGCATCGCGGCGCGGGAGAGCGGGCTGGCGCCGTCCGCGATCCGCTACTACGAGGCCGCCGGCGTGTTGCCGCCCGCGGCGCTCGGCCACTCGGGCTATCGACGGTACTCCGCGGACGACGTGCGGCGGCTGAGCTTCGCGCGCAAGGCGCGCACGCTCGGCCTCCCGCTGGCGGACGTGCAGGCGCTCGTCGCCCTCGCCTTCGACGGCGAGTGCGAGACGTACGTCCACGACCTCGTCGGCCGGGTGCGCGCCCGCCGCACCGAGGTGGAGCAACAGCTCGCCGCGCTCGACGCGCTGCGGGTCGAGCTCGAGCCGCTCGCCCGGGACGCGTCGTGCGACGACGAGACCTGCGACGCGGTCCGCGCGCTGGACGAGGCCGACGGCGGCCCTTCGCCCGCCGCGACGGACCTCGACTCCTGTCTCGGCGGCCTGTGCGCTTCCGCCGCGCCGGCCGAGCCAGGAAGGACGATGCTTCATGCGACCGGGATGTGAGTGTGACTGCGGCCCGTGCTGCTAGCATCCGCCTAGCGTGCCGGGTGGGCCGCGCACGCACGGCACGCTAGGCCTCGGACGAACAAGCATCCGCGCTGTGAGGGGGGAATGACATGGTAGACAAGCTCGTGACCGCCGACTGGGTGGCCCAGCACGGCAGCGACTCCGGCGTGCGCCTCGTCGAGGTCGACGTCGATACCACGGCGTACGGTGAGCAGCACATCCCGGGCGCCGTCGCCTGGAACTGGACGACGCAGCTGCAGGACCAGCAGCGGCGCGACATCATCTCGAAGGATGGCTTCGAGCAGCTGCTCGCGGCGTCCGGCGTCGCCAACGACACGCATGTCGTGCTGTACGGCGACAACAACAACTGGTTCGCCGCCTACGCGCTGTGGTTGCTGGAGCTCTACGGCCATCAGCACGTGTCGCTGATGGACGGCGGCCGGGTGAAGTGGCTCGCCGACAGCCGCCCGACGACCGCCGACGTGCCGAACGTGACCCCCGCGACCTACCGCGCGCAGGCGCCGAACCCCGCGCTGCGCGCCAAGCGCGACGACGTGCTCAAGGTCGTTTCCAGCGGCGGCGCGCAGCTCGTCGACGTGCGCAGCTCCGCCGAGTTCAGTGGCGAGATCATCGCGCCGCCCGGCATGAGCGAGACCGCGCAGCGCGCCGGCCACATCCCCGGCGCGAAGAGCATCCCATGGGCGCGCGCCGTCAACGAGGATGGCACCTTCAAGTCTCCTGACGATCTGCGCGCGCTCTACGGCGGCGCGGGCGTCGAGGCGGGCGCGCCGACCATCGCTTACTGCCGCATCGGCGAGCGCTCGGCGCACACCTGGTTCGTGCTCAAGCACATCCTCGGCTACAACGACGTCCGCAACTACGATGGCTCGTGGACCGAATACGGCTCGCTCATCGATGTGTTGATCGAGCGCTAGCGTGACGACGGACGAGCCGAGCGGCGCGCCGCAGTCGACGCCGGAGCGTGCGCTGCAGCAGCTTTTGCTGCGGCGCGCGCTCGCCGCCGGCGAGCCCGGGCGCCTCCACCTGCGCTTCGATGTGCGCGTGCTCGATCGCTATCGCGAGCGCGGCGCCCAGCTCATACGCACGCGCACCGTGGGCCGCGTCGCGGTCTCCGGCGCGTGGTCGCTCGACGTGGGCATCGCCCCCGACCGCCAGCTCCACGTGCCCTTCGACGACCTGCACGAGCGCCTGCCGGACGCCGAGCGCGAGCACTGGCTGGCACACCTGCTGGACGCGCCGCTCTCGGTCAGCTTCCTGCAGATGCGCCTGGCTCCCGGCGCGTGCATCGACGACGGCGACACGGAGGCCTGGGACCAGTGATACGCATCCCGCAGGCGCTTATCGACGAGATAGTTGAGCACGCGCGGGAGGACCTACCTAACGAGGCGTGCGGGATGATCACCGCCATCGACGGCGCGCCCGTCGCCGCCTATCGCCTGTCTAATGCCGAGCGCAATCCGTACCGATACGTGATCGACCCCGCTCAGCAGCTGATCATCGAACAGCACATCCAGGCTTCAAATCAGACCCTCTTCGCAATCTACCACTCGCATGTTGCGTCCGAGGCACGGCCATCGGGCACGGACCGCAACATGGCGGTGTTGCCTCCAGGCGACTTCAAGCACGGACAGCTGATCTACCCGACCGCGTACTACATCCTTGTTTCGCTCGCTGACGCGACGCCAGTAGTCCGAGCGTTCCGAATCGGCCGTCGCGGCGGCGTGCGCGAGATCCGCATCCAGGTCGTCGCCGATCGGCCTGACTTCCCTGCGCCGACACCGGTCGCCTTCGGGCCCCCTCGGCACACGCGCTTTGCCTGGGGCGCACGGACATACCTGATGGGGGTGATCAACGCGAGTCCTGATTCCTTCTCTGGGGATGGGATAGCGGATCCCAAGGCCGCCGCCGCGATCGCTCGCCGCATGGTTTCCGAGGGCGTCGACCTCATCGACATCGGCGCCGCGTCGACGCGACCGGGGCATGCTCCGGTTCCGCCGGAGGAGGAGTGGGAGCGCCTTGCTCCCGTCCTCTCTGCGGTCCGCTCGGCCGTCGCCGTACCCATCACTGTCGACACGTCGAAGGCAAGTGTCGCGCGCCGCGCGCTCGCCGCGGGGGCCGACGCGATCAATGACACAAACGGTCTGCGCGCGGACCCTGCATTGGTGGAGGCGATCGGTGGTGGGCGGGAGAAGAACGCACCTCGTACCCGCCCAACGCCCGCCGTACTCATGCACAACCAGCGCGGCCGCCCCTTCTCCGGCGACGTCATCGCCGACGTGCGCGCCGGGCTCCGCGCGAGCCTGAAGCTCGCACGCGACGCCGGCGTCGACGAGCGCCGCCTCATCCTCGACCCGGGCTTCGGCTTCGGCTGGGAGCCCGCGCAGAACCTGGAGCTGCTGCGTAGGCTCGGCGAGTTGCGCGACCTCGGCCGCCCGCTGCTCATCGGCACGTCCCGTAAGTCGACCATCGGCCTCGTGCTCGAGCGCGCCGAGGCGGAGCGCGCGTGGGGTACCGCCGCCACCGTCGCGCTCGCGATCGCTGCCGGCGCCGACATCGTGCGCGTGCACGACGTGCGCGAGATGGCGGAGGTCGCGCGCATGACCGACGCGGTCGTGCGCCGCTGGCCGCCAGCGGAGCGGCGCGTCTGGCTCGGCCTCGGCGGCAACGTCGGCGACCGCCTCGCGGTCTTCCGGCGCGCGCTCGCCGGGCTGGAGGCGGGCGGCGTCGCTGTCCAGCTCGTGTCCGCGGTGTATGAGACCCCGCCCTGGGGCATCGTGGACCAGCCGTGCTTCGCCAACGCCGCGCTGCAGGCGCGCACCGCGCTTGCGCCGCACGACCTGCTCGCGCTCGCCAAGCGCCTGGAGGCCGCGGCCGGGCGCGACTTCGCCGCGCCGCGCAACAGCGCGCGCCCGCTCGACATCGACCTGCTGCACGTCGAGGGCGTGCAGCTCGAGGAGCCCGTGCTCACGCTGCCCCACTTGCACCTGCACGAGCGCGCGTTCGTGCTGGTGCCGCTCGCCGAGATCGCGCCAGAGTTACGTCACCCGCGCCTCGGCGCGACGATGCTGGAGTTGCGCGCGGCCGTCTCGGACGCCGGGATTGAGCCGCTGGGCGAGCTCGCATGGTGGCTGCCCGCACTGCGTCCCGGGGCGGGCCATTAGCGCGAGGCGTGGTCGGCGAGTTGTGACCGTCGAGGTGTGACAGCACCGTGACAGTACGGCGCACGCCGCCCATAACGGGCGCAGCCGCTCCACCGCGCGTGATACAACGATCGTGAACCGGCGTCTGGTACTCGCGAAGGCGGTGCAAGGCAGGAGGACACGATGAGCTGGTTGAAGCGCGGCCGCGACAAGCAGGCCGATCCGAAGCAGGCGCAATCGTCGGCAGGTGCCGCGACCGAGTGCCTGCACGTCGCGCTCGACCCGCACTGCGATCGCCTCGAGGACATGGGCCACGAGGAGCGCGCCGCCTCGTTCCGCTGCGAGGCATGTGGCCGCGAGTTCGACGCCGCCGAGGGCACCGCGCTGTGCGCCGCCGAAGCGGACCGCCTGCGCCGGCTCATGGAGTAGCCCCGCGCGCAGCGCCGCCTGATTGCCGGGCCCGCTGCCTGTCGCACATGCTGGGCGCGGGGAACTACTGGCGCTCGCCGTTCTGATGGTCTACTCGTGGCGAGTCTGGCTGCGACTCTGCGGCAAGCACTGGGAGCCGGAGGGCCGCTGGGAATCCCGCACCGCCGTGGTCGCGAGGTACCTGCAGGATCGGCATCGCTCATCGTCAGAGAGAAGCGGCAGCGATTGGCCTGGGTCGCGCTCGCCATCGACGGGTCGATCGTTGCGCTGATCGTCTACGTCGCGCGCTGACCCCTCGAGCTCAGGCGCTACGCGGGAGGCTCGGCCTCAACCGCGTCCTCCGGCGCGAACTCGTCGTCGTCCCACTTCGCCACGGCCATCGTGTAGCCGACCCAGAACGCGAGCGCTGATACTACGCCGATGCCGATGAACACTGGGATCGCGAGCGTCGCGTAGGAACGGCGCGCCGCGCCGGCGACGAACAGCAACAGCTGCAACACGGACAGCGCCATCAGCCCCTGCCCGAGCTGGCGCGAGCGCTCTGGCGTCACGGCGCTGCCCTCGAAGGCGGCGTGTTCGCCTCCAGCGCGCGCCGCAGCTCCGGCGGCAGCAAGTTCGGGATCCCGTCCCGGATCGGGTACCACTCGTCGCAGGCGGAGCAGTGCAGCTCGCCGCTCATTACCTCGTCGCCCTCGACGCCTGCAATAGTGAGCGTGAGCGGGTCCTTGCAGACGGGACATGCGAGGATCTCCATCAGGTCTTGCAGCACGCGTACCCCCGTGCGTGGATGATAGTGACGTACGCTTGCGCCGTGCAACGCACGCCCCACTGAATCCGTACGAAGTGGAGCACGATGCCCGAGCGAATTGCGCTCCAGCGCGCCGTGGCCAATATCGGCGACGCCGCGATTGTCGTGCGACCGTCCCGCGCACAGCTCACGGGCGCGCTGGCGGAGCTCGCGATCGCCGGTGGCGCGCTCCTTCTCATCGTCGTGCTGTTCGATCGCCTGCCGCTGCTGCTGCTCGTCGCGCTGCTGCTGCTCGCCGTCGTGGTCGGCCCCGTCGGCATGCTCGGCGTGGTCTACAACGTCGCCGGCACGAGCTTCCTGCTCGACCGCGCGAAGCGCAGCGCGCGCTGGCAGGAGGGCTTCCTCGGCATGGGCATCGGCACCACCGAGTACGTGCCGTTCGACCGCATCGCACGCGTGGAGGTGCGTGGCGACGCCGCGGAGCGGCTCGCCTCCGGCGAGCGCCAGGACGTCGCGCAGTGGACCGTGCAGCTCGTGCGCGACGACGCGCGCGAGCTGCCCATCGGCACTGTCATCGCGCCCGGCGCGCTCGCCGCCGAGGGCCTCGACCGCGCGAACCGGCTCGCGGACGCCGTCGCGACGATGACCGGCGTGATCGCGCAGCTTGCCGCGCTCCCCGTGCAGGCGGACGAGCGGGCGCCTGCGCAGGCTGCGCCGCGGCGCCGCCGGCGCCGGGTCGAGCGCGCCGCGCCGCCGCCTCCCGGCGAGGATTCGTAGCGCAGCGCATCGACTTCCACCGGGTGTGGCGTCATCGACGCGCGACGATCGCTCAGGCCGACAGCAACTGCAGGGCGGAATCGCAACGCTCGGTCGGCAGGACGCCGGCGCAGCAGGGAGCGCGAGGGGCGCGGCCCCTCGCACGGAAACGGGCGGGCGGGTGGGTTTCCCGGCCCGAAGGGCCGTCGCCAGTTCCGCGGCGCCGCATGAGTGGCCAGCGGGTGTGCCCTTGCGCCCTACCCGCGCTCGGCGAGCCACGCGCCCCACTGCGTGCGCAGCCGCCGCCGCGCGCGCTCGTAGCCTAGGCGGTCGCCGTAGTAGCCGCCGATCACGCCCGCCAGCACGCGGCCGCCTACGAGCAGGATCAGCGCGTACACGGTCGCCGCCGGCAGCAGGTGGGCGCGCAGGTACGGCACGCCCAGCACCACGGCGAGCCCCCCGAGGATCGCGACGACCAGCCCGAGGTACGCGAACGTGTTCACGATCGTGCGCTCCGTGCTGCGCTGCGCTCGCAGCATCACGATTACCGGTTCCGGGATCTGCTCCACCGCCGCGCGCGCGCTCATCTCCGTGCCGCAGTGTGGGCACGCCACGGACTCTGGCCCCAGTGGCGTGTAGCAGTGCCCGCAGAAGCGCCCGCGGTTCGGCAGCTCGCCGCGCGTGTATGCCAGGATGTGCGCCTCCAGCCGCTCGCTGAACAGCGGGCAGCCGTCGTCGGGCCGGTAGCGCTGCTCCGCGCTCACGCGCTGCCCGGCCCCGCGGACGCGGCGTCGAGCCAGCGCGCGAGCTCGCCGAGCACGCGGTGCACCTGCGGGCGGTACGCCGCCGCACGCCCGGACGTCGACGGCATCAGCCACACCGACGCCCCCGCGAGCGTGGCGCCGTCTAGGCGCCCCCAGCCGCCGGTGGGCGTTCCGCCGGGGAAGCACGCGCGGAAGCCCCGCGTGGTCGCGAAGCACACCGCGCGCGGCCGCGCGTACGCGATGCGGCCGCGGAACCCCGGCAGCGCCGCGCGCAGCTCGGCGTCCGTCACGCGGCTCGAGTCGGTGTCGACGCGCTTGACCACGTCGGTGAAGCCGATGCCCGCGCACGCTGGCAGCGCGCGGTCGCAGGCGGGACCGAGCGCGCCGGGCGCCAGGTTGCCGGCGAGGCCGCTCGCCGCGAGCGCCGGCCAGAAGTCGTTGCCGGGATGCGCGTAGTAGTGGCGGCGCCGCGCGGACTCCGCGCTCGGGTTGATGCCCACGAACACCACGCGCAGCCGCGGCCGCAGCAGGTCCGGGAGCGTGCGCAGACCGGGCATCTGCGTCTCTCGGCGGCGCGCCTTCAGGACGGCTGCAGCGAGTACGGGTGATGCCCCAGCGTCGCGCCGAGCAGCAGCAGCGCGATCGAGACCACCAGTAGCAGCGTCGAGAACAGGAACGACCCCTTGCGCGCGCGCTCCAGCGCCGCCGTCTCGGCCTCGCCGCGTTCCACCGCCTCGGACGCCTCACGCACGCGCCGCCCGAACACCGCGCCGTGCACCGCGATTAGCGCCACCAGCACCACCAGCAGCGTCATCTTCGTCATGAAGATGACGCCCCAGCGGTAGTCCAACATCGAGTCCTGCACCGGCTGCGGCACGATCGCCTCGTTGTAGAACTGGTACAGCCCGGTCACGACCAGCCCGACGACCGCCACCACCGTCATCGTCGCGAAGCGCCGCGTCACGACCAGCGTCACCCGCCGGCGTAGCCCCTCGTCGTCGATCAGCCACGTCGAGGGCACGACCGCGTAGAAGAGCAGCAGCTGCGGCCCCACCAGCGTCGCCGCAAGCAGCACGTGGAGCGCCAGCGAGATCGTGTCCAGCGTCGGATCCTTTCGTGCCCCTGGGCGAGGCGTGCTAGAGCGTGCCGCCGAAGATGTCCCGCGTGACGATCGCCTGCTCGCGCTCCGGGCCCACCGAGATCATGTCCACCGGCACGCCCAGCAGCTGCTCCACGCGCTGCACGTAGGCGCGCGCCGCCGGCGGCAGGTCGCCGAACGTGCGCACGTGCGAGATCTCCTCGCGCCAGCCCGGCAGCTCCTCGTAGATCGGCTCCAGCGCCGTCATCGCCGTGAGCGCCCCCGGCAGCGTGTCCACACGCTGTCCCTCGAGCTCGTAGCCCGTGCAGATCTTCACCCGCTCGAATTGCGCGAGCACGTCCAGGCGCGTCAGCGCCACCGAGGTCACGCCGTTCAGCCGCGCGGTGTAGCGCGCCAGCACGCCGTCGAACCAGCCGCAGCGCCGCGGCCGGCCCGTCGTCGTGCCATACTCGCCTGTGCCCTGCGCGCGCCCGTGGTCGCGCAGCGCGTCGCCGTCGGCGTCGAACAGCTCCGTCGGCATCGGCCCGTGGCCGACGCGCGTCTGGTACGCCTTGTACACGCCGACCACGCGCGCGATCGCCCGCGGCCCCAGCCCCACGCCGATGCACGCCCCGGCGGCGATCGACGCCGGCAGCGACGATGTGACGTACGGGTACGTGCCGCTGTCCAGGTCCAGCAGCGCTCCCTGCGCGCCCTCCAGCAGCAGCTGCTCGCCGCGCGCCTCGGCGTCCTGCGCCACCACCGCCGTGTCGGCGATGTACGGGCGCAGCAGCTCCCCGTACTCGTGGCACTCGTCGCGCACCGCCTCGTAGCGCAGCGGCTCGCCGCCGTACAGCTTCGTGATCACTGCGTTCTTGTACTCCAGCACGAAGCGCAGCTTCTGCTCCAGCGCCTCTGGCGTCACGAGGTCCACGGTGCGGATGCCGAGCCGCCCCGCTTTGTCGACGAACGCCGGCCCGGTGCCCGTGCCGGTGGTGCCGATCGCGTGCTCGCCCCGCAGCTGCTCGTCGAGCTTGTCGATCACCGGGTGCCAGGGCATCACGACATGCGCGCGGTTGCTCACCAGCAGCTGCGTGGTGTCCACCCCGCGGTCCTCGAGCATCTTGATCTCGCTGACCAGCGCCTGCGGGTGGATCACCACCCCGTTGCCGATGACGCAGATCTTCTGCCCGTAGAAGATGCCGGCCGGCACCAAGTGCAGCGCAAACCGCCCCCGCTCGTTGACGATCGTGTGCCCCGCGTTGCTGCCCGCCGAGTAGCGCGCGATCACCGCGCAGTCGCGCGCGAAGAAGTCGACGACGCGGCCCTTGCCCTCGTCGCCCCACTGCCCGCCAATGACCACCGTTGCAGGCATTGTCGTGTCTCCGTCGCCCAGCGCCGCACCGCGCGCCCTCAGGCGCGCCGGCGCTGCACGCTGCTCTCTGCTGGTCGCCCGCCCGGGCTCGCGCGATCATACCGTAGGCCCCGGCGATGCACCCGCACGCGTCGCCTCGACGCGGCCCGGAGCCGGTCGTGCGCAGCACACCGCGCTCGGTCTGGAGCCGGGCGCGGAGCAACACAGGAGCGTGCGTGGCGCCGAGATGCCCACGAGCGATCGTCTGCGCCGCGGCGCTGCTGCTCGGCGTGCAGCTCGCCGCCTGCGGTGCCACCGAGCCGCCGCCGCGCAGCCCGCTGGGCCCCGAGGCGCGCACGGCCATCTCGCCGTCA
>Ga0194132_10006121_pt1 | contig 18909 bp, 21 predicted proteins | sample TA2KigOf80mmetaG_FD_148612 | JGI IMG/M metagenome (GOLD analysis project Ga0194132, IMG submission 148612) | Freshwater microbial communities from Lake Tanganyika, Tanzania - TA2015054 Kigoma Offshore 80m | ecosystem: Environmental > Aquatic > Freshwater > Lake | place: Tanzania: Lake...
CGCTGAATTCTTCGGCAACGACAAGCGTGCCGAAGCCGACCGCGAGCGTCGCCGCCGAGGGCAGAACCCAGACCCGTCGGGCAACTGATCACCAACAGTTGACGATGTGCCCTCCCGTGGGGCGCAGTGCTTCGGCGCTGCGCCCCACGTTGCGCGTCTAGCTGTTTACGCGTCTAGTCGTCGTCGCGAGTCGTGCGGCAGGCCCGCCGTGCGGCCTCACGTTTTTTGTTCGGCATTCGCACTGCTCGCACGCGCACCCCGTCGCGGAAGCGAGCGAGTTCGGCGGCATCACCGACTCGGCGTCGGGCGGCCTTTGCCGTGCGAGTCGAGCCGTTCTTCTTGCGCTCTCCGGTACGGCGCTTTCCGCGCCGTCTCGATCGAGCCATGTATGTCGTTCTACTGGGTGGCGAGTCGTGTGGTGAGCAATGCTCGCAGTGCCTCGGGATCACCATGGCACGCCTCGAGGTCGGCAGGTTCAACGAACATCCGCACACCGTCGTCGGTGCGGGCGACGATCGCCGGTAGGCGACCCGCAATCACGGTGCGCACGTCGTCGGGCTGGTCGTTGCGGTGATACGTAACGAAGGCGACGGGCAGTTGAGATTCGCAATCGCGCCACGCCGACTTCTCCGTGAACAGACCGTGCGTGATGTCGCACAAACTGCAGTGGCGCTGCCCGAGTCTGGCACCCACCCAATACGAGAGTTCGCCCCACAACGTGGCGTCGGCGTCGTACACACCGATGAGTTCGCGCACGACCACGGTCGAAAGATTACGTGGATTGCCAAGCCGGGTCGGTGCGGAGGCCTCCTGCGTTCGACAGGCAAGGCCCGACCAGCCGCAACTACGGTTTAGTCGTGCTGATTGCGACGTGGAATGTGAACTCGCTGAAAGCCCGCTTGCCGCGTGTGCAGGCGTGGATCAGCGACGTGCAACCCGATGTGTTGCTCATGCAAGAAACGAAGATGACCGACAAGGCGTTCCCCGCCCTCACCTTCAGCGAGATGGGATACGAGTCAGCACACTTCGGCCAGGGGCAGTGGAACGGTGTGGCGATCTTGTCAAAGGTGGGTCTCGCCAACACGCGCGCCAACTTCGCGACGGGCGAGCCCGATGCCGAAGCGCGCATCATCACTGCCGACTGCGGTGGTGTGACCGTGGTGTCGGTGTACGTGCCCAATGGTCGTGCGCTCGACCACGAGCACTACCAGTACAAACTGCGGTGGCTCGACCAACTCGCCGCGCACGTCGCCGCCATCGCCAAACCCACCGATGCAGTCGTCGTGGCGGGCGACTTCAACATTGCGCCAGCCGACATTGATGTGTGGGATGCAAAGGCGCTCGCCGGCTCCACCCACGTGAGCGCACCCGAGCGTGATCGACTCGCTGTTCTACACAAATGGGGATTGCGTGACGTGGTGCGCGAGCAGCATCCCGAGCCCGGCATCTACTCGTGGTGGGATTATCGCAACGGCTCGTTTCATCGTGGCTGGGGGATGCGCATTGATCTGGCACTCGTCACCGCCAGCGTGGCGAAATCGACCACCTGGTCGGCGATTGACCGCAACGCCCGCAAAGGCGAACAGCCGAGCGACCATGTGCCGGTGCTGATCGAGGTGGCGGCATGAGCGACGATCGCACACCGGCCGGCAGCGCGGCGACTGGCAACCATTTCGGCGGCTTCCACGTGCAAACCGGCCCGATCACCGACACCGATCGGGCACGAGTCGAACTCGCCGACGAGGTACGTGCGATGATCCGCGAGATCATCTCCACCGATGCAAGCGCCGAGGAGATTCGCCGCGCCCGCGACCACGTGCACGCCGGTGTCGAGGCGCTGTTCACCAAGGCCCACGGCACGCCGCCCGGGGTGGGTGAGGCCGCACTCATCGAACGCAGCCGCAATTTTCTCGCCCGCAGCCCGATGATGGGGTCGATCAACCCGATCGCGGTGCCGATCACGCTCACCGTCGTGAACGAGGGTGCACAAGCGGTGGTGGAAGCGCGCGTCGTCTTCACCAATACCTATGAAGGCGCGCCAGGTTGCGTGCACGGTGGCTTCGTCGCCAGCGCGTTCGACGAGGTGCTCGGCGTCGCGCAGTCAGCGTCGGGCAACCCCGGCATGACGGCGAACTTGTCGGTGGATTATCGGTCGCCGACGCCGATTCTGCGCGAGTTGGTGTTTCGCGGGTGGTGCGAGCGCATCGAGGGGCGCAAGATCTTCACGCGTGGCACGGTGCACCACGGCGACACGTTGTGCGCGGAAGCGTCGGCGCTGTTCATCGCGATGCGACCTGAGCTCTTCGCCAAATTGCTGGCGATGCGCGACGCCACCGGCTGAAGCCAGCGGCAGGAGCGCCGGCTGAAGCCGGCGGCAACGTGCGGCGTTAGTGCGCGACGGATGCCGCGGACGCGTCGCCTTCGATCATCACGACCGACCCGTCGGTCGTCGCCATGGCCACATCGGCGGGCACGCCGTTGGTGCGCAGGTGGCGATACTTCGCACTTCGCAAACCGACCGGGGCCGCAATCGTGAAGCCAGCGAGGTGACGCTCTTCTTCGCTCTCGCCGCCCCACAGGCCATATTCACGGTTCACGCGCGCGAACTCCTTGCAGGTCGCCTGCACCACGCACGAGTTGCACAGCGAACGGGCCTTGGCTTCGCGCCGGGCGCGGGCTTGCGGCCGTTCGGCCTTCGGGGCAAAGAAGAGATGCGTCTTGCCTTTGCAGTTGGCGAACTGGGTCCAGTCGATGTCGCCGATCGGGCCACGAATTTCGAAATCGTCAGGGAATGAGGTGTGCGTGTCGAGAGTGGTCATGTGGACCTCGTGGTTTCGTTGCCGGGGTAATTGCCAGTCACCTGCTCCCCACGCTGGGAGCAAGACCCTCGTCCGACCGTGTGGGAGGGGGCTGGTCGGACGAGGGGAGACTGTGCTCAATATTTAACACTAAACAGACGAGGCGGGGTCTGTCAAGTGGCCTCGTGTGACGTTTGGCGACTCGGGGCCCGGGCTGGTCGGGGCTGGGCGGTCAGGCGCTCAGAGCAGTTCGGCGGCCAGGCTGGCGACTTCCGACCGTTCGCAGGCCAAGAGCGTCACATGCCCGAACAGCGACTGACCAGCAAAGGCCTGTATCAGCACGGCGAGGGCGTTGTTGCTCTCGCCCATGTACGGCGCGTCGATCTGGCTCGTGTCGCCGGTGAACACCACTTTCGTGCCCTCGCCGATGCGGGTGAGGATGGTCTTGAGCGTCGTGGGCTCCAAGTTTTGGGCCTCGTCGACCACCACGAACTGGCCCTGCAGCGAGCGTCCGCGCAAGAAGGTGACCGACTCGAGCGTCAGTTGGCCGCGATCCGAGAGGTCTTCGATCAGGCTGCGTGCGTCGCGCGACGAACGCTCCTGTGTGAGGGCGACGATGGCATCGTGAATCGCCGACATCCACGGGTCGAGTTTCTCTTCCAATCCGCCAGGTAAGAAACCGACGTCGGCACGCCCCACCGGCACGAGCGGGCGATACACCGCGAGTCGCTCGTAACGGCGCTGCTCGACGACCTGTTCGAGCCCGGCGGCAATCGCCATCACCGTCTTGCCGGTGCCGGCGCGCCCGTCGAGGGCGATCACGGCGATGTCGGGGTCGAGCAACAACTCGAGGGCAAAACGTTGTTCTTTGTTGCGCGGTCGCAGCCCCCACGCTTCGGGGTTGTTGGTGTTGAGGTGGTGGAGCGCGTCGCCGCGCACGCGGGCGAGGGCCGATTGCGAGCCGTTGCGCAGGATGACAAAGTTGTTGTTGTAGAGCGGCTCGGTGCCTGCCACGGTGTTGAGCCCCGTGGAGCCCTGCGAATACAGCGAGTCGACGGCCTCAGCCGGGGCCTCCAACGTGACCCAACCCATGGCCTTGTCGGTGGCCGAGCGCGCCACGGGGCGGTGCTCGCTGGCAGTCAGCCCGAGGTGGGCGGCCTTGATGCGCAGCGCGGCGTCGTTGGAGACCAGGCAGGTGGGGGCAATCTTGGCCTGCCCGATGGCGGCGCCGATGATGCGGTTGTCGGGCACGGCCGGGTCGAGCCCGTGGTGTTCGAGGCGCTCGCGATCGACGCTGTTTACCTCAATGTGCAGGGTGCCCGAGTCGGGGTCGTCGGTGAGGGGGGTGGGCTCGGCGAGCGACCCACCCGCTTGGCGGCGCAGTTCTTCGATGTTGCGCAGGGCAGTGCGAGCGGCGCGACCGACATCGTCCATGCGGGTCTTCAAACTGTCGAGTTCTTCCACCACGGTGAGCGGGATCACGACGGCGCAGCCGGGGAATGCATGCATCGAAGTGGGGTCGGCGATCAGCACGGATGTGTCGAGCACGATGCGCTGCGGCACGAGCGAGAGCGCGGCGGCCGGTCGCTGCGTCGGGTTGGTTACGTCAGAGACTGCGCGACGTCGGAGAGGTTCGGGCGACAACGTTCACCAGCATGGTCGCTTGCCTTGCGCGAGTGGTGGATTGTTGTGCGATTTTTCGGTGAATTTTTGCGTGTAGTCAGAAATTTTTTTGAACACACCCGAATGGCGCTCGGTGTCTGGGTGTAATCGGCCGACTGGGTGCCACTGCCCGTGGTTCAGACCGTAATGGATTTGTCCGACGAAATGAGATTCGTGAGATTCACGTGCAACAACATGCATCGGCGCAAAACAACAATGTGTACGCGAATCGTCAGTGTTTATGGGACTTTTTCGGCAAGCATGGGGCGTTGGCGGCGCGGCAGCGCATGACAGGACGCTTGTGGATGCTACGGAATTTCCGACAAATTACATTTTCTGCGCGGTAGTGCGGCATGTTTTTGCGGTGGTGCATGTTGCTCTGCGGCGCTCGCGCGCAAACATCGACACGTGATCGCTGATACTTGCATTTTGTCGGCGGATGCATTCAGATTGATGGTCACGGAACTCCGATTCCGAGAAAGCAAGGAAATAGCAATGACAAAAGCAGACCTCCTCGCAGCAGTCGCAGCGAAGACCGGTGTTTCGTCAGCGGAAGCTGATCGCGTCATCCAGTCGTTCGTTGATCTGGTCGTCGAGTCTGCGAAGAGTGGCGACAAGGTGTCATGGCCGGGCTTCGGTTCGTTCTCGACGTCGCAGCGCCAGGCACGAACTGGCCGCAATCCCCGAACGGGAGAACCGGTGCAGATCGCTGCTTCAACAACGATGAAGTTCAGCCCCAGCAGCACGCTGAAGGCTGCGCTGAATCCAAACAGGTAATACCCAAGCAATACCTCAACCAATCAAGGAGAAATTCCATGGCAAAGAAGCGCAAGGCCGCCAAGAAGGCGACCAAGAAGAAGGCCAAGAAGGCGACGAAGCGTCGTCGCAAGAAGGCCAAGAAATAACTAACTCTCGTCGTTAGACGAAGTTAATTCGGTTCGGAGTACGTAACGACCGGGGGGCGAAAGCCTCCCGGTTCGTTCATTTCTGGGGATGTTCGCGCCGCGACGCGCGGATGGCGCGACCCGCGCGGATGGCGCGCGGCACCGTTAGGCGAGCCCGGCGGCGCGCAGGTCGTCGGGGGTGTCGAGGTCGAGCGCCAGGTCGGGGCGGCTCACCACCGTGCACGTCCAGCCGGCTTGCGTGAGGGCTGCCTGGTGGGCAGCGAATGATCCCGGGCCGTAGTGAAAGGTAAACGCGCCCGCCGTCGGCACGAGCAGCGCATTGGTGCCGTCATGGTGGCGGTCGGGCACGATGACGGTGTCGGTGGGCTCGTCGGCGAGCGAGGCGAGCGACTGTGCGGCTGGCAGGTCGCTGTGCACCACGAGCACGCGGGCATAGCCCGCATCAGCCGCCGCCGTTCGCCCAGCGGCGACAGCCTCGTTGAGACCGGGACGTGGGGGTGCGACCACAGAGGCCCCGTTGGTGCGGGCCCAATCGGCAACTTCCGCATCGTCGCAGACGACAAAGACCTGCAGTGGACGAGCGGCCGCCAGCACGGTGTGCGCACACCGGCGGGCGAGGGCGCAGCGGGCCTGCTCCGAGAGCGTGTCGGCGAGGCGACCCTTGGCGTGGGCGAACGACTTGATCGGCACCACAACGGCAACGCCGCTGGCGGTGACGGGCGCGGCGGGTGTGCCCATTCGCCTGAAGCCTACGATTTGGTCGTGGGATTGCCGTTCGCCCGCGTCGCCGTGATCGGTGCCGGTTCGTGGGGCACGACGGTGGCGTCGCTCGTGGCGCACAATGCTCCGACCGTGCTATGGGCGCGACGCCCCGAACTCGCCGCCGAACTGCGCACCACGCGGGTGAACTCGCGATATCTCCCCGAGCATCGCGTGCACGACGAACTGCACGTCACCGACGATGTGGTCGATGCGGTGCGCGACGCGTCGCTCGTGGTGGTGGCGGTGCCGTCGGCGGGGTTTCGCGATGTCGTGCGCACGCTGGCGTTGCACCTCGAGCCCGGTGCGGTGCTGATGAGCGTCACGAAGGGGCTGGAGCGCGGCACCGGGCGCCGCATGAGCGAAGTGTTGTACGACATCGCGCCCGACCACGCGGTGTCGGTGTTGTCGGGGCCGAACTTGGCGTCCGAGATTGCGGCCGGTCAGCCGGCGGCCAGCGTGGTGGCGTGCGACGATGCCGCAGTGGTGGTGAAACTGCAGGAGGTGTTCACCCGTCCGCTGTTTCGCGTGTACACCCACGACGACGTGATCGGTTGCGAAGTCGGTGGCGTGGTGAAGAACGTGATCGCAATCGCGGCGGGCATGGCGCACGGCATGGGCTTTGGCGACAACTCGCGCGCCACGTTGATCACCCGCGGGCTCGTCGAGATGGGGCGGTTGGGCGCGAAACTCGGCGCCAACCCCGGCACGTTTTCCGGCCTGGCGGGCATGGGCGACGTGATCGCCACCTGTTCGTCGATGAAGAGCCGCAACACCACGGTGGGTGTGCGGCTCGGGAGAGGCGAGACGATCGCCGACATCAACGCCTCGATGAATCACATGGTGGCGGAGGGCGTGAAGAGTGCGAGTGCCGTCAGTGGGCTGGCGCGCAAGAGCGGCGTTGAGATGCCGATTTGTGAAGCCGTCGCCGAGGTGTGCGAGGGACGGCTGAACGCCGGCGATGCGTTGCTGCGTTTGATGACTCGGTCGCGTAAGTCTGAGCGCGACTGAGCGCACGATCATGACGCGTATCGGGCTTCGTGGTGCGCCGTGTGGCGTGGTGGATACGGCTGGTGTCGCACAACTCGACTCACGCAAGAAACCGACGCCGTGGTGGATTGCTGCGAGCGACAAGTGGCACGACCCGCGTCGGTCGCCGAGCGTGCGTCAGCGAAGCATCGACGGTACACCCGTCGTGGAAACCAAACTTGCGGTGCCCGGAGGCGACGTCGTGCACCGTGCCTTCGCCGTTGCCGACCAGGGTGGCGCGCTCGTCTATGAGTTCGAGAATCGTTCGCCGTCGGCTGTGGTAGTGGCGGTGCCGGCGGCTGAAGCGTCGACGACCGCGGCCAGCCCGGGCACTATGCCGCAGGGTGCCGACCTCGGGGGTGATGTTCGGGCGTTTCCGCTCGCGCACGCCAGCACGGTGCGCTTTGCGTGGGCCCTCGAGCGTGCGCGGTGGCGTCGCACGCGCACTCTTGAGATGTCTGCGCTCGCGGCGACCGATGCAGTGGTGCGCGGTTGGGTGCAGGCCTGCGAACGGGCGAGTCGCGTGTCGACGGCTGGCGTCGCGTTAACTACCGCGCGATGCACCACGCTGGTTGCCTCCGCGCGCGAAGTGGATGCGCTGTTGCACGACGACGCGGCCCGCGGAGTGCTGGCAATCGCCGAGCGGGTGCGAATGGGTGACTCCGCCACGACGTGGATTGATGTGCTCGCTGATGCCGTTTCGCGCATCGCCCGTCGGCCCGGCGACTCGCCGTGGTCGTGGCGTGCACTCAGCATCGCCGCAGACGTGTTTACGGTTGCCGGGGAGGCGCGCGCGGCAAGCGACACGGTGGCGGCGTGGCAACGCTGTCTTGACTCCGGTGTGCAACTCGTTGACGTGCGGCAAGAGCGTGCAACCAGCGAGCTCGCCCGCGCAGTCGCGTACTCGGCCGGCGCCGAAGACCGCATCGCGCGACCCGTCTCGCCGCTCGCGACGCAACTGTTCAGCGATGCACTCATCGACGTGCGTGGCACGAACTTTGAGGCTCACGGCGTGCACGCCGGCCCGCACCATCGACTATCGCTGGCGGTGCGCTGGCACGGGGTGAACGCAGCGCTGTTGTGGGAGGTCGACGGGCCGCCCGGCCTGCAACTTACTGCACCCGCCGTTGACGCAACGTTTCGCACATCGGCGGCACAGGGCGAGGCGTTGCTGCAGGTGGCGAAGTGACGCGCGAGCAGTCGGCACCGCGAAATAAGCGGGCTGCGCCGACGCTGCAGATCGAACGCACATTGTCGGGTGTGGTCTGCGGCATCGACGAAGTCGGCAAGGGCTCGTGGGCCGGCCCGCTCGTGGTGTGCGTCGCGGTGCTGTCAACGCACGTCGCCGAGTCGGAGTTTTTGGCGCGTGATTCGAAGTCACTTAGCGAAAAGAAGCGCGAGCGAATCTTCGACACCGTGGCGCAACAGTGCAGCGCGTGGGCATTGGGGCAGGCGAGCAACGACGAGTGCGACGAGTTGGGCATGAACGCCGCGCAACGACTGGCCACACGACGCGCGATTTCCCAACTGGCGGCCATGAATGTGCAGCCTGATGTGGCGATCGTGGATGGCCGGTGGGATTTCGTATCGCCCCATATCCCTCAGATCGTGATGCGCGTGAAGGCCGACACCGAGTCGCTGTCGGTGGCGGCCGCCAGCGTGCTGGCGAAGGTGTCGCGCGATCGCGAGATGCGCGAGGCAGCGTTACAGCATCCGCACTGGGCATTTGCGACCAACAAGGGCTATCCGTGCCCGAGACACCGCGCAGGTTTGCGCGAGCACGGCGTGTCGCTCCTGCACCGCACGAGCTGGGCGTTCATGAAAACGCTGAACCTCGAGGCGAACTAGCGCCGCACTCAGTCTTTTTGGGTGCCGACCTTCAGGTCGCGGAATGGTGACTTCGAATCGATGCCGGCATCCTTCGGCAAGCCGAGCACGCGCTCGCCCACGATGTTGCGCATCACTTCGTCGGAGCCGCCGGCGATGCGCAGCCCGGGTGCACCGAGCACGAGTTGGCTCCACGCGTAGGTGCCCCATTCACCGGTGTCGGCCTGCAACTTGGCGCCGAGCACATGACAGAGAAAATCGTTGAGCAGTTTCTGGTTGTTGACGAGCGCCATCTTCGACGTGGACATCTCGGGGCCAGGTGTCTGACCGGCTTTCATCTTGTCCATTGCGCGCTTGTTGGTGAAGTTCGCGACGCGATAGTTGATGTACAGGTTGGCGATCATGTCGCGCACGAGCGGGTCGTCCTGCAAACCGAAGTGACGCACCATCGCGGTGATGCGCGTCATCATCGACACTTCACCACCGCCCGAACCGGTGCCGATTGCTGCACGCTCGTTCATCAACGTGGTGAGTGCAACACCCCAACCGGAATTCACTTCCCCGAGGCGGTACCAATCGGGCACGCGCACCTCGTTGAAGAACACTTCGTTGAACGACGCGCCGCCGGTCATCTGGCGCAGTGGTCGAATCTCGACGCCGGGTGCATCCATGTCGATCAAGAAGCCGGTGAGACCTTTGTGTTTGGGAAGCGATGGGTCGGTGCGGCAGATGATTTCGCCGATGTCGCTGTAGTGCGCGCCTGATGTCCACACTTTTTGACCTGTGATGACCCACTCGTCGCCGTCGCGCTCGGCCTTGGTCTGCAGCGACGCGAGATCGCTGCCCGCACCTGGCTCGCTGAACAACTGGCAGCCGACGATGTCGGCGCGGTACATTGCTTGGAGAAACTTCTCCTTCGCTTCGTTGCTGCCGTGCGCGAGGATGGTCGGCGCGACCATACCAAGACCAATCGTGAAGATGCCCTGACCGGGTGCTTTGAAACCGGCCTCGGCTGTTTGGTATGCGCGCTCGTGGGCGGCGGTCAGGCCCGCGCCACCGTATTGCGTGGGTCCGGTGATCCAGCCGAAGCCCGCGTCGTACTTTTTCTTGCGCCATGCCTTTTCGGCGGCGACCATTTCTTTCTCGGCCTCGCGCGACTTCTCCTCGAACATCGACATGTTGTCGGAGCCCTCGCCCCACACGAAGGCCTTGGTGGCCTCTTTGCGTGGCAGCGAGTCGGAGAGGAATGCGGTGGCGCGTTTGGTGAAGTCGTCGAGTTCCACGCTTACACGGTAGTTGTACGGCATGGTTGAGCAACGAGCCCTGCCTCGTGCACCGCGTCACGCCGTAGCGATTGGAACAACTAGCGTCGAGGCGCATGGGTCAGCCAGTTGCCGTCACCATCAAGCGGTCTGCCGAGGCGGGTCGTGTGCGTTTTGAACTCAACCGCTCGCTCACCGGTCAGGAACACGAGCAGTACGACTCGGCCCCCGACCGCGAAGATACCTTCGGCGCCGTCGTAGCGGTGCGCTTGTTCGCCACGGGCGGCGTGCGTGCGGTGCACGTGTTGTCGAACGTGGTGACGGTGGACCTCGTGCCCGGTGCCGACGCCGCGCCGCTCGCCCAGATCATCACCGACCTGTATCAGTACTGGAAGCCCGGCATGGTGCCCACCGTGCCGACCGCGTAACCAGCACCGCCGCGTAACCAGCACCGCCGCGTAACCAGCACCGCCGCATAACGAGCACTGCCGCACAATTCTTCGCATCGTCGCAAGTCGAGCCGCTCTCTCTCGTAGCGTTGCGACGTGCCAAAGGCCGTTGACACCACGGTCTCGCTGCATGAGGCCGCCCGTCGCCTGAAGGTGCACTACATGACCGCCTATCGCTACGTGCGATCGGGTCGCTTGCCAGCTCGGCAGCAAAACGGGGAGTGGCAGGTGCTGCTCGCCGACGTGCAACAGTTCGCGGAGTCGCGCAAGAAGCGATCCACCCGCCCGAGCGGCGCTCGCGCCAAGCACGGTGGTCGGGCCGCCGCCGACTGGGCCACACGGTTCGAGACATGCTTGCTCGCCGGTGATGAACTCGGCGCAGAGAACTTGCTCACCGATGCACTCGCCAGTGGTCACGACCTTTTCTCCCTGTATCTCGAGGTGGTGTCACCGGCACTCGTTTCGATTGGTGCACGCTGGCAGCGCGGTCAACTGCAGATCCACGAAGAACATCGCGCCAGCACGATCGTGGCGCGACTGTTTGCACGAGTGAGTGCGCGGTTTGCTCATCGGGGCCCGTCGCGTGGCACGGTGGTGATTGGCGGCCCGAGCGGCGAGCGGCATGGTTTGGCCCTGACGATGGTGGCCGACCTCATGCGCAGTCGCGGCTGGAACGTATCCGACATTGGCACGGATGTTCCTGCAGCGTCATTTGCCGCGGCGGTGGAGCGCGTCGACCAGTTGTGCGCGGTGTGCATTGGCGTCACCTTGCGTGAGTCGCTCCACGAGGCACGCGCCTGCGTCGCAGCAGTGAAGTCGGTCGTTGGTCCCGACGTGAAGGTGTATGCAGGCGGTGCCGCAATCGACTCCGATACGACTGCCACATCACTCGGTGCTGACGCTTGGGCCCGCGATCCACGAATGCTGCTTGCGCTCCTGGCCAGCGAGCCGGTTGCGTAGCGAAATCCGCGGTTGCGCCAACTTCACCTCTGCCAACCTCAGTAGCATCGCTCGTCGTGGCAGCCCCCAAACACACCCCGGTCGATCCGGTTGATCGTCCACGCGCATACGTATCGCCCGACTTCGTGCCGGCGCCTTGGACCAACACCCGCAAGGCATCCGTCACGGGTCGCCAACCACGCGCCGAGCGGCTCGGTCACCCAGGCCCGGATCAGGGCTACGTGTTGTCACTCGCGGAGCGTTTACGACCGCGCGTGAGGGTGACCAGTGGTGAAAGCGTCGATGATGCGATTCAAGGCTGCATCGGTATCGCACTGCGCCGCGCATCGCACTTTGGTCGCGCACCGGTTATCCACGACCTCGACATTGCATTCACGATGTGGGGCTACTTTCTCGACACGCCGCCCACCGACCTGGTGGTCGCACGTTCAGGGTTCTTCGCCGAAGTCGCCAATGTGGTGCACCACTATGTCGAAGCACGTCGCATCGTCGACATGGTGCCGCAGTCAACGATTATCATGACGCCCGAGATGGTGCGTAAGGCGATGCCAAATTCGTGGCGGGCACTCACCGGCGCCTGAGTCGCTGATGTCGGGGGCGCTGGTTCGCGCCTGAGTCAATCGATTGCGAATTTTTGCAAGTCCTCGAGTCGCACGAATTCCAGCGTCAGCGCGTGCGTTGAGCGCAGGCGAACCTTCGGCGCTTTGCCGGCTTCGAACGCCTCCTGCCAGCGACTTGCACACAGGCACCACTGGTCGCCGGCTTTCAACCCGGCGAAACCGTATTGCGGCATCGGCGTGGAGAGATCGTTGCCCGCCTGTTTGGAGAATGCGAGAAACTCGTCGGTCATTATTGCGCACACCGTGTGCACGCCGCTGTCGTCGCCACCCGTCTCGCAACATCCGCTGCGGTACCAGCCGGTGAGCGGGTCGTAGCTGCACGGCTCGAGTGGTTCACCGAGCACGTTCGGTTGCGTCGATCGGTAGTCACTCATGCGTCGATCGGTTCAGGTAACGTTCACGCCGACCAGGCTGCCGATCACATACGTGACGCTCACCGCCAGCACGGTAATCACCACTTGTCGCACGCTGCCGCTCCACCAGGGGCGCTCTGCTTGTTGGGCGATGAGCGCACCGAGAATCGCGGCGGCAGCCACACCGATGACGACGGATGCGATGCGGGCCGGGTTGCCCGAGCCGGTGAGCCACGGGATGACCGGCAGCAACGCGCCGACGAGAAAGGTCACGATCGACACGGCCGCCACCCGCAACGGGTTGGGCAACTGCGCCGGATCGAGACCGAACTCCTCGCGGGCGTGCACCATCACGGCGCGCTCGGGGTCTTTCATCACTTCGGCGGCGGCGGCTTCGGCTTGCTTGGAGGACATGCCATGCGAGCGGTACATACCGGCGAGTTCGGAAGTTTCGGCGCTGGCATTGTGCTGCAACTCGCGCAACTCGAGTGCCATCTCGCGTTTCACGAGATCGTTCTGTGACGTGACCGACACCCACTCGCCGGCAGCCATGCTCACGGCACCTGCGACGGCCGACGCGATGCCGGCGAGTCGCACGTAACTGGCGTCGATGCCACTCGCGGCGAAACCGATGATGAGCGACACGTTCGTGACGAGCCCATCGCTCAGGCCGAAAACCCCGGCACGCACACTGCCGGCGGAGAGCGCACGATGATCTGGGTGGTCGTCGTGTTCGGCGCGCGAGTTCTCGGTCACGCCTTAAAGGTAGTCGTGCTGTGTGACGATGCTGCGTGCGCAACACGGTGAATCATCGCACCACGCTTAGTATCGGGTGTGGTGTCTGGCACTCATCGCTATCGTTTTGCGCCGTCACCGACGGGGTATTTTCACGTGGGCGGCGCCCGCACCGCGCTCTACAACTGGATACTCGCACTACAGAACGACGGTGTGTTCGTGTTGCGCATTGAAGACACCGACGAGTCGCGCAACGAACCGCAGTGGACGCAGGGCATCATCGACGCCCTCAACTGGATTGGGATCAGCGCGTCCGATCCGCACTTCGAGGGTCCGTACTTTCAGTCGGCGTACGCAGAGGCACACACGGCGGCCGCCAAGCAGCTCTACGACGGCGGCCATGCGTACTACTGCGATCTGACCAGCGAACAGATTCAAGAACGGGCGAAAGCCGCGGGTAAACCCGGTTACGACGGTTTTTCGCGCGAGCGGGGCTTGGGGCCGGGTTCGGGACGCGTGTTGCGATTCAAGGTGCCAGGCGGCAACACCGTGGTGCACGACGAAGTGCGCGGACGAGTGGAGTTTGACAACGCGACCATCGAAGATTTCGTGCTCATGCGCGGCAACGGCACGCCGGTGTTCATCCTCGCGAACGTGGTCGACGACATTGCGATGAAGATCACCCACGTGGTGCGCGCCGAAGAACATCTCCCGAACACTCCCAAGCAGCAGTTGTTGTGGGAGGCGCTCGGTGTGGCACCACCGGTGTGGGCGCATGTGCCGGTGCTCGTGAATGAGCAGCGCAAGAAGTTGTCGAAGCGCCGCGACAAGGTCGCGCTCGAGCAGTATCGCGCCGAAGGTGTCGTTGCCGATGCAATGGTGAACTACCTCATGACGCTCGGCTGGGCGCCGACGGGGGAGACGGAGATCGTCGATTTCACCACGATCACGCGCGACTTCAAACTCGGCTCGGTGAACCACTCGTCGGCGTTCTTCGACGTGAAGAAGTTGAACGCGTTCAACGGCGAGTACCTGCGCAAGATGTCGTTGGATGAGTTCGTCGGGGTGTGCGAACCGTGGCTGACCGGTGTCGGCGTGCCCTGGAGTGGTGCGCAGACCGCACCATCGGTGCCGTGGCCTGTCGAGCGATTCAACCGGGCCGTCTTCTTGCGGATCGCCCCGCACGTGCAGACGCGAGTGGCACTGCTATCGGAGGTACCGGCGATGGTCGACTTCTTGTTTCTCGCGGATGCACCAATCGATACGGCGGCCTTCGACAAGGCGTTCGCTGCCGACTGGGCTCGCTCGTCGCTGCGCACCATGCGTGAACAATTCGTGACGACGACATGGAGTGCGGAATCACTGAAGACGATCGTCGAAGGCGTTGGTGCATCAATTGACGTGAAGCTCGGCAAACTGCAGGCGCCGCTGCGGGTGGCAACGACCGGTCGAAGCGTTGGTCCGCCGTTGTTTGAGTCGCTCGTAGTGCTCGGTCGCGATGAGACCCTGCGCCGCATCGATATTGCGCTTGCTCGCGCCGGCTGAACGCGTGCGTCGCGCCCGCTTCGTCGCCCTGGCGCTGCTCGCGTCGTTCGCGTTGTACTTCGCCGTCACGCTCGCTCAGGTGTGGGGTAGTGGTCGCAGCGAAGCGTTTGCCACGAGCGGGCAGAGTGTCGATGCCATCGTGGTTCTCGGAGCGGCGCAGTACGACGGCCGTCCCTCGCCACAATTGCGGGCGCGCCTCGACCATGTGTTGCGTCTGTGGCAGCGCGGCGCCGCGCCGGTCGTGGTGGTGACGGGCGGCAAGCAGTCGGGTGATCGTTTCACCGAGGCCGAAGCAGGGCGTGAGTATCTCGTGGCGGGTGGCGTGCCAATCGAGTCGATCGTGGTCGAGCCGCGGGGGAGCTCGACGTTCGAAAGCCTGCAATTGTTGCGAGATGGCGCGATTGCGCCGACGATTGACCGTGTCGCCATCGTGAGCGACCCGTATCACGTGTTGCGCGCGAGTCTGGTTGCGCGAGAGTTGGGTTTCGACGCGACTTCGTCAGCAACGCGCACCAGCGTGACGCGGGGCAGCAACGCATTGTTGCGCAACGTTCGCGAGTCGATTGGCATTATGGTCGGTCGCATCGTCGGGTTCCGCCAACTCGAGTCGTGGCTACAATGAACGACGCAACACTCTGGGGAGTGGTGTAACTGGCAACACAGCAGATTCTGGATCTGTTATTCAGGGTTCGATTCCTTGCTCCCCAACTGATACGACGCGACGTTGTCGCGTCAGGGCTCCCCAACTGATACGACGCGACGTTGTCGCGTCAGGGCTCCCCAACTGATACGACGCGACGTTGTCGCGTCAGGGCTCCCCAACACGAGCGGTAGCGTGATGAGCCGTTCTGGCTCCCATCGTCTAGCGGCCTAGGACACAGCCCTCTCAAGGCTGCGGCACGGGTTCAAATCCCGTTGGGAGTGCCACGCCGAACAGCCCGGCCGATTGCATTTCAGCGAGGCAGCAGGCTCGGCAATTCGCGTAGGCACTCGTAGTCCGCCACCTCGTTGTACAAAAATGCCGATAACCGCACGCCGGTGACACCGCCGGGGCTGGTGATTGCAATCTCGGCACCGAGTCGCTCGCGGGCGGCAACGATGAGCGAATCTTCTTGTGCCGTGGTCAAGTGACGAGCCCCAGGCAGTGGCACGATGCGCATGCACGGGGCGCGCAGTTCCGGGTGGGTCGGCAACGTGACACCCCATGCATCAGCGAGCATCTCGGCTGCAGCGTCGACTGTGCCGCGGCAATGCTTGTCGCGCACCTCGCGGGGCCATCGCGCGAGAAAATCGAATGCGGCAGGTGTCGCAAGATACGCCGACAAGTCGGCGGTGCCCTGCGTGTCGAACGAGAGCGGATAGCCACGTTCGGTGTTCCAACTGCCGGCAAGCGGTTCGAGCACGCTGGCCGCCCGCTCGGAAACTGCCACCAATGCCGCCGACGGTCGGGGAGCCGCAACCCACTTGTGGAAGTTGCTCACCCACGCATCCACACCGGTCGGCAATGGCGGGTGCACCTGACCCGCCACGTGGGCTGCATCCACCACGATGAAGCAGTCGGGCCGCACCGCTCGAACAGCCCTGGCAATCGCTGCGACGGGGTTCAGTTGTGCGCTGGTGGCCACAATGTGGTCGATTACCAAGACGTCTGCGTCACCAAGATGCGCAACCACCTCATCGACGCAGGACGCGGGCGTCGCAGCCGACGGCGGCAACGACGGCAGTTCGCGTAACTCAGCCTCGGCGCGCTGCACCAAGGCGCGCAGCCCGAGCACCACGCCGCCGTAATTCGACGTCATGGTCGCCACCTTCGTGCCGCGTCGTACTACGGCCGCGGCGGCCGCGATCACCCCCTGCGACGCGTTCGGCACGAATGCAAGGCGATCCTCGACGGTGCCGAGTTCGGCGGCGCATCGCGCGCGGGCAGCCCGCAACAGGCCGGGCAGTTGGGTGCGAAAGAACAAGTTCGGGTTGTGATCCATCTGCTCACGAATCGCCTGCTGGGCAGCGAGCACCGACGTCGGCACAGCACCGAACGACCCGTGGTTGAGGTAGCGAACCGAGGAGTCAAGACTCCACTCAGCGCGCGATGCGAGGGTCATTGAGCACCCTCGCGCCGGCGGGGCAGCGCGATTACTCGCACCCGCCGCCGCCGGCGACGAAGAAAGAGCGGGTTAGCGCTTCTTCTTGGCGGGTTTCTTCGCTGGGGCCGGAGCCTTGTGCGTGGTATTCAACTTCGGAGCAGGAGCAACGCCCAAGGCGATGTCTTTGAAGCCCTTCAGCGCGGTGATCTTGGCGACGGTCTTCGCCTTGATCTGGATCTGCTCACCGGTCGCTGGGTTGCGGCCGATGCGCGCTGGGCGCTTCTTCTTGAAGAACTTGGCGAAGCCCGAGATGTTGACGATCTCACCCTTGGCCACGTTGGCCAGGATGACATCGACCGTTCCCTCGATGACGGCTTTCGCCACCTTCCTCTCGACACCGGAATGGAGTGCTACTGCGTTGATAAGTTCGTTTTTCTTCATAGACCATCACCCTATTACACGGGTGGTGGATGGATGCGTGATGCCGGTGGCGGGGCTTCGCCGCGCGAGGGGGCGCCTAGAACCGCACGCGACAGATACGCGGCCCGTGCACCTGACCGCCTGCCCAGGTAACCGCCGCGGGGTCGATCAGCGAGAACTCGGGGATGCGCTCGAGCCACACCTGCAGGGCGACCCGCAGTTCCAACCGGGCGAGGTTCGAGCCCGCACAGCGGTGGATACCCGAGCCGAAGGCCACATGGCGGTTGTGTTCGCGGTCGAGGATGACCTCGTTCGGGCGCTCGAATTGCCGCGGGTCGCGATTGGCGGCCGGGAACGACATAAGAATACGGTCGCCGGCCTTCATCGGGCAGCCCTGAAACTCGGTGTCTCGGTCGACGATGCGGGCCATCGTGACGGGTGAGTAGGCGCGCAACAGTTCCTCAACGGCCGTGGGCCACAGTTCGGGGTTGGCGCGCAACTGCTGGCGATGTTCGGGGTGCTGGGCCAGATGCCAGAGCGACGAGCCAATCGCACTCCAGGTGGTGTCGATGCCGGCTACGAGCATCAGGTTGCACACACCGAGCACGTACTGATCGGTGACCGGATACTTGTCGCCCGAGTTGAGCAGGTCGGTGATGAGGTCGTTCTCGCGCGGGTTCTTCTTGCGATCCTCGAGTTGTTGCTTGAAGAACGTGATGATGTTGATGCGGTTCTCCAGTCGCACCTTGGGGTCGGTGAGGCCGATCTCGAGCACGCCGCGCACCCAGCTGGTGAACTCGTCGGACATCTCGATTGGCACGCCGAGCATTGTGGCGATGACACGCACCGGAATCTGTTGGGCGTAGTCGGTGGCGGCGTCGCCCTCGCCGGAGTCGATGAACTTGTCGATGAGTTGGTTGCACAGATCGCGCGTGCTCTGCTCGTATTTCGCCACGGCTTGCGGCGCAAAGACGGGGAGGATGAGTCGGCGGTGCCAGTGGTGATCGGGCGGGTCGCTGGTGATCGGCGGCGCGGCGACACCGGCGTAGGCACCTTCGGAGATTGGGGCGGCACGCGGCACCACCACGACGTCGCGTGAGGTGAAGATTTCGTGTTCTTGCGCGATGGAAACGACATCCTCGTAACGAGTCGGGAACCACGAGCCACCCCAGCGGTCACTGTGGGCAATCGGGCACTTCGACTCACGAATCTCGTGCATCGTCGGGTATGGATCGCGCACGAACTCCGGGTCGAAGATGTTGTAGTCGGTGGTCGGATCGTTGACGGGGCCGGCGTTTTCTTCGAGTGTGGTCATTGGCTACTCCTCGATGATGATGGCGTCTTCAGGGCAGTTCGCCTGCGCACGACGCGCCTTGCCGTGCAGTTCGGCAGGCAAGTCACCCGGGATGAGCACGGTGGCGTGACCCAACTCGTCGCTACCGAACACCTCGGGCGCGGCAATCGAACACATTTGTTGCCCCTGACACGAGGCTTCATCAAC